>Ga0306920_100000764_pt1 | contig 38629 bp, 45 predicted proteins | sample flu12Cox44000170_FD_204666 | JGI IMG/M metagenome (GOLD analysis project Ga0306920, IMG submission 204666) | Lab enrichment of tropical soil microbial communities from Luquillo Experimental Forest, Puerto Rico - flux4day.12C.oxic.44.000.170 (v2)... | ecosystem: Environmental > Terrestrial >... | reverse complement strand
GTACTATATACGTGCAGAGAGCAGCCACAAAAAAGAAACCTGCCGAATCACTACCTACAAGTCGCACACCCGAAGTCAGTCGCTTGTTTCACTTTGCGGAGGTCGCTATGATAACTGTGGCGTAAGTTGAGGATTGCCCGCCCAGAACCGAACATCTGCTCCCAGAAATGCGGCAGCGGCGTGGCTGGTGCATTCGCGTCAATGACGACAGTCTCGACCGGGCTCGCGGACGATTGGGCGCTCGCGATCCCGCTCCATGGCAGAATTGCAGCCGCCAGTATCCTCAGTGAGGCCAACATAGGACGAGGCATTTGTTCTCCACCGCTCCGAGCAATCGTTCTGATGCAGAGCAGAATCACGAAGTACCCTCTCATCGTAGGTACGCAAGAGTCGCTTCCCGGCGGGGCCGGAGGGATAACCCATGTTAAGACCTGTTCTGTTATAGTTTTCCTTTCATCGCACGGATCTTCCACAAAATAGGAGCAGCTCTCATGGCAAGAAGCGTCAACAAGGTAATTCTTCTGGGCAATCTCGGCAAGGATCCGGAAGTGAAATACACTCCGAGCGGCGTGGCGGTAGCGCGGTTCACCCTGGCCACCAATGAACGTTACAAAGACAAAGACGGCACCTGGCAGGACAAGACCGAGTGGCACAATCTCGTCGCCTTCCAGCGCACGGCCGAGATCGTGGGTGAATATCTGAAGAAGGGCCGTTCCGTGTATGTCGAAGGAAGGCTGCAGACCTCGAGCTGGGACGACAAAGAGAGCGGACAGAAGAAATATCGCACCGAGATTATCGTAAACGACCTGGTCTTGCTCGGCGGAGGGCAGCGAGAGGGAGCGGGCGAAGGATCCGGGTTCAGCGGCGCTAGAGCCGGCGGCGCAAAAACCGGCGGATTCGATCAACGTGCGCCCGATTACGACAATGCTCCCGTGACTGCCGCTCCGGGCGAAATCACGGACGAGGACATTCCGTTCTAGCCGCGCCGGGGGACTTGCACCGCTTGAATCAACCGAAGAGCAAGCGGAACTGCGGGCAGAAGCGAGAATACGGGTGTCAGCGTAAAGAATTCCGAAAAGGCAGCATCTTCGGACATCTCAAAATGGCCTTGTGGGTTTCAACCTGAAACCGGTAACGAGCTGCACCTTGGGAATCCCCGCCGCCGCGATAGCGATTCATCTGATCTGATTTCGCGACTCTCCAGCGTCGTCCACGATTGCATCGCGCTTATCCTCGCTGGGGCTTCATCAATGCAGACGATGAAGTAGCAGTCTGCGCAACCCACTCCCACGTAGTCGTGCAATAGTGGGTTCCCGTCGGTACCGGCGATTGCGATTATCCCCGCCGCATTTACGCTTCCACTTCAGATCGTGATCAGCCCACGCCGCAAACCAATGGTCGTGGCCTCGGTGCGGCTGGAGGCTCCCAGCTTGCCCAGGATGGAGCTGATATGAAACTTGACGGTGTGTGTCGACACACTCAGTTCAGCTGCAATCTCCTTGTTGGACAGTCCTTCCATCATCATCTCGAGTACTTCCCTCTCGCGGACGGTCAGATGTTCGGGAGCGTCGGGTTCTTCAAACTGATCCCCGGTGGCCTCGCTTGACAGCCCCCCGCTGAGCAGTGCTTCGGTCAGCTCAGCTGACATTGTCAGCAGCCCTGCTGCGGCGCCATGGATGGCGGCTACCAACTCCGCGGGGGTCGGGTTAGCTGCCAGCATTCCGCGCACACCAGCCGCAACAGCTTGAATACTCCAGCTCCTCACGTCTTCGGCTTCGAAGCGATCCAAAACCGCGACCAGTGGAATCTCAAGACTTAACGGCGCCCCCAATATCTGCTGTGCTTCCGTCGAAGATGCATGCAACAACACAACGTCGGGATCGACCTCTGTCACAAGTGCACTCCACTCCTCGGCATTGCCAGAAGAGCCAACGATTAGGACGGAAGGTTGTTCCCGCAGTTGTTGCGCGATTTGTTCCCGAGCAACTGGCGACCGCGAGATCAGAAGCACCCGAATCGCCTGCGGATCCGGCTGCCGATTTACGAGGCGTGGCTTCCTCGCGCGCCGTCTTGTGACCACATCACCCACCGGCATGGCTTCACCGCCGCGGGCGATCTCCCAACTCAATCTTGCTTTCCAGGACGCTGCCTGATCGGAGTAATTTCACTGTAATCCCCTGTCCGGTGTGTCTCTTCGTCAGTTGCTGATGCAATCCACGGAGCCCGTCAACGGCTTCCCCGTCGAGGCTCACGATCACGTCGCCGAGAGTGATCCCGGCTTTCTTCGCGGGCCCGTCCGGTTGAACATGCATGACGAGCAGCCCATGTTCCTGCGATGTTGCAGCGGTTCTTTGCCATTCTGGCGGCAACGGAACCGGTTGAATGGCGATGCCGAGATAGGGTTGTGCAATGTGGCCGCGCTCCAGAAGCTCGTCGACAACGCGATCGACCGTCTCGACTGGAAGAGTAATGACCGATTCGCGGGCCAGCACGACGCTGTTGACACCTAACAATTCACCACGCCCGTTGACTAACGCGCTGCCGGACTGACCGGGATAGAGCCGCACGTCGGGGCGGAGCAAACGATCCACCTCCCCGCCTCGCCACGTCTGCCAGCGACCCCCGACCCGTGAAACGATCCCTGCACTCGCGGACAGTTCGCCGCGGCCAGAACGGGCAACGGCCAGGACGAATTCGCCCAGGCGTGGGCTGGCTGTCGACGGTAAGATTGCCAGGTTGTTTTCTCCCTTGATTTTGACGATGGCAAGATCCGTCGTCGCGTCACGCCCCCCAAGCGTTCCCGTCGCGGTCGTGCCGCCTGGAAGCAGCACACTGACCTGCTCCGCCCGACGGACCAAGTGGGCTGCTGTGACGACTACCCCGGCCCTCCAATGAACGCCGCTCGCGGCCACCCGGTGTTCTGCCTGGATCGCGACCACGGCTTTGCCAGCCTGTTCGGCAAGATCTGCAGTCTGACTTGAAAGAGCTGCCCAAAGATCGCTGTGTCCTGTCTCGCTGCTCATGTGTTTACTCCTGATGCTGTGGGATCGGCTACGGGTTCAAGCTTGGCACTGCTCGAGCAGCCGCACATCAGGCAAATGGGTAGGATGGTCGGCAACGACGGGGAGGAATCCAGTTCACTTTTTGACCGTCACCGAGTCCGCGATCTTGCGATAATGCTCGCGCGAAAGAATTCCTTTGTCGAGCAGTTCGTGTTCGGTCGAGTACGGCCTGCCTGCGATGATTCGATCGGCGTCCTCATCGGTAGTACCAGGCAGGGTCTTGACTTGGGCCTTCGAGGCAGAGTTCAAGTTGAGCAGCCGTTCTGGCGTCGGCCGCTGCAGACCATCGCGCAGGCCTTCGGCCACGGCCTTGGCATCGTCCTTCACTTCTGAGGTCGCGGCCGCAGTCTTTTCCCGCACTTCATCAGGATTGGAAGGCTTATTGAAACAGGTGTTACACCCGGTAAGAGAGAAACTGCTCACGCAGATAGCCAATGCCACAGAAAGTTGCAGTACACGCATGCAATCTAAGATGCAGGCAGAGACCGACGGGACGACCTGCCTATCGGCCCCCGCGCGCGATCAGTACAACTTTCGCCGTTATGCGTAGTAAGCGGCGTTTTTCTCGATGAATTCCTGCTTGTCGGCCGGGACTTCGTCAAGAACGAAGATCGAGTTGGTCGGGCAAACCGGCACGCAGGCACCGCAATCGATGCAACCCGCAGGATCCACATAGAGCTGGGAAGCGGCCTCGAACGCAGCCTCGTCCTTCTTGGGGTGAATGCAGTCGGTGGGGCAAGCCTCGACGCAGAGTTCGTCCTTGGTACAGGTGTCAGTGATAACGTATGCCATGATTGCGATCTCCGATCTGGAATATCCTCTGCCGCGGTTGCGCCGCTGGCGGGCCGGCGGAAGCTGTCGCCAGTTCTCACTCTATAAATTCCACGACCCGACTGGCGGTGATTTGAATCACCCGCCGGGTGTGACCACGCGCACAATCCCACCCCAACAGGGTCGACCCAGTTCTTGAGGGTTGCAGCCGGCCCCGTTGCCGCAAATTCCGACCGTTGGCAAAAGACCAAGCCAGGCCCGTGACGCAGTGGAATTCGCGACCTTCGCTCGGCCCGCTGGGTAAATTGTGCATCTTACCCTCTTACCCTTGGGTTCCCGGACCCGAGGACACCTTCGTCTATAATCAGCCGTATGCCTCGCGCCAGCAGGGAAAAGGAGCTAGTGGATGCAATTGGCGAAAAAGCCAAGAGTACTGGTTGTCGATGACGAGCAGGTAATCGCCGATACGCTGGCCAAGATCCTGGACCTGAATGGGTTTGAGGCCTCGGCTGTTTACACGGGAATGGCAGCCGTTGAGAGCGCACGATCGATCGAACCTGATTTGATTATCAGCGACGTCATTATGCCGGACATGAATGGCATCGAGGCGGCCATCAGCATCAGAAATTTTCTGCCGGGTTGTAAAATCCTGCTCTTCTCTGGCCAGGCAGCAACCGCCGACTTACTGGAAACGGCACGGGCTCAAGGTCACGAATTTGAAATCATCGCAAAACCCATTCACCCTTCAGATCTCCTGGCAAAGTTAAAGAGTTAGATTAGGTTTTAACCGAGCCATTCGTCCCGCTGCCTCCAACCTTTGGCGGGCTGCCGGGTTCACTCCTTCATGAGGAACAGAGATGTACTGCGGGCTTGGGGTCGGATTCTGAGTGGCCGGCGTCCAGTGTTGTCGATTGAGCTCACACGTGAGTGTCCACTGCGTTGTCCGGGCTGCTACGCCTACGAGGACCACCACCTCGGCTCCGCGGGATTAACTCTGCGGCAGCTTTCCGATTACAGGGGAAGCGACCTTGTGCAACGCGTGCTGCGACTGGTCGATGAACATCAACCCCTGCATGTGTCGTTGGTCGGTGGAGATCCGCTGGTACGCTACCGGGAGCTGGAACAGCTGCTACCCGAATTGAGCCGTCGCAGGATCCATGTGCACCTCGTGACGAGCGCGTTTCGTCGCGTTCCCCCAGAGTGGAGCCGTCTTCCGCAGCTGACGGTGGTCGTCTCCGTCGACGGTCTTGAACCAGAGCACGATGCGCGACGCAAGCCCGCAACCTATGAGCGCATCTTGAAGAACATTCAGGGCACTCCAATCACGGTGCACTGCACCATCACTGCGCAGATGATGCAGCGTGCGAGCTATCTGGAAGAATTCACTGCATTTTGGAGCGCGCGCGAGGAAGTTCAGCGCATCTGGTTCAGCACCTTCACCCCCCAGCAAGGCGCTGCTGATGCTGAGATCCTCAGCCGGGAGCAGAGAGCCTTTGTCGTTCGTGAGCTGTTGCGCCTGCGTCAGGTCTACCCGCGAATTGCGATGCGCCCGGAGTTGATCGATGCCCTGGGACATCCTCCAAAGTCCCCGGAGGAGTGCATCTTCGCCCGAACGACCCTGTCCCTTTCGGCAGACCTCACGACTCGCATCACGCCCTGTCAGTTCGGCGGCAGCCCCGATTGCTCGCAGTGCGGTTGTATGGCGACGTTAGCCTTGACGGCTGTGGGAGACTACAAGATTCTTCCAGGGCTCGCGGCGCGCCACATCTTCTCCGTGTCGGAACTCATCGGCAAGGGAGTGATCCGCCTGCGGTCTGCCCCGACGCCGGATACCGAGAGTCCGCTTGAGGAGAGGAACGCTGCCTAACGACATGCTGACGACGTCGATTCCTTTGTAGGAAGATGGCCCTCATACTGTGCGTCACTAGCTGATACCAGATGCCGCTTTTCGTTTGGCTTCTGAGGGATCCTCACTTGCTTTAACCCGACCTCGCCTGGAACTTCCTGAATCGGTGCCGAGGGGCTTGCCTCCTAGGATGGTACTTTGATACATTTGTACCATGACAACACCGGATGAACGCCGTCTTGTCGTCGAACGAGTGCAAACCGGGGTACGCATGGAAAAGCGCCTGCTCAAAGTATTGAAGGGGTTAGCAGAGCTGAAGGACTTGACACTGGGTGATCTGCTGGAAGGCATCATTTTGCATGCCTTCGAGAATAAGACCCCCTTCTCTCCAGGGACCCTGAAAGAAATTGAGAAGCTCAAAGATGTGTATGGCCTTACGCTGAAGGCGGCAGACAGCCATCGCCTGAAGGAGCGGCCATGACGGGCACGCACTTCGCAGTCGTGACGAGCGCCCTGGGTTGCCTTGCGATGGCCTCCAATTGCCTGCTCGCTCAGAAAGCTGCTGCTGGATTTGCGCATGCCCACACGGAGTTTCGCTTCACTGCCAGCGCGCCATATGATCGGGTGGCGCCACTGTTCGGCGCCGACGCAGAACGCAAGTGGGCTCCGGGCTGGGAACCGCAGTTCGTCTTTCCGGTTCCCGCGAAGGACCAGCTGGGAGCGGTGTTCTTCACCAGGCACGGACAGGGCTCGAGCGTGTGGACCACCACGGCCTTTGATCTTGCCGCCGGACACGTGCAGTACGTGTACATGATGAACGGAGCACTGGTGACCCTGATCGACATTCACCTTACTCGTGAAGCGGACAAGACCGGGGTGTCGGTTGTGTACGAACGTACCGCCCTGACGCCGGAAGCCAATGATCACGTCGCCAACCTGGCCCAGCAAGACAGGGGCTTTGGGAAGGAATGGGAGCAACAGATCAACGGGTACCTGGCAAAGACCAGGGCAGCCGGGCGGGACTGAACTATGCTGTCACTTTGTCTTCGGCGAATCCGGCAGCTCCAGACCAATGTTGACGATGCGGGACTGCGCACCTTGTCTGGTCTCGAAGTAGCATTCAGGTTTTAGGAGGGGCGGCTGCAGCAGTGCCACGTTCTGAGCAAGGGACTGTTCAAGAAGCAGCTCACTGTAAACTCGTTCCTTCAAGCTGTTTTCCAATTCTCCACTAATTGCGCTCCGGCACCGGGTCTTACCTCCGCCCCAGGGAGAATAAGACGGCCGCTGCGGAACTGCATACCTTCATCGATGTCAATAGCCAGGGAAACGGTGCCGCTCTGACCGTCCGCAGTTGTACCGGGTACTGGAGTGAAATTGATATAACCGTGGTTTGCATACAGCTTGGGCATTTGGTCGAGGCCCTGTCGAATCTTCTCCACGTCGAAGATGTCGCCGTTGACGATCTAGAACTTTCGACGCAGTTCCTCCCCCCGAGAAGGCTCTTTCGCCCTGATTGAAATCTCCTTAGTCGGGTACTGCTTGCTTCGTCCACATACAGCACTATGTCCAAAATTCCATGTTTCGGAGAGTCGCGAAGGACGGTGACCGAACACTGAGTCACGACAGCGTTCAAGAATCCGAACCGCTGGCAACCATAGCAGACGCGCTGTCAAATCTCCTGTGCGATAGCGTCTGCTGTTCAACCGAAGGTGTGCTCCTGGACCTGCCGGATGATCTTTCGCCGGTCATTCAGCGGCAAACGGCAACGGCTGGTGGTGCTGGTCAGCGTCAATCTGTAGATGGTGTACGTGTGTTCGGTGGCGATCGTTTGAGCCGCCACCCAGTCGCTCACCAACAGACGCAGAGGACACCTCCCTTGCGCATAATGCCTCAGGGAACAGACGATAGCGCTGGACAGCTCTACAACTCTCGCCGGCCTTCTATCGCCTTCTGCATCGTGACCTCGTCGGCGTATTCAATGTCGCTGCCGACGGGAACACCGGTGGCTATGCGTGTCACCTTCACGCTGGCGCTCTTGAGCAGCTTCGACAGATAGGTCGCCGTCGCCTCGCCTTCGACCGTGGGATTCGTCGCCAGGATCAGTTCATCGACGTCACCGGACTCCACTCGCCGCACCAGGTTTGAGATCCGCAATTGTTCTGGACCGACGCCATGCAGGGGCGACAGCGCCCCGTGCAGCACATGATAGACACCGTTGTAATGGCGCGTCTTTTCGATCGCGGCGATGTTGGTGGGCTCTTCCACCACGCATACCAGCCGCTGGTTGCGCGTGGCACTGGAGCAATAGGTGCAAGGCTCGACATCCGTGATGTTGTTGCAGACAGAACAGAGGCGAAGACTGGCTTTCACCTCGTGGATTGCATCAGCCAGCAGTTGTGCATCATCGTCGCTTGCTCGCAGGATGTGAAAGGCGAAGCGTTGCGCTGTCTTGCCGCCCACCCCGGGTAGCTTCTTGAGTTCTTCAATGAGTCGAGCCATGGGCTCGGCAAATCTGGACACTTGGATCTCCGTTAGGGAATCTCTGATCGGTTGCTATCGGGGCTAAAGCCCCCTTCGTATCTAGAGCGCTGCGCTTTGGATGCTGCCTTGAGAGACTTTTCCCACCCGGTATCGCCACCCCGCGGCTCGGGAATCTTTCCGACCAGACCCGGGGCCCGCGACCCCGGGGTGAACGGCCTAACCGCCGCAGCGCGGCACCGTTGGGTCGCAAAGGTGGATTTTTGTTCCACCCTAAAGTTCAGCTTACGGGTCACGAGACAGTCACTCGAACGCCAGCCCTGCCAGAGCGTTCAACTTCAGAACCTTCTTGCAACCTGGCGAGCTACAGGCCCGGCAGGCCCATGGCGCCGAACATGCCGCCCAGGCTGGACTTCAGCGCTTCGTCTACCTTGCGCGAAGCCTCATTCACGGCTGCCATGACCAGGTCCTGCAGCATCTCGATATCGCCCGACTTCACCACTTCGGGCTCGACCACGACGCTCAGCAGTTGTTTCTGCCCATTCATCCTCACGGTAACGCTGCCGCCGCCCGAGGATGCTTCGATCGTGATCTGCTGCATCTTCTCTTGCAGCTTTTCCGCCTGCTGTCGCGCCTGTGCCAGCATCTCCTGCAAATTGAAGCTACCCATGAGCTCTCCGTGCCCCCTCCGGTGCGTTCAGCGCTCTTTATGGTCGATGACGGTGCGAATCTCGGCACCGAACTTTTCCCGCATGCGCTGAACGGCGGGATCAGACATTGCACGGCTGCGGGCGCCCACTCCATTCGCCGGACGCGGTGAAGCCGGCTTAAGCTCAATTTGCGCGGCGCTGAGCATCTTGAACCGCATCGGCTTACCTGTTCCGTTGGTCAATGCGGTTTGAATGATGCGCCTGGGCTCGGCTCCAAGCGCCACGTCAATCAGAGCTTCGGACATCGCGACTTTCACCGATACTTCCAACCCCCGTACGGCCCATTCACCGGATTCCAGATTGTGCGCCAGCATTTGTTGTCCCGAGTCCTCCAGAGCTGCCAGGACAGTATTGCGCACCCTATCGGTCGTAATCAGGTCCGAGCTCTCCCGTGAAGCTGGACCGCTCTCGAGCGCGACCGCCGTAGTTGTGGATGAGATTGCCTCGACGACCGTCGCCCCCTGATTTGAATTGCCCGCTACCGGCATCGGCTCAGCGCCAAGACTCAGTGGACCCGCAGGCGTCTCTGCTTTCGGTCCGCTCTTGCGATTGCGATCTGCTTCAAACGGCGAGGGCTTGGTGAACGGGGAGGTGAGCGGCGCTCGTGAGGACGACGGTTCAGAGGCAACCTGGGGCGGTCCCACCGGTCGGGCGGTTGCGGGAACACTCCGTCGCGTCGTCGTCGTCGACCGGGTACTCGTGGCTCGTGCCGATGGACTTCCCGCCTCGGCGCTCAGCAACTCCTCCAGCGGAAGCAGCCTCTGCGCATGAACCAGTTTCAGTAAGCCTAGCTCCAGGTGATAACGCTGCTCCTGCTTATAACCCAGATCGCTGTGGGTTCGCAGCATGATCTGGAGAAACCGCGTGAGGTCTTCTTCACTGAAGCGCCCGGCAACGCGCGCCACCCGCTCGCGTTCGTCGGCGGAAATCTGCAGCACCTGCGAATCGCTGCCCGCCACCTTCGCCACCAGGGAATTACGCAGAAAGCGCACCATCTGCCCGGCAAAGTGGTGTGCGCTCTGTCCTTCGACCAGCAGGCGATCGACCGTTCGCAGCACGTCTTCACTGCAATTGCGTGCCACCGCATCCATCACCTTCTCCAGGATCTCAGACGACACCGCCCCCACCAGCCCGCGCACGACGTGGGCAGTCAACGTCGGACCGCAGCTGGCGATCGCCTGGTCCATGATGCTGAGCGCGTCACGCATGGACCCATCGCCGGCTTCGGCCAACAACGCCAGCGCCAAGTCATCGGCTGTGATGTTCTCCCGCTTGGCGATATCCCGGAGTTGGCCAACGATGTCGTCAAAGCGAACGGCGTGAAAGCTGAAATGTTGGCACCGCGAGCGGATAGTCTGAGGTATATCCTCCGGAGCTGTCGTTGCCATCATGAAAATAATGTGCGACGGAGGCTCTTCGAGCGTCTTCAGCAACGCATTGAAGGCCGCATCGGTGATTTGGTGAGCTTCATCCAGGATGTAAATTTTGTACCGGTCGCGTGCGGGACGATAACGAGCAGCCTCACGCAGCTCGCGGATTTCGTCGATGCCGCGGTTTGTGGCCGCATCAATCTCGATGACATCCACCGAATTGCCGGCACGAATCTCCCGGCACGAATCGCACACGCCGCAGGGCTCAGGTACAGGGTGATCCTGCGACTGGCAATTAAGGGCCATGGCGAGGATGCGCGCGACGGTTGTCTTGCCGATGCCACGATGCCCGCTGAAAATATAGCCGTGGGCGATACGCTGCTGCCCGATGGCGTTCTTCAGGGTGCGGGTCACATGTTCCTGCCCGATCACATCGGAGAACTTCTGCGGCCGGTATTTACGTGCGAGAACCTGGTAACTCATGGAAGGAACTTCTGATTATACGGTCTGCGAGCTGTAGGAGACGAACCCTGCGACTTTGTTTATTAGCGTACGTCTAAGAAAACAACCAGAGTGAGGTACCGCCCATGCAAGGCGTGGATTTGCTCGGCAAACTCATACAGTGCGTCCCGGAGCGGGTGAAGGCTCTTTCCTCGTCGGTGTCAACCCAGCAGTCGGCAACAGGCTGGTCGGCGAAGGAGGAGTTCGGGCACCTGCTCGACTCGGCTGCGAACAACCATCAGCGGATCGTGCGTGCTCAGCTCGAAGAGAGCCCGGCAATGCCCGACTATGACGGAGATGCGTGGGTTGCATTGCACGCCTACCAGGAAACAAGTTGGCCGGAGCTTATCGATCGGTGGAAGTCGCTTAACACCCAGCTGTTGACGGCGGCCCGGGCAGTGTCCGACTCGGCATGGTCCCGCACCTTAATCATCGGCGACTCGGGGAAACTCACACTGCGGTTCGTTTTCGACGACTACCTGGATCATATGTTCCATCATTTAGAGCACATGGGGGTCGAGGTTGCTGACTTGCGATAGAGCCGGCGCGCACGGATCCGCCGATCCGAAGCCGGTTAATACTTCTACACGGGCCTGCCGGGATAGCTTTTCCCCGGCTGGCCATTGCGGCGTTCGGCGAGTTCCGCTGCCCTCTTTTTCTTCGCGGCGGCGCGGGCCAGCTTTTTCATCTCCCGAGGAGAATACATGCTGCCGCGGCACTTCTTGGCTCCACAGTGGCACGGCGCTTCGTCATCGCCGTCGTAAAGCCAGTAATCGTAAGTGAGTTCTTCGCCGGCTCTCACTTTGCGAATGGTTTGGATGTAGATCCGCCCGTCAATCTCGTCTGTCTCGCAATTGGGATCGCAAGAATGATTGACGAACATGGCCATGCCATGACCGTCGATGACGGTGTCTCCTTTGCCAACCCCGAACAGATATGTAAAGTCGCGTCCCTTATAGCGGATATCCCCTTCCGCCTTGCTGATGCGCTCGCCGGTGTATTCCAGCACTCGTGTTCCCTTGGGAATATCCTCGAGCGCGAAGCAGCCGGCAGCGTGTATGTTGGAGGAACGAATGATGACGCGTGGCAAGAGCAACTCTCCCGGCGAACTGATACGCAGTATACGTTAAGTGGCGGGCCGCAATTCGCGTCCAAATGCTCGAGTGCAAAGCGCTGCGTTTTCCACAGCCCCTGACCCTCGGTCCCGTCAATCGCCGTTATCACACATAGCGGCGCTGGGGAGGTTCACATTCCTCTCGAGATTCAGTATCTTGGAAGGTTAGAGGCTGTAAGCGGGGAGGCGCTTTCATGGTTCATGTTCTGGTCCGGCACAAAGTCGCAGATTTTACACGCTGGAAAGAAGCCTTTGATGCACACTTCAGTAAGCGGATGTCTGCTGGAGAGGTCGGTTTTCGCCTGTTCCAGGGAGTTGATGACCCGCGAGACGTCACCCTGCTGATCGACTGGGACACCCTCGAACATGCACGGCAGTTCATGAAGTCGGATGAGCTGCGGAATGAGATGCAAAAGGCGGGAGTACAAGGTACTGCCGACGTGCAATTTATCGAAGACGCCCAGGTTGTGCATCGCTCGTCGGCCGACTAGTACCCGCGGTTCCTGCAATCTTCCACAAAAACTCTTGACAAGGGGAGGCTGGTTGCGCTTGTACCGCGCGCTACGTGCTTGCTGTTATTCCGGCTAGCCCTCCAGCATGGCAGAGGGTGTGGGCAGCTGGAAATCGGCTCTCCATGCAGGTTTCGCACGACCCCCGTTTCTGTCAAGATGTTTTCTGGAGAATCAGCGGCGATGATGAATGTTGCATTTTCATACCCCGTTGACAAAGCACTGCGGGCAAATACAATACCCGCACTGCGCCGCAAATGAGTTTCGAGATAACGAATCGTGATACCTTCAGTCCAAAGCACCGACGTTCTGCTTCATACCGACTTTCCCGACCTCGAGCTGTACGCCAGCGGCAAGGTGCGTGATCTGTACAAGGTTAACGGTGACCACCTGTTGTTCGTAGCCACCGACCGGATTTCCGCCTTCGACTATGTCCTTGCCACAGGTATCCCGCAAAAGGGACGGGTATTAACCCAGCTCTCGCTGTTTTGGTTCGATTTCCTGAAAGACATCGTTTCGAACCACCTGGCAACGGCGACCGTCGACCAGTATCCTGCCGAACTTCAGAAATACGGCGCCCAACTGCGCGGCCGCTCTATGCTGGTGGTGCACGCCGACATGGTTGCCATCGAGTGCGTCGTGCGGGGATACCTGTCCGGCTCCGGTTGGAAGGAGTACAAGGCGGGGGGTACCGTGTGCGGCATACCGTTACCGGCGGGCCTGCGCGAATCAGACAAGCTCCCGGAGCCGATTTTCACCCCGGCAATCAAAGCCAGCAGCGGTCACGACGAGAACATCTCATTCGACCACGTGGTGCAACTCGCCGGGCACGAACTGAGTGAGAAACTACGGGATTTAAGCATCAAGATTTATCAAGCCGCTGCCGATTACGCGGCAACGCGAGGCATTATCATCGCTGATACCAAGTTTGAGTTTGGGCATACGCCTGGTGGACTGGTCCTGGCTGACGAAGTCCTCACGCCTGACTCGTCACGCTTTTGGCCAGTGGATAAATACAAGCCGGGCGGTGCCCAGGAATCATTCGACAAGCAGTATGTGAGGGACTATCTGGAATCGATCAGGTGGGATAAACAACCGCCTGCCCCGGGATTACCCCCGGACGTGGCGGCAAAGACCAGCGAAAAATACGTTGAGGCTTACACCCGATTGACCGGGCATCCATTGCCGGAATAGTTAGGGGAGAAGCCGGAATGATGGGCTTAGCAATCCTGGATTGGGTACTCGTGCTCATCGTTCTGTTGTCAGTCTTGCAGGCGATAGCGCAGGGATTCTTTTATGAATCCTTCGCCTTAGCAGGGGTAGTCGCGGGGTATCTGCTGGCGGCGTGGGAGTTTCCGCGGGTGGCAGCGTGGTACGCGCGCTACGTGACCTCCCAATGGGCTGCGGATATCGCGGGGTTCTTGACGGTCTTTTTCGTGGTCGTGTTGCTCGCCGGGGTCGCGGGACGGATTGCCCGCTGGGCGGTTCGCGGTGTGGGACTGCGGTGGTTCGATCGGCTGCTGGGTGGCGTCTTCGGTTTTCTGCGCGGATCGGCAGTCGCCACCGTGTTGGTAATGGCGTTAGCCTCCTTCACCCCGCAGAGCCAATGGCTTCAACAGTCGCGCGTTGCACCGTTCATGCTGGTTACCGGTCGTGCATTGATCTGGGCGGCTCCGTATGATCTGCGGCAACGCTTCCGCGAAGGCTGGAACCTGTTACGTACGGTTCCGGAGCACGTTGTGAACCCACAGAGCAAGTAATGAAGGTAAGCGGTGGTACGTCATGCCCGAAGAAAGTATTACGCGTAAGATGAAGAGAGAGACCGTGAAAGATCAGCTGGAAGCTCTAATCATGCAAATGTACAGAGGCGGCATTCTGTATTCCGAAGCCGTTCGTGAATTCAAGAAGCGGTTCATCCTGACAGTATTGCAGGAGAACAAGGGCAATCAATGCAAGGCTGCGCGAGAGCTCGGCATGCATCGCAACACTCTCAGCCGCACCATCGCCGAGCTGGACGTCGATGTCAAGGTCATACGTGGTGGCGGCAAACGTCCCCCACGCAGCGTTCGTTCTCCAATCACTGACCGAAAAGCGGCGCGCTAACTATCAAGCGCCGCGCGCTTGCCGTGTTCATTCTCTGAAATCATCCGATACAAAGAAAGAGGGGAGCAGCGAACGCTCCTCCCCGTTTCCATCCAGTGCACGGAAATCACTGGGTCTTCTTGTGATGAGTCACCGGAGCCGCGGTGCTTACCGGCTTACCGTTCTTGTCGAGCAGCACGCCGTCGGTCATGGTGAGCATGAACGGATTCGGCGTGTAGCTCGAGACGGTCGCCTGGAACTGCATTAGAGTGCCGGCAGCAGGCGCCAGCCGCGCTGGTACCGCCTTCTCCATGGTCAAGTCGATATCTGGTTTCTTGGCGTCAATGTCGTCCTCGCTGCCTGCCAGCATGAACTTTGAGCTCTGGCCGCTGATTACGTTTGCTGCCAGAGCCACAGTCTTGTCCTTGATGGCATTCCAAACGGTATCGGCGGCCTGCTGATTGCCGGACGAGAGCACCAGTTGCCACTCCGCAAAGGTCATATCCTTGGGTTGCTTGTTCTTCACCAGGTCGGCGGCTTGCTCGGCGGGAGACGGCGGAGGGGGAGCTGCCGCTACCGTGAATCCGCTGGGAGGCGTCACGCTGGTCGACGCCTTGGCCTCGCTCACCAGCTCAGCCCAACCCTGCTCGGAACCGTGATAGCGAATATATTTCTTGCGTCCGTATTCCAGGATCTGTTGTTGCCCTGGGCCTTGTGCCAAATTCGCGGCCTTCACGATGTACCAGAAGCCCTGGGGATTGACGGGATTCGATTCCAAATCGGCGGTCGCCAACGGATAAAGATCAGCAATGTTGGGTTGGCTCTCGTCGGCCACAGCTTCACTAAAGTCTTTGCTCGCGTTGGCGTAGTCCTTCCGCTGCAGCGCAGCAAAGCCGACCGCCCCGTCGAAGATGGCAGTCAGTTCGTTGTGGAACTTGGTGAAATCCGCCTCGCTCATGCCCTCAGGCTTCGACATGTTGTGCAGCGCCTGCAGGCCCTGTTGGCCGTACTTCTCGGCTTGCGCAAGATTCTGCGTCATCTGCGGACCGCCCTGGGCTGCTGCCATACGATAGTTGTAGGCCAGAAGCGCTAGTGCGCGCACATTGTTAGGATCGACCTGCAGAATCCGGTTTGCCGTGTCCAGGGTCTTTTGCGCATCACCCGCCGCCTGATACGCTGCCATCAGCTGTTCGGTGGCATCCAGCTTCATCACGCTGTTGGGATAGGTTTGCAGAAAGGCTTCGAGAGCCTGGGCCTTAGCCTTGGGGTCCGACTGCTGGGCGGCGTTGACATAGGCGTTATATTCGGCCGGATCCTTGATTTCCTTCTTCTGCGAAGGTGCCGGGGCCTGACCGGCGGGCGCAGCTTGCGCTGTTCCCTGCTGGACTACCGCCGCACCGGTGAGGACCAGCAACATGACTGCTAGCGACTTCTTCATCGATTGGCTCCTTGAATCTCACGAACTCGTAACAACAATCAGCCCTGGCTCTACACACTACCCCCAGGAAGCTCAAACAAACTCAATTCAACATAATAATAACGATACACTGCAGGGAAACTGCACCTCAAAAGTTAAAGGACAGCACCAAAAAAGTCCCAGGCGCTGCGTCATAACTCTCCGGGCTCGGAGACGGGATTATAAGTAGCTGCTTCCCCCTAAGGCAAGCTGTTTGCCTTTGCGGCATCCCGCGCCTTCATGATGCTGAGGTTGTGTGACCCGGATGTTGGCATTATAAGCATCCCCAAGCCTTCAAGGGAAATCCACTTACAAGGAGACCATACATGCAGTCATCACCGTCCTCATTACGCTCCGGCTCCGTTGCCGTGGTCACTGGAGGTGGTCGGGGCATAGGACTCGCCATCGCGCAAAAGCTGACAAGTATGGGATGCTCGGTCGTGATCACGGGGAGGGATCAAGTGCAGCTGCAACAGTCCGCGCACGATATTGCCCTGGGCGGCCAGATGGTCGAAGCTGTGGCTTGCGATGTCACCAGCCTGGAGAGCACGTCGGCCCTGGGCTCGCATCTGCGCCGGAAGTACGGGCGGGTCGACATACTGGTCAATAACGCGGGTGTCGGCGGTCCCCCGTCAGCGCTGCATGAGCTTTCGCCGGAAGACTGGGACGCCATCTTCAACACCAATTTGCGAGGCGTGTACTACATGATTCGGCAAGTTGCGCCTTTGATGATCGCGGCGGGGTCTGGTCACATCATCAATATTTCGTCGCTGGCCGGGAAGAACCCTCTGCCGCGCGGCGCAGCCTACTCGGCGTCCAAATGGGGCCTGAACGGCCTTACCTATTCCGTGGCTGAAGAGCTGCGCAGCCACAATATCCGTGTGAGTGTCATCTGCCCGGGTTCGGTCGAAACAACCTTTAGTCCACATCCAGGCAAGGATTCGAAGAAGATGCTGCAAGCGGAAGATGTGGCGCACACAGTGGCAATGCTGGTCACGCAGCAGCCGCAGTCGTTCGTCAGCGAGATCTCGATCCGGCCGACGCAAAAGCCGTGACCAAAAATTATCCGCAGGGTAATTCTCAGTCAGCAGTTCCTTGTTTTCTAACCTGTATGATAGTATTTACAGGTTAGGAGAGCCCTGATGACCGAAGTTGCCCGCATTGTTGATGAGTACGACCGCGTCATGGGCGGCAGCGCTTGGCACGGCGATCCGGTATGGAAGATCCTGGACGGTATCACGGCAAAAGAAGCGTCCGAGCGTACGATCACCCACGGACACAACATCTGGGAGCTGGTCATGCACATGACGTATTGGGAGACAGTCGCCAGCCAGCGCCTGCAACACCTGCCGTCGAATTACTCCAGGGAACTGAACTTTCCTGCAACCCCCAGGCCCACGGCCGCCAACTGGAAGAAGGCGCTCAAAGCGTTTCGTGCCTCTAATCGTGCCTTCCGGCGAGCAATCAGCCAGCTTAACGAGGCCCGGCTCGACGACACGATGCCGCGCGATAGGCGAAAGTCTTTCTACCGCGAAGCGCACGGGCTCATCCAGCACCATGTCTACCACGCCGGTCAAATCGCGCTTCTCAAGAAAGCGCTGACCGATGCATCCAGGTAGAGACTACGACTGAGCAACCGCGATCTGCGCCTCGGCATTGCTGGTTGCATTCTGCTGCTTCTGTGCGTCGGCCAGAAGCTTGCGCAACAAGCGTATCGCGGCGTCCACGTGTTTCTCCTCGAGCAGGTACGGCGTCAGGAAGCGAATTACCGTGTCTTGCGTCACGTTGAGGAGCAAACCCCGTGCCAGGGCGCTCTCGAGGATCGGCCTGCCTGGAACCGCCAACTGCAGCGCCTGAATCGCACCGATGCCACGCACTTCCACCACGATCTCGAATCTGTCGACGAACTCGCGCAGCCTCTGCGTGAAATACCCACCTACGCTGCGCACGCGCTCGAGCAGGTTCTCCTCTTCGATGATCGCCAGGTACTCGAGCGCGACCCGGCAGGTGAGCGGACCGCCACCGAAAGTTGTTCCATGCTTGCCCGGCGAAAGGTGCTGGGCGAAAGCCTGCTTAGCCAGAAACGCACCCATGGGTAACCCAGCCGCGATCGGTTTGGCGATGCAGACGATATCCGGGATGATGCCAAAATGCTGGAATGCAAAGAGCTGTCCGGTGCGACCAAGCCCACACTGAATCTCGTCAAAAATAAGCGCCGCCTGGTGCTGATCTGCCAACTGCCGGCATGCCTGCAGGAACTCCGGTGATACCTCCTGGATGCCGCCTTCTCCCTGGATTGGTTCCAGCACGATGCCACAGACTTTTGCATCCACCGCGGCCCGCAGCGCCTCGACGTCATTACGAGGCACGAAGCGCACTCCTTCCAGCATGGGGTCGAAGTCTTTGCGGTACTTCGGCTGTCCCGTCAAGGCTAAGGCTCCCATGGTTCGTCCGTGGAAGGAATTGTCGAGGGCGACCACGATGCTCTTCTCCGGCCCGCCGGTGGCGTGGCCTGCGGCGCGCACCAGCTTCAAAGCGCCCTCGATCGCCTCGGTGCCGCTGTTGGAGAAAAATGCGCGATCCAGCCCAGACTTCGCGCACAGCTTCTCCGCCAGCAGCCCCTGGTACTCGTTGTAATAGAGATTGGAGATATGAATCAGCCGAGCAGCCTGCTCGCGAATTGTCTTCACAATGCGCGGATGCGCGTAGCCGAGAGCATTCACACCGAGGCCGGTAACCAAGTCGAGATAGCGTCTGCCCTCCACGTCGTATACGTACACGCCTTTGCCGCGCGCAATAGCAACGGGATAGCGGGCGTACGTGTTCAACAGATACTTCTGCTCGCGTTCAACGATCTCCTGATAGGTAGCCACGAAATCTCCTTCGCAAAATTTCATTGTAGTGCAGCATTGCCGGCTCCTTCGACCTCGATTCCGCCAGGAAGTCATGAAAACGAAATATCCCTTCCCACCGCGAACCTGCCGGTGTTCGTGTTCTATGCGCATCTCGGTGAAACGTGTACTCTGGTTTCAGCCCAGAAACATCTCCATTCCCCGCATCCCTAGCGAGCGCCGTCATGGAAATGACCGTCATCTTCGGATCGATTGCTGCTTTGCTTTTGATCGCCGTAATCGCCAACTGGCTCTCCGGGCTGACGCACGTCCCTGACCTCATCGTTCTGCTGATCATCGGTGTTGTGCTCGGCCCTGTGTTGCACTGGGTTGACGCATCGCGTTTTCGTGGTGCGGTTGAGGTCCTAGGCACCCTGGCGCTCATTCTCATTCTGTTTCAAGGAGGCCTGGAAGTTCGCTTGCGCGAAGCCATGCGGCAATTGACGCCAGCTCTGATCCTGGCTCTTCTGACTTACGCTCTGAGTCTCGGGTTGCTCGCCGTTGCCGGCAGGTTTTCCCTGGGCCTTACCTGGGTGGACGCGATGCTGATCGGAGCTGCGCTGGCTTCCACCAGCGGCAGCATAGTATTGCCTGCCCTCGAGCAAATTGACAGTCCCGAATCCATCAAACTCACGCTCACCATGGAGTCCGCTGTGGGCGAGATTCTTGCGGTCCTGGTGGTCGGCAGCATCATCGGTGTTGGCGGCGAGCAATCGATGCTGACCGGGCTCGCCACCGGTTTCACGCGCAGCATTGGCGCCGCGATGGCGCTGGCTATTGCTGCGGCCTTCTTTTGGTCGAAGTTGTGGCCTCGCTTCGCCAACATGCCGTTGAGCAGCGTGCTCAACCTGGGTGCGGTATTTGGGGTGTATTCGGCAGCTCGCTACCTCGGCGGGAGTGGCCTGCTGGCCGTACTGGTCTTTGGCGTAACCTTGGCGAACCTTCCGCGTACGCCACACATGACGCGTCAGGGCCTGCGCATGGTGGCGTTCCATGCCGAGCTGACCTTCCTGGTGCGCTCGTTCTTCTTTGTGCTGCTGGGCATTGTTGCCGAATTCGTAGGCCGCAACTACATCATTCCCATCATCGCGATTCTTGCTGCCATCGTGCTCGCGCGCTACTTGGGCGTGCTGGGCAGCGCGTGGATGATTCACGACGCCAACACGCGGCAAAAGGAGCTGCTGTTCTGGATGTTGCCGCGCGGCCTTGTCACTGCAGTGCTGGCGCTGGAGATCGTCAGCGCGCGTGGTCCGGTCTTCGGATTCCTCCCGGCTGTCGCCTTCACCGTTGTTCTCGTCACCAACGCGTTTGTCGTGTGGGGCGCGGTACGTTGTGGAGCAACTCTCATTGCCCAAGAACCCTTCACTCCCCACCACGGGATGCCGGTACCGCCCCTTGCAGCACGGAGAGAAAAAGAATCGCATGCGAAAGCTACAGGCGCCGGCGGCGACAGCGTCTAATCGAGCGAGCGAAAAACGCCTTACCACAATGGCAAGGCCGCGTACGTCCTATATGCGGACGCAGCGACACAATCCCCAAGCCAGCGCCGAATTCGCTTATCGCGGCGAACGAGCCGGCGTGCATTGTGCGCTTGGCATTGGGGACTTCGACCGAGAACAGCGTCCGAGCGCGAACACCGGAGACGGAAATTGAGCTGCAGAAGCTGACCGACGAAGGGTTCGAGGTGTTCAACAACTGCCGGAAAAGGGCCCCGTCCCGCCCTTGCAAAGGCAAACCGCCCGACGGTGGCAAGGTGCAGTGACCACCTCCACACAACAGGAGAGATAGACGGGTAACAATGCACTGATACCGGTTTATGAACTTAAGGGCAAGACAACGGTGCAGTCGGCGTCGGTGTTGCTGCGGATGTTACTTGAGTTGGTTCTCAACCTTGGCCCAAGGGGGTTCGCCAGAGGTTATGACCCGGGAAACGTTAGCCAAACCCTTGGGCCGGCCAGGTTGGTGAGCTCAGTTGCCGAAATACTCTCCTACTTCGTGGTTACCAGTGAAGCGAACGCCTGGTTAGTCACGCAGCTTGAGCACTTGGACAAGATTCCGAAGGGAGTACCCTGGAACATGCGCCAGCAAGCGATGACCACTCGCAGGTAAACATTTCGGTTGCTTCACTTTAGATGGTGAACGCCGAGGGGAATAGCACGTGCGGCATTATCAAAGCGCGAAGCGAGGACACTGGTGACCTGCCAGTTTTTGCCGTCGCCAGGATTTCGGTTCTTCCCTCCTCAGGAACAATCGCATACAGCAGCGCGTATCTTGGGCAAGGGATTGCTGTCGGCAACGATAGTTGGGGGAGACCTATGCTCATTCAAGACCTTCGGATTACCGTTCGCCATTTGCTGAGGTCACCAGGCTTTTCGATCGCAGCGGTTCTGATGCTAGCCATGGGAATCGGCGCCACCACAGGCATCTTCTCGATTATTGAGCGCGTGCTGCTGCGACCGTTGCCCTTTCCGCGGTCGGAGCGGCTGGTCGTGCTGGCCGACATTATTCAAGGCGCAGACATCGGCGGCAATAACGAAGCGGGCGTTACGACCCAGGACATCCGCAACTACTCACGCGATACGCATACCTTCGAGAGCCTGGGTGGCTACCAGCAGACGCAGTACGAACTTTCAGGCGTCGGCGAGCCAGCGCAGGTCAATGCTTCCCGTATGTCGGGCGGTGTCTTCCCGGCGCTTTCTGTTCAGCCATTCCTGGGCCGCTTCTTCACGCAGCAGGAGGACGATCAGAAGGAGCCCGTCGTGGTGCTGAGTTACTCGCTGTGGCAGAGCCGTTTCCATGGCAACCCCAACGTGCTGGGGAACAAAATCCTACTCGACCGGAAACCGTACGTGGTTGTCGGGGTGATGCCGCGTAACTTCGAATTTCCACTGGTGCCGGGGCAGCTCAACCGGAGCGAGTTGTGGGTACCCTTCAGTTTCACCGAAGGGGAGCTGGCAGCCGCTGCCGCCTCCAACTGGAGCTACCAGATGGTGGGGCGGCTCAAGGCGGGAGCGACCCAGGAGCGGGCACAGGCCGATGCGCAACGCGTGGCGCAAGAGACGATGAAGAACTATGCGCCGTTCATGGCGAGCCTGCATATTACGGCGGTGGTGCACTCGCTGCACGAGGAGACGGTTGCGCAAGCCCGTCAACTGCTGCGGACGCTGTTCCTGGCCATCGTTGTGGTCCTGCTGATCGCATGTGCCAACCTGGCAGGACTGCTGCTGGTGCGCGCAATTCGTCGCCGTCGCGAGATCGCCGTTCGGCTCGCGCTCGGCGCACGTGCCGGAGCCTTGGTGCGCCAGGCCATGCTGGAAAGCCTCGTACTCGGTGTCGCCGGTGGCGTGCTCGGGCTTATTATGGCGGCCATTGGCTTGCGTCTGGGTTTAAGCCTGTTGCCCGAGACGCTGCCCCGCATTAGCGAAATCGGCCTCGACTGGAAGGTTCTCGCCTTCGCGATGGTGTTAGCGGTATTGACCGGCATTCTTTGCGGATTCGCTCCTGCGTTTGCCGCGATTCGTACCAGTGTTAACGAGACGCTGAAGCAAGGCGGGCGTACCGGGACTGCGGGCGGCCATGCTCGCCTGCGTTCCGCATTGGTGATTGGAGAGGTCGCCGTCGCACTAGTCCTGCTCGCTGGATCCGGCCTGCTGTTGCGCAGCTTCGAAAAAATGCGCGCAGTAGAACTCGGCTTCCGTCCCGATCACACGCTCACCGCCGTGTATTCGCTGCCAAGGAAACAGTACGGAACACAGGCGGCTGTCAACGAGTTTAATCGCGAGCTGATTCAACGCCTGCAGCAGCTTCCCGGAGTCCAATATGCGGGGCTTACGTCTTTTCTGCCTGCTGCAAACAACAGTAACAACAGTACATTTATCGTCGAAGGATACGTACCGCCTCCCGGCGCGGGCCTGAACCTCGCAACCGTCATTATGGTGGAGGGAGATTACTTCCAGGCGATGCGAACGCCGCTGCTGCGCGGGCGGCTGTTCGCAGACAGCGACACGGCGAACCTTCAACTGGTAGCGATCGTGAACCAAAAGTTCGCTGAGCATTATTTCCCGGCCGGCGATCCCATCGGGAAACGGTTCCGAATGGGCACCAAGGAAATGCAAACGCCCTGGATTAGCATCGTAGGCGAAGTCGCCGATGTAAAAGAGTCTTCGCCTGATGTTGCCGACAAAGAACAGTACTATCAGCCAGTGGAGCAGTTCGAGAGCACGCTTGGGCCGCTTGGATCGCCAAGCGACCTGAACGGCAACGGCAGTTACATTGTGCTACGCGCCTCGACGCCGCCGGAGCAGATGATCAACGGGCTGCGCGCGACCGTGCGGTCGCTCGACCCGCAACTAGCGCTCACCCAGGTGGAGACGATGGAGCAGGCTGTCTCCGAGAGCGAAGCTCCCCGGCGCTTCAATACCCTCTTGATCTCGTCGTTTGCGGTAGCGGCGCTGTTACTGGCGGCGCTTGGCATCTACAGCGTCATCGCGTTCTCGTCAGCCCTACGAGTGCAGGAGATGGCCATTCGAATAGCACTCGGCTCGCAGCGATCGGAGATTCTACGCCTGGTGTTTATGTCGGCGGCGAAGCTGGCTCTCGCCGGATGCGCCATTGGGCTAATCGGCACGCTCGCCGCTTCGAAGCTGCTGCATTCCCTTCTGTTCGGGGTAAGCGCGTTTGATCCGCTGACGCTGACCCTGGCCGTGCTGTTTGTCTTGGTGTTGGCATTAGCGGCAGCTTGGCTGCCCGCAGAACGCGCAGCATCGGTCGAACTAATGCAAGCCCTGCGCGCCGACTAGAGAACTCGAAGACGGTCTTCAAAAATCCCGAAGGAGAGCGATGCCTACCGGGCAGGCCAACTGGATCGAGCAGATTAGCGTCGTCCGCTCCAACCGGGAAGCGCCGGTCGGCGCCGGCGAAGCCATAAGCGAAGGCTTACCTATTACTAACCGGTCAAGCGCAGGATGAGAGTCTCTTTTGGTTATTGATGAATTGGACTTGCGATAGGCGATCACTGCCTGCCCTGAAACAGGAAGTGCTTGACACCGCCGGCATTGTCAGAGAAGCCTGATATCGCCAGTTAGGTCTGTTACCTCATGCTAATCCGAAGGTCGCTCCTGAACCTGCTTACTTAGAGCGCCACCGTAATCGCGATGTAGAGAACTCCGGTCACCCCTCCAGTGCCGACAGTATACGGGCTTCCCAGATAAGCGGCACTATATCGCCGTACCCAATCGTCGAGAGCGTCACCAGGCTGAAATAAAGCAGCTCGGTCTGACGGTCGTTTGGGTGGCTTCCACCTGGATTGAACCCGGATAGAAAGCATCTATCGCCAAATAAAGCGTCGTCCATGGCAGCCCCAGCAACAGATAAATGTTGATGGCAGTGTAGAGCTGCGCCTGACCGATGGAACGAGAATTCCTGAGATACAAGAAAAGACCCGCAGCCGTGAGTGCGAAGAACGCAGCCAAAAATCCCCATCGAATCCCGGTTAGTGATCGGCTGGGGAAGGTATTACCCGCCACCACAAAGATCACATTGACCAACATCAAGAGAACGGACGGCCACACCCACACTCTTATCTGCGACAACCTGACAGTGGATAAGACGACTGGTATGAAGGTCACTGCCGCGAGCACCAGTCGCCAATTACCGTGGTCCAACACCGGAGTCAACACAATGGCCAGCAGCAAGGACAGGAGGAGCCACAAGTCCGGTCGCGATTGAAGTTTCGCCTGCATGAAGAACCTCAGCAGCACGCATTGTATCGAGTCAGCTGTCGAAAATCGTCATCGCGCAAGTGATCGGCTCGCAGGGGCCGTTTATGATATGCACTGTTCGCCGTGGGAAAATGCCGTTGACTTGATAATCCCTATATGGCTCTCGTCGCTCTCCTTCGAGGTGTCAATGTTGGCGGACACAGAACGTTCCGCCCAAGCATCCTCGCACGAGAACTGAGTGACTATGATGTGGTGAATGTGGGTGCTGCGGGTACATTTGTCGTTCGTAAACCCGGATCTCGATCAAAGTTCCGTATTGCACTGCTTCGGAAACTGCCATTCGCAGCGGAACTTGTGCTGTGCGATGGCGCTGATTTTCTCCGTTTGCAAGCGGAGAATCCATTTGCAGCTGAGCCGTCATCCCCAGATGTTGTTCGGTTCGTGGGCATCCTGTCAAAAGCTGGTGGCTTCCGGGTGTCACTTCCCGTCACATTTCCGTCAGACGGGGAGTGGTTGGTACGAGTGATGGAGTCAGAAGGACAATTCGTGTTCGGGATGTACCGTCGTCACATGAAGACGATCGGGTATCTGGGGCGGATCGACAAGTTGTTCGGTGTGCCGGTGACCATACGGAATTGGAACACCATAGCGGCGGTCGTGCAGGTTTTGAAGACGCCACAGCGCTGAAGCAATTGGTGCGCTGTTCTCGAGGACTATGAGGCGGCAGACTCCGGGCTGTTGAGTCCAGAACTCACGGCAGGCATTCAGCGCGTTAATGGTGCTAAGCAAATTGGCCATCGCTCGGGGAACTGGCCGACGCTAGAGCAAGGGGCCAACCTGTTGAACTCCGCAGGTGGGTATGGACTGCGTGAGCGAAGAGATAATGCCGTGTTGGCGATGTTAGTCGGCTGGTCAAACTGCGGGTCGACCGCTGGACGGCAGCTAGTGGAATCAGCACAAGGCGGCGGCTATTCCGAGAAGTTCTTGTCTTCGCTGGCAGTGATTCGTTCACGCAGACTCTGGCAGAGGGTGAGTCAGGTGCCAAGCTCAAACCGTTGGTCATCATCCGGGCGACCAGAAGAAGCCCTGATGACTGAGCTTGCTGCGAATCGGATGGACCAACGCCCGTGACAGCATGAGGCAAGCACTAATGACGAGGGCAATTGATCTATGGGCATGACCAGCCATATGATCCGGTTCGGCGGGCCCGCCGCAGGGCCGCTCGAGCGCCAATAAACGGCGGGGTATTCGTAGACTTTGATCAGTTCCCTGCTGGCGGTGTGAGGTTGGATTTTTTCACCCAGGAATCGCTCGCGGCCAGTGTCGCTCTGTTCCATTTCGCGTCGGAATTGACATTCCCATGAAAAAAGTACTGTTGTCCCTCGGCTATGTCCTGCTGCTCGTAATTGCCGCTGCCGCCGGGTTCGCGGCCTATGTGGCGGTCACCGGTATTCCGACTTATGCTCCCGGGCATGTGAACTTAAAGGTCGAGGTTGTCCCAGCGAAAGTCGAGCGAGGACGAAAGTACGCGTCTATGCTTTGTATCAGTTGTCATCTCGATCCCTCCACTGGCAAGCTCACGGGTAAGCGACTTGCCGATGTGCCTGCCGTTTTTGGCGAAGCGTATTCCAGAAACATCACTCGTAACCCGGTTTTCGGGATCGGCTCCTGGACCGACGGCGAGCTCGCTTATCTGTTACGCACCGGAATTACCCGGACTGGTCGCTACACGCCTCCGTGGATGCCCAAGTACCCCCACATGTCCGATGACGACCTCGAATCCATAATCGCATTTCTGCGATCCGACGATCCCGTCATTGCGCCAGTCTCCCTGAATCCACCCGGCATCTCGAAGCCCTCATTCTTGACCAAGTTCTTGACGCATAGCGCATTCAAACCACTGCCATATCCCGAGAGTCCGATCGTAACGCCAGCTATGTCCGACGAAATTCCTTATGGCAAGTATTTATCGGTGAACCTAGGGTGTTTTGCCTGCCATTCCGCGAATTTCCGCACGGTGAATGAACTTGAGCCGGAGAAATCAGCGGGCTACATGGGAGGAGGCAATCCGCTGCCAGACCTGTCGGGGCAGATCGTTCGCTCAGCGAATATCACCCCTGACGAAACCGGCCTTGCCAGGTGGAGCGAAGCAGATTTCACGCGCGCGGTTCGCACGGGAATCCGCCCCGACCATACAGTGCTGAGATATCCAATGTCTCCGATGCCCGAACTCAGCGAAGCAGATACCGCTGCAATCTACGCGTACCTGCGGACGGTGCCGAAGATCCACAACGTGGTTGCACGCGCCGAATTACCGGCGGTAGTGGCAGGCTCCGTCCAAGGGAAGGCGCTCTACTATCGTTACGGATGCAACTCTTGCCACGGCGACAATGGTGTGGGTGTTGGTGACTTGCGGCGCGCCACACTCGACTATCCTACGGATCCGCAACTCGAGGCTTTCATCCGGCATGCGTCGTCCTTCAAACCGGGCACAAAGATGCCCGACTGGAACGGAATTATTGCCGACAACGAGTACGCACCTCTCATTGCTTATGTCAGGCAATTGGAGCGCGTTACGGAATCGGCGAAATGACGAAGATGAGCCGAATTCTCAAGGTCGGCAAGCCGTAAGTAACGCGGACTGCTGACGACAAAATCGGCGTTACACTCACAATCCGGCTTGCTCGCTCGAAATCGCGAGAGCGAAGTGAGCGCTCTTTTATGAGCGCAGGCCGGAGTACGCTCAAAGATTGCTTGACACCGCCGGCATTGTCAGAGAGGCCTGATTGCGACAGTTCACGGATAATAGTTGAGCGTGTGCGAGCTATGTTGTGCCGTGGGTATGCGCCTCGTAAAAACCGGTGGCATTTTGATTGTCGCTGCTGTGGCAGCAGCCTGCGTGTACATAGTCCTCAGCTGCTGGTGGCACAACCTGGAGCGCGAGGAGATCACAGATTCTGTGAGGCACGCCGCAAGCGGCAATTTCGCGCATCTTTCAGATGGCTTCACCCATTACAAGATCGCCGGCCTCGGGAGCAGTAGGACCGTAGTCTTGATTCACGGGTTCTCGGTGCCTTACTACCTGTGGGACAAGACGTTCGATCCGTTACGAAGAGCCGGTTTGTGCGTCCTGCAGTATGACCTTTACGGGCGTGGGCTCTCCGACCGTCCGCACGAGCACTACAACCCAGATTTGTACGACCGACAACTGTCGAGCTTCTCACGGGTTGCGCGTTCCAACGCCGGTGGATCTGGTGGGAGCGTCCATGGGTGGTTCGATCGCGGTGATCTTTGCGGCTCGACATCCGGAGAGAGTGCGCACACTCGCGCTGTTCGATCCTGATTACTGGGCGAGTAATTTGGTCGTTTGGCCGATACAGGCTCCACTGCTCGTAGAGTGCTTGGCGTGTGGATACATCGTTCCTTCCCTGCCGGACGGGCAGAGGCGGGACTCCACGCATCCGGAGCGCTACCCAGACTACTTCCAGATACCTAGTGCAGATGCGCTTCAAGGGTTTTCGACGGGCTATTCTTTCGACTATACGAGATTACTACAGTCTCGATGTGCATCCTGATTTCCGTTCGATCGGCAAAAGCCATATACCAGTCTTTTTGCTGTGGGGCAGGCTGGACAGAACCGTTCCGTTTGCGCTCAGTAAGCAGGTCTTGCAAGACAACCCGCAGTCGGAGTTTCATTCCCTTGACGGCGTCGCGCATGTGGGTTTTTACGAAAATCCGGGAGTCGTGAATTCGATGTTGATCGAGTTTCTGAGCAAGAACTGATGGTTCCCTTCGCATGCTGGCAAAACAGAGTCAACTGGCGAAACATCGCCTCTCTTACAAGCGTCCAGCACCGCCGTGCCAGCTTAGCTCTCTTGCTTATCCGGTTGTTTCAACAAGCCACAATGGCTTGCGGTTAACCTCGGCGAGCAGACCGGAATGTTATGCTCTGTTGAAACAACCGGACAAGCAAAAGCTCTCTAGCCCGTTGTCAACAATGTCAGCCTCAATAATCTGCTTGAACTTTTACGCGGTCCGCCCGTACCTAATAGGTACATCTTTTATCGGGAGCACGCATGACCTCGCTGAGCAAGGACGCCAGAGTCGCAGGGCTCCTATACATCATGGCATCAGTGGTTGGTTTTGGGCGCCTCGGTTACATTCCCAACGCATTGTTCGTGCATGGTAACGCGGCAGCAACGGCCAACAACATCGCGGCACACGAGTCTGTCTTCCGCTTGGGCTTTGCTAGCGAACTGCTCGGCGGAGTCTTGTGGCTCTTTGTTCCGCTGGCTCTTTATCGGTTGCTCAAAGGAGTGGACCAGGGCCTCGCAATACTTATGGTGATTCTAGGCAGCCTGATGCAGGTGCCTCTATTCTTCGTCAACATAGTGACTGACGGGGCCGCCCTGATGTTCGCGCATGGTGCCGATTTCCTATCCGTCTTCGACAAGGCGCAGCGCGACGCCTTCGTCAGGCTGTTCCTCAACCTGCACCACCAGCTTGACCTGGCAAACATGATCTTTTGGGGTCTCTGGCTCCTTCCATTCGGTCTGCTGGTATTTCGATCGCGCTTTCTGCCCCGCTTCCTCGGCGTCTGGCTGATGGTGGCCTGCTTCGCCTGGTTGGCGTTGAGCTTTACCGGCTTCTTGCTGCCGTCGTACGAGGACAGGGTCTCTACCATCACCCAACCTGTTGTATTGGGAGAGGTGGCGACGATGCTGTGGCTCGTGATCATGGGAGCCAAGGAGCAGCGCTTGGCAGCAGCATCCTGATACCACGCGAGACCCACACTGGAATCCAGCCATCACATCAAAACCAGTGCCGTGGCCCCATTTAGATTCATCAGAATAGCGGCGTGCCGGCGGGCGTCGCGGTGGACAGCGCTCGCGGGCGAGTTTACTTGTCAAACCAAAACGAAAATCAGGTCCTTTTTTATAGCACCGGTGGGACGCTACTGCATACGATCCAGTAATACGATTAGCGTCAGCACAGCAAAATCGTAGACCCGTGCGGAAGTAGGCCCAAACCATTCCATTGCCCAACTTGTAGATTCGGAAAAATTGGGCTCTGGGATCGCACCATCGTCCAAGGCCGAAAACGAGGTCATTCGCTAACTGGGCACCGACTGGTTTATTCCCAAACCAATACCCGTGGCTGCTACTCACGACGAAGAACGCGGTGGTGCTCGGGGTCCCCAGACCATCCCGGGCTGACTCGATTTCAACTTGCCCTACCTGTCGAGTCAGACCTATTAGCTATGCACGTTGAGCAGAGAAGAGCGAAGCGGCATTAGAAAAATAATGGCGACTGAGCGGTCCTACGGTTTTGCTGCAGAGTGACAAACCTGACACACGATAAATTGATTGGATAAGTAAGGCTTCCAGCCGACGCGGTATTATTTTCGACAGACTTCCGGGCTTGAGTACTGGCATCTCATCAAGCGGATGGGCGCATGTAGCAGTCGTGATTCATGAAGGAGGCGGGATGACCGATCCAAAAACTGGTACGGCTTTGCGCATGGGTGATCCCCAAAAATTGCAGAAACCGGCCCCCAGCCGATCGATGAAAGGCTGCAAAAGCTGGTTGATAGAGCCTTGTATGCAGGTGGACGACCCAACGCGCAACGGCTAAGGAACTTTCTGAACGGCACTTGGTTGGGTGAGCCGCTGCACGTCGTCCTGACCGATATACCGATAGGCGCCTGGACGGCCGCGATGATATTCGATGCTTTGAGCTTGATTCGTTCTGGCCGTGAGTTCGCGTAGGCCGCCGACGCGTCAATAGCAATCGGGTTGGCTGGCGCTGCGTGCTCTGCCGCGACCGGGGTGACTGATTGGTCGGATGTTGATCCACCGGCTCGCCGCACGGGAATGATTCATGGAGTGTTGAATATTAGCGCGACTGTGCTGTTTGCGACCTCACTCATCCTACGTAAGAAAAAGTCGCGTACTGGTGGCCGTTTCAGTGCCGCTCTCGGTTATGCGGTCATGGCGTGTGCAGCCCATTTGGGCGGAATGATGGTTTACGAAAACAGAGTAGGCGTCGATCGCACGGACGGTCAACCGCTCCCCCAAGATTTTGTGGCTGTGCTGGCTGAGTCAGACTTGGCAGACGACAAGCCGACCAGAGCTGTACACGATAGCGTGCCCATTCTGCTGGTTCGTCGCGGAGACCGTCTGTTTGCAATGGCGGAGACCTGCTCCCACTTTAGCGGACCGCTTTCCGAAGGCACACTGGTTGGTGACAGCATTGTGTGTCCATATCACAATTCCAGATTTGCTTTAGAGGATGGCTGAGTACTGGATGGCCCGGCAGTACATGCGCAGCCCTGCCTGGAAGCGAGGGCGCGAGGCGGACAAATAGAAGTGCGTCATCGGTCGGTGACAAGTAGATATTAGGGCAAGTTTCCTGTCTCTCCGGATTTGATCTGATGCGGCCTGTTGCTGAGAGACGCTTCTCACCGAGATTGAAGTCCGTTCCCGGCTGCCGGTTCTCGCAAGTGCTCCGTTACTCGCCGCCGTTCGGCAACTCGTCCAGATGGAAGCACGAGGTTGTACGCCGAGAACTTTGCCCATCGAGATCTAAAGGCTGCATACCATCTGAGCGAAGTGATCAAGCGCTGGTACGTGGCTCGCGCTCAAGAACCTGAATGCTCTGCACCTCACTCCAGCCCAGGTTCAGTGGCGAGCGGGCTCAATTCCCAAATCGGGGGCATAGGTCCAAAAAGCAGTGGACGCTCCGAAAGGTGCGTCCACCGTCAGTCAACCGAGCTTTTACCAATTGGTTAGAATGTAACCCCCGGAAGGACGCCCGTTCCCTCCTCGCGGACTGCATCCAGGGCTGTAGGATTGATGCGCAAGGCTTTGAGAATGGTAGGCGCCACCTGCGCAGTACCCACTGCAGCACTCACCGTGCTGGGTTTGAACCTCGGAATCGACAGCAGCAGAACGACGTTCGTGTCGTCATGGGAGAAGCCACCGTGCTCGGCCTGTTTCGCGTGGCTGCCGGAGTAAGTAACACCGACGTTCGGGGTCACGATGATGTCCGGCGTGCGGGGGTCGTGGGTTGGATCGTTGTAGTTAAGGAAGAGCGACGGCCCGTAATAAATCTGCCCGAGCGCGATCCCAGTTGGAGAAGCATTCGCTTCGAGTATCCCGACTGCGGCAGTAGTATCGAACGAGCTGCTTAGCCACAGTAAAGAGACGTCATCTTCCGTCGGCCCAATACCCGTGGGGTTGTTGGTCGATTCGGAAAATGGAAGGAAGCCCGCGTTGGACAGCAAGGTGGCCGGTGAGGTTCCAACGTTGAGCTGTGCAACGTAGCGGCTGGGATCGATGGGCGACTGGCCGTGTTTGGCAGTGATCACGATCAGGGTCGAACTAAGGAGCCCCTGGTTGTTCAGCTCGTTGACGAATGCCTTAATCGAGGCGTCGACGAACTGGAATTCGTCCAGCAGGGCCGCGCTGGGTGTGCCGGCGGCATCCATATATCCGCCCGTCACGCCGTTGCTCTTTTCAATGAGCTTCTGGCCCACGCTCACAGCCTGGAAGTTCATGCCGAAGACCGTGGGAACTTGGGTCGTCCTCATGCCGAGGTGGTCCTTGCCATCGATCTCGTTGAGGATCGCGTTCACCTTCAAGGTGTCGTAGCACTGAATGTTCTCGAAGCTGTTAGTCCAGGAGGTCAGGTCGGCGCCTCTATCGCGAATCCTGGCGCAAGAAATGCCCGTAGCCGTTGTGACTCCTGGAAGACCGATGACATTGGAGTTGATTTCAGGAGCGTAGAAGTCGTCGAGCGCATGCTCCGGGTCCGACCCCGAGGCGACGGAGGCGTAGGCAGGGTGTTTGTCGGACCATGCCGTGTATCCACGATTCGCGTGAATTACGCTGAAGATGCTGTTGGCGCGGACGAATTGCCACGGGTAAACGGGCGCGCAGCCTTTCGTGAGGTCGCGAATCAGTCTCCTGGAATCGATGGATTTAATGCCGCCGTCAGTCAGTGACGCACCGGGTGCGCCGCCGTTCAGCTTGTGCTGGTCGATGTCGATGCCCTCTTCATACTCGGTGGTCGTACCCGTTGGCGGCCCAATATAGGGAGTGCAGGGGCCAGCCGCAAGGCCATTGCCGGTAGTCTTTGCGGGCGCATTGTAGTCCCTGGAATAAGCGACATCGTAATAAACGCCGGTCAGGGCCGGACTTCCGCCTGTGACGATAGCCGTCAGGCCCGGGAACGAGTCCGAGGGCTTCGAGGTGCTGGCGGCGATGTAGTTGACCCCGGTCTGCCCGAGGGCCGCCATCGCCGGGCAGTAGGGCTGGTTGTTGTTTGCGGTGCTAATCCCATTGGCGCAGTTTAAGTAATCCACAGCGTGCATTCCATCGACGCTGATTAGCAGAACGTGTTGAATCGTGGAGGGTTGTGCGACTGCTGTCCCCACAACGCAGACAGCCGCGAGGGACAGCAAGACAAGTGTCTTTTTCATAGTGACCTCGAGCGGTGATCGGTGGATCATATAAAGCGATATGTGAACGGAATGTTAGACAGAGTTGAATTGTTCGGAAAAAACTGGAGCCGATCACACAGGATTTGAACAATGTTGAAATTGTGGTCGGTCACACGCAAGCGATCCGAAAGTGGCTTTCGGGGAAGAGATGACCCGGCTCGGGAAAGATTGGCAACTCAGAAACCGCGACCGGATTCGCAGTTATCAGAAAGGGCGCCATGAAAGGCGCTGGACTTCAGCGGGTGGAACTCGCGCCCGGGAGCCTCCACCCGGTAGCAATCGAAGCGGCCGCGGAGGCAGCGAAGCTGTCGGAGCCTTCGATGTAGGGAGCCGCCAGGCGGTCCGGCCAGCGTGCAGGATAACGTGAGTTAACGCTGAGCAGGCCCGGAAAGAAACAATTACAGGAGCCGACCTGACTTTTTCGCAGGGAAGGCCGCTGGATGGTTCTTTTGGTCCCCGGAATGCCAGGAAGCTGTTGTCAGCAGTAACCTGCATGGACGGCGTTGTCGGTTGCAAGCCGCAATCAATGGATGTCTTGGCTCAACCTTGATTGGAGAAATCCACTTCTCCATTCAGGCTGGGCCCAGACATCTGCAGTCTTCATTGCCTTTCCCCTGTACCGCGATGTCTCACTGCTGGCAGGCATGTCAAACTGAGAGCCTGCGTCAGCGCAAGCTCTCCCGCGCCGCGTCAGTCATGGTCAGAAATGCCGCCCCCCACATGATCGAGTCCTTTACAACGAGTCGTCCAACACCGGAGAGACAAGGAAAGCCGTGGTTCGAATCACCAAGCCCCGGAACCCAGGCTTCGGGTGTCGTGATGAGAAAGGAGAGGGTGGTGAGCGCCATGAACAGCAGGAAGCTCCCGATGGCGGACAGTTCCGGCCGAACCGGGTACAAGTGGTGGGAGTAACACCCATGGCTTACCTGACTGCCTGGCGAATGGCGATTGTACAGACGATGCTGCGAAGGGGAGAACCGCTGAAGGCTATTGCGCCGGCGGTGGGTTACGAGAGCCCAACGGCACTGAGTCGCATCTTTGCACAATCGACAGGGCAGTCGCCCACCAAGTGGGTCGCCCGTAGCCAGCGCTACGACTGAGTCCTTTGACCATCAAAAAATGAGGTTGCTCTGAAGAGCTCGAGCTCACGCTCGCCTGCCATACGCGGGAGTTGCTCTTTCCTGTTGCTTCGATCAACCGGGAAGATTTTCCGGGTGGCGATCATTTTTGGTCGTCAACATCGTCGCCAGGAGGCGAATTAGAGGACCAGCTCCACAGCGTAATGTGGTTTCTGACTGGAACATTTATAGTGGCTCCAGGCCCATGCTGATCCGCGAACAGGTCCCCCTCGCACCTTTGACGACGTTGGGTGTCGGCGGTCCCGCCCGATATTTCCTCGAGGCCACTTCGGAGCAGGAAGTCATCGAGGGCGTGCGATTTGCGCGATCAAAGAACTTGCCGCTGTTCATCCTCGGCGGCGGCAGCAACCTCGTCATCGCCGACAAAGGCTTCCTCGGTGTCGTGCTGAAAATCGCTTTGCGCGGAATCGAGCAAGTCGAAAGCATTGCAGGCGGTGTGCAGTTTCGTGTCGCTGCCGGCGAGAACTGGGATGCTTTCGTCGCTCGCACGGTCGAGGCGAACTGCGCGGGCCTGGAATGCCTTAGCGGAATTCCCGGCTCCGTCGGCGGAACTCCAGTGCAAAATGTTGGCGCCTATGGGCAGGAGGTGGCGAACACGATTCAGCAGGTTTGCGCAGTCGACCTGGAGTCTCTCAAGGCCATCACATTCTCGAACGCGGACTGCAAGTTCGCGTATCGCAGCAGTCTCTTCAACACCAGCGATCGCGGCCGCTACATCATTCTTCAAGCGGCGTTCAGTCTGCACCGTGGTGCCCCGCCCACGATTCGCTATGCCGACCTGCAGAAATTCTTCGCCGGCAAAACGTCGCAGCCCACGCTCGCCGAGGTGAGAGCGGCGGTCCGCGAAATTCGTCACAGTAAGGCCATGCTCATTGTCCCTGGCGACGATGATGCGCGCAGCGCGGGATCATTCTTTAAGAATCCGGTCATCCCGCTGGCGCAGTTCGAGCAGCTGGCATCGAGTGTGCGCCAGCGCGGCTTGCAGCTTCCCGGTTACCCGGCCGGCGACGGTTCTCGCAAACTGCCGGCAGCATGGCTGGTCGAACATGCCGGCTTCGGGAAGGGATACGGCAGCGGCGCGGTCGGTATCTCGCGACGACACACACTGGCGATCGTAAATCGTGGAGGCGCAACAGCCACCGACATCATCGCCCTGAAGGACGCGATTCAGCATCGCGTGCTCGAGGCCTTCGGCATTGCTCTCGAGCCCGAACCAGTATTGGTGGGATTCTAGGTACTGCTTTTCCTGATTTTTCTTCGCCTTTCGAAGACGTTCCTCATTCGGTTACTGGCCGCCGCTTGTACCAGCCGGTTGCCTGCTCGTAGGCATGGGCCAGGCGCAGGATGACGTTATCCCTTCCGGGAGGTCCGGAAATCTGCAGTCCCACGGGCAGCCCGTTCGGTGTGAATCCGCAGGACACGGAAACGCTAGGCCAGCACAGGGCGCTAAAGGGAATGGTGTTGCGCAGCAGCCACTTGGTTTCGAATTGGCGCAAGGCCATCGCCTCCATCGACTGCAACTCGGCGAGCTTCGGAGCGATGATGTGGACCGCCGGAGTTAGCAGTGCGTCGATGTCACGGCACAGATCTCGCGCCTGTTCCTGCACCGCCGCCAAACCGCGTACCTTGCGGATGTAGTCGCTTGCGCTGATTCCGGCACAACTCCGCAGGCGATCCAGGGTGTTCGACTGGTAGAGCTCAGGCGATTGCTTCACCATGGGCTCGTGGTATTCATATACCTCGGCATCGAAGACTTTGCCGCGGTCCGGGGATGGGAGCCTGACGTCGCGCTCGCTAGCCACGAGGCTTCGCACTACCTTGAGCGCATCGTCGATTAACGGCTGCACATCAGCAGCGATGTCCTCAAAGAATCCGGCTCTCGGGATGGCGACTGCCAGCTTCGCAACGCTCTCGTCGATCCGCGAAGGCGTAAATACGTCCAAGCCGTTGTTCGTGGCAGCTGTCGAATCAGTTGTTGCCAATGCCTGGCACAGGACTACGGCGTCACGCACCGTCTGCGTCATCGGGCCGACCGTATCGAAGGAAGCTGAAAGGGGAATGACACCCTTCAAACTGAGTAGCCCATTGGTTGGACGATGGCCGACGATGCTGCACAGCGCTGCCGGGCAGCGAATCGATCCTCCCGTGTCGGTGCCGAGCGCGGCCACACACATTCCGGTGGCGACCGCGGCGGCTGAGCCCGACGAGGAACCGCCGGTGATTCGTTGCAGGTCCCACGGATTCCTTACTGGTCCGAATGCGCTCACGACACCACTGCCGCCGAAAGCGAACTCGTGCAGGTTGGTCTTGCCCACGATTACCGCGCCAGCGCTCTTTAACGCGTGCACAACGTCGGCGTCCTCGGTGGGAACGCGCTTCCGGAACTGGTTGCTTGCTGCACTCGTGAGAACACCTGCCGTATCAAGCAGGTCCTTCAGAGCGATGGGGATTCCGTGCAGCGGCCCGCGCCACTTCCCTGCCACGACCTCACACTCGGCCTGACGCGCCTGCTCGAGCGCCTGGTCGGCGGTGACGGTTATGAAGGCGTTCAACGTGGGATTGAGACGCTCTATGCGGGCGAGGCACTCCACCGTCAGCTCTAGGGGCGAGAGCTTGCGGACCTTAATTTGTTGGGCGGCTTCAGTCAGGCTCAGCATAGGGCATTAGAGACTTTCGTCTCCAGTTGCAGGTCGACAAGAGCACCGGGGTCTGGCAGTACCCAGTGAACCTGTAACGGGATTCCCCTCTGGGCTCGCACTCCACAGAGCCGAGGTCTCCCGCCCCTGTTTTGTACAACTTCTTGAGGAAATGGGCGCCAGGGAAAAATCTAGGTATGGTTTTGAGTGCGCAACCCGGACTGCAATGACTGGTTGGGCGTACCCTTTTGCGGTGCTTCCTCCGCACCGACGGATAGGAAATTGATCAAGACCGCGATTAGGATCCATGAGGTGATCTTCGCCGCGGAGCGCCAACGGGCCGTAGTAGATCCGGACACTCAGAAGGCACGAATAGCCGTGCATCCGCAGGTTCAAGTCTGCGCTAATCCATCTTGCTACGTTCTCTCTGCTCGCTCGCCAGCGCTCGCTCCGCCCGCGGCGTAGGGATGAGTTCGGCCGGCAGGCGAACGGCTCCGTATATTCCGGCCGCGATGGCCGCCCCGATCAGCGGAGCAACGATGAACAACCACAGTTGCTGAAGAGCCCAGCCGCCCACAAAGATCGCCGGACCAATGCTTCGTGCGGGATTTACCGATGTGTTGGTGATGGGAATTCCCACCAGATGGATGAGCGTCAGCACCAACCCGATCGCTAATCCGGCAAAGCCGACCGGAGCTTTCAGGTCGGTCGATCCGAGTACTGTCAGAACCAGGAACATCGTCAAGACAGTCTCCGCCACAAAGGCTGCCGCCAGAGAGTACTGGCCCGGGGAATGCAGCCCATAACCGTTCGCACCGAGACCCGCCGTAGAGGCATCGTAGCCAGTCGCAGCGCCTTGTGCGATGAATAGGATGATGGCAGCGGCGATGATTGCCCCCACGATTTGGGCAATCACGTAAGCAACTGCATCCTTGAGTTCCATCTTTTTCGCGAGCAGGACCCCACACGTCACAGCGGGATTGATGTGACACCCGGAAATTGGTCCGATGGTATAGACCATCGCGAGAAGGGCGAGGCCAAACGCGAAAGCCACACCCAGAAATCCGATATGACTCCCGGCGAGAACCGCGCTGCCTACGCCGCCGAAAACCAGGACAAAGGTTCCCACTAGTTCTGCAGCATATTTCTTCACGCTTACCTCCTAGCTCGCGCCACCCCAAGAACTTTAGCAGGTAATGCCGTCATCAGCCTCTCGTCGATAGCAGGACTGGGCGCGATTAACTTATGGGCCGCATAAAGTGGACATACAATTTCATATTCGGGCTACTCGACCGTGGAAATCCCAGTAATCTTGGGCACGTCCCAGTACCAGGCAGTCGAGGTACAAAGGAGTCTCAGGCCGATGTCCCGAGGATCAATCGTATGGGTGCAATAGACTTTACGAAGAAAGATGACCCACGGCCATTGCAACAATTCAGCAGGTGGTGAACGCTGTGCCTGGAAACATGATACGTAGAGCGCGAGTCGTGGATATGGGTCGTTGCTCTAGTTGGTTGAAGAGTGGCTCTCCTCGTTGTGTGTAGATGGCTTGCGGCTGTAGTTCTTGCAGGCACAACTCTCGCACGTATTCGCATCGGCTGTAGATCCTACAACAGAAAAAAGGTTCTCCAAGGTAACGGGCTTGCTTTTCCCCGTGAAAAGTGCATCATAGAAATTATCTACGATCTTGTGTTCGAGGGGATGAGGCGATGTCACCCGACTCTTCGCCTCGTCGTTCTCTCACCGCAGGATGGAGACGTCCCGCAGCGACCTCAGCCGGGTGAGAGCGTCACTTAGTCCAGTACTCCGATCTCAGCGAGTGAACTCGGGTCCATAGACAG
>Ga0306920_100000763_pt1 | contig 38673 bp, 36 predicted proteins | sample flu12Cox44000170_FD_204666 | JGI IMG/M metagenome (GOLD analysis project Ga0306920, IMG submission 204666) | Lab enrichment of tropical soil microbial communities from Luquillo Experimental Forest, Puerto Rico - flux4day.12C.oxic.44.000.170 (v2)... | ecosystem: Environmental > Terrestrial >... | reverse complement strand
GAGCCCGTTGCGCCTGCGGATCGAGCGCAGCTTTGCCCCGAGGAAATGACCTTTGCGCAGCAGCTCTGCCATGTCCCGCTCAGCCCGCGCCCGTGTTTGGGCACCCCTGTGAAATTAACAGTGTGAAGTTTTCATAGTCAAATTCGCGTGCCATAACGCGTATGCTGCGGCGGGATGAGTGTGGAGACGCACGGACGGTTTCACCTGCGCGAGCAGCCCGGACCCAGGGTCGAGATCCTGGGCCCGCCGATCGAGCGCGCCGATGAGGTGTTGACACCGCTCGCGCTGCAGCTGCTCGGCAGCCTCCACCGCCGCTTCAACGGGCGGCGTCTCGAGCTGCTCGCAGCGCGCGCCGAGCGGCAGGCGGCGTTCGACGAGGGTGCATTGCCGGATTTTCCTGCGGCCACGGCCGAGCTGCGCGCTGCGGAGTGGCGCGTCGCGCCCGTGCCGGCCGATCTCACCGACCGGCGCGTCGAGATCACAGGTCCCGTCGACCGCAAGATGATCATCAACGCCTTGAATGCGCCCGTGCAGGCGTTCATGGCCGACTTCGAGGACTCCTGCTCCCCGACCTGGGACAACATCATCCGCGGCCAGGTGAATCTCCTCGATGCGGTACGCCGCAGCATCAGCTACCAGGACCCCTCGACCTCCAGGGTCTACCGCCTCGCCGAGCGCACCGCGACACTCATCGTGCGGCCGCGGGGCTGGCACCTGCCGGAAAAGCACGTGCGCATCAACGGCGAGCCCGTCGCCGGGGCGCTGTTCGACTTCGCCCTGTTTCTCGCCAACAACCACGAGGCGCTCGCGCGGCGCGGCACCGGTCCTTACTTCTACCTGCCGAAGCTCGAGAGCCACCTCGAGGCGCGGCTGTGGAACGAGGTGTTCGTCGCGGCGCAGGACGCGCTCGGTATTCCACGCGGCACCATCAAGGCGACGGTGCTCATCGAGACCATTCTCGCGGCATTCGAGATGGATGAGATCCTCTACGAGCTGCGCGAGCACTCCGCGGGACTCAACTGCGGCCGCTGGGACTACATCTTCAGTTTCATCAAGAAGTTCCGCAATCGCCCGGACTTCCTGCTGCCCGACCGCGCGACCGTCACAATGGAGCGGCCGTTCCTGAAGTCGTACGTGGATCTGCTGATCAGGACCTGCCACCGCCGTGGTGCGCATGCCATGGGCGGCATGGCCGCGCAGATTCCGATCCGCGATGACGCGCAGGCTAATGAGCTCGCTATGGGGCGCGTGCGCGCGGACAAACTACGCGAGGCACGCGCCGGGCACGATGGCACCTGGATCGCGCACCCGGGGCTCGCGACGATCGCGCGCGAGGCCTTCGATGAGGTCATGACCGGTCCGAACCAGCTCGCGGTGCGGCGCGAGGCGGTGCAGGTCAGCGCGCGGGATCTGCTGGCCGTGCCCGACGGACAGATCACCGAAGAGGGCGTACGCGGGTGCATCCGCGTGGGCGTGCAGTACCTCGAGTCCTGGCTGCGCGGCAATGGCTGCGTGCCGCTCTATCACCTCATGGAGGACGCGGCAACCGCGGAGATCTGCCGCGCACAGCTGTGGCAGTGGCTGCACCACGGCGCGCGCACCAGCGACGGCGTGCCGGTGAGCGTCGCGCGCTTCGATCGCCTTCTCACCGAGGAGCTCAGCCGCATTCACGAGGAGGTTGGCGCCGAGCGGCTGACCGCCGGGGTATTTCCGACGGCGGCGCGCCTCTTCGAGCAGATGACCAAGAGCGACAGTTTCGATGAGTTCCTGACACTTCCGGCGTACGAGCTCCTCGGCTGAGCTCAGTCATTCTTTCCAATCCTCTGGCAAGAGCAGGCGATCCATGAGTCCGACCAAGTCCCTTCCTGCGGCGGATGAGCTCGCGCGCAACTGGCGCGAGAGCCCGCGCTGGCGCGGCATTTCCCGCGGTTATGAGCCCGGCGAAGTCGTGCGGCTGCGGGGCACTATTCCCATCGAGCATTCGATCGCGCGCCTCACCGCCGAAAAGCTGTGGCGTTACCTGAGTGAGCTGCCGTTGGTGAATGCCCTCGGCGCGCTCACCGGCAACCAGGCGATGCAGCAGGTGAAAGCCGGGCTGGATGCGATTTATCTCTCGGGCTGGCAGGTGGCGGCAGATGCCAACCTCGCGGGCGAGATGTACCCGGACCAGTCGCTGTACCCCGCGGACTCGGTGCCGGCAGTCGTGCGGCGCATCAACAATACTCTGCGGCGTGCAGATGAGATCTGCCATGCCGAGGGCGATGACAGCGTCGACTGGCTCAAGCCCATCGTGGCCGATGCCGAAGCGGGCTTCGGCGGCGTGCTGAACGCCTTCGAGCTGATGAAGCAGCTGATCGATGCGGGCGCCGCGGGCGTGCATTTCGAGGACCAGTTGTCCTCGGCCAAAAAATGCGGACACATGGGCGGCAAGGTGCTGGTCCCGACCAAGGATGCCATCGCCAAGCTCATCGCCGCGCGGCTCGCAGCGGATGTCTGCAACGTGCCGACGGTGCTGATCGCGCGCACCGACGCGGAGGGCTCGACGCTGCTCACCTCGGACATCGACGAGCGCGACCGGCCGTTCATCGACAGCTCCCGCGGCCGGACCAGCGAGGGCTTCTTCACGGTGAAGGCCGGGATGGCGCAGGCGATCGCGCGCGGCCGCGCCTATGCGCCGTACGCGGATCTGCTCTGGTGCGAGACCGCCAAGCCCGATCTCGCGGAAGCGCGCGAGTTTGCCGAGGGCATTCACGCACAGTTTCCGGGAAAGCTTCTCGCCTACAACTGCTCGCCCTCCTTCAACTGGAAGAGAAGGCTCGACGACGCCACCATCGCGAAGTTCCAGCGCGAGCTCGCGGCGATGGGTTATCGCTTCCAGTTCATCACGCTCGCCGGCTTCCACGCACTCAATTACTCGATGTTCGAGCTCGCGCGCGGCTACAAGTCGCAGCAGATGACCGCCTACGTCAAGCTGCAGCAGGCCGAGTTCGCCGCCGAGTCTTCAGGCTACAGCGCCACCAAGCACCAGCGCGAAGTCGGCGCCGGTTACTTCGATGCGGTCACCCAGGCGGTGAGCGGCGGCAGCTCCTCGATTACCGCGCTGGCGGGCAGCACCGAGGAACAGCAGTTCGAACCGCCGCCACAGCGCGAGAAGAAAGTCTCCTGAAAGCCGCGCGCGGCGCGACGGCCCTAAGCGGCGTTCGCCGCCTGCGCCATCGCGGCGACCTTCTCCCAGGTCGTCGCGCGCAAGCTCGCCCGCGCCTGCATGCGTGTGAGCCACTGCCGCAGGTTGACATGGGCTGCGCTGAGCGGCTCCCACTCCGGCGTCTGCTGCAGGAAATCCAGCTGCGGAGCCAACAGCAGGTCGGCGAGGGTCAGTGACTCGCCGGTAAAGTAGGGTTGCGCGCCGAGCAGCCGCGCCAGCTCGTCGAACACTGCGCGTGCCTTGGGCATCGCGGCAGCGATGGCTGCCTCGTCTGGTGTCAGTCCCATGATCCGCGGACCGACGATGCGCTGAAACGCGATGACGTTGGCGACCCCGTGGAACAGATACCAGTCGTTGACGTTCATCAGCTGGTCCATGCGCGCGGCGCCCTGCGGATCGGCCGGAGTCAGTGCGGGCTCGGGCAGCACCCGATCGAGGTAACGCAGGATGGCTTGCGTCTCGTAGAGGCGGAAGCCGCCGTGCTCGAGCACCGGCACCCGTCCGAAAGCGTGGCGGCCCAGGTGCTGGGTCGAGCGCAGCGTACCCGGCATGACCGGAACGACCCGATAGGGGGCACCTTTTTCCTCCAGCGTCGCCAGCACGGCGCGCGAGAACGGGCTGCCCGGAATGAGATGAACCACGTAGTCGCTCATGAGTCTTTCTCCTGTCGCGAGGCTTCCTTTGCGTACAGATCCAGCAGCAGCGGCCAGCCGCCATCGACATCCTTGCGCATCTTCTCGCCCGTCGTCCCCATACGCTCGAAGTTGCGATGCTCGAGCTCCACAAGGGTGCGTCCACCGGGCTCGGCCGCGAAACGCACCTCGACCTCGGAGCTCACGGCCGGCCGCGGGTCCGGCTTCCACTCGGCGCTGATCTCCCAGGAGACAACCAGACGCTCGGCCGGCTCCCAGATGCGCACGTGTCCGATGACCACATCGCTCCCGTCATCGTGGCGCGTGTACCAGCGGCCGCCGACGAAGGGCTCGATGATGGATTCTCTGAGGGGCGTGGCGCCGATGCCGTGGCTCTTCGGCCACCAGCGGTCGATACCGGAGGTGAACACGGCGAACGCCCGTGAGGGGTTGGCATCGACCACCACCGACTTGCGCACCGGGGCGATCTCAATCGTGCGGTTCAAGGCTTTTTCCTCCCGTGTGCAGCGTTCATCGCCGCAACTTCGTTTCTGAAGGACTCCAGCGCATCGGTCCAGAATCCATCGAGCCAGCGCCGTAGCTCGCCGAGCCCATGAGGATCGATGTAGTACACGCGCCGCGTTCCCTCGGCGCGATGCGTGACGAGCCCGGCGTCGCTCAGGACCTTCAGATGTTGCGAGACTGCCGGGCGGCTGACGGGCAACCCGCGGGCGAGTGCACCCACCGAGCGCGGGCCCGCACGCAGGCGCTCGAACACCTGCCGGCGCGTCGGGTCGCTCAAGCACTGCAGCGCCTTTCCGTAAGTCATAACTTACGGTAAGTAAGTGCTAACGGAAAGTCAAGCGCGATCTGATTCATCGAGGTCCACCCGTCGCGCATCGCTTGACCGCGTAGACCGGTGCATGGGCGGGGGAAGGGCGTAGTCGCGGGCTCGGCAGTTGCCAACGAGGATCGATCCCGCAAGCATGGCGCGCACGCTCGCCGCCTGGCGCGCGGTCCGGCCCCGCGATGGGGCCGCAAGCCTACCTGGTGGTAGGCATGGCGAACTCCGCCCCCTTGGGCGTGCTCTCCGGCCAGCGCTGCATGATGGATTTCTGCCGCGTGTAGAAACGCACGCCTTCCTCGCCGTAGGCGTGCATGTCTCCGAACAGGCTGTTCTTCCAGCCGCCGAAGCCGTGCCAGGCCATGGGCACGGGAATCGGCACATTGATACCCACCATGCCGACCTCGATGCGGCGCCCGAATTCGCGCGCAATGTTGCCATCGCGGGTGTAGCAGGCCACGCCATTGGCGAGCGAATGCGCATTCACGAGCTCCACTGCGGACGCGAAGTCAGGCACGCGCACGCAGGAGAGTACCGGGCCAAAGATCTCCTCGCGGTAGATGCGCATCTGCGGGGTCACATGGTCGAACAGCGTCGCTCCGAGCCAGAAGCCCTGCTCGTGACCGGCGACGGTGAAGGGCGCACCGCTCAGCGGGTGGCGCCGGCCATCCACGACCAGCGTTGCGCCGCTTGCGACGCCATCGTCTATGTAGCCGCGGATGCGCTCGATGGCCGCCTGGCTGATGATCGGGCCCATCTCGGCATCGCTCTGCATCCCGTTGCCGATACGCAGCCGCCGCGCGCGCTCGGCGAGCCTCGGTATCAGCACCTCGGCAGTGTTGCCGACGAGCACCGCTACCGAGATCGCCATGCAGCGCTCTCCCGCCGAGCCGTAAGCCGCGCCGATCAGCGCGTCCGCCGCCTGCTCGAGGTCGGCGTCCGGCATCACCACCATGTGATTCTTGGCGCCGCCGAGCGCTTGGGCGCGCTTGCCTCCCGCGGCGGCCCGCTGCGCGATGTAGTGCGCAATCGGTGTCGAGCCGACAAAACTCACCGCCCGTACCTCGGGATGATCGAGCAGCGCATCGACCGCAATCTTGTCACCCTGCACGACGTTGAACACGCCGGCCGGGAGACCAGCCTTCTGGAGCAGGCCCGCCATGAAGATCGAAGCCGAAGGGTCGCGCTCGCTCGGCTTGAGCACGAAGCTGTTGCCGCAGGCGATGGCAAGTGGAAACATCCAGCACGGCACCATGCACGGGAAGTTGAACGGCGTGATGCCGGCGACCACGCCGAGCGGCTGGCGCAGCGTCCAGTTGTCGATGCCGCTCGACACCTGGTCGGTGAAATCACCCTTGAGCAGCTGCGCAATGCCGCAGGCGAACTCCACGATCTCGATGCCGCGCGAGACCTCACCCTGCGCGTCGGAGAACACCTTGCCGTGCTCGCTGGTGATGAGCGCGGCGAGTGCGTCGCGCTGCTCATTGAGCAGTGCGAGGAAATTCGCCAGCACGCGCGCACGCCGCAGCGGCGGAGTATCCGCCCAGGAGCGCCAGGCGCTGCGTGCGCTCGCCACCGCTGCTGCCACTTCCTCGGACGAGCCGAGTGTGAGCTCGCGCAGCGTCGCGCCGCTTGCGGGATTCAGTATCGAAAGTCGCGCGCCTGTGCCCGCGACCGCCTGCCCGCCGATCCAGTGAGGCACGAGCTCCGGCGTGGCGGAGCGCGCGGCGCGGGTCGGCGAGGTGAGTGTGGTGGCTGCCATGAGGGTGGTCCGTCGAGTCTAGTTGAGCCGCTGGCAGGGGTGATCATAGACCAGTTACGCATCGCCCCCCATACTCCCGCGCCATTCATGGGAATCGAGCTGCTTTTCCCCACGCTGGTGTACCGCACGCCGCTGCGCCCGCAGGGAACACGCGGCGGTGCGCTCAATGCGCGCCTGCTGAAGGAGTGCCAGCAGCTGCGCGCGGATGATCGCGCAGGGCGACGCTGGTCGGCACGCCACTACCGCAACGGCTATACCTCCTACGGCTCGGCGCACCGCATGCAGCGGCTGTCGCCGACCTTCGCGGCGCTCGCGCGCGAGATCGACCGTCACGTTGCACGCTTTGCACGCACGCTGCAGTTCGCTCTCGGTACGCGGGAGCTCGCGATGACCGACTGTTGGGTCAACATCATGGGGAGCGGCGCAGTCCACGGTCTGCACCTGCATCCGCTCTCGACCCTGAGCGGTGTCTACTATGTCGCGGTGCCCGCGGGTGCACCGGGACTGAAGTTCGAGGACCCGCGGCTCGAGCGTTTCATGGCCGCCCCGCCGCGCGCAGCCAGCGCGCGGCGCCGCAACCGTCCGTGGGTGACGATCCCCGCGCGCGCGGGACAACTGGTGCTGTTCGAGAGTTGGCTGCGTCACGAGGTGGTGCCGCACCGCGGGCTGCGCGAACGGGTCAGCATCTCCTTCAACTACAACTGGTTCTGATCGGCCGCGGCCACGCGCCTGGTCAACGTGCATCTCGAGCGCGCGTTCAAAACAGTGACGGGCAACACGGTCCGCAACTCCCGCGCCAGGGCGGTTACGGATTCAGCCGCAGTTCAGTATCGATCGTTCACCGTCTGCAAGAGGAGGCTGTTATGCGCAACCTCATTCGCACTCTCATCGCGGCCCTGCCGCTGCTGGCTGTTCCGCTCATCTCGCAGGCGGCGTTGTTCGTTGGAGTGTCGGTCAACATTGCACCGCCGGCGCTGCCCGTATACGTGCAGCCGCCGTGTCCTGCGCCGGGTTATATCTGGATGCCAGGCTACTGGGCATGGGATGACGACTATTACTGGGTGCCGGGCACCTGGGTGATGGCGCCGGCGGTGGGCGTGCTGTGGACGCCCGGATACTGGGGCTGGTCCGAGGGGGCCTACCTGTGGCACGCCGGATACTGGGGCCCGCACGTCGGCTTCTACGGCGGCATCAATTACGGCTTCGGCTACACCGGCGTTGGCTACGAGGGCGGTTACTGGCACGGGAACGAGTTCTACTACAACCGCTCCGTGACCAACATCAACACCACCAATATCACCAACGTCTACAACCACACCGTCGTCAACAACGTCAATGTGACGCGCGTGAGTTTCAATGGGGGTACGGGCGGTGTCGCCGCGCGGCCCACACCTGCGCAGATTTCGGCGGAGCGCGAACGTCACCTCGGATTGACCCCGGGCCAGCGTGAGCAGCAGCAGCTCGCGCGTGCCAACCCATCGCTGCGTGCCACCGCCAATGGTGGTCACCCTGCGATCGCCACCACCGCGAGAGCGGGAGTGTTCGCCGCTCACGGTGCGCAGCACGCGCTGCAGCCAACTCGTGAGGGCGCGCCTCGTGAGGGCGCGCCGGCCCACGCCGCTCAGCCTCAGCACTATGCGAATGTTCAGCCGGGCCCGCGCGGGGCAGCCTTCGAGCACGACTCGCGGGCCGAGGCGGCTCGACCCGCGCCGCAGTATTCGGCGCGCCCGGCACCGCAGTACCAGCCGCCGCAGCCGCAGTACCAGCACCGGTCCGAGCCGCCGCAGCCGCAGTACCAGGCGCGCCCGGCAACGCAGTATCAGCCGCCTCAGCCGCAGTATCAGCACCGGCCCGAGCCGCCGCAGCCGCAGTACCAGGCGCGACCCGCGCCACACTCGCAGCCGGCGCCCGCTCCGCAGGGTGCAGGCCCGGCGGCGCAAGGCCAGCGCCCGGAGCACCGTGGCGAGCACAACGATCACGGCTAGCTGGCGCTCCAGGGCCTCCAAGGCGCTTTCCGCCAACCAGTCGACAGAATCTGCCCGGCCGGGCTGTCACCCTAGTCTTGTAAGCATTTGTGGCTTCATGGGAGCTCACCCGATGCGTTTCGCCCTCTATGCCCTGGTAACCGCGCTCGCCGGTTGCGTCGTGTATCAGGTGCCGCCCTCGTCTGTCCCGCAACCACAGCCCGTCCCAGAGGCCGCGCCGCCACAGGCCGACGCACCGCCGCCTGAGGATTCCGCACCGGCGCCGGCGGTCAGCGTGTACGTCGAGCCACCGGTGGTGCAGCCCGCACCGATTGCGGTTGGCTGGGCACCCCCGCCGCTGCTGGTTGAAGTGCCACCGCCGAGCCCGTTCTTCGGCGCGGTATGGGTCGGCGGCTACTGGGTTTGGCAGGGCAACTGGGTCTGGGCGCATGGTCATTGGATGGGCCCGCCGCAGCCGGACTACGTCTGGGTTCACCCCTACTACGAGCACCGCGGCGACGCGGTGATCTTCATCGATGGGCACTGGTCGGCCCCCGGTGTGGTATTCGTGCCGCCGCCGCGCAATCTGGTGGTGGTGGTGGAGAGACCCGCGCCAGGTGTCATTCCCGGACCGCGTGCGATCGGCCCTGATGGCTGCTTCGTGCCGGCGCCGCCCGGCTCACGCGCCGGCATCATCGTTCCGGCTCCGGTCGGCACCGCGCCGGCGGTGGTGACGAGCGCTCCCGCGGTCGTTGCCCCAGGCATGCGCATCACGAACAACGTGACGACGGTGAACAACACGACGGTGAACAACGTCACGAACGTCACCCGTGTCACCAACGTCACCAACGTGACCATCGTGGCACCTCCCGCCGCGACGGCAAACGGGCGCGCGTTCAACACGATGGTTCCGGCCGCGCCGCATCTGGCCGCGGGCCGGCCGGCGCTGGTGCAGGCGCGTGCGCCGGAACCGGTGAGCACGCGGCCACTGCCGGTCTATGCCCCAGGGAGCAGGCCGCCCGAGTTGCCGCATCCGCAGCCGGTCAATGCAGGCATGCCTGCCCGTCACGGCGAAGTAGCCGCACGCCAACCCGAACCGCCGCACGCAGGTCCCGGCAGCGCCGCAGCGCCCCCGCCAGCGCACCCGACGCCGGTTGGAATGGGACACGATCCCGCGCGCTCCGAGCACGAATATCCGGGCGGGTACGAGCACCAGCAGCCGCCACAGGCACAGGGCGGCGATCACAAGTCGCCGCCGCAGCCGCAGAACCAGAATCATGCGGCGCCGCCGCCTGCACCGCCGCAGAATGGCAATCGCCCGACGCAGGCGCAGAACGCGCAGCCGCAGAACGCGCAGCCGCAAAACGGTGGTCACCCGGCGCAGCCGCAGAACGATCATCACAACGCCGCCCCACAACCGCAGGCGCAGAACCCGCATCAGGGCGGTGGCTCCGCGCACCCGCAGAACGATAACCACTCACACAAGTCGGACGGTCAGCCGGAGAAGGATCCGAAGCACGACCGGCAATCGAACGAGCATTGAGCAGCGTAGGGCGCGGCGGCGGCATCTCAGCCGCGCCGCGCCCGTCGCGCCGCCACCTCAGGGCAATACGCGGCGCAGCCAGCTGGCGATGTCGGTGACTTCTTGCGGGCACACCGAATGCGGCATGCTGTACGCATGCCACTCCACGGCATAACCCGCCGCCTGCAACTGCCGGCACGCAGCCTCACCGAGCGCCGGGATCACTACCGGATCCTGCCTGCCGTGCGCCAGAAAGATGGGTGTCGCCTGGTTGGCGGCAAGACGCTCGGCATCCAGACGCTCCGCGAGCAGCTGGTAGCATGACAGCCCAATGATTCCGGCGAGGCGCTCGGGGTAACGCGTGCCGCTGTACAGCGCCATCGCGCCACCTTGCGAGAAGCCGGCGAGCACGATGCGCTCACTGGGAATGCCGGCGGCATTCTCCCTGCGGATCCACGCGGTGATGAGTGCCTGTGAGGCGCGGATGCCGTTCACATCCTCCTCTGCCCGCCGATCGAGTGCGATGATGTCGTACCAGGCCCGCATGGCATATCCGCCGTTGAGCGTCACCGGGCGGATCGGCGCATGCGGGAAGACGAAGCGCACGGCTCGCTCGGAGCGCTGCACGAGCTCGGGGACGATCGGCTCAAAGTCGTGGCCATCGGCTCCGAGGCCATGCAGCCAGATGACACTTGCCTGCGGACTGCGCCCGGTCTCGATTTCTACCGCGTCACGCCCCACGTCCGGCTCCTTTGTCGATGGCACAGAGGTGCGCGATGTTAGTGCAGCTGCGCCCGTTAGTGGAGGCAGGCGTGCATGAGCGCACAGCGGCGCGCTGGGCGACGGCTGCGCTGGCGAGCGCGCGCCCGAGGGCGGCGCTGGCTGCGAGGACTGCGCCGCGCGCCCCTCGCCTGGCGCCTGGCGCTCTGCGGCGTGATCGCGGCCGTCACGGCGCTCGCCATCAACGGGGTGTACCAGGTCATCCGCAAGCCCACGGAGCTTTTCTTTCCGGTGAGCGGCGTGCTCGCCAAGTCACCGCAGGAGACCTGGCGTGAATACGCGCCGGCGTTTCGGCGCTTTGCCACACCAACCATAGCTCCGGAGCTCCTGGCGGCGCTTGCGCAGGTCGAAGGCTCGGGTAATCCCCTGGTGCGTACCTACTGGCGCTGGTCGTGGGTACCGAAGCCCTTCGAGCTGTATCGCCCCGCTTCGAGTGCCGTCGGTATGTACCAGATCACCGACGGCACCTTCGCCGAGGCGCGGCACTACTGCATTCATCACCACGCGCTGGTGCAGGAAGGCCCCTGGAATGACTGGCGCTCGTGCTGGTTCAACGGCTTGTATCTGCGCGTCATTCCACGGGACGCCATCGAGCTGACCGCCGCCTACCTGGATCTCAAGGTGAGCTCCATCCTGGCGCACGCACCACCGGGGCATGTGGCGAGCGTGCTGCAGCGGCAACACCTGGCGGCAGTGGTGCACCTGTGTGGCGCCGGCGCGGCCGCCGTGTACATGCAGCGGGGCTTCCGCTTCGCCGAAGGGCAGCGCTGTGGTGCTCACGACCCGCGCGAGTACCTGCGGCGCGTCGATGAAATGCGCGCAGTGTTCGCGCGCCTGGGGCAGATGGAGACGGAAGAGCGTGCGACAGAGGCTCAGTGATGGTGGCCGCCCGGCCCGTGGACGTGCCCGTGCGCGAGCTCCTCTTCGGTCGCGGCGCGTACTGCGGCGATTTCCACTTCGAAGTGCAGTGTCTTGCCGGCGAGTGGATGATTGCCATCGAGTGTCACCAGGTCGCCACCCGCCTGGGTGACGGTGACGACGCGCGGTCCCTGCGGCGTCTGAGCCTGCAGCCGCATGCCGACCCGCACCTCGCCAATGCCTTTGAGTGCGCGTCGGGGCACCCGCTGCACGAGCTCGCGGTCGTACTCGCCGTAGCCTTCAGCCGGGGGGATCTTTACCTGTAGCCGGTCGCCAGCCGTGCGTCCCGTGAGCTCACGCTCGAGCCCCGGGATCAGCTGGCCGTGGCCGTGCAGGTACGAAAGTGGCTCGCCTTCGGCTGAGCGGTCGATGATCTCGCCCGCATCGTCGCGAAGCACGTAGTGGATACTGACGACCTGGTCCTGAGTGATACTCATCGGCGCTCCGCACGGCGGGAACGTAGGCTTGCCGCTACAGCCGGGCGCGGCGCGCACAGCAGGGCCGCCGCGAAGGATACCATTGCGTCTCGCCCGCAGCCCCGGGGCAACTGGTCAACTGGAGGGAACCCGCATGAGAATCGTGTGCCAGGGCGTTCTGGCTGCCTTCGCCACCGCCGCGCTCGCTGCCGGGTACGCCGCGGCCGGCGCCGCCCCAAGGACTGCTGCAATGTCGGACAACCCATTCGCTGCACCGAGCACGCTGCCCTTTCAGCTGCCGCCCTTCGACCGTATCCGCGATGCGGATTACCGCCCGGCGTTCGACGCCGGCATGGCCGAGCAGCTGCGCGAGGTGAGCGCGATCGCTCATAGCTCCGCAGCGCCGACCTTCGCGAACACCATCGTCGCGCTCGAGCGTTCAGGGCGGCTCCTCGAGCGCGTCGAGACCACCTTTTCGAACCTCAACGCCTGCAACACCGACCCGCAGATGGAGCAGATCGACACCGACATGGCTCCTCGCCTCACCGCGCAGCGCGATGCGATCCACCTGAATCCGGCACTGTGGTCGCGGGTCGATGCGCTGTACAACCGTCGCGAAAGTCTGCACCTCGATCCCGAGTCGCTGCAGCTGCTGACGCGCTACCACACGCTCTTCGTGCGCGCCGGCGCGCGGCTGAGCGACGCTCAGCAGGCGCGTCTGAAGGACCTGAACAAGCAGATCTCCGCCCTTACCACGCGCTTCAAGCAGAACGTGCTCAAGGCCACCACCGATGGTGCCGTCATCGTCGAGGATGTAGCCGAGCTCGATGGTCTCTCCGCAGAGCAGGTGGGTGCGGCGGCCGCCGCCGCCGCCGCGCGGGGTCTGACCGGCAAGTGGCTGATCGCACTCCAGAACACCACCAACCAGCCGGTGCTGGCGCAGCTCACCAACCGCTCGATGCGCGAGCGCATTTACCGGGCCTCGACCAGCCGGGGCGTCGGTGGGGCGACGGACAACACCGCGGTGATCGCCGAGCTCGTGCTGTTGCGTGCCGAGAGGGCGACGCTCCTTGGCTTTCCGGATCATGCCGCCTATCAGATCGCGGACGAGTCGGCCGGCACGCCCGAGGCGGTACGGGGAATGATCGCCCAGGTGGCGCCGGCGGCGCTGGCCCGGACCCAGGCAGAGGCCGCTGACCTCCAGAAAGTCATCGATGCCGAGGCGACGGCGGCCGGCAAGGCTTCCTTTGCGCTCCAGCCCTGGGACTGGTCCTTCTACGCCGAGAAGGTCCGCAAGAGCCGCTACGATTTCGACCAGGCGCTCGTCGCCCCGTACTTCGAGCTCGACCACGTTCTCGAGGACGGTGTGTTCTACGCGGCCCACCAGCTCTACGGGCTCAGCTTCCGCGAGCGCCATGATTTGCCCGTTTATCAGCAGGACGTCCGGGTGTTCGAGGTATCCGATGCCGACGGCAAGCCGCTCGCGCTGTTCCTCGCCGATTATTTCGCGCGCGACAACAAGCAGGGTGGGGCGTGGATGACCTCCTACGTGAGCCAGTCACGGCTGTGGCAGGAGAAGGCGGTGGTGGCGAACCACCTCAATATCCCCAAGCCACAGCCCGGGCAGCCGGTGTTGCTCACCTTCGATGAGGTGACGACCATGTTCCACGAGTTCGGTCATGCCCTGCACGGCATGCTGTCGGACGTGCACTACCCGCTGCTCTCCGGGACGGCGGTGCCACGCGACTTCGTCGAGTATCCCTCGCAGTACAACGAAATGTGGGCACGCGAGCCCTCGGTGGTCGCGCATTACGCACGCCACTACCAGACCGGGGCGCCGATGCCGCCGGAGCTGCTCGCCAAGGTGCTCGCGGCGCAGAATTTCAACCAGGGCTACGCCACTCTCGAGTACCTCGAGGCGGCATTGCTCGATCAGGCCTGGCACCAGATCACCGTCGCGCAGGCACCGAGCGCGCAGCGGGTGCCGGCATTCGAGCGCGACGCGCTGCAGGCCAGCGGACTCGACTACGCGCCGGTCCCCCCGCGCTATCACTCCACCTACTTCGCACACATTTTCCAGGGTGGCTACTCGGCAGGTTATTACGCGTACCTGTGGAGCGAGGTGCTGGCACGCGACACCGGTCAGTGGTTCCACACGCACGGCGGGCTGACGCGCGCCAATGGCGACTACCTGCGCAAGCACGTGTTGGCGCGCGGCCGGAGCGAGGATCCCCAGGTGCTGTTCCGCGAGTTCTACGGCCGCGCACCCGAGATCGGGCCGCTGCTCGAATACCGGGGCCTCGCCGGCGCGGGCGGCGGCCAGCCGGGCGTCGCCAACGGCAGTTAGGCGCCAGCCGGCGCGGACGCAGCGCGCCGGGTGCGGTCGATGGCGGCGATGAGGCAGGTGAATGCCGCGAGCAGCGGCAGATCGAGCCCGAGCTCGCGCGCCTTGGCACAGGCGTAGCCGAGCGTTTCGTGCACTTCGAGCGGCCGGCCCGCCTCCACGTCCTGGAGCGCGGACAGGCGATGGGTGGGGGCGCTGCGGCGGTACTCCTCGCCGATGCTCATGAGGATCGCGACCGCCTCGCTCTCTGCCGCCGCACACAGGGTCGCCGCCGGCAGGACCGAGCGGTCGGAGAGGGAGATGCCGAGCGCGCGCGCCAGCGTGCCCATCTCGCGCATCAGGCGCGCGACAAGCAGTGCCGAGTCCAGGTCGGAGAGGTACCTCCAGGTGAGCGCCCGCGTCGCTACCGCCAGGGGCATGAGTCCGACCCAGCCGCAGAATTTGGACCATTCGAGAGTCTGGATCTCAGCGGTGGCAGTGGCATGGAGGCCGGAGGCCGCAAGCGTGTGTGCGAGGCGCTGTGCGCGCGCGCTGTCGCCGCCAGTCAGCTCGCCCACGTAGATGTTCACGTTGCGCGTGAACAGCACTTCTCCGCCCGGCAGCAGCTCACCGCTCGTGTCCGCCAGGGCCCCGAGCACGCGCTCGGCTCCGAAAGCAGCGGCGAGCAGCTCGTTCTTGAGCGGCCCGTTCTGAATCGAGAGCGTCACCTCGAATTGCGCCGCGCGCAGAGGCTCGAGGGCCGCGGCGGTGCCGGGCGTCTTGGTGGCGACGATCAGCGTGCCGGCGCTTTGCAACGCGTGCGGATCCCGCAGCGTACGGACGGGCGTGCTGAGCTCGGCAAGGCCGCGGATCGTGAGCCCGTGCTGCTCGAGGTGTGCGCCACGCGCGCCGCGCGCCAGCATCGCGACGCTGTGGCCAGCGCGCGCCAGATGTGCGCCGATGATCGAGCCGATGGCGCCCGCACCCAGTATGGCGAAATCGAACTCGGGCATGGCGCTGCCGTGCGCCGCCGCGCTCAGAGCGCGTCGGCGATGTCCTGCATGAGGCCGTTGTCGTGCGGCTTGGTCTCCGGCGGGTAGCGCTTGAGCACCTGCCCGTCGCGCCCGATGAGGAACTTCTCGAAGTTCCAGCTGATGTCCCCCGGGATGCCGCTGGCCGCGGAAGTAAGGAACTGATAGACGGGATGGCGCTGCGCGCCGTTCACCTCGAGCTTCATACTCAATGGAAAGGTCACATCGTATTCGCTGCGGCAGAAGGCAACGATGTCCGCTTCGCTGCCGGGCTCCTGGCCCGCGAACTGGTTGCAGGGGAAGCCGACGACCGTGAAGCCCTCGGCGGCGAGTTCGCGGTGCAGCTCCTCGAGCGCCTGGTACTGCGGAGTGAGGCCACACTGGCTCGCGACGTTGACCGCGAGGGTGATCATGCCCCGCAGCTCACCGAGTAAGCCCGGTGTCCCGTCGATGCGTGTGACTTCGATGTCGTAGAACCCGCTGCTCACGTGGCGCTCTCCTGACGCTGCCCGCAGCAGTAACGATACACCAACGACGCGGCCGCAGGCCCAGGCCTGCACCGATAGCGGTGCCTGGCGTATGCTCGTGCTGTGCAGATCATCGCGGTTACAAACATCAAGGGTGGAGTCGGCAAGACCACCACCGCAGTCAACCTGGCATATCTTTCCGCGGCCGCCGGCGCCGCAACGCTCCTGTGGGACCTCGACCCGCAGGGCGCAGCAACCTACGCCTTGCGCGGGGATGCGCAGGAACACGCCTCGGCGAAGCGGCTGCTTGCGGGGAAGGTGCAGCTGGAGGAACTCATCCTCGCGACCGATTACCCGCGGCTCGATCTGCTGGCAGCGGATTTCTCCTATCGCAACTTCGCGGTGCACCTAGCCGCGCGCTCCCATCCCACCGGGCGGCTGGTGAAGATGATCCGGCCGCTGAGCGAGATCTACACGCGGCTGTTCCTCGACTGCCCGGCGGGCATCTCGCTGCTCTCGGAGAACGTGCTGCGGGCGGCGGACCTGGTGATCGTGCCGCTCGTGCCGACACCGCTCTCGCTGCGCATGCTCGAGCAGCTGTACGAGTTCATCGCGCGCGAAGGCTGGACCGATCTCCGGTTGCTGCCGTTCTTCTCGCTCGTCGACCGCCGCCGCTCGCTGCACCTGGAAGTCATCGCTCAGGCACGGGCGCGGTTTCCGCAGATCCTCGCAACCGAAGTGCCGTACTGGAGCGAGATCGAGCGCATGAGTGTACGCCGCGCGCCGCTCCCGGCGAGCTCACCACGCGGTGCCGCGGCACTGATCTACTCGCGGCTGTGGGCCGAGGTCCGTGCGATGGACGCTGCACCGCAGGTGGGCGCAGGCGGTGTCGCCGCGCCCATCGGGAGTGTCTTCGGGCCGGCCAGCGTCTCCGGTGAGCTCGAGGTCTACGGGCTCAAGCCCGAGTGAACGTCGTCTCTGCCCGCTGTCGCCGCTGCCGGGGCGGCGGAGTTGGCCGGCATGATGTCCTCTACCGCGTAGCCGGCCGCGATCCAGGCATCGAGCCCGCCACGCAGCGGCCGCACCTGCCGGAATCCCTGGCTGATCAGCAGGCGTGCGGCCTGCGCCGCGGAGGCTTCGTTGGGGCAGTTGCAGTAGAGGATGATCTCGCGATCGCGTGGCAGGCTGCGCCCGTGCCGTTCGACCTCCTGCACGGGCAGTTGCAGCGCCCCCGGAATTCGTCGCGCCTCGAGCCCGAGGGCGGTCGGTGAACGCACATCGACGATCACCGGCGCCGACTCGCCCTGCATCTGCTCGTAGAGCTCATCGACATTGATGCGGGCCATGTCGAGCAGCGCGTAAAAGCGCCGTCGCTCCCACCACTTGAATGCGATGTAGGCACCGAGCAGCACCAGCAGGATGACGATGACCGTGCCGCCGATTCCGGCGAGGCGCGGCAGCAGCTGCGCGATCTGGGATTTCAACAGCAGACCGGCGACCAGTGCCGTGCCGACCCACAGCACCGCGCCCGCGGCGCTGAAGAGCGCGAAGCGCGTGAAGTCCATGCGTGTCGCTCCGGCGAGTGGCGGCGCGATCATCGACAGGCCGGGAATGAATTTCGCAAACACGAGGGCGCGCGGACCCCAGCGCTCGAAGCTCGACTGTGTCTGACTGACACAGGTGTCGGGGGTGAGGGAGATGCGGCACAGGAGCTTCATGACCCGCACCCCGTACGCCCGTCCTGCCAGGTACCACGTGCCGTCACCAATGAAGCAGGCCGCGACCGCGAGCGCGCCCACCGCGAGCGGCGGCAGCTGACCGTTCGCGGCGAGCGCTCCGGCCACGACCAGCGTGGGGACTGCGGGCAGGGGGAGACCGAGCTGCTCGAGCAGCACGTTGAGGAATATCAGGCTGAGGCCAAAGGGTGCGCGCACGGGCCGATCTTGCGCCGCTTGCGGCCCGGCGAACAGGTGGGCCGGCAACGGGACAGGGCGTCAGCCGGCGTAGGGATACTTGGTGAAAATGGCAGCGACCGCCGAATCGATGCGCTTTTGCGCTTCAGGTCCGCTCACCCCGAAGAGGCTCTGCTGCGTCGAGGCGTGCCACAGCGGCTCGCCCGTCCGGGCGTCGTACAGATCGACCGCAATGATGCCTTCGGGATAGGTGTAAGGGCCGGGCCAGCCCCATGCGTAGGGATAGTTCCACGCCCACCCGTACGGATAGGGGTAGCCGCCGCTCACCACGTAATAGCTGCCTATCCCATAACCAACCAGGCAATCCGCATTTGCCGGTCCCGGCTGAATCCTGCCGCCAAGGTGAGCCGCAATGGCAGCGCGCAGGCGACTCTCGTTCACCGGATTGGCGATGGTGCTGCGGAGCGGACTGTTGCTGCGAAACTCACCGGCCCAGGCGAAGGTGCCGCAGTGCACGCGGCCCACGAGAGCCGTGTTCACATCCGACTTGACGTACGGTGCGCATGCCACGAGGGTCACCGCGGCGAACGATACGGTAACTGCCAGAGGCAACAGACGCTTCATACGCTTCGAACCCTCGAGCACCGGGCGCAACTCCACTGCGCATCCTAACGCAGGCGCCGTTGCGACGTTGACCAGGCTCAGAAGGGATCTCCCAGCACCAGGCGCCACCCAGAGAGGACGCCCGCCTCGCGATAGCCGAATCCCAGTCGTGGCAACGAAATACCCCAGATCTGCCAGGGTGGATCCGGGCCGAACATCAGCCCGACTTCATACTGGAACGTGCGGGGGCTGATACCCGAGTTGGCACCCGCAGGCGCGTTCAAGTAGACATCGGTGATCGCATAGGGCGCGACCTGCGCCTCGTGCGAGCGCGCATGCAGGTCAAAATTCCAGCGCAGCTCCACGCTGTTGCGCAGCCGGGTGAAGGACTGATAGGGATTGTCGTGGTAGTGGGCCGCGGCGTAGTTGAGCTCGGAGCGCCACAGGTCGGCACTGTGTAGCACATAGAAGCGGTAGTCACTACGCAGCCCGGCGCCGTAGATCAGCGCGTTCACCTCGGCAGAGGAGGCGAGCGTGCCGCCCGCCTTGACGTAGGGGTAAAGGTGCCAGAAATCGGTGAGCCAGTAGTCGAGCTCCACCCCCGGTTCGAAGCTCAGCGCGCCGATGGAGCTCGGCAGGTCCAGGTGCAACAGGTCTTTGGTATCGAAGTTGAAGAAGCCGACGGTGAAAGGAAAAATGAGCCGAATGCCGGGGCGGCCGCCGCGCGGCTCGGCGTTTCGCAGGATGTATCCCGGCTCGAAGGTGTAGACCGTGATAACGCTGCCGGAGATCTCGTAAACCCCCGAGCCGATCTCGCTCGCAAACGCGAAGTTGGCGTACTGGGTGTCGGCGCTACCGTAAGGGGCCGGGCTCGCGCAGGTGTCGCCGGCACGCACGAGCGCGCATACGCACAACCATGTGGCCGTCAATGCTCGCACGGTGCCTTCCGGATGTGCCGAGTCTAACAGAGACCCGTGCACCGCCCGTGCCCGCCGATTCCAACACCGCGCCGGGGGTCGCGCGACCCCGCGATGCGCACCGGCAGCGACTGAGGATCGTCAGCCGCGCACTGAATCGCGGGCGCGCTGCACCAGTGCGCGTGCGCAACCGAGCGAGACGAGCGCAAGCAGCGTGAGCCCATCGAGGCCGCCGCCACCGCCGCCGCCACCGCCGCCAGCGGCAGCAGCAGCGGCCGCGATGGTGAGCGACAGATTGGCGCTCTTGCTCTGCGCCGATTTCTCCGAGTCGGTCACCTGGACGGTGAGCGCCGTCATGGACGTCGCGGCCGTCGGAGTTCCGCTGATGGTACCGGTCGAGGCGTTGAGCGACAGACCCGCCGGCAACGCGCCGCTGGTGATCGACCAGGTGTAGGGTGCGATGCCACCGGTGGCGGCGAGGGTAGTGCTGTAAGCCGTCCCGACCTGTCCGTTGGGCAGCGAGCTGCTCGTGATATTGAGCGCAGGTACCGCCTGGACCATCAGATTCACGGCACTGGTGTGCGGGCCGGCGGCGCTCTGGCAGCTGAGCGTATACGTGTAGGTTCGGATCGCGGCCGGGGTCACGACCTGACTGCCACCCGTGGGCGAGGGGTTGCCGCTCCAGTCGTTCGTGGCCATGCAGGAGGTCGAGTTCACGGCAAGCCAGCTCAAGGTGCTCGACTGACTCAGGTAGATCGTGCTCGGGGTGAGCTTCAGCACCGGAGGCCCGGCGGGCAGCGATGACATCGCGGCATCCGCCTGGATGAAGCCGTATCCCGACAGATAGTCCGGAGAGGGGCTGCCCATCGGCAGTGACGTCGACTGCAGTGCAGAATAGATATCGAGGGGGGTGAGCGTGGGATTCGCCTGGCGCATGAGTGCCGCCACGGCGGCGACGTGCGGTGTCGCCGCGGAGGTGCCGAAGAAATTGTTGTATGCCGCTTCATTCAGACACTGCGCCACGGTGGAGGTGTCGTTGAACCCGCTGTCCTTCAGTGGGAAACCAAAGAACGACGTGTTGACCCCATCCGGGCCAACGAAGTCAGGCTTCTGGCGAACCACTGGTACTGCCAAACGCTTGCCGGAGGTGTCGAACAGGATCGGATCGCCGCCCGCCGAGGAGTAGGGCTCGAGGACGGCGACCGCATCCGTGCCGCAGCGGGGTGTCTGCGCAAAGAACGACGCGCCGACCGCCGCGGCGCCCTTAGCACCGGGATGCCCCTGCAAGGTGGGGCTCTTGGTTGGGTAGGATGTGATCACGCTGCCGGCGCCATCGTCCGCCACCACCACCTTGATCCGACCGGGAGGGACACTGCCGTTCTTGAGCCCAATGGTCAGTTGCACCGTCTGGTTCTTCGGGGTGTAGGCGTTGTTAGTGGCAGGGTTGCCGAGTATCAACACCTGCACCGGATCGACACCCGGCGCGTTGAGGCCGGTGCAGGTTTCCATCTGCAGATCGAGACTCATCACCACGTCGGGGGCTTGGGTGCCGGTGCCGCTGACGCACACGTCGATCTGGCTGCTGGCACCGGGGCCGCCGCCGGTGAGATAGGGGTCGTCCCACTCCACGACCAGCGCAATGAACTCGCCGGGGTACAGCCCGCCGTTTGTGCCGGTGGGAAGACTGATCGGCAAAGAGGTCTGGGTGTTGGTCGTACCGAAAATCAGCGCCGTCTCGCCGGATCTCGCACCGTTCGCGGTCCAGCTCGGCGTCGTGTTCTCGTACGAAAGCTGCCCGTTGTTGCCTGCGGCGGAGAAGTAGGCAACGCCCTTGGCATAAGCGGCATCGATCGCCTGCGCGATGATGCCATCCTGAAAGAAGGGCTCGTCGTAGTAGCCGAGATCGTCCGCGATCACGGTGGCGCCGGCGGCGGCGAGCGCACCGATGCCGTTGGCGAAGTCCGCCTCGGAGTCGGCGCCGGTGTAGAAGGCGAGTGCGGCGCCGGGTGCAACATCGTGGACGATCTGCATCATCGCCCGGCCTTCGTCGGCGAACGGCGGGAAGTACTGCGGCCCGTAATTCATGCAGATGGGTATCGTTGGGGGGAACGCTCCCCCTTCCTCCAGCACATTGACGCTCGCCGGGAGATAGCCGTTGCTTTCATCGAAACTGGCATCGTCCGTGGCGAAGCCGAAGGGTGCATAGCCTTGGTAGCCGCTCGCCGGCACCCCGCTGCCCGGCTGCTCGTAAACGGCATAGCAGTTGAAGCTGTCCGAAAGGATGCCCACGGTCACCCCGGCGCCGTTCAGCCCGGTGTTGTTCGCGCGCAGTACATCACTGCGCTGCGCGAAGTCGCCCTGCGAGGTCACGGCAGCCCGCGCATGCGGCATCGAAGCGTGCATGAAGGCCAGTTGGCCGAGTGCGGCGGCAGTGCCGATCTGATCCACCGGCAGCCAGCCGCCGACATCGTTGCTGAAGACCACGGCGTGTTGCATGCCGAGGCCGATGAGCTCCTCCTTCAGCCGGACCGGGTCTCCGCGTGTGACGGCATCGACGGCCACGAGCGGTAGAGCGCCGCTGGCGCCGTGCACGAAGCGCGCGGCCGGGCTCAGGGAATGCAGGTCCTCGAGGGCGTGGTCACTGCGCACCCGACCGAGGTGCCGGGAGAGGTCGGCGAGCGCCGCATCGAGCTTGGCGGCCCTGGGGCTGCTCCGCTGCTCGGCGCTGCGACCGCCAAAAGCCATCAACTGAGCGCCCTCCGGGGCCCGCGCGGGTTGCTGGTGCCGTGCAGGCACCACCGAGTCGGCCGAAGAGGTGGCGAGGACCGCCAGCAAGGCGAGGGCGCTCGCCGCGAACGGACCGTATTTCATCCGAGTCATTCCTGCCCCTTGAATTTATGTCGAACGGGCCTCGAGCCGCGAGGGCCGAGCCTACGCCCAGGGCACACTCTACTGGTTTGCAGGGCGGAGTGGCGACCGGGAGGCGACGAGCGGCAGTGATCGAGCCCACATTTCGATCGCAAAGCGCCGCGGCTGCGAGACTCCACCTCGATGCTTGTTGTTAAGCCATGTGGGGTGGCGGCTGCGATGCCGCGTTCCCCTTCGACCTCCGGCCCGTTCGCCTTTTGGCGACACCGGGGCGTTATATGACCAGCGTCATGCGGCTGCAGTTCCCGCTAGCTCGCACACCCGGCTTTGACCGGTAGTCTGCGGCGCTGGCGCAACGCGTAGATCCCGATACCCATCCAGATGACGTTCATGGCGGCCGACGGGAGTGCCCCATTCCAGCCGCTGTTCACGACGAAGCCGGCCGCTCCGAGGATATTCATGAGCTGATAAGTGAGCGATTCGGCTCGCAGCCTGCCGGTGGAGAGCACAGCGTACGCGCCAAGTATCAGGGCCGCACCGATCCAGCCGATCACTTCAACGGCAACTTTCATAGGCGCCTTCAGGGTTACGCAGCGGTAGCTGCCGGGCTCGGACGTGCATGAACCCGGAGCGAGCTGCTGCCATAAGTGTTCTTCCGTGCAGTCCGGCCGTAGCCGACGCGAGTATAGCCGTACACGTTGGGGCCACGCGTGGACGCGCGGCGCGGCTGCGAGGCTTACGCTGTTCGACGCCGCAAACGACGTCAGGACGATGGCGTCACTTGCGATCGAACACCAGTGTCGAGCTCACCACCTCGCCCTTGGCGTTGGTCGATCTCGTGACGAGCGTCAGGGTCTTCCCATCCTTCGACACGGTACGCGTAGTGGTGCCGACGACCTTGCCCGACTTCTTCTGCGTGAGTTCCACGGTGTTGGTAGCCACGCGCTTGGCACTCACCGTGTCGTAGTCGGGCGAACCCGTCAAGGGATAGTCCTTAGCGTCGTATTTATAGGTCGTCTCCGCGCTCATTTCCCTGCCCTCGGCGGTGACGCGCTTCATGGAGAACTTGATGCCGTTTTCGACGGGCGCATAGGTACGCGTATCACTCCGCGGCAGCGCGGCGCCGGTCGACTTGGCGACATTGAGTGTCCAGCTGCCGAGCACCGGATCCGGTCCGCGCTCTGCGAAGGCGATCGATGAGACGCTGAGGAGCGCGCCGAGAAGCAGAGTGGCAAGTGATGTTCTCATGGACTTCTCCCTAGGCCGCGATGGGCTCGATCAGCTCAGGTCCGTTGTTGCGCACCGAGTTGACGCGCGTGCTGACCGGGTGCGCGACCATGAGTTCCGCCGGATAGGGGGCGAGGACCGCGCGCGCCTGCGCCGGCGTGCCCTTCAGCCATACCTCGTGGTCTTCGCGACGCAGGATGGCCGGCATGCGGCGTGGATGGTTGCCGCCGTTGTGGATGTCCGCCATCAGTGCGTTGGCAGGCATGGTGATATGCGCACAACTCTCGATGACTGCGCCATCATCGCGCACGCTCCACTCCCACAGCCCCGCGAATCCGAACAACTCCTGGTCGGCGAGTGTGACCAGAAACGGTGACTTGCGTCCCTGCGCGTCGAAGTGCCACTCGTAGAAGCCGGAGGCGGGCTGGATACAGCGCTGCGCACTCTTCCATGCATGGCGGAAGGAGGCAGCTGTCTCGAAGGTCTCGATGCGTGCGTTGATGGTGCTGAATTTCCCCGGCCGGCCTTGCGCGAAGGAGGGGATCAGCCCCCAGCGCACCATGGCGGCCGTGGGAGCGCCGTTCTGCATGCGCATGACCGGTACCTGCTGGGTCGGCGCAATGTTGTAGGAGGCCGTGACCCAGGCAGGGGGCCCGTGCAGGTTCCATTCCCGCAGATACTTATCCTGCATTCGCAGGATGTAGCGACCGCACATAGCGAATACTCCCGCTGCAGTGGGTTGGCGTGGACTTCAGGCTGCCGAGCGCTCGAGCGTCGCTCGTCTCAGCTGCACTCGGCTCTCATCGGGCAGCGCGTCATCGATCGCCATGCAGATCTCGGCGATGTCGTCGCGAATCCGTTCGTCTTCGCCTTCGAAGAGGTGACGGCCGAGCACGGCACGTGCACGAGTGAGCAACGCGAGCAATTCATCGTGTGACATTGATTTCCCCAAAGACGGAGGCGTGGTCTTTGGAGCTTGAGGATACTATATCTTGTGGCGGCGGAGGGCGAAGAAGCACCAGCCATGGTAGCCCTGATCCACGGGCGCTTAGTTTTCAGAAACTTACAGCGCTTACTGCGGGACGAATATCGCGATACCGTGCGCCGCCTTGTTGTAGATGCCGAATGAGCCCCCGACACCGACCCCGGTCGAGCTGCTCGGCCCGTAGCTCGAGCTGCCCACCCCGGTGCCGATCGACCCGGATTGCTGATCCTGCACGCCCTGCAGAAGCACGCCGTTGGCGCCGAGCTTGGCCGCTTCCTCCTTCAGGCGCGCCATGGCCTTGTCCATATTCTGTTGACTCGTGAGCGCGAACGAGCCCTGGCTGCTGGCATCGAGCGTGGCGATCTGCTCGTACTGCTCCGGCGGCTGCAGGTAGATACGCACGCTCTCAGGCGAGATCGGCGGATGAGCGGTTCCGATCATGACGTGCGAGGAGGTCGAACAGCCCAGCAGAACGAGTGCTAGAGCGCCTGCTGAGCTCTGGCGAAGCGCGTGTGGAATGAAGCGCATGGCGCGATCTCCCGTGAGGTGACCCCTGCGCATACTACCGCTCGGCGGCGTGCGGGTTTACTTATCGCGCCGTGGGCTCCAGAGGCTCGCGGAAGTCAGCCAGCAGAACAGCAGGACCGCTAGCACTGAGAGAGCAAGAAACAGGTATCCGAGCTCTGTTATGACCATGGATGTATCTCCGCTCGTTTGCGGGCACGGCTTGCTCGAAGTTGGAGTTTGTCGCGACTGCCGGCGCAGGTCCGCGCGGCCGGTCACGGGAGAAGAATTTGCACCGTGCTTGCAACGCTCGCCACCCGCCTTTTTCGCGAGCGCCACAGGTGACTTCACTTAACGCTCGCTGCGAACTGCGCTCCTGTATCCTGCCGCGAGGGGATGTTATGAAGCCAGCTGCCGCGGCACTGCTCACGGACCTGTACCAGTTGACCATGGCGCAGGCTTACTTCGACCTGGATATGCACGAGAGCGCCGTGTTCGAGCTCTTCGTGCGCCGGCTACCCCCCACGCGGTGTTTCCTGCTGGCCGCCGGCCTCGAGCAAGCGCTCGAGTACGTCGAGAGCCTGCGGTTCACTGCGGATGAGTTGGCATTCCTCTCTGAGGTCGGTCTGTTCCGCAGCGATTTCCTCGATTACCTCGGCGGCATGCGCTTCACCGGTGCGCTGCATGCGATGCCCGAGGGCACGCCCTTCTTCGCCGATGAGCCCATCGTGAGGGTGACGGGCCCCATTCTCGAAGCGCAACTGCTCGAGAGCCGGTTGCTCAACATCGTGCATTTCCAGACGACGATTGCCAGCAAGGCTGCGCGCTGCGTCATCGCTGCGCGCGGCAGGCAACTGCTGGATTTCGGCATGCGACGCGCGCACGAGGCTGATGCTGCCCTGCTCGCAGCACGCGCGGCGTACCTCGCCGGCTTCGATGCGACCGCAACGGTAGAGGCTGGACGGCGCTTTGGCATCCCCCTCTCGGGGACCCTCGCACACTCGTTCATCGAAGCGCACGATGGCGAGGAGCAGGCGTTCCGCGATTTTGTGTTGAGCTCCCTTCAGCCCACCACGCTCCTCATCGATACCTACGACAGCGCGCGCGCCCTGCAGCGGGTGGTCGCGCTGGCGAAGGAGTTCGCGCAGCGCGGAAATGAGCAGGGCATCCGTGCAGTGCGCATCGACAGCGGGGATCTGGCGGAGCAGGCGCGCATGGCGCGTGCGGCACTGGACACGCACGGCTGTGGGGACATCAGGATCGTACTCAGCGGCAATCTCGATGAGCGGGTCATCGATGAACTCGTGAGCGGCGGAGTCCCGGTGGACGCGTTCGGTGTGGGCACTGCACTCGCGGTGTCCGCCGATGCACCCGCGCTCGATGTGGTCTACAAGCTGCAGCAGTACGCGGCCAAGCCGCGCCGCAAGCGCTCGACCGGCAAAGCCACCTGGCCGGGACCCAAGCAGGTGTTTCGCGAGCGTGCGCCATCGGGCGAGTACCGGTCCGATCGCATCGTGCGGGATGGTGAGCCGGCGACCGGCGAGCCGCTGCTAACAGAGGTCATGCGCGCAGGTCGGCGCACCCTCCAGTCACCCACATTGAGTTCCATCCGCGAGCACTGCCGCAGCGAGCTGCGCGCGCTGCCGGGCCGCCTGCGTGCGCTCAGCGGTGCCGATGCCTCGTTCCCCGTGTCGATCTCCGACGCGCTGCGGACCTTGGCGCGCAGCGCCGATGCACTCGAGAGCTCACGTTGAGAGACCTGGATCGTCCAGTCTGGGCCAGCCTCAGCACGACCCATGCGGGGTTGTCGACCGGCGATGCGCTCGCGCGGCGCTACCTGCGGGAGGTGAGTCCGTTCGCCTCTGCGCGTGACGACACGGCGCCGGCACTCGCGGCACTGGCCACACTCGTGCAACCGGGCGAGCAGGCGTATCTGCTGCAGGTCCCCGAGATCGTGGTTCCACCGGGAATTCGCGCCATGAGCCCGGGCAAGGGTGTCCAGATGATCGCGGTGCGCAGCGTCGGGTGGGGAGGCACGCACGAAGACATCCAGGAGCTTGCGGACACCGATGCCGCGGAAATGCTGGCACTGGCGAGGCTCACCCAGCCGGGACCTTTTCTCACCCGCACCCATACCATGGGCCGGTTCATCGGGATTCGCATAGGCGGGCGGCTGGCAGCGATGGCCGGGGAGCGCTTCCGGTTCCCAGGCTACACGGAGGTCAGCGCGGTCTGCACGCATCCTGACTTTCGCGGCCGGGGACTGGCACGCAGGCTTTCGGCCGCTGTTGCAGCCGCCATCGAGGCGCGCGGCGAGCGGCCATTCCTGCACGCCTGGCGGACGAATCGCGCCGCCATCTCGCTCTACGAGTCGCTCGGCTTCGAGTTACGCACCGAGGTCAACGTAGCGGTGCTCGAACGGCACGGGACGGACCTGGAAGCGAGCGTCACGGGCACGGGCTCGAGGTAGAACCCGTATTGGGCAAGACACAGGCGCAGGAACGTCCTCGCATCGTATCCGGCGTGTCGCAAGAGCGAACGATGCGTCGACCACACGACGCATGCGGTAGCGGCGAAGAATGCGCGATGCGTCAGGTGGATCAGCCCGCGCATCCACTGCGGCCGAGCGCCGCGCAGGGCGAGCAGGAATTCGGACTCGAACGCCACGTGCACGAGCTCATCGGCAACGAGCGTGCGGCAGAGCACCCTCAACCGCTGACAAACCGTCGCCGACCCCAATACACGGTAGTAGACATTGCCGATCAGCTCCGCCGTGATGAGTACGCACAGATAGAGCTCCAGGCCCGCTAGCCGTCGCAGCCGGCGGAACACCTGGTCGGTCCAGTGCCTGCTCCTGAGCGGAATCCGGTGATCCTCCATGAACGCGCGCAGCAACGCTGCATGACGCTGCTCCTCGCGAATGAACAACTCCACGATCCGCACCAGTGCGGGACTCTCGTGCGCCCGTGCAAACCGCTCCGCCGCCTGCAACAGGGTGCCTCCTTGCGACTGCTCGCCGAGCTGGAAGGTCGCAATGGAGCTCGCAATGAGGCGCCGCTCCTCCTGCCTGAGGACATCGGCGAGCTCCGCAGGCAGACAGCGCGGATGCTCGGCGTGGTACTCGAAGTGATTCAGCCAGATCCTGAGATCATCCGGAGACATGACGCCACCTCCTGCCTTTTGGCAGGGAGTAGTGTGGCCGCCGATTCGGTGCCAGCCGTGGCGGGATTCTGGCGGATTGTGGCGGCAGGCCTATTGATGCGCGCGCGCCGATCGCAGCATCGAGACTGCCGCGTACAGGATCACCACGATGACCAGCCAGCGCATCAGTGCCAGGTGCTCGCCGATGGTCTTGATGAGCGGAAATGCGAGCAACGTGCCGGCGAGGCCCCCGAGCGTGAGCCCCACGGCGACACCGTGCGCAAAGCGCCCCGAACGCAGGAATCCGAGCGAGGCGACCGGAATCAGCACACCGTCGCTGCCGATCATGATCGGATACGCCGCGATCGGGTGCATGCCGAGAAGTCCGAGCAGCACCATGCTCGGCGCATAGTTGCCGATACCGATACACATCAGGGCGCCGAATGCGAAGTTCGCGAGCACGGCGATGACGAAGCGCCAGCCGCTGAGCCCCATGGCGGTGCCTGATGGCGGCAGCACGCCGAACGCTGTCATGGCGAAGAATACGGCGGCAATGATCAGCGCCACGCCCATGAACAGCTGGATACGCCGGCGCGGCAGCCGGCTGACGACACCGGCACCCATCCAGGCGCCGGCGCCGGCGCTGATCACCATGCTGGCGAGCAACGCCGGCTCGACCGGGATGGCGCCGAAGAAGAGCAGGGAACCGACGAAGGCCGGCAGCGTACTGCCGACGTTGAGCGTGCCCGGGATCAGCTCATCGGCCGGCCTGCCCCGCAGCTTGAACAGCGCAGTGATCTGCGCATAGGACCCGATCCCCAGGGTGTCGAGAAAGTTGGTTACTGCGCCGATGACCCCATCGGCCCAGCTGGCGCGCTCGCGCAGCTGACGCCGGCGTGCAACGGCAACCCACGCCAGCATCGCCATGACGTTCACCAGCACCAGCACCGTGTAAAGGACTACCTGGGGAGTCGTCATGCAGCCTGCGTGCGATAATTCCCGTCAACAATGTACAAAGCCAACCCACTGCTCGTCATCTCGTTCCTCTTTCTCGCCATCGTCGCGTGGCTCATCGTGCGCGCGTTGCGGCAGAACGCCGTGATCGTGCGGGTGGGCGCGCTCGCGGTGCCCGCCGACGCCGTGCTTCCCTCGCTCACGGTAATCGTTCCGGCGCGAAACGAAAGCGCCAACATCGGCCCGTGCCTGAGCTCGCTGCTCGCGCAGCAGTATCCTGCCGGGCGGCTGCGCTTCGTCGTGATCGACGATGACTCGCAGGATGCTACCGCGGTAATAGTGAGCTCGGTGGCGGCGGGTGATTCGCGTCTCACGCTCCTTTCCGCGCCACCCCTGCCGGCGTGCTGGAAGGGTAAAGCGCACGCCTGCTGGTACGCGGCGCAATCGATGCCGGCCGATAGCGAGTGGCTGTGCTTTCTCGATGCCGACATGCGCGCGCACCCGCTGGCGCTCGCCACCGCCGTGCAGGTCGCTCAGGCAGGCGCGCTCGACCTGCTTTCGCTCGCGCCCCGGCACGAGCTCGGTAGCGTCGCGGAAAGACTGATCATTCCGTGCGGGCTCTATGTTCTGGGCTTTTCGATCGACCATGCGCGGGTTCAGGCGCCTGAAAGCGCGGAGGCGCTGTGCACGGGACAATTCATGCTGGTGCGCCGGCGGGCGTACGACCAAGTCGGAGGTTATGCGATGGTGCGCGACTCCATTTCCGAGGATCTGGAGTTCGCACGGCTGTTCAAGCGCAACGGTCTCAAGGTACGTCTCGAGGACGGGAGCGCCGTGCTGGTGACGCGCATGTACACCGGTTGGGGCACGCTCTGGCCCGGATTCGCCAAGAATCTCGTCGACATGCTGGGCGGCAGCTGGCGCACACTGCTCACCGCCGTGAGCGCGATTGTCCTGTCATGGTGCGCGGTGCTGTTGCCACTCATCGATGCGGCTGCCTGCCACGGCGGGACTCACGGAGCCTGTGTCGCCCTGCTGCCGGCGCTGCTTGGCTCCGGAGCTGCGTTTGGCCTGCACCTGGCCGGCGCGCGGCACTTCGGTATCCCATGGTGGTACGGGCTCAGCTTTCCCCTGGGATACACGGCAGGCGCACTCATCGCGCTCGATAGCATCCGCCGGCGGCTGGTCCACCGGGTCGAGTGGAAGGGACGCACCTACGCATGAGTGTCCCGCAGCCCGGACCCAACCGTGAACCCACGCGCGAGCGCGCGCGCTGGACCGTCGTTACCCCGGCACGATCGCTCGTGCCCCTGGTGTTGGCTGTCGGTGCGGTGGGGCTGGTGCTGCATCTCTTGCAGGGGATCCTACTGCCGTTCGTGATCGCAGCCGTTACGGCGTATGTCTGCGCACCGCTCATCGACTGGGTGATGGCCCGCACACGGCTGCCTCGCTGGCCGGTGGCGCTCTGCGTGCTCGCTCTGCTCATGGGAGCTGCGGCGCTGCTGGTCCTGCTTGGACTGCCTGTGCTCCTCGGCCAGGCCCAGAGCCTCGTGACTGATCTGCACGGTGCGGTTGCCGATCTGATGCGCGCCCTGATCGGCAAGCACTCCGTCCACGTGCTCGGCTCGACCCTGGACGCAGAGCGCGTGAGCGATCAGATCGTCGGCGCCCTGCAGCACTGGACGAACGGCGGACAGCTGCTCACCGTGATCGGCTGGGGCGCTGCAGCGGCCTTCGGCTTCATGCTCGTGTGGGTGCTCATGGGGTATTTCCTCGTCGATGCGCCTGCGATCGCATCGGGGCTGCGATGGCTCGTACCCCCGGGGCGGCGGGCACTTGCCGAGCAGGTGTGGCAGGAGCTCGATCCGATTCTGCGGCGCTACTTCGTCGGTGTCGCCGTGGTGGTGGCCTATGCAACCACCGCGGCGTATCTCGGGTTGGAGCTGTTGCTCGGGTTGCATCACGCGCTCGCCCTCGCGCTGCTCACCGGCGTGCTCGAGGTCATCCCGGTGATCGGTCCGCTGGCGGCGGCCGTGGTGGCCGGGCTCGTGGCGGTGGAACAGGCCGCGACCGCGCGGGACATCTGGGCTTACGTTGGCTACGCGGTCGTGCTGCGGCTGTCGATCGACCAGCTGGTTGGCCCCATCGTGCTCGGTAGTGCGGCGCGCCTGCATCCGGTCGTGGTGATCTTCTGCTTCCTCGCCGGCGGAGCGCTCTTCGGTATCGTGGGCATGATTCTCGCAGTGCCGATCGCGCTGCTGGTCAAGATGACCTTGTCGGTACTCTACCGTGAGGCGCCCTGATCACATGCAGCCGGCGCTTAGCCTCACCCGTCGGAATGCACTGGCCGAGTTGTCACCGCTTCGTCGCGGCCTTGGTCTGGCGTGGTTGCATCACGCCGATATCACCAGGCTGCAGCTGGTCCGCCAACTGTCGCGGCGCCGAGGCGAGCGGGCTGGCTAAGCAGATCGTCTGCCGGTCATCGTCGCAAGCCACTGAGTAGCTTCTGCGCTTCGCGCAGCCGGCGACATCTACCGTGTATTCGGCGCGATGTGTGTGCTCCGACCAATCCGCTCCCGGCGATGCCTTGATCCTGTGTTTGCTCAGGATCTGGGCTGCCGCGGTCGGGCATTCGAGTTCCACAGCACCGCGCTGCAGTGCCACCCTCTCAGCTTCGAACTGAAGCGCATCGGGCGGCCCGGGGCCCGAGACACAACCGCAAAACATCGCGGTAAGGGCAACGGCGCCGAGGGGTAGAGACCTCACGGCGAATTCTTTACCACACTCCTGATCCAGTTAGGTACGGATAGTCGTCGAATTGCTGAGCTTGAGCTTGCCGTGACGGCTGACGGGGAGCCCGGCGCGCAGCGGGACCAGCATCGGTACGCTGCGCCGGTAGTCTTCGTACTCCGGGTGAGCGGTCACCAGGTCGCGCTCTTCGAGCCGAATCGCAATCAGGATGTAGGTGCTGGTCGCGAGCGCGAACAGCAGATGCGCGACCGTCATGGTCGGTGCGGCCCAGAATGCACACAGCCAGCCGACGTACAGCGGGTGACGTACGTAGCGGTAGAGGACAGGCGTACGGAAGGGCAGGGGTTGGTACCGCTTGCCGGTAAGCTGCAACCACACCTGGCGCAGACCGAACAGCTCGAAATGATTGAGCAGGAACGTTGAGAAGAGCAGCAGGCCCCAGCCGAATACGTAGACAGCATAGAGAAGCGTGCGCGCTGCGGGCGACTCGGCTTTCCAGACGACTGTGCCGATGGGCTGCCAGAAGACAACTACGGCGATCAGCGCGAGGCACGAGAACAACAGGTAGGTGCTCCGCTCAGCCGCTGCCGGCACGATACCGGTCCACCACCGCTTGAAGGCGGGGCGGGCCATGACGCTGTGCTGCAGCGCGAACAGCGTGAGCAGTGCCAGATCGATGAGCGACGCTTTCAGCAGCGGTGCCGAGCGCGCGGAGTCGAGCGAGTTCGCGAGCCAGAGGTCACCTACGAATGCGAAGGTGTACACAAAAGTAACCAGGGACAGAACGTAGCAAAGCACGCCGTAGAGGAAGATGGACGAGCGCTTCATAGATGCAAGTCTCCAAGAGTGCCTAGCGCCTTCAGGATCGCGCTGAGGTCGAGGAACGTATCGAGCATGAGCAGCAGCCCCACCGCGGCCAGCCCTGCGAGTGGGGCGAAGAGCGGTCGGTTAAAGAGGAACATCGGTACTCCTTTCATGGGCGCGCATTCGCGGTCAGTTACCGCAGGAAGCGTGGCGGAGTTGCGCTGCGCGCAACACGGGAGGAATGTCCTGATGTGCAACCGAATTGCGGCAGCCGCGGGTGCTGTTTGTCCCGCCATGCGGCGCCCGAGTGGGCACGGCAGATCTGCAGGGCTAGACTTCTCCGCCAGGGAGCCGTTGGGGAATGACCCAGTCGATCCGCTATCTCAAGACTCGTGATCGCGTAAGGCTCGCCTGGGCATCATTGGGCGCGGGACCGCCGCTCGTGAAGGCGGCCAACTGGCTTTCTCATCTCACCTATGACCTCGAGAGCCCGATCTGGCGCCACTGGATCGAATTCCTGGGGGGTCACTTCCGGCTGATCCGCTATGACGAGCGCGGCTCGGGAATGAGCGACTGGGAGGTCGATGATCTGTCGCAGGAGCGCTGGGCGGATGACCTCGAGGCGGTCATCGAAGCGAGTGACCCGGGCGAGCAGTTCACACTGCTCGGCATCTCGCAGGGTGCGGCGGTCGCGGTCATGTATGCCGTGCGACACCCGGAGCGCATCTCACGGCTCATCCTCTATGGCGGGTACGGGCGCGGCTGGGCGCACCGCCCGGATCTGGAAGGCTACCGTCGCTACCGCGCCATCGTCGATCTCGCGCAGCTGGGCTGGGGGAAGGACAATCCCGCCTTCCGCCAGCTGTTCACCGCGCAGTTCGTGCCCGGCGCCAATGCCGAGCAGATCAACTGGTTCAACGATCTGTGCCAGCGGACCACGACACCGGAGATCGCCGCCCGGCTGCTCACGGCGCGAGGCGAGCTTGATGTGCGCGCTCTGCTGCCCCTCGTGCGTACACCGACCCTGGTACTGCACGCGCGCCATGACGAGATCGTGCCGTTCGAGGCCGGCAAGCGCATGGCGGCGGAGATTGCCAACGCGGAGTTCGTGCCGCTCGAGTCGCGCAATCACATCCTGCTGTCGGAGGAGCCTGCCTGGGCGCGCTTCAGGGACGCGGTGCTGGAGTTCACCGGGCGTCCGCGCGGCGGCGTCGTCGAAGATCCGCTGCTAGGCAGCCTGTCGCCGCGGGAGCGGGAGATTCTCGCGGCGGTCGTCGCCGGCAGAAACAACAGCGAGATCGGCGCCGCGTTGTTCGTGAGCGAGAAGACGGTCCGCAATTCTCTGACGCGCATCTTCGAGAAACTCGGCGTGCGCACGCGTACGCAGGCGGCGGTGCTGGCGCGTGACCTGGGTTTCGTTCCGCCCGGGGAGGGTTAGCGTACTTTCGCGATGTCGCAGCCGTTCACGGTCGAGGTCATGCTGGCGCCGGCCGGACTGCGTGGCACAAAGGTCCGATTGTACGTGCGGCCGGGAAACCAGTAGGTTCTCGGCGCATGAGCGGGCAGCCGGTCGCCTATCGGACAGCCGCGGCGGATGTGCTCGCTGCGTTCGCGAGTGACGCGCACCGCGGCCTTACTCAGCAGGAGGCTCACGCCCGACTCGCGCGCTATGGCCGCAACGAGCTTGCCGCCGAGAAGACCACTCCCGCATGGCGCAGGTTTCTCGAGCAATTTCAGGATGTGCTCGTCGTCCTGCTGCTCATTGCAACTGCGATCTCGGCCAGCCTCTGGTTCATAGAGCGCGAATCGGCTCTTCCTTACGAGGCGATCGCGATCCTGGCCGTGCTGTTGCTCAACGCCATCATGGGATACGTGCAGCAGTCGCGCGCACAGCAGGCCGTGGCGGCCCTGCAACGCATGTCGGCGCCAAAGGCAAGCGTTGTTCGTGATGGTGCGCAGCAGAGCATTGCTGCGAGCGAACTGGTGCCGGGCGATGTCATTCTGGTCGAAGAGGGCAACACCGTTCCCGCAGATGCGCGGCTGCTTCAGTCTGTCGCTCTGCAGGCCGCCGAGGCGGCCTTGACGGGGGAGAGCCTGCCGGTGAGCAAGGACACCGCCGTGATTGCCGAGCAAGCCGCGCTCGGCGACCTGAGCAACATGATCTTCAGCGGTACTTCCATAACGTATGGCCATGGGCGCGCGCTCGTCACGGCGACGGGCATGGACACGCAGATTGGGCGAATCGCGACAATGCTCAACGAAACGGGAGTGGAGATCACTCCGCTGCAGAAGGAGCTGGCCCGTGTCGGCAAAATGCTGGGCATCATCGTCGTCGGCATCGCTGTGGCGATGATTGCGACGATCATCGTCGTCGAGAACGTGCGCGGCCTGCCGGCAATCCTCGATGTGCTGATAGTCGGGGTCGCGCTCGCAGTGGCCGCGGTGCCGGAAGGCCTGCCGGCGGTCGTCACCGCCGTCCTCTCTCTGGGCGTACAACGCATGGCGAAGCGCAACGCTATCGTGCGTCATCTTGCGGCGGTCGAGACACTCGGCTCGGCAAATGTGATTGCCTCGGACAAAACCGGCACGCTGACCAAGAACGAAATGACGGTGCGGACGATCGTGACCGCGAGCGGTCGGGCCAGTCTGCGCGGTACCGGCTACGCGCCGGAGGGCGAGATCGTTGTTGAGGAGTCAGCGGGTGGCGACAGCTCCGGGCCGGCGACCGACGGCGCCTTCCGCACCGAGCTGCGACGGGCCCTCGCCGTAGGGGATCGCGCCAACAACGCCGTCTTACAGGAGCGCGACGGCTTCTGGAGCGTGCAAGGTGATCCAACCGAGGGCGCGCTCATCGTAGCGGCGCGCAAAGCGGGTCTCGAGAGCGAGGCGCTCGCACGGCGCTTCCAGCGCATTGGCGAGGTCCCGTTCTCTTCCGACCGGAAGTTGATGACGACGACTCACACGGACGCCGATCAGGACCGGCTGCTCGTCTTCACCAAGGGCGCGCCGGATGTGCTGCTGGAGCGCTGCTCGCACGAGCTGGTGGGGCCGGAAGCGAGGCCGTTGGATGCTGCGCGCCGTGCAGAGATCCGCAACTGCAATCAGCAACTGGCGGGTGAAGCTCTGCGCACGCTCGGCGTCGCTTACCGCTCCTTGCCACCAGGTGCGTCCGCGGGTCTCGAGACAGATGAGCGCCTCGAACAGGACCTCACGTTCGCAGGACTCATCGGCATGATCGATCCGCCGCGAGCGGAGGCGAAAGAGGCCGTCGCGCTCGCCGAGTCAGCCGGAATCCGCCCGATGATGATCACCGGGGATCATCCGGTCACCGCCGCGGTTATCGCGGTGGAGCTGGGGATAAGCGATGGGCGCCAGGTACGCACGGGCGCGGAGCTCGAGAAGATGAGCGACGAGGGCTTGCGCGGCGCCGTTCAGGAAACCTCCGTGTATGCGCGGGTGAGTCCCAATCACAAGCTCCGACTGGTCCAGGCGCTGCAGCAGACCGGCGCGATCGTCGCCATGACTGGCGATGGCGTGAACGACGCCCCCGCCCTCAAGAGAGCGGACATCGGGGTTGCGATGGGTATCACCGGCACGGACGTCTCCCGACAGGCGGCGGATATAGTGCTGGCGGACGACAATTTCGCAACCATCGTGGCGGCCGTGGAAGAGGGCCGGGCGATCTTTGCGAACATTCGCAAATTCCTGCGCTACCTGCTGGCCTCGAACATGGGCGAGGTCATGACGATGTTTTTTGGCGTGCTGATGGCGGAGCGGCTCGGACTGTCCGGAAGTGAACCCGGTACGATGATGCTGCCGCTGTTGCCGGCGCAGATGCTGTGGATCAACCTGGTCACCGATGGCGGGCCGGCGCTTGCGCTCGGCGTCGAGCCGGCGGATCCGGATGTGATGATGCAACCACCACGGCGGCGCGGCGCGAGCGTCATTAGCCGCTCGATGTGGGCCGAAATACTCCTCTGTGGCGCGATCATTGCAGCGGGCACGCTGCTCGTGCTCGATGCCAGCTTGTCCGGCGGCTTCATTGCAGGGCGGGGCAGCATTTCTCACGCGCAAACCATGGCATTCAACACACTGGCGTTTTTCTCCGTGTTCATGGTTTTCAATGCACGCTCGCACAGGCGCAGTGCTTTCGTGGGGCTGTTCTCCAATGGATGGCTGTGGGGGGCGGTGCTGCTGTCGCTGGCTCTCCAGGCGTTCGTCATTTACGTCCCGTTCATGCAGCAGGCCTTCTCAACCACACCGCTGAGCGCGCGCGACTGGCTCATTTGTGCTGCTGTCGGCAGTACGGTGCTGTGGCTGCGGGAATTGAGCAAACTCGTCCGCCGCAGTGCGGACGGACAGCACGATTGACTTCGGGCAATGGTGCCGCTGGCCGCGACGACAGACCCGCTGTCAGCTGACTGGAGGCTCGACCAATGAAGCCGATTCCGACCGGCGCGCGGGGCAGCTACTCGCTACACGTCGAGTCCCGCCATCTGGCGAACACGTTTAAGGACAGTATCCTGCCGCCGGTGTTCTCCACGCCGTACCTGGTCCTCGTCATGGAGAACGCGGCACTCAACGCTGTCAGGACTTACCTCGAGCACGACGAAAGCGCGGTCGGTACCCGCGTCGACGTGCGCCATCTCATTGCGACGCCCGTTGGCCGCGAGGTCAACGGGCATGCAGAGGTCATGGGCACCGAGGGCCGCAAGATTTTCTTCCGCGTCTGGGCCATGGATGGGACGGAGGAGATCGGCGTAGGAACCCACGAGCGGACCGTCGTCACTACTTCACGCATCATCGAGCGGATGGCTGCGAAGTACGGGCCAGCGCCGCGAGACCGTTCCTAGCATCAGCAGTACACCCGAGCGGCGGTTCCGTTTCGGCCGCGAATCGCTCCGAAAGCCCCGGTGCGATAGGGCGGAGGCCGAGGTGTCTGCTTTCGACCCGTAGCGGACCAACAGCTCTCCCGATCGCTGCCGTTCAAGAGAGACAAAGCGGACACTGACTGCACCGACGGAGCCACCACTAAATCAAGGGCGACTTTCGCGGCAGCACCTGGACTGAAACTCTGAAACTAGCTGTTTCAGTATTTCACCGCTGGCCGTTAACGTCCCAAAGGGCCCGATTGAAGCGGACGTGATCGCCGCCGTCTGCGGCCCGACGCCGGCCAGCCGGCGCGCGATCCGGCTGTGGCATCCTTGAGTCGATGGTTATTTTTCGAACCGGCCGGCGACGGTGGTGGCTCGGAGGAGCGATCGCCACGGCGGTGGTCGTAAGCCTGGCCGCGGTGTTGCTGAGATCTATGCTCGAGCACGCGGCGCGTGCGCGAATCGAGTCCGCGACCGCGCGCCGTGGCGTGATTGCCCGAATCGGGCTGGTACAGGTCGGCGTCTGGCCGTTGCTGAGACTGGAGGGATTCGATCTCGACCTCGGTCATGGAGTGCGACTGCATGCCGACATGATCACAGCCACGTGGCCCGGCCGTCTGCAACTGGCAGTTCGCGGCGCCGCTCTCGCGGGCCCGGCAGGGGTGAGGGTTAGCTCGCCGGCCACTGCCTGGGACATGGCGGGCATTCTCGGCGAGGACCTCCAGCTCACGCTGGTCGAGCCACAGACCGGCCTGTCAATCCGCAAGCTGGCGGATCCGGAGGGCGGCGCATGGAACGTCGAGGCGCGTGGGCTCGACGTCGGCCGCCTGCTTGACGTGCGGCGCGACGGCCACCCGCTGCTCGATGGTGGTATCGCGGACGGCCGAGTGGATCTTCGGGCCAGCACCGATGCGCTCCGTTTCCACGTGGATATGGGCGCGCGCGGCGCGCGCTTGGGAGCGCTGACGGATGACGCCGACGACGAACCGCAGCTCGGCGATCCGACGGACGTGACTATACGATTCGATGGCGCCTGGCGGCGGGCCGAGGGCACGATCGAGATCCCCGATGTCCACGCGACGTTGGCCGGTGCGACCCTGTCGGGCTCGGTTGCGCTGCGCGACCTCGACACCGATCCGATTGTCGATCTCGCACTCGGCGTGCGGCATCTAGACTTCGCGCAACTGCTGGACACATCCGGGCTCGCGCCGCCCGAAAGCTTGGGAATGGCGCCCGGCGGCGACCATGATCTCGGCTCGGCCACGATC
>Ga0306920_100000762_pt1 | contig 38698 bp, 34 predicted proteins | sample flu12Cox44000170_FD_204666 | JGI IMG/M metagenome (GOLD analysis project Ga0306920, IMG submission 204666) | Lab enrichment of tropical soil microbial communities from Luquillo Experimental Forest, Puerto Rico - flux4day.12C.oxic.44.000.170 (v2)... | ecosystem: Environmental > Terrestrial >... | reverse complement strand
TCGTCTTCGAAGCGGCCCTCCTCGGCGGCAACCCTCAGCCCGTAGTCCGGTTTTCCACGCTCGATGTCTTCCGGAGGATAGAAAACTGAGAAATGCCGTCCGCGAATATCATCAAAGCTGTATCCGCTGATCCGTTCGGCGCTCTTGGTCCAGGTCATGACCCGGCCTTGGGTATCCAGGAGGAAGATGGCGTAGTCCTGGATGCTCTCCACCAATAATTGGAGTTGATGCTGATGCTCGGCTTTCCAGGAACGTTCCGGATGAGGTTCCATAGAGTCACCTCACGCGAGGTAAGCGGCCCGGTGTTCGGTCAGACCACCGTCTTTATCTCTTCGCGCTCCGACGATTCTAACAAGAGAAAAAGACATTCGGTGCTTTCGATGTCTAGGGGACGGCCATTTCAAGGCTGGCTCCCTCCGGATACTGGTTGGAACTGAAAAAGTTTACCCCTTCCCGCGCCAAGCTGGAGACCACGACGATCTCGTTTCCAAGAGAGAGTCGAATGCAAGCCACCGTTTCCGTGCGAAGGCGTTGATCGGAACGGTTATTCAAGTTCTGCAGCTCCGCATCTTGAGCCTCGCATTGCGCCGACCCGCCCGATTATGATCCAGCATGATCGATCGACCGTCATGACTAGCGCCAATGGTCTCACCCTCCCCCAGGAAATCTTCCCCGCGTTCCACGGGGGCGGAAACCCCAAGGCGCAGATTCAGAATGACCCTTTCACTGGGGCGAAGATTTCTTTTCAGAGTAGACCGCGCTGGCAGACCAGCTTTGCGGGCAGAATTGGCGGAATCCTTTGCCAAACGACACCGCCACTGAAAAATAGAATCGCTGGGTATCGAACCGCGCGCAAACCAGCCAACGTCAGCAGTCGCTTTGTTTCGAGCACGGAGCCTGAAGCAGACGGCAAAGGGGCAATTCAGAGTCTCGATTGATCGTGAGCAATCGGGCGATGAGCCGATTCAACGGCGGGTGAGAACGGATTTTTCAGCTCAGGGTTAGAATTGGCGTCTAGACCGAGAGATTTACCGAGCGTCCCCGCAGGGAATCACTCGAGTAAGCAAAGCGAATTTTATTTTGCTTGACGTTCGCTTTCTTTTCGCCTAAAGTGCCTGGGGAAAAGGTTTGCGTGCGGAGGCGCCCTATGCCCTTGACCAAACGGCAAAAAGAAGTTCTCGATTATCTCGTGGCGTTTGAAACCAAGCACGGCTACGCGCCGAGCTTCGAAGAGATCGGCAAAGGCATGAAACTCACCTCACTTGCAACCGTGCACAAGCACGTCACCACGCTCGAAAAGAAGGGCTTTATCCGCCGCGGCTACAACCAGAGCCGCTCTATCGAAATTGTTCAATTGCCGAAGCCGGTGAAGGAGCAGGTGATCGAGCGGAAGGTTCAGGAACTCCCGCTGGTGGGACGCATCGCTGCTGGCCGGCCGCTCGAGGCCATCGAGGAACGGGAAACGCTGTCGCTCGGCGATTTCGCGAGGGGCGGCACCTCCTACGTGCTCCAAGTGAAAGGCAGCTCCATGATTGAAGACCACATCATGGATGGAGATTACGTGGTTTGCGAACAAACGCAGGTGGCCAACGCTGGTGACATCGTGGTGGCGCTGGTGGGCGGCGAAGAAGCCACGCTCAAGCGGTTTTATCGCGATGTTCCCGGAAAAATAAGGCTGCAGCCTGCCAATTCGGATATGGCCCCCATCGTCGTTCCTGCGAACGACGTAAAGATTCAAGGCCGGGTCATCGGCGTGCTGCGGAAATACTGAGCGCAAATTCTGAGCTCGCGAAAAAGCTCGGCACGCGTGACTCGTGAGCCGTGAGTAATAACCTGTCGAGCCACTAGTACAACCTGACCTGGCAGAAACAGGGGCCGCGGACGCGATTCCTTTTCGCGCCTGATCGCCCGAACCTTCCAAATTCTTTTTATCCGTGGTGATTGCTCTGGTGACTTTTGTCGATTAACCTGGGTGCAAATGACGAACCGATTCTTTAGGCAGGTCCGCCCTTTTTCCGTTTTTCTGCTTGCCGCAGCCCTGGTTTCACCTGATAGCGCTCGGGCGTATGCGGTGCTTTCGCATGAGGCGATCATCGACGCCGCATGGGAGAGCCACATCAAGCCCGTGCTCCTGAAAAAATATCCGCAAGCCACCGAAGCAGACCTGAGCCGGGCACAAGCTTACGCCTACGGAGGCTCCATCATTCAAGACATGGGCTACTACCCGTATGGCAGCCCGTTTTTCAGCGATCTCACGCACTACGTGCGCAGCGGCGACTTCATCCAGGCGCTGCTGCGAGATTCACAGGATCTCTACGAATATGCGTTTGCCATCGGCGCGCTGGCGCATTATGCGGCGGACAACGACGGACATCGCATTGGGACGAACCGGGCTGTCCCGGTTCTTTATCCAGGGCTGGGAAGGAAGTATGGCGACAGCGTGACGTATGAGGACGGCAAGCTCGCACACGTGAAGACGGAATTCGGTTTCGACGTCCTGGAAATTGCAAAGGAGCGCTACGCGCCGGACGGCTATCACGATTTCATCGGATTCGAGGTGGCGCAGCGCGTGCTCGAGCAGGCCTTCCTTGAAACCTACGGACTCGAATTGAAGAGCGTGCTTTTAAATGAAGAAAAGGCCCTGAATTCCTACCGCCGGGACGTGAGCAAGCTGATTCCAAAGGCCACGCGCATTGCCTGGCATCTGAAGAAAGATGAAATCAAGGACGATATTCCGGACGCCACCAAGAAACGGTTCCTTTACAATTTGTCGCGCTCGAACTACGAACGCGAGTGGGGCAAGGACTACAAAAAGCCCAGTCCGGGCGAGGTCTTTTTGGCGTTTCTCTACAAGCTTCTTCCCAAGTTCGGTCCGCTGAAGGTCCTCGAGTTCCGCACCCCCACACCGCAGACCGAACATATGTTCGAGGCCAGCTTCAATTCGACGCTCAGCCGCTATCGCAAGTTGTTGACCCAGGCAGGCGAAGGAACGCTTGAGTTGGAGAATGACAATTTTGACGTGGGACAGAGCACCGGGCCCGGAGAATACCGCATGAACGACGAGGCACATGCCACGCTGCTCGACAAGCTTACGCAGACGAACTTCCTGAACCTCAGTTCTGGGGCGAAAGCCGAGCTTTTGCACTTTTACGCCGATCCGGATGCACCGTATGCCACGAAACGCACGGCCAAGGCCTGGGTGAAAGTGCGAGCGCAACTTCTCGAGCTGCAATCGGCCCGAGCGACGCTGGTCACGGCCGGTTCCGGCGCGACCGAAGAACGGCGGACGAGCCCCCGCCCGAAAGGGGTGGATTTCTGAAATGTATCCGCTGTCCTGAAACGAATGCGAACCCGATGAAATTTGCCCTGATTCACAGCCGGGAGCGAACCATTTCTTCGCTCCGCTCGGGATAAGCGGCGCCCCAACGGCACCCGGGCGGGGATTCATCAAACCTTTGCATTTCGTGCATCGAAAAAACCGTTCCCGGCTCGTCCGATTGCGGCGGGACAATATAGAATTTTGGTAGAGCTCCGCCCCCGTGAAGAGGAAAGAGAAACCAATCCGCAAACTGCTGGCTGCCAACCGCAGCGAAATCGCCATCCGCATTTTTCGCGCCGCCAATGAGCTTGGCTTGCGCACCGTGGCCATCTATTCGCAGGAAGACCGGCTGGCCTTGCACCGCTTCAAGGCCGACGAGGCCTATCAAGTGGGTTCCGGCAAAGGTCCCGTAGAAGCGTACCTGGATGCTGCAGGGATCGTCGCGCTGGCAAAAGGAAAGGACGTCGACGCCATTCATCCCGGCTACGGCTTTCTCTCCGAGAAAGCTGAGCTGGCGCGCGCCTGCGAGAAGGCGGGCATTACCTTCATCGGCCCCCCGCCCCATTTGCTGGAATTACTTGGAGACAAGACCGCGGCGCGGAGGCTGGCAACATCGGCGGGGGTCCCGGTGCTACCGGGAACGGAGAAGCCCGTGAGGTCGGCCGCTCAAGCGCAACAAATTGCTGAGGAAATCGGGTACCCGGTCATTGTGAAGGCGGCCATGGGCGGCGGCGGCCGCGGCATGCGCGTGGTTCCGGACGCTCGGCAACTCGAAACGCTGCTCGAAGAAGCACAGGGTGAAGCGCGCTCGGCTTTCGGCGATGCTTCCGTGTTCCTGGAAAAGTATTTGCCGCGCGCGAGGCATCTCGAGGTGCAAATCCTTGGGGATCATCATGGGAACTTGCTGCATCTTTACGAGCGCGATTGCTCGGTACAGCGCCGTCATCAAAAGGTCGTCGAGGTTGCGCCCGCCGCAAACCTGGCGGCCAGCATTCGTGCGGAGCTTTGCGCGGCGGCGGTCGAACTGGCGCGCAAGGCGAAGTACCGCAGTGCGGGCACGGTGGAGTTTCTCTACGACGTGGATTCGCAAAAATGGTATTTCATCGAAGTGAATCCGCGCATTCAGGTGGAGCATACGATCACGGAAATGGTGACCGGCATCGACCTGGTGCGCTCGCAGATTCTGATTGCCCAAGGTCACGAGCTGCATGAAGCGCCGCTTTCCCTGCCCAAGCAGGAATCGCTGCCGCTCAATGGCGCAGCGCTGCAATGCCGCGTGACCACCGAGGACCCGGCAGCCAACTTTGCGCCGGACTACGGGAAGCTTTCGACGTATCGGTCGCCTGCGGGCTTCGGCATTCGCCTTGACGGCGGAACAGCCTATGCCGGCGCCGTGCTTACGGCGTACTACGATTCGTTGCTCGTCAAAGTCACCGCGTGGGGTACACACCTTCCGGAAGCGTGCCAGCGAATGGACCGGGCGCTGCGCGAATTTCGGATTCGCGGGGTCAAAACCAACATTCCTTTCCTGGAAAACGTGGTGAACCACCCGAGGTTCCAGGCGGGGCAAGTCACGACCGCGTTCTTGGACGATTCACCGGAACTGTTTCGCCTGCCGACCCGTGCCGATCGCGCGACCAAACTGCTCTCCTATCTTGGCGACGTGATTCTAAATGGCAACTCCGAAGTAAAGGGGAAGCCAATCCCCAAGGAATGGCAGGCGGCGGTCGTGCCCGCATCGCCCGGGATTGAGCCGCCGGCCGGAACCCGGCAACTCCTGAAGAAGCTCGGATCACGGAAATTCGCGGAGTGGGCGCGAAAAGAGCAACGCCTGCTCCTCACCGACACGACCTTTCGCGACGCGCACCAGTCGTTGATGGCGACACGCGTCCGCACGTACGATTTGCTGGCCGCCGCGGATGCCGTGGCCCAGAGATTGCCGAAGCTCTTCAGCCTGGAAGTGTGGGGAGGCGCCACGTTTGACGCTGCGATGCGCTTTCTGCACGAAGACCCCTGGCACCGCCTTCGCGCTCTCCGCGAGCACATTCCCAATATTTGCTTCCAAATGTTGCTGCGCGGGGCCAACGCCGTCGGTTACACCTCATATCCTGATAACCTGATCGTTGAGTTCGTTCGCGAAGCCCATGCGCAAGGCATCGATATCTTTCGCATCTTCGACTCGCTCAATTCCATCGACAACATGCGCGTGGCCATTGACGCAACATTGGAAGCGGGCGCGGTGTGCGAAGCCGCGATTTGCTACACGGGCGACATTTTGGACCAAAGCCGTCCTAAATATTCGCTCAAGTATTATGTCGCGCTGGCTACACAACTCGAAACGCTGGGCACGCACTTCCTGGCCATCAAAGATATGGCGGGCTTGTGCAAGCCGTATGCCGCCTTCGAACTGGTGAAGAAACTGCGGCAAGAGGTTGGCGTCCCGATTCACTTCCACACGCATGACACCAGCGGCATCAACTCGGCTGCGGTCCTAAAGGCCGCAGATGCCGGAGTGGACGTTGCCGATGCGGCAGTTGCGGCGGTCAGCGGAGGCACAAGCCAGCCCAACCTGAATTCCATTGTCGAAGCGCTGCGGCACACGCAGCGCGACACGCAACTCGACATCGATGCGCTAAACGAATGCTCCGATTACTGGGAGACCGTGCGGACTTACTATTTGCCGTTTGACAGCGGACCAAAGGCCGGTTCGGCACGGCTGTACCAGCACGAAATTCCCGGCGGCCAGTACACCAATCTGCGTGAGCAAGCCCAAGCCCTCGGACTGGGGCATCGCTGGCGCGAGGTGGAAACAACGTACGCTGAGGTGAACCAACTTTGCGGCGACATTGTGAAAGTCACGCCGTCCAGCAAGGTGGTTGGCGACATGACGCTGTTCCTGATGGCCAAGGAGATGCAGCCGAAGGATGTCCTGGGGCTGGATCACACCCACGACGTGCCCTTTCCCACTTCCGTAGTCGAGATGTTCTCCGGGGCGCTGGGAGTCCCGCCGGGCGGCTGGCCGAAGAAACTGCAAAAAATCATTCTTCGCGGACGTACGCCATTGAAGGGCCGGCCAGGCGCGAGTATGCCGCCCGTGAATTTCGAGCAAGAACAAAAACAGTTGCAGCAAAGAATGGGTCACCCCATTCGGCGGGATGACCTGCTTAGTTATCTGCTGTATCCCGAAGTGTTTTCTAAATTCGACCGATTTCGCCAAACTTATTCCGACGTCAGCGTCTTGCCCACACCGGCGTTTTTCTACGGATTGAATTCAGGCGAGGAAATAACGGTAGAGATCGAATCGGGAAAATCTATGATCATCAAGTTCCTGACGTGCAGCGAACCGCATCCGGACGGCACGCGCACGCTCTTTTTTGAGCTCAACGGGCAGCCGCGAGAGATCACCGTGCGTGACAAAGCCTTGCGCGTCACGGAACGTACACACCCCAAGGCCGACCCTGGCGATCCCGGGCAGGTTGCGGCCCCCACGGCGGGCGTCATCAGCAGCGTCGCCGTACAGGTGAATCACGCCGTGGAACGCGGAGCGAAACTTCTCACCCTCGAAGCGATGAAGATGCAGTCCAATATCTATGCGCCTGTTTCCGGGCGCGTTGCTAAAGTGCTTGTGACCGCCGGCCAGCAAGTGGAAGCCAAAGACCTCCTGGTGGCGATTGCACAGTGAGTTCGGGAAACCTTCGCAGGCACGAACGGTTCCGGTCGCGCTTTCTGCGCAACCAGCGCGACCTTATCGTGTACACGCCCCCCGGCTATGCCGAACAAACCGCCAGGAGGTTCCCGGTTCTCTATCTTCACGATGGGCAGAATCTCTTTGACGGCACGACATCATTCATCCCCGGACAAGATTGGCACGTCGGGCAGACCGCGGACGCCTGCATCAACAGTCGCGCGGTAGAACCACTGATTATCGTGGGCATGTACAACACCAAGGCGCGCGTGCGCGAATACACTCCAACGCCCGTGCCAAAGCTCGGCGGAGGCCGCGCCGATCGCTACGCGAGATTTCTCGTTGAGGAAGTGAAGCCCTTCGTGGAGCGGGAGTATCGGGTGCTTCCCGGCGTTCGGGACACCGGCATTGGCGGCTCGTCGCTTGGGGGGCTGGTCTCGCTTTATCTGGGGCTCAAGCACTCTTCCATTTTTGGAAAAATCGCGGCGCTCTCGCCTTCCGTCTGGTGGAACCAGTTGTTCATCCACCGTTTTGTCGGGGCGACGAGTGTAGCGCGTCGCCCACGCATCTGGCTGGACATCGGCACGCGCGAGGGCGCGCGCATGGTCGCGTACGTCGAGCGATTTCGCGACATACTGCTGCAAAAGGGCTGGCGGCTTGAACAGGATTTGCATTATGAACGAGTCGAGGGTGCGGAGCATAACGAAGCAGCCTGGGCCCAGCGCGTCGGGCCGTTTCTGCAATTTCTGTATCCCGCGTCTCCCGGCGCAGTATAATCCGGCCTCGAATTGCTCTTTCCGCTCGAGGCATTCATGCCCGACGACCGCTCGCTCACGATTCTCTGCATCAGTTCCTATGAAAAGGGACAGGAGTTCATCCGCACGTGCAAGGCTATGGGCTGCCGCGTCCTCTTGCTGACGGTAGAGAAACTGCGTCACGCCAACTGGCCGTTCGAATCGATCGACGAAGTCTTCACCATGCCGGAAGAATTGCCGTTGCAGAGCTTGATCTACGCCGTGAGCTACACGGCCCGGTCGCAGCCGATTGACCGGATCGTGGCGCTTGATGAATTTGACATGGAAAACGTCTCCGCGCTTCGCGAGCATCTGCGCATTCCAGGCATGGGCCTGACCACGGTGCGGTATTTCCGGGACAAGCTGGCGATGCGCGCCCGCGCGAAGGAGACGGGCATTGCCGTTCCCGAATTCGTACACGTGCTGAACCATGCCCATCTCGCTGAATTCATGGCGCGCGTGCCCGGGCCGTGGCTGCTCAAGCCGAGGTCCCAAGCTTCGGGCATTGGCATGAAGAAGATTCACGAGCCGGAGGAGCTTTGGCCGTGGCTCGATAAATTAGGGGATCAGCAGTCGTTTTATCTGCTGGAAGAATTTGTGCCCGGTTCGGTTTACCATGTGGACAGCGTGACTTCCGAACGCGAGGTGGTTTTTGCGGAAGCTCATGCGTACGGCGCGCCGCCGCTCGAAACCTCGCATCAGGGTGGCGTCTTCACGACGCGCACGCTTCCGCGCGACGGAGAAGACGCCCGAGCACTACACAAAATCAACGGTGATTTAATCGAAGGCCTGGGTTTGATGCGCGGCGTAACCCACGCGGAATTTCTGAAGGCCCATGCCGATGGACAATTCTATTTCATCGAGATTGCCGCCAGGGTCGGCGGCGCTTACATCGCCGATGTGATCGAAGCGGCCACCGGCATCAATCTGTGGCGCGAGTGGGCGCGGCTCGAGCTCGGCGCGGGCCAGGAGGCTTACCAACTCCCGGCTGCGCGGCGCGATTACGCCGGGGTGATTCTTTCTCTGGCGCGACAAGAGCACCCCGACACCTCGTCTTATACCGACGAAGAAATCGTCCATCGTGTCAGCAAATTTCATCACGCCGGCTTTGTTTTGAAATCCCCGAGACATGAGCGGATCGAGCAGCTGCTCGATTCCTACTCACGCCGTTTCCTTGAGGATTTTCTTGCGACCGAGCCGCTGCCGGATAAGCCCTCGCATTGATCGGGTTCGCCCGCAAGTCATTCTTTGCTGAGGATATAGATTCTTGCACAATACCTGTACGCACCAGCCCTGCCCGAAAGTCCAGTAACTCTCAAGAGTGAGACGTCCAAGAGTTTGTTTGCCAATCGCTCTCTCGAGGAATAAAGTTTGCATTACCCCGGGCGGAAATCTGCATGGGGTTTGCTATCCCTTAGGGAGGACCGATGTGGGGCAATAAGAAACCGGATGTACCGCCAGCCGGACACCCGGAACAAGGAAATTCAATTTCGAATCAGCCGTCGAAGCCAGCTCCGGCGGCCTGGGAGGATAAACCGGTAATGAGCACAGATGCAATGCGTCCACTGGGCGGGACCGCCGATCGCGGCACAGCGCGGCTCGGCTCCAGCCTGTATGTCAAAGGAGAGATCTCCGGCAACGAAGATCTGCTAATCGATGGCTCAGTCGAGGGACTGGTCCAACTGGATGAGCGGAAACTCACCGTCGGAGCCACGGCAAAAGTCACCGCCGATATCATCGCCCGAGAGGTGGTGGTGTTTGGCACGGTGAAGGGCAACCTTCGCGCCAAGGACAGAATTGAAATCAAGAAGGATGGTTCGGTCAACGGCGACCTGACCACCGCACGGATCATGATCGAGGACGGCGCTTACTTTAAAGGCTCGATCGAAATCGACAAGGCCGAGCAAAAGGAATCCAGCGGCAACCACGGTTTTGGCAGGAATTCCGCAGTTCCGGCGGGAGTCACGGCGACCAAGTCGATCTAAAATTCTTGTCCACCAACAATCCCTTCCGGAGAGCGCCCCGAGCGAGCTTGGGGCGCTCTCTTGTTTTTCGACCACCGACGCCCGCCTTCTCTTATTGGTCATCTCCATAGGCTTCATATCGGCAGCTATTCCTCTCAGGTGCGCGCGGAAATCGGCTTTACCTTGGGCCCAGGTTTTGCACCCGACGGCCTGCGGCCAGGTCGCGGTTCGACCTCCCACCGTTTCCGCAGCACTGCCGTTGCCATCGGCGGCAAGTCGCCGGCGGCACCTTTCAAAGACGCCAAACGTTCTCTCGCCCACCCTTCCCCCGCACTGCCGGCCCGCTGCAAGTCACCTGTAATCCGGCCGGAGAAACGGCATCGCTCGACGCGGCCTTTGCGCCAAATTGCTTTGCGGTCGGGTTGTCCGAGTGCGCTTTAACCTTTTTCCTTTTTGCTCATCCAATTTGGTGAGAAAAACAAGAAAGAAGGATCAGCAGGGGGACGCCGCCCATTCGCGTACACTCCTCGGTGCGAGGCCTGCCATGGAAACGAAAACACTTGGGAATTCCGATTTGAGTATTACCCGGGTAGGTTTTGGCGCCTGGGCCATTGGCGGCTCCGGCTGGGAATTTGCCTGGGGTGCGCAGGACGACGAAGATTCGATCGCGGCAATACATCGCGCACTGGAGTTGGGTGTCAACTGGATCGACACGGCCGCAGTCTATGGCACGGGTCATTCGGAGGAAATCGTCGCGCGGGCGTTAAAGGAATGGCGCGGTGGTCGCCCCTGCGTTTTCACCAAGTGTTCGCTGACGTGGGACAACAATCGCAAGGTAAAGCCGAATCACTCGCCAGCCTCCATCCGCCGCGAATGCGAGGAAAGTCTCGGCCGGTTGCAGCTCGAAACCATCGACCTCTTTCAGATGCACTGGCCTCCGTCCGACAATGGCCCTTCGCTCGAAGAAGCTTGGAACGCGATGGCGGAACTCCAGAAAGCGGGGAAGGTCCGCTGGATAGGCGTGTCGAACTTTGACTCGGCGCAAATTCAGCGCGCCGAGAGAATTGCACCGGTCACCTCGCTTCAGCCGCCGTATTCGCTGCTTCGGCGCAAGGTGGAAGAACAGATTCTCCCCTATTGCCAACAGCGAGGTATCGGCGTGATTTCTTACGCTCCAATGGCTTCCGGCCTGCTCACCGGCGCGATGACCCGCGAACGCGCCGCCAAGTTGCCCCCCGATGACTTTCGCAGCCGCAATAAGGAATTCCAGGAGCCCCGTCTTTCGAAGAACCTCGAACTGGTCGAGCGGCTTCGCCAGGTGGGCGCGCGCCATGGCCGCGGGCCAGGCGAAGTGGCCGTCGCCTGGGTGCTGCGGCATCCGGCAATCACGGGGGCCATCGTCGGCGCACGAAACGCCAAACAGGTTGTCGGCGTGATGGGCGCCGGCGAACTGAAGCTAGCCGCAGTCGAAATTGCCGAAATCGAGGGCGCTGCCGTCATTGCTGCTTCGCGATGAGTTTCCGTGCCCGTAAAAACGGAGTGAAGAAATGGACCTCGGACTCAAAGGCAAGACCGCGGTCGTGTCTGGCTCAACGGCCGGGATTGGCTTCGCCATTGCCGCTGCGCTGGCTACCGAAGGCGCAAGCGTGGTAGTCAACGGGCGCACCGAAGCTCGTGTCACCGCGGCCCTGGCGCAAATCCGGCAGCGCGTCAACGACGCCGATGTTGGTGGTGTCGCCGCGGACCTGGGGACTTCCGCGGGCGTGCAAATGCTCGTAAAACAGGTTCCTGATGCCGATATTCTGGTGAACAATCTCGGCATCTTCGAGGTCAAACGGTTCGCTGAAATCTCCGACGCCGATTGGCTGCGATTCTTCGAAGTGAACGTGCTGAGCGGCATTCGACTTGCCCGCCACTACCTGCCTTCGATGCTTCAGAGGAATTGGGGCCGCATTATTTTCATTTCCAGCGAGTCGGCACAGCATATCCCGGCGGAAATGATTCATTACGGGATGACTAAGACCGCGCAGGTGTCCCTTGCGCGCGGACTTGCCGAATCTCTCGCGGGCACCGGTGTCACCGTGAATTCAATCCTGGCAGGACCAACAGCCTCGGAAGGAGCCGGACAGTTTGTCGGGCGCCTGGCCAAGGAACAAGGCGTCACTCATGCGGAAATCGAGAAGCAGTTCTTCGCCAGGGTGCGGCCTACTTCGCTGCTGCAGCGCTTCGAGACACCAGAAGAAGTTGCCGCAGTAGTCGCTTTCGTCGCCAGCACGCGTGCCGTGACCATCAACGGCGCCGCCGTGCGCGCCGAAGGCGGCGTGGTACGCAGTATTTTCTAGAAACGCTTGCTCTAGGCGCGCAGATAATCCGGTCGCCACTTGTTAATAAGCTGTTTGATGGCTTTGCGCTCGGTCAGCTTGCCGTCCAACACTTTTTGCATCAGTTTCCCTAATTCCTCATCACTGGCGAATCGCAAAGAAACAAATTGGTTCACTGTAAGTTCATCGGCACGCCAGCGCAGTTCCTCCGGGAGGACCCGCTCGTAGCGCAGGCGCTCTTCCAAGCGAATGACACGGTCCTGCACGCTCAACGCAAAAAGCCTCGGGTACACGACGCCAAGAAACAATGCCGCGGAAGTCAGGACCCATTCCAAACCGCCGACGGAAAACCCTGCCGCTATCCACTGATAAATCGACCATCCAAAATTGATGACCAGCATGGGTAGTGCAAAGAGATGGTACAAAGGAACAAGCCTTCCGTGGTTCTTGAAATTCTGTTCGTTCATGGCGTTTTTCTCCCTCCTGCAAGTCTGAATGCCAAAAACCGGTGGGCTCCGGCGGCCCGTGCCGAGCTACTTTGTCAGTTCATTCTTGAAGACCGATCCGTTGTGCATCACGAACTTTACGTGCTCGAGTTCGCTGACGTCCTTCAAGGGATCCCCGGAAACCGCAATCACCTCGGCATAGGCCCCGGGAGCAACCGTCCCGATGGCCCCTCTCATATCCAGCATTTCCGCCGCCCGTGAGGTCGCTGCCTGAATCGCGTCCATGGGTGTCATGCCCATCTCCACCATCCGCTGGAACTCTTGCGCGATCGGCTCGGTCCACGGGATACCGCCTATGTCCGTCCCGAACACAATCTTCAGGTGCGCTTTCAGTGCCCTCTTGAAGGTATCTTCATGGACGGCAGCCCGCGCGCGGTCCCGCTTTCCTTCGGGTGTATCGGCTGGCGCCCAGTCTCCGTAATAGGGTGAAAGCGTCGGGCAATACCAGGTCCCTTGCCTCTTCATCTGCTCGATCTGTGCGTCGGTCATCTCGAGTCCATGTTCGATCGAATCGCACCCGCCGTCGAGCGCGCGTTGCAACCCGATTCCGTTGTACGCGTGACACGCCACTTTCCTTGTCCAGCCGTGAGTTTCGTCGACGATAGCCTTCAATTCCTCCACCGTCAGTGTTGGCTGGGACACTAAACGGCCTTCTTTGTCCACCCACGACCGGTGCGTCATATACACCTTGATCCAGTCCGCGCCATGACCCAATTGTTGCCGCGCCGCCTTGCGCGCTTCGACTGGCCCGTCGACGAGCTGCGCGCCTTTGGGCATGTCCAGCTCTGGCGCATAGCCTTCCAGGTTGTAGCCGGCGGTGGTGGAGATCGCACGCGTCGCGCAAAACAGTCGTGGCCCGGGAATCGTCCCCTCTTCGATCGCCTGCTTGATTTCGACGTCTCCGTAACCCGCGCCTTCGGTCTCGAGATCGCGCAATGTCGTGAACCCCTGCTCCAGAGCCCGGCGCGCGGCGAACGTGGCGCGCGCTGCTCGCAGAGCAATCCCGGCCTTCAGGATATTCGCGTCGTAGCCGCCTTTTTTGGGATCTTCGCCCCACAAGAAAATGTGCGTGTGCGAATCGATGAGCCCCGGCAAGACTGTGGCGTTCGAGAGATCGATCACGTTCGCACCTGAGGGGATGGCTTCCCCCGACCCGGTTACCCTTACAATTCGTTCGCCGCGCACGAAAATCAACTGATTCTTTCGCGGCGTCTCGTTCACTCCGTCAATCAATGTCCCTGCGCGAATTACGGTCAGTGCCCCAGTCTGAGACGCACTCTGCGCCCGTGCGGCATCTCCACCCGATGCCACTAGCCCTGCACCCAAGATCACACCCGTAGCGAACCAACTCAGTTTCCGCATTGCACCCCCCTATAACGCGCGTAGCTTGCCCCAATCTCCCCCACGAAGCAACACCGGTAGTGCCGAGAACGACCTTTCGACAGGGACGACCCTGACACGGACACACAAAAAAAGGTAACCCCCAGGGGCTCCCTTATCGTCAAGGCCGTCGCCGCACAAGCCTGGGATTTAGTTTAAGCACCGTTGTGCCCCTGACCTCGTAAGCCACACCATGCCCCGCTCCTGATAGCGTCAGAAGCGCGCGTTTATCGTTACACGCACAACCGTTGCGACCACGGCGTTCCATCAAGCGCGGTGGGAGGCGGATTGCGAAAGGGCGGAGTCCAGGCAGAAGTCGGGACGGTGAAAAAACGCCGACAGTTCGGACAGGCGGAGTGCAAGTCGTTCGGGGGAAGCTGCGCGCACAGTGACGTGACCGAGCTTGCGGCGCGGGCGTGGAGCCTTTCCGTACAAGTGCAGGTGCGCATCGGGAACTGCCAGAACGTCTGAAGGTTCAGGAAGATCGCCGATCAAGTTGATCATGGCACAGTGACCGGCGGGTTCCGTCGAGCCGAGCGGAAGGCCCAGGACGGCGCGGAGATGGTTCTCGAATTGGCTAGTGACCGCCCCTTCGATCGTCCAGTGGCCGGAATTGTGAACGCGCGGCGCCATCTCGTTAGCGAGCAGGCGGCCGTGGTGCTCGAAAAACTCGATGGCCAGCACGCCGACGTACATCAGCGACTCGAGAACCCGACGGGCGATGTCTTCCGCGGCGCGCTGGATCGGCGGATCGAGTAACGGGGCGGGCGCGAGAGAGAGACGGAGAATGCCTCCGCGATGGTGGTTCTCGACCAGCGGGTAGAAGGCTGTCTCGCCATTCCGCGAGCGCACCGCAAGAACGGAGAGTTCCCGGGTGAAGGGCACAAAGCGCTCGAGGATGAGAGGGACCTTGGGAAGTTCCGCCTTGGCTTTTAAGACCTCGTCCGCGGTGCGCAGGATCCATTGCCCCTTGCCGTCATAGCCCATCCGGCAGGTCTTGAGCACAGCGGGAAGGCCCACGTGTTTGATGGCGGCATCAAACTCGCCGCTGTTCGCCACAGAAAGAAAATCGGTGGTGGTAATGCCCAGATTGCGAAAAAGGGTTTTCTCTGCGAGCCGATCCTGGGCCGCTTCGAGGGCGGCGGGAGGTGGATAGACAGGAACGCGCTCGGCAAGGAACTGCGCGGCTTCGACAGGGACGTTTTCGAATTCGTAGGTGACCAGTTCCAGTCCATTGGCAAATTTTTCAAGCGCCGCGTGATCGCTGTAGTCAGCGGTGACGCGCTGGGCAATGCGCCCCACCGGTGCTTCCGGCGAGGGGTCAAGGAAGCGGAAATGCAAGCCGAGGGGATAGCCGGCCAGAGCGAGCATGTAACCGAGCTGCCCGCCACCGAGAATGCCCAGAGTCACTGCCGCTTCCCTTTCTGCAAGTTTTTCATGGGAATCGCCACTGCGGAAACGGAGGGGTCTGGCTGTGCCAGGACGCGGTCGGTCTGCTCGACACGAAATTTTCGCAACGCCTCGCGGATGTCGGGATGCTTCGCACCGAGGATTGCGGCGGCAAGCAAGGCGGCGTTGATGGCGCCAGCCCTGCCGATCGCCAGCGTGCCCACGGGAATGCCTCCGGGCATTTGCGCGATGGAGAGGAGCGAGTCCAGACCCTTGAGGACTTTCGATTCGACCGGAACGCCGAGGACGGGAAGAACGGTCTTGGAGGCGGTCATGCCTGGGAGATGGGCGGCGCCGCCGGCGCCGGCGATGATGACTTCGAGGCCGCGTTGTTCGGCGGTGGCGGCGTATTCGAAAAGCAGGTCGGGGGTGCGGTGCGCGGAAACGATACGCGTTTCATGTGGAACCTTCAGGCCGGTAAGGATGTTCGAGGCGTGCTCCATGGTTTCCCAATCGGAAGTGGAGCCCATGATGATGCCGACCAGAGGATTGGCATCGTTGTGGTCCGGTCTATTCACGCTCCTCTAAGCCTTTCCCGAGCAATCGTTCGCGTTTTCATGAGGGCGATATTTTACGGCTTTTTTCAGTGCGCGGCGACTTGCTCTCGCTGCTTCCAATAGTGCCGAAGCTGACCGACCAAGAATAACGAGCCAGTGATGAAAATGGCGTCGCCGGAAGCAGCTTCCGAGAGCGCCTGGTCGAGTGCCTGTTCAGCCGAAGAAATGACCGTGAAGCGGGAGGCGTGGTGGGATGCGATTTCCGCGAGACGCGCGGCAGAGATGGCCCGGGAAGTGCGCGGCTCGGTGAAGATGACCTCGGCCGCCTGAGGAAAGAGCTGGCCGGCGACCTCGTCGACCGCCTTATCGCGGAGCGCTCCATAGATGAGCCAGATTTTGCGCTCGGCAAAATTCTGTTCGAGGAATTGCGCGAGTTCGCAAGCGGCGCCGGGATTGTGCGCGCCATCGAGGTAAATATCCGGGTTGGATTGCAGTTTTTCGAGACGACCCGGCCAGACCGTACCGGCAATGCCTTCGGTGATATCGCTGGAAGAAATGCGGAAGCCGCGTCTGGTGAGTTCGCGCGCCGCCGCAAGAGCGTTCAAGGCGTTCTGCAACTGGAAGTGACCGGGTAGACTGGGTGCAATTTCAAAAGAATCACCGGAAGAATTTTCCATAACCAGCGCGCGGAAGAACCCGTTTTGCAAGGATTCCTGCGTGGTCTGATATGCTTGCGAGGTTTCGATCACTGGGCACCCCAGCTGGTTGGCGCGAACAAGGATCACTTCGCGCGCTTGTGGACGTTGTGCGGCAACAATGACGGGCACGTGGCGCTTGAGGATTCCTGCTTTCTCGCCGGCAATCTCGACGAGCGAGTGGCCGAGCAAATTTTCATGGTCGAAGTCGATGCGCGTGACGATCGAGACGGCAGGCGAAAGAATGTTCGTGGCGTCGAGGCGGCCCCCCAAGCCAACCTCGAATACGCCGAATTCAACGCGTTCGCGCGCGAAGCATTCGAAGGCCATGGCCGTGACGCATTCGAAATAGGTGGGGTGAGCGCGGAGTTTGTGCCGAGCGAGAAGCTCCTCGATGAGCTCCTGCACGCGCGTGAAAATTTCAGCGAAGGCTTCATCACCGATCTCTTTGCCATTGATGCGCATGCGCTCGTTGATTCTCTCGAGATGCGGGGAGGTATACAAGCCGGTGCGAAAGCCCGCGTGCCGAAGAATGGCTTCCAGGAAAGCGGATGTCGAGCCTTTGCCGTTGGTTCCCGCGATGTGAGCGCTCGGATAGGCGCGGTCGGGGTGACCGAGGCGCTCGGCAAGAACGGTAATGTTCTCTAGGTCGAACTTCGCCGCCGCGGTCTGCGTTGGCGCAGCCAGTTCCCTTCCCAGAGTTAAAAGATAGCGAACCGCGGGGTCGTAATTCATTTCATCCCGTAAGCATTTCGAGCGCGCTGGCGAGGTAGGATTTCAGTTCTTTGCGGTGGACAACGGCGTCGAGAAACCCGTGCTCGAGCATAAACTCCGAGCGCTGAAAGCCTTCCGGAAGTTTTTGGCGAATGGTCTGTTCGATCACGCGCGGGCCGGCGAAGCCAATCAGCGCGCCGGGCTCCGCGATGTTGAGGTCGCCGAGCATCGCGAAGCTGGCAGTAACGCCGCCGGTCGTGGGATCGGTCAAAACCGAAATGTACGGCAGTTTTTCATCGTCGAGCCGCGCGAGCGCAGCGGAAACTTTCGCGAGCTGCATCAGGCTCACGGCGCCTTCCATCATGCGCGCGCCGCCCGAGCAGGAAACGGCGACGAACGGCTGCCGCGTTTCAATGGACAGCTCGATGGCGCGCGTGACCTTTTCACCCACAACGGCACCCATGGTGCCGCCGATAAAGCCGAATTCCATCGCACACATCACCACGGGTCGGCCATGGAGTTGGCCCTCCGCAGTGATAATGGCGTCGTTTATGCCGAGTTTCCTCCGGGCTTCCTTGAGCCGCTGAGCGTAAGGTTTCGTGTCCACGAACTTCAACGGGTCCGTGGACATCATACCCGCATCGTGTTCTGTCCAGCGGCCATCGAGCAGCATTTCCAGGCGCGGGCGCGCGCCCATCTTGAAATGAAACTGGCATTTCGGGCAGACGTGGAGATTCGCTTCGAGGTCTTTGCGAAAGACGATCGTGCGGCAGGACTCGCACTTGACCCAAAGCCCTTCCGTGCGCACCCGGCGCTCTTCGGGTGGCGTGGGCTGTTCGATTGGTTTCTTCTCGCGTTTAAACCAAGCCATGGAGACGGTTGTCAGTAATAAGTTCTAAGCCAGAATTCTAGAAACCCGAAAAGGTAGCCAGCACCGAGCCCCTGACTCTCACAAGCACCTCGAAGTGCTCTTGCCAGCTTCTAACCAGCGACCTCGAACTTCTAGTAATCGATCCCTCGCTGAGCCAGTATACCTTTCGTGTAGGGATGTTTCACCTCGCGCATCTCCGTGACCAGGTCCGCCAGCGCGACCAGCTTTGGATGCGCGTTGCGGCCCGTACAAATCACGTGTACGCGTTCGGGCCGGCCTTTCAGGGCCTCCACGACCTCGTCGGGGTCGATCATTTTGTAGCTAATGGTGTAATTGATTTCGTCGAGCACCACCAGATCATACGTCCCGCTGTAAATGGCCTCCCGGCCCGCCTTCCAGCATTCCTCGGCCAGTTTGACATCCTCGGGATCCGTTTCCGCTCCGCCGATTTTCACGAAGCCGCGGCCCATGGGGCGGATCTCAAATTTGTCGTCGCCGAGCATCTTGGCCGCATCGAGTTCGCCGTAATGCCACGAGCCTTTAATGAACTGCACCATCATGACGCGCAGCCCCTGGCCTACGGCGCGGAACGCGGTGCCGAGCGCGCAAGTGGTCTTGCCCTTGCCCGGCCCGGTATAAACGATCAGCAACCCTTTCTCTTCCGGCATGACTTCCTTTGGTGAGCAGCGGAGAGGAAAGTGTGCGCAGCTTCCTGGGAAACGTCAAGCAAGTTGCAGCCGCTTGACGAGCTCCGCAGCGATCTCTGAAACGCGCCGCAGTGTGGATTCGGGAAGCGAAGATTTGGGTCGCGCGACGGGATCGCGCAAAACGATCCACAAGCCCGGACGGTAGATTTCGTCGTCGGTGGGACAAATCGCACCGGTGAGTTGCGTGATTTCGAGGGGATGCGGCGGCGTAGCCAAATCGATTTCGAGCACTTTCCCGCCGACGCGCCGCTCGGCCGAAGCCGCGGCGATCAGCTCGGTCAGTATGCCGCGCGCATCATCTACCAGGTCGCGGAACCCTTGCGTCACCAGGATGGCGTCCACCTCGCGGGGCGTGGCCTTGTCAAGCTCTCCCAGGTCGTAGTCGGGCAGCCCTCTTTCGAGCGGAATTTCAATCGCCGCGGAAGGCTGGTTCTCGTCAGGAATAACGCGCATGGGCATGGCAGCTAAGGTTGTACACCAGCCGGGCTATTTCGGGTAGGGGCTGCCTGCGAGAATGGCAAAGGCGCGGTAGAGTTGTTCAGCCAGCACGACCCGCGCCAGCTCATGCGAAAGTGTCATAGCGCTGAGCGAAAGTTTTTGCGGAATGCGCTCACGCAGCGATTCTGGGAAGCCGGCGGCATTTCCGCACACAAAAATGACTTGCCGTGTCCCGCGGTCGCGAAATTCGCCAAGCCACTTGGCGAGGGCGCTCGAATCGATAGTTCTGCCCCCCGCATCGACCAGGATGGCCGTGGCGGCGCGGTCGGCATCGAGTCTTTTCAGCGCCGCATCGGCATCCCGCACTTCGACGACCTCCAGCGGACAGGAGTGCCGGATGCGGTTCACATAATCGTCGAGAAGCGTGCACATTGCCGCACGGCGTGTCTTGCCGATCATGAGCAGTTTGAGGCGCATGGGTAGCTTTCAGCTCTAGTGATGGGCTTTAATTAAGACGCAGAGATTTCGTTTTCCATTTCGGTCTTCGCTTTTCGAGCTCTATTTCAGCCCATACTTCTTCCGCTTCTCCAACAGCGTCTTACGGCTGATGCCCAGAATCTCCGCCGAGCGGCTGATCTGATAGTGGGTGGCGTCGAGCGTCGCGGCGATCACCTCACGCTCGACCTCCTGCAAAGAGCGCAGTCCCGCAACGGGACTGGCCGCGCCGGGAGCCGCCATCCGAACCGTCTCGGGAAAATTCTCAGGCTGCAGAAGGTCGTCCGCGGTCTCCCCCAGGCCGCGCCCGACGCCTGAAAACACCACGGCGCGCTCAAGGGCGTTCCGCAGTTCGCGGACATTTCCCGGCCAGGCGTACGCCGCGAGCACGCGCCGCGCGGACTCGCCCAAGTGCGCATGCGGACGCCCGTGCGTGGCGCGAAGCGCACCCAATAAATGCTCCGCAAGGGGCAGAATATCCGTGCGGCGTTCGCGCAGCGCGGGAATCGCAAGCGTGAGCACATTCAAGCGGAAGTACAAATCTTCGCGAAAACTGCCCGCTTTGACCGCCGCCGGAAGGTCCATATTCGTCAGGGCGATGATGCGCGCTTCGATGCGCAGCGTTTCCGTTCCGCCAAGGCGTTCGAAGGCCCGCTCTTGCAAAACGCGGAGCAGCTTACTCTGCGCGTTCGGCGAAAGCGCCGCCACCTCATCGAGAACAATCGTGCCGTTTCCGCCCAGTTCAAAACGTCCAAGCTTGCGCTCGACCGCGCCGGTAAATGCTCCGCGCTCATGTCCGAAAAGCTCGCTTTCGACGAGTTGCGGCGGCAGACTAGCGCAATCAATTTTCAAATAGGGAGCGTCGCGTCGCGGGCCAAGCTCATGAATCAGCCGCGCGAGGTGATCCTTGCCCGTGCCGCTTTCCCCGGTGATGAGAAGCGTCGTGGGCGCCACCGCCACTTTTTCGGCAAGCTCCAAGAGGCGCAGCGACGCCGGGTCCTGCGCGATCCAAGGCAATCGCTCGGTCGTCATGTCCGGGAACGGCCGCGGTGCCCGCGGCTCGAGATGCGTCCTTCGGAATAAGGCTCCTGCTGAAGAGCCGGGCTGTTGCCCGCTTCGGAGATGGAGAAGCCTTCTCGAGCGTCGGGCATTTCCAACTTCGGCGACGTGCGCCACAGGCGCTCGAGGTCGTAGTACCGCCGCGCTTCTTCGCTGAAGACGTGCACGATGAAGCCGCCGAAATCCAGCAGCGCCCAATCCGCCGAGCGATAGCCCTCCCGGTGCCGCACCGAGCGGCCCATTTGTTTGTAGAGCTGCTCTTCGACTTCCGTGCAGATCGCCTGCACCTGCGGCGCGCTAAAACCCGTGCAGATGACGAAGTAATCAGTGAACGCGCTTCGACCGCTAAGGTCCAGCACAACGATGCCGGCGGCTTTCTTTTCTTGGGCGGCTTGAACTGCGGCGCGCACGCCTTGCGGCAAGGATTCGAAATTCACCGGTATAGGCCCTGTTTGAGAATGTATTCCTCGACGCGCGCGGAAACAAGCCCGTGGATGGACTGCCCGCGTTGCGCGCGCCGGCGAATGTCCGTCGCGGAAACGTCGTTTGCTACGTTTTCGAGCAAGTAAACGGTAGTCGAGCGAAGATGCCCAACCACCGGTGAAGGAGGCGCCGCCTCCGTTTCCTTCCTGCTGCCAGGCCGCGCTGTCAAATCCGGGGGTATCACCAGACGAAGCGCTTCCGGGCGGATGCCGGGACGGTTGGCGATGATGAAATCGCAGAGGCCGAGCAGCGTCTCGTACTCTTTCCACATCGGAATGTCGAGAAACGCGTCCGCCCCGATAATGAAGAAAATGCGATCGCCGTCGCCGTGATACACGTGGCGAAAGTAACGGACCGTGTCCACCGAATAGTGCAGCTGCGTACCGCTGAAGTCTTCGCCCGCTTCCGCCAGCGAAGGCACGAAGTGCGGATGCTCGGTGCAAGCCAGCGCGACCATCGCGAAGCGATGCGGGAAGGGCGCGAGGTGCTGCTTGAGCTTGTGCGGCGGCCTGCTCGCGGGAATGAAGTGAATTTCGTCGAAATTGAACCGGCGGTCGGCGGCACGCGCCACGCCAAGATGTCCGCTGTGGATGGGATCGAAAGAGCCGCCGAATAGCGCGATGCCGCGAGGATGATGCTTGGCGGCGGTGCGGTGCGCCTGCGCTGTCGTCAATGCGCCTCCCGAGGACTCTGCATTCCCGATTTTCTCATGAATTCCGGTCCTCGACAGCCTGACGCGCGGGAGGATCCACGGGAACGGTGGCCGACAAGGTCTGTTCGGCGGAAGCGCGCTCCAGGCTAGCGCGCGGGATCTTATCGAGCGCATCGGCGATGGAACGAACCAGTTCTTTCACGCCCTCGCCAGCAACCGCAGAGATGGAATGAAATTCCAGGCGGTGTTCCCTGCAATAAGCGCGCAGTGCCTCCAGGCGGGTGCGATCGGTCGTGGCATCGAGCTTGGTGGCCACCACAATCATTGGCTTTTGCGTGAGCGATTCGCTGAAGGCCGCCAGTTCCCCGTTGATGATTTCGAAGGAATGCACCGGGTCATCGGCGGTCGCATCGCTGGTGTCAACCAGATGGACGAGCAATCGCGTGCGCTCGACATGACGCAAGAAGCGAATTCCGAGCCCTGCTCCCAGATGGGCGCCTTCGATCAGTCCGGGCAAATCCGCGACCACAAACGTGCGGCCAATTTCGCGGCCTTCTTTGCCGGTGCCGCCATCGGCGTTCACGACGCCGAGGTTGGGCTCCAGCGTGGTGAAGGGATAGTTGGCAATCTTCGGCCGCGCCGCGGAAATCACGGAAATCAGCGTGGACTTGCCCGCGTTCGGCAATCCCACCAGCCCCACATCGGCTAGGAGTTTCAATTCCAACCGGAGATGCCGCTCTTCACCGGGGAAGCCATCTTCGTGCTCGCGCGGCGCTTGATGCCACGGCTTCGCGAAATGTTGATTCCCGCGCCCGCCCCGGCCGCCGTGCGCCACAAGGACACGCTGTCCCGGCGTGGCCAGATCAGCGATGGTTTCTCCGCTTTGGTCGTCAAATGCCAGCGTCCCGACGGGCACCTGCAAAATCAAGGCTTCGCCGGAGTGCCCCGTGCAATTCGAGCCTTCCCCGTGACGCCCCCGGTCGGCCTTGAATTCCCGGTTGTAGCGATAGCGCAGCAGCGTGTTGTCGTTCGGGTTCGCTTCCAGATAAACGCTGCCCCCATTGCCGCCGTCTCCTCCCGACGGGCCGCCGCGCGGAACGTATTTCTCGCGGCGAAAAGCCACGCAGCCGTTGCCTCCGTTCCCGGCCTTCACATAGACTTTGGCTTCATCAACAAACACTCGGACGAACTCCAGACGGATGGCGCGCTAGGCGCGCTCTCTAGAAAAACGATAACATAAGCGACTTCGCCAGACGCTCTCCATGAAAGGTGGCATAGCCCGGATGCTTGGCGTGCTCAAACGCATGTTCTTAGTGCTTGTCATCTTCGTGGCCATGGGGGCCGCCGCATTCTATGTGCTCTATCTCCAGCGCACGCCGCTTCCCCCGGCGCCGCCGCACACGCGCGCCATTCCGCGCATTGCAAATGTGCCTGGCCTTTCCGCCTGCTGGATCGAAACGGGCAAAACGTTCAGCCGCTCTTCCATCGGTATGACCGCGGGCAGCATCTTGGTCAGGCATCCGGCTGGTGATCTGCTCATCGACTCCGGCAACTCCAGCCATTTCCATCGGGACGTCAGCGTCTACCCGTTTTGGCTTCGCCTAAAACTCCAATCCCTGGCGGGCCAGCTGAATCCGGATACTCCCCTGCCCGGCCTGCTCCGCCGCGTCGGTGAGGATCCCGCCAAGCTGCGCTGGGCGATTCTCTCTCATGTTCATCTAGACCATGCCGGGGGCTTGATGGACCTGCCACATCTCACCGTCCTTCTAACCCGCGATGAATTGCTCTTTGCGAACGATCCCGACGCTCAGGCCAAAGGTTACGTCGTTGCCGCCTACACCAAGACTCTGCCTAAGCCCAGCGCGCCAACGCTGCAATTTGATCCGAAACCTTACGAAGTTTTTGACGAGAGCGCTGACCTCTACCGCGATGGCTCCGTCGTGGTGGTGCCCCTGCGCGGCCACACTCCGGGAAGCGTCGGCATCTTTGTGAACGTCGCACCCACGCGGCGGCTCTTTTACGTTGGGGACAGCGTGGACGACGAGCGCGGCTTCGAAGAGCGCGTGGGAAAACCGCTGTTGTTGCGCGACAGTGACAATGACCCAGTCCTGGCGAATCGCATCGTCAGTAAGCTCAGCCAGCTGCACGAAATGGTACCGGCTTTGGCCATTATTCCCGCCCACGGTCGCAGCGCCTACAAGAAATTCTTCCCCGCCGGCCCGTTGACCTGCGTCTCCGGCCAATCTCGCTAGCGTTCGACGGCAATACCAAAAAAAAGCGGCCCAGCAGGGTCGCACGGCAAGAGCATGGCACCTACGGTTGGAAATACGGCAGCTCGCTGCCGCCTTCTTAAACGCTCGCTAGCCAATAGCTTTGGCAGCTCAAGGGCTCACGTTCCAGACCGACAACAGCAAGGGTCTTTGACGAGTGACCACTCACGAGGCACCGGTCAGTTCCGACTAATTCGCCCCGGACTTGGCCTGCTCTGCTGGCTGAATGCTGATGAACCGCCCCTGGCGGCCACGGTCCTGGAACTTCACGAAGCCCGTAACCATGGCGTACAGCGTGTCGTCGCTGCCCCGCCCGACGTTTTCACCGGGCTGATGTTTGGTGCCGCGCTGGCGGACCAGAATGGTGCCCGCGTTGACGAGTTGCCCACCGAAGCGCTTCACGCCCAGCCTCTGTCCGTGGGAATCACGGCCGTTGGTTGAGGAGCCGCCACCTTTCTTATGTGCCATGACCTAATCCTTTTCCCTGGCGCCTTCGCAGCGCCAAGTCTCAAAACCTGCGAGGAATTCAACCGGCTGATGAAAACGCCTGCCCTGCGCCATTCCGAGCGGAGCGCGGAATGTGCCGTTTCGCCCCTCGCGAAGGAGGCCACTCGCGGCCCCCATTCAGGGCACCTAAATCCGCTCAAAACCTTGCCGAGTTACAACTGACAACCCTTTAGATCTTGATGTCGCTGACCTGTACGGCCGTAAAGTTTTGCCGGTGGCCGCGCTGAATCTTGTACTGATTGGTTCTCTTATATTTCAGTACGGTCACCTTTTTGGCTCGGCCCTGCTGTACGATCTTCCCGGTCACGGTAGCCTTCTCGGCCTCGGCGCCAACAAACACCTTCTTGTCCCCATGGACAGCTAGCACGTTGCCAAAACTCACCTTTTCACCAACTTTGCCTTCCACCCGCTCGATGCGGATGGTGTCGCCGGGCGCGACACGATACTGCTTCCCCCCGGTCAGGATAACGGCGTACATCTCTCCTCCCAGCGCCCTATAAGCGGTTCCAAATGGCTTGAGACAAACTCCGATTATACGGGTCACTTCCAACAATCGTCAACGCGGGTTTTCGCCTGCGTACCCGCGGCCCACCCAGGCTGATGGCCACGGGGAGTACTGTCAACCGGGAACCCGTTTTCTGCCGACTTCCTGCCCTGCTCCCCGGTATGACAAGCGAAGCCGCAGGCCGCAGATACGAGAGTATTTCCCTGCCAAAAGGCATGACTGTGGCCCTGGTGCGGGGTGGTGACTCACAGGTTCCCCCGTCATGGCCCTGGGCTCGGGAGGTCTGTTCCTTTCGGCCGACGACCACGCGCGGCCAATAGGCACCAGCCTCAGGCTGTTTTTTGAAGTTCCCGGCGGCATTGTTCAGGCCGAGGCGGTTGCGCAACGTCTCACCGAGGGAATGGGCGTGGAGTTCACAAATGTGGGCCCGCAAGCCCGAGTTCTTCTGGACCGCTTGCTCAAACGGTTGTTGCAGTAACCGGCGCACTTGCCTGCCAAGCGCAGAGGTCAAGTCGGGCATAGCCTGTGTATGAGCTTTCCTCGGAGCCCAAAAGGCGGCTCGAAAGCCATCTAGTGCCGTAGACCCTTGCATGAGAGATGGCCTTCGGCCCAGGTCTCGAGAGTAGCTTCGCGTAACGCCAGCAACCTCCGTAGAATCAGCACCTTAAAACAAGATGAGCCAGCCCTCATTTTTTCCTCGCGAACGGCAATCCGATGGCGTAGCAGGGCTGCAACAGCACGATAAACGCGATGCTCCAATACGTATTGACCACCTAGCAGCGCGCCAAACCCGTAGAGCGGCTGCGCCATCAGGATGTCGTCGGGCAGACTCCTCTTGGGACATTCGGGGAGAGTCCTGCTGCGACGCCGACTACGTCACCCAGAGTCTTACCGCCAAGCCGGTCAAGGCCCCAAACACGAGGCCCGTGCCCAGGATTGCCCGCGTAAGACTTCATGGCAATCGCCTCGGGCAGGCTGATCAGCAAACCCACGATGGACGGTTGTTGGTTTCTCCGAGCTTTTGCCGAAAAGAACCATCGATGCATCAATGGCGCCAAGCAAGATCCCGCGCAGGATTCCCAGCAGAACGCGATTCATGAGCGTTCTTATTGCAACGCTTGGCGCACAACCGCAAGTTTGCGGCCTCGTTGAGCGCAAGTGGGCTTCCTGGTGGCTTTCCTTTTCTGGTGTGAAGGTCGTAAAGTAGCACGCGCGCGGAAAGCAAACGGGAGAGTTCCATGAAGCACTTCGTCGCATTCTTTGTCCTGGCGCTGGCTCTCACTGCTGCCGAGGGCCAGCCCCAAGCGCGGGTCCAGGATCTCGCGTACTGGCAAGCCGACCTCACGCAACCGCAGCCCTACGTGTTAAAGCGTGTTTCCAGTGCCGACTCCACCGGCGGCAATGCCGATTTCCGCTCCATCGAGCCCGGCGCAACGCTCACGGTCTTCGACGTAGACGGTCCCGCCGTGCTCACGCACATCTGGTTCACGCTCTATGATCCCGAGCCGTATCACCTGAAAAAACTGGTTCTCCGCATGTACTGGGATGGAGAAGCGGCGCCGAGCATCGAGAGTCCCCTAGGCGATTTCTTCGGGCTCGGCCTGGGGGACTACCACGTTTGGGAATCCGAACTTCTTTCGGTGGCGAACGAACGCGCCTTGAACTGCTTCTTTCCCATGCCGTTTCAAAAACATGCACGCATCACCGTCACCAACGAAGGCAAGCAAAAAGTTTCCTCTTTTTACTTCAACCTTGATTATCGTGCGCTCGCCAAGCCTCTGCCCGCCGATACGCTGTACTTTCATGCACAATTTCGTCAAGCGCAGCCCAATGTTGGGTGGACCAGCAGATGGGAATCGAACGGAGATTCCTTGGTCGAAGACAAGAAAAACCTGGACGGCCAAGGGAATTATGTATGGATGGAGGCGAAGGGCCGCGGCCACTTTGTCGGCGTGACCATGTCCGTGCTGCAAAATCAAGACGGTTGGTGGGGCGAAGGCGACGACATGTTTTTCATCGACGGCGAATCTCGCCCGTCCATCAACGGAACGGGGTCGGAGGATTACTTTCTTGGCGCCTTCGATTTTGGCCGCAGTGCTTTCTCCTACCGGCTCTACGGCGCCCCGGTCAAGGGCGAAGAACGCGCGGGCAGTCGTTCTTCGGTGTACCGCTTTCACCTCGATTCTCCCATTCCCTTCACCAAATCCCTTCGCGCCACCATCGAGCACGGCCACGCCAATCATCGCTCGGACAACTATTATTCCGTGGCCTACTGGTATCAGACCGAACCGCACGAGGCCTTCCCGCCGCTTCCTCCCGTGGACGCGCGCACTCTGAGACTTCAGCTCGTCGGCGGTCCCGGCAACGCCGGTGCCGTGCGATGAGCGTCATCGACGAAGTCCTCGAAGCCAATGAGCTTTACGCGCGCACGCACGAGTTGCGCGCGCTGACCCCGCGCCCCCAGCGGAAACTCGCGATTCTGACCTGCATGGACACGCGCCTTTCCATTCGCACGATGGGGCTGCATACCGGGGACGCGCACATCATTCGCAACGCCGGAGGCATCGTCACCGACGACTCCCTGCGTTCCCTGCTCATCTCGCACTACTTGCTGGGTACTGAGGAATTCATGATCATCAACCACACCGACTGCGGGTTGATGCACGCCACCGAGCAGGAGTTGCGCACGCGCATCCAGAACCGCGCCGGCACCGCCGCCGTCGCGCCGGCGTTTTTCTACGCTTTCCAGAACATCGAAGAAAACGTGCGGCATCAATTGCAGAAACTGCGAACACACCCGTGGATTCCCAAGGAGGTGGCGGTGCGCGGCTTCGTATACGACGTGGTCAGCGGACGCCTGCGCGAAATCAAGGATTTCTGAGCCCTCACCGGCCCGGAGAAACTTTGCCAAAAGCCACTCGTCGAGGTCGCAAGACCTGCTCGAGCGGTCGTGCGGTAAGCCGGCCTCCAGTCATTCGGCTAACTGGCAGTACCAGGGGGATCGATCTCCTCGCTTGCCGGAAAAATTTCCGTCGTGTAGGCTGAACTGATGCTCGAAGAAAAGGATTTTCAGCGAAAGGCCGATGTGGCATTTGAGGATCTCAAGAAGCGCCTGCTGGCCCTCGGCGATGAGCACGGCTTTGACGTCGAAGGGGAATCCGGCAAGCTCGAAGTGATTTTCGAGGAACCTGAGGAAGCCAAGTTCGTGATTTCGCCAAACACACCGGTACGCGAGATTTGGATCTCTGCGCTTTCAACCAGTTTCAAGCTGGCCTGGAACGCTTCGCGGAATGCTTTTGTGCTGGAGAAGACCGGGGAGGACCTCAACGGAGTGATGAGCCGCGTGATCTCGCAGCAACTTGGCGAAGAGGTGAGGGTGTGACGCGCCTCATCGCAGCCGTTGCGTGTGCCGTCGCACTGACGTGCGCCGCTTTCCCGTTCGCTACGAATTCGCAAGTGCCTTCCGGGCGCGATGTGGTGAAACCGGAAGTGTATGCATCGATGGAACCCGCGGCACGCAGCAGCTCGTTTCAGATCGCGGTAATTATGAATATCCGCCCGGGCTTCCACGTCAACGCGCGTGAAAAGTCGGAAGAGTATCTCATCGCCACGGACCTCAAAGCCGAACTGCCCTCGGGGTTCTCTAGCGGCGAAGTGGTGTATCCGAAGGGAAAGCTCGAAACGTTCACGTTTTCCAAAAAGCCGCTCAATGTGTACCAGGGAACGGTGATTCTTCGCCTGCCCGTGAACGCGCTCGCTACGGCACCGCTGGGGGCGCAGCACATTCCACTGAAACTGCGCTACCAGGCGTGCAGCACAGAGCTTTGCTTGCCGCCCACCACGCTCCCGCTCGATGCCGCCGTCAATATTGCCGGCTCCTCCTCCGAAGCAAAGCTCGCTCATCCGGAGATTTTTTCTCACCACTAGCATTGCTCTCCCACGGTTCAAAAATACTGTTTAAGCGATCGGGAGCCGGGTCGCGTCTTTTTTCCTTGCTTTGCGTTTAATTCAAAAGCGGCGAGCTGCTAACAGCAGAGTCCTGCTGGGCGCAACGTCGCCCTGGCCAAGGCTCGACGAAGGAGCATAGCGAGATGCCACCGATACGAAGATTCACAGGCTCATTCTTGCTTGACGCGACGCTGCCCTCAGGCTTTGGCCGCGCCCGACACCGCTTCGTGGAGCCGGCGAACGACACGCGGCTGGCCGAGCGCGACCATGGTGTCGAAGAGCGGAGGAGCGACGGCCTGCCCTACAATGGCAACGCGGGTGGCGTTGATCAGCAGCGCGGCCTTCACCCCCGCCGCCTCGGCGACGGCGCGAGTAGCGTGATCGCAGGCATCGTGATTCCATTCTTGGAGATTTCCTAAGGCGTCGGCAAGCTTGGCCAGCAGCTCCGGCACTTTGGGATCTTTCCAAAACTTATCCTTGGCCGTGGCGTCGCGCGTAAAGGCATCGCTGAAAAACGCGCGAGCCCAGGTGGAAAAATCCGGGAGCAAGCGGATGCGCGGACGCAGCAAATCCACTGTGCGCGCAAACCATGCATGATCGCGGCCGTCCGGACCCGGCGGCGGACCAGCAGCCCATTCCTGCTTCCACAAGCCGCTGCGTTTCAGTTCGTTCCCCACTTCGGGCAGCAAATCTTCAATCGGAAGCCGCTGCAGATACTGCGTATTGAACCATTCGAGTTTCGGCCGGTCGAAAACGGCGTTGGTGCGGCTCACGCCCTCGAGGGAAAATTTCTGAATCAAGTCTTTGGTGCGAAGGAATTCTTCGTCCCCACCCGGCGACCAGCCAAGCAGCGCCAGAAAATTGCGGAACGCTTCCGGCAAGAATCCGTCCGCACGGTACATGTTCACATCGGTGGCGCCATGGCGCTTCGAAAGCCGCGTCTTGTCAGCGCCGAGAATCAGGGGAACGTGGGCAAAGACCGGGGGCTTCGCGCCAAGCGCTCGGTATAACAGCACTTGCTTCGGCGTGTTCGACAGATGGTCGGCCCCGCGTATCACCTGCGTGATGCCCATGCCGATGTCATCGACCACCGCACCGAGCTGGTACATGGACTGACCAAATTCTTCGTCGCCCTTGCCGGAGCGCAGCAAAACGAAATCTTCGATTTCGTCGTTGGAAAACTCCCGCTCGCCAAACACCGCGTCTGTAAACTGGGTCGTCCCGCCAATGGGCACTTTGAAGCGAATTGCCGGCTTCGCGCCGGGCGTCGAAGGCTTGCCGTCGCGGCAGGAGCAACGGGTAATACGGCGCGGCCCGCCGGCTTTTGGCTCTTCATCCTGGGCGGGCTCGGCGTAATCGCCGCCGGCATATTTGTCCGCGGGGCAGTAACACAGGAAGGCGCTGCCGTTTGCAAGGCATTTCTTGGCAGCCGCACGATACAGTTCCGTTCGCTGCGACTGGTAGAACGGTCCTTCGTCCCAATCCACGCCCAGCCATCGCAAGCCATCGATAATGCCCTGTACCAGTTCCGGCTTGTTACGCTCCGCGTCGGTGTCCTCGATGCGCAGGATCATCACGCCACCGTGATGCCGCGCAAAGAGCCAATTGAACAGAGCAGTGCGGGCGCCACCGACATGCAAGTAGCCGGTAGGAGAAGGGGCAAAGCGAACTCGCACGCTCGCGCTCGTCGGAGTGCTTTCGGCCATTCTCAGTGCGTCTTTCTCTGCGGAATCAACGGTTCAGTGTAGCGAAAGCGCCGGATTCCGTCCAACCGGGCGATCCGTGGTTCCGTGGGTGGTTATCGAGTGGCCAGTTCCCCAAAAGACCCGGCTTTCCCGGGGATAAACCTCTTGGAGGCCGGCAGTCTCCGGCAGTCGACAGGTTGCGAGCGAAGTGTCGGCCGTATTTCGAATTTGCTTCGCCGACATGGGTGCGATGGGAGGAGTACCTACTCTGCCCGCAAGGCCCCTACGGGATCCACGGTCGCCGCACGCCGTGAGGGCAGGTAGCTCGCAAGCCAGGCCGTCGCGACCAGTCCGAGCCATGCCGCGCCATAAGTGATGGGATCGCCGCGAGCAGCCCGCACATCACGCCCGCGCCCGTCAGCAATCATCCGTGACTCACGAACATTCGCGTCAGCTCGCCCTGCTTCTCTTCGTCTCTCGCCTGCCCTAAACCGCCTCAAGGGTTCATATGTTCGCGAGTGTCGCGAAGTTCCGGAAAAAAAAACATGCCCGAGTTTTATCCACATTGATCGTAAATTGAAAGCTAACTTGCCTAGTGTTTAAGAGACCACGCAAAGATTTCCTCCGCCAAGCGAAAAATGGCGGACTTTTTGCAGGACAAATGCGTTTCGGTGGCGTCTAATAGAGAGAGCCAGCCGGTCGGGGAGTGCAATCTGGGGTATTCCAGTGGATATTCCCGGGCCCGCGTGTGCGGTAAACTGAGAGGTTCGGGGAGAAATTGGTTAAGCCTACGTTTTGGCAGCAGGTTTCGCGAAACAACCTTTTTCCCGGCCATGAATTCCAATCGCCCGAACAGGCGTAGGCCCCGAATGTCCCAGGGATGCTTGAGGTTATGCGCGCTCATTGGATTTTTCGCAGTAAACCCAAGGTCCTTTTCTTCAGCGCTGTTTCTTTGCTGATTTGCGCTCTTGTTCCCCTCCTCTTCACCCATCCCCGCCGGGCGCAAGCCTCGGTCGACCGAGGAGAATCGACCTATCGCGTTGAGAAGAAGAAGTTCGCCCACACACTCCGCTTGAGTGGAACCACCATAGCGGCCCACTCCTTCGCGGTTCTTGCTCCGCGGCTCGAAGGGGCGCAGGTCGGTTCCATGGTCATCACCAAGCTAGCTCCTGCCGGTTCGCCGGTGAACAAAGGCGATGTGCTCGTGGAATTCGATCCGCAAGCCCAGATGAAAGACTACCTGGACAAGAAAGCTACCTACGACAACCTCGTGGGCCAAGTGGCCCAGAAGCAAGCCGACGAGGACGTTGCCCGCGCCAAAGACGACACCGCGCTGCAACAGGCCGAAGATGATTTGAAACACGCGCAACTGGAACTGCAGAAGAATGAGATTGTTTCCCGCATCGATGTGGAGAAGAACCAGGAAGCCGCGGACGAAGCGCAAGCCACTTTGAAGCAGTTCAAAGCGACTTACCAGTTGAAGCGCGCCGCCGCAAAGGCCGGCATCCGCATTCTCGAAATTCAGCGAGACCGCGCCCTGGAAGCCATGCACTATGCGCAAAGCAACGCCGCCAAAATGGTGGTGCACTCTCCGATGGCGGGCATGGTGGTCTACAACACCATCTGGCTCGGCGGGCGCATGGGCACGGCCCAGCAGGGAGACCAGGTCCGCCCGGGCTTGCCTTTTATGGCCGTTGTGGATCCCTCGCAAATGGAAGTGCGCGTGGATCTCAATCAGGTGGACCTCCTGAAGGTTCGTCCAGACCAGCACGCAAGAATGCATTTGGATGCATACCCCAGCATCGAGCTTGGCGCAACCCTGGAAGACATTTCACCGCTCGGCCACAACGGCCAGTTCAGCGAAACAATTCGGGTATTCGCGGCGCGCTTTTCCGTCCAAGGTACCGACGCGAGGCTCTTGCCTGACCTTACTGCGGCTTTAGACCTCGATCTCGGACCGGAAGAAGACGCTTTGCTGGTTCCCCGCCAGAGTGTGGAATTCGATTCCGGGAATGCCAGTGTCTGGGTGGAGGATCGGGGCGCTTTTCAGAAACGTCCCGTGAAAATCGGTCCCCGCAATGATACCGAGGTGGTGGTCCTTTCCGGCTTGCAAGACGGCGACATCATCCGCCGGACCGCGGCGGCGGAACGCGAATCGGGTGGGCGGTGATGATTCGCGGAATCCGAGCATGGAAACCGCGCCACAAGGCTTTTGCCGGCGCTGCCATCGCGTTGCTTGGCGGTCTCGGCTTCGGCGCGTTTCGCATGGCGAGTTCGGCCATCGCCATTCCGACCGCCGAAGTGGGGCGCAAGGATTTCGTGGACACGCTGGAAATCAAAGGCGAAGTCAAGGCGCTGCGCTCGAAGATTATCACCGCGCCGTACAGCGCGGGAGATTTGCAGATCGTCAGCCTGGCGGCCAACTCAGCGAAGGTCAAGAAAGGCGATTTGCTGGTTCAATTTGACGCCACTACGATGAAGCAGAAACTTGCGCAGGATCAATCCAGCGTGAAATCCGCGGAGGCGGAAATCAACCAATCTCAAGCCGCGGCGCGCCTAAAAGAGGAGCAGGACGTCACCGACGTTATGAAAGCGAAATATGACGCCGAAAAGGCGCGCATGGATGCAAGCAAGCAGGAAATCCTGTCAGCGATTGATGGCGAGGAGGCCAAGCTAAAAGTTGTGGATGCCCAAGAGACGCTGAAGGCCGCCGAGGCCAAGCTTCAAGCCGACCGTGCGTCCGCCGCAGCAGATTTGGCGAGCAAGAAGGAAAAGCTGAAACAGACCGAGTTTCAGGTGCAACAGGACGAAACCAGCGTGGCATCCCTCAGCTTGCGCGCTCCGCTCGACGGTGTCGTAGCGCTTCAGAACCACTGGCAGCCGCAAAGCGGTCCAACGCCGTTCAAACCCGGGGACCGCGCCTGGCCTGGAGTGGCCATCGCGGAATTGCCGGACGCCAGTTCCTTGAAAATCTCCGCGCGTGTGGAAGAGGCGGAGCGCGGGCAATTGAAAGTAGGCCAGACGACCGAGGTGCACGTGGATGCCGTCCCGGACCGCAACTTGACAGGTCACCTCGAAGCCATCAGCCCCACGGCCAGTCTGGATTTTACCGCGGGTTGGCCCATTCAGCGCAATTTTTCCGTGGATGTCGCGCTTTCCGACAGCGACTCGCGCCTCACTCCCGGGATGGGTGCAACCGTCCGCGTGGCCGTGGCCAAGATTCCTGATGGAATTGTAATTCCCTCGTCGGCGCTGTTTCGCAAAGCGGGCCGATCGGTCGTGTATGTGCAGCGTGGATCGAGATTTGAGGAAACGCCGGTGGAAGTTTCGCGGCGGAACACGGAGGAAGTCTTGCTGGCAAAAGGACTCGAACGCGGGGAGCGTATTGCACTAAAAGATCCAACGCTGCCGCACTAGGAAAACGGCATGAACCGCAGGGTTACCCAAACCGGCGCATGGCTATCGCTATTAATTCTAGCGGGTTCCGGCGTTGCCTGTCGACAAGCCAGCGCCCTGGCGGGAGAATTGGATATTCCCACGACCACCGTGAAACAGGCCGATCTGCAATTGAAAATTCTGACCACCGGCGCGTTGCGGAGCAAGGAATCGCGGGTGATTGCCGCTCCGCCCATCGCCGGCGGAACGTTGCAAATCATCAAGCTGGCGCGCTTCGGCACCCAGGTCCACAAAGACGACGTGGTGCTCGAATTTGATCCCAGCCAACAGGAATACAATCTGGCGCAGAACCGCAGTGACCTCCAGCAGGCCGAACAGGAGATTGTCAAGGCGCAGGCCGATGCCGCGGTGCAAGGCGCCGAGGATCAGACCGCGCTGCTGAAAGCCAAGTACGCGGTGCGCCGCGCGGAACTGGAAGTCAGCAAAAACGAGCTGGTGAGCACAATCGATGCGCAGAAAAACATTCTTGCGCTGGACGAGGCCAAGCGCGCCCTGGCGCAGCTCGAACAGGACATCCACTCGCACAGCGCTTCGAACAAAGCCGCGCTGGCGATCAGCGAGGAAAAACGCCACAAAGCGCGCCTGGCCATGGACCAGGCGGAAGCGAACATCAAAAAGATGACCATCACTGCGCCCATTGACGGCCTGGTAGTCATTCACGGCAATCGCGAGTCGACTGGGGGGTGGTTTTTCGAAGGCATGACGCTTCCCGACTATCACGTGGGGGACCAGGTGAACCCGGGGAGTTCGATCGCCGAAGTGATCGACGTCTCGCATCTCGAGCTCTACGCACAGGTCGGAGAGAGCGATCACAGCAACCTCAAACCCGGTCAGCCGGTGGACATCCAGGTCTACGCCCTGCCAAGCGACCGTTTCGCGGGCAAGGTGGAAACCGTCGGGGGCGCCACGTCCCACGAATTCTGGGACGATAGCAGCCAGCACAAATTCGACGTCACCGTCCTGCTGGACAAGCCCGACCCCCGGCTCCGCCCCGGTTTTGCGGCGCAACTCAGCATCCGCGGCGAGCAGCTGTCCAACGCGGCCTCCATCCCAAGCGAAGCCGTCTTTGACCGCGAGGGCAAGAAAATCGTCTACTGCAAGCAGCGCGGCAGTTTCGACGTGCAACAGGTCAAGATTCGTGCGCTGAGCGAAGGTCGCGCCGTCGTCGAAGGCCTTCGCCCGGGCGCAGTGGTGGCGCTAGTCAATCCGGAGGCTCGCGCGTCGGAAAAGGCCAAGGCGAGCAACGCCGGACCGGCCCCGGGTCCGAGCCTGAAATGACGCGGTTTCCTCGAAGATGAACACTCGCTCGCTGGCCGAACCAAGATCCCTGGCGCAATGGTTGCCGGATCTGGCCCTTGGCTTGGAGAACCTCGCCAGTCACAAGCTGCGCTCGTTGCTCACCATGCTGGGTATGATTTTTGGAGTTGCCGCAGTCGTGGCCATGCTGTCGATTGGGGCGGGCGCCCAGCAAAAGGTGATGGCGTTCATCGAACAGCTGGGGGTTCGCAACGTCATCGTCGAGGCCAAGGAAGCTCACAACGAACAGGAGCTGCAGAAGGTACGGAAAGATTCGCCCGGACTTACGCTGACCGACTATCAAATCATTCGCCAGAATGTCAGCGATATTCAGAGCGGGACGCCGCGCAAACGTTTTGCTCCAACCAAAATTCTGCCTAAGCCGCAGCAGGACACGCCCGCGGTTTACGGCGTCGAGCCCAGTTACCTGGAAATCGCCCATCTTCGCGTCACCGAGGGCCGCTTCTTCGACGAAGCGGACAATGCCGCGGCTGTGCCAGTGTGCGTCCTAGGGGCCGCCGCCAGGGACAGCTTGTTCGGCGCCAGCCCCGCCGTCGGCGAATACATCAAGTTGAATGACCAGTGGTGCCACGTCATCGGCATTGTGGCGCCGCAAATGTCTCCGCAAAGCGAGGTCTCCGGAGTGCGCACCGAAGACATGAATAACCTCATCTATGCACCCCTGAATTCCGTCCGCTATCGCCTCGAAGATTCGCAGAGCTGGCTCAAGGACGAAATCGACGGCATGTACCTGCATCTTGCTTCGGCCGACACGAGCACAAGCGACGCCGAGGTGGTGCGTGGAATCCTGAACTCCTCGCACCACAACGCAGGCGATTTCAGCGTGATTGTGCCCGCCGAGCTGCTTGCCCAGCAAAAACGAACCGAGCAGCTCTTCAACACCGTCATGGTGGCCATCGCCGCTATTTCCCTGCTGGTTGGCGGGATTGGCATCATGAACATCATGCTGGCGGCCATTCTCGAGCGCACCCGCGAGATCGGCGTGCGAAGAGCGATGGGCGCCAGACGTTCGGACATCGTTCGCCAGTTCGTGATCGAGGCGGTGCTGATTTCCTTTGCCGGCGGCTTTTTGGGGGTGGTGATGGGCTTTGCCCTGTCCAAGATGATCGCCTGGTTTGCCGGATGGTCCACCATCGTGACCATCGGCTCCATCCTGCTGGCCTTTCTGGTTTCCATCTCGGTGGGCCTGATTTTCGGCACGTACCCAGCCATGAAAGCGGCGCGGCTCGATCCGGTGGAAGCCATTCGTTACGAATAGGATTTGTCGTTCGAACCAATCTCTTTCTGGGAGTGCTCCTTTGCGACGGCTATCTATTCTTGTCATCGCGGCGTTTCTTGCTTTGCTCGAGGTTGCACCTTTGCGTGCGCAATCCCGTTCACCCCTCAAGACCACGCTCGGCTTCGGCGCCTGGCAGCACCCCGCGCCGCAACTGCCGCCGCTCGAGGGGCTCGCGGATCACGTTGCGAACGGCAAGTTGGTTCTCTCGGTCGACGACAGCATCCGCCTGGCTCTTGCCAACAATACGGATATTCGCGTGAATCGTTCGCAGATCGATTTTGCGGTGAACAATCTCGGGCGCTCGCATTCTCCGTTCGATCCGGTGGCCAATTCGAGCTTTAGCGATATCCGAACGGAATCTTTGCCGACCTCGACACTGCAGGGCGCTCCGCTGGTAAGCAACCTGTCGCAGACAACCATCGTCGGCTATCAGCAGCTCGTCCCGACCGGTACGACTTTCCAAACGACCTTTAACGCCAACAAGTTCTCGACAAACAGCTCCTTCAATATCGTGAACCCGTCGCTTACAACAAACATACAGTTCATCGTCACCCAGCCTTTACTCCGCAACTTCGGATTCTTTCCCAACCGCGCGCCCATTTTCATCGCCCAGAACAACCTCAAGCAGGCGCGCGCCAATTTCGCCGCCGAAGTCGACAACACTATTCTCCAGGTCGTGCGAGATTATTGGAGCGTGATTCTGGCCCGGGAAAATCTCGAGGTGCAGCGAAAGTCGCTCGATGAAGCGCAGAAAAGCTATGAGCATGACAAGAAGGCCCTGAGTTTGGGCGCTCTGCCTCCTCTGGATATTTATCGCTCGGAATCGCAGGTGGCTTCGCGGCGCGTCGGGGTCATTCAGGCGGAGTACGCCCTGAAACAAACCGCCGATGTTTTCCGCCAGGACATCGGCGCGGATCTCGATCCTCGGATTCGCGCTTTGGATTTGGATCTGACCGACCAGCCTGTGCCCACCGGTGAGCTGCCCAGCACGGACATCGCGACCGCTCTTGAGCGCGCGCTGGCCAACCGCCCCGAGTTCGAAGCTGCTAAGCAACAGCTTGCCAGCGATGAGCTCACCATTCGGCTGGCGCAGAACAATTTGAAACCGGACCTCCAGCTTTCAGGGTTCTACTTGGGAAATGGCCTCAACAGCTCGGCGGCAGGCGTTGACATTGGACTCGGGGGCGCCCTCAGTCAGAGCTTCCAGTTTACCTATCCGACCTATGGTGCTTCCCTTTCCCTCACTCTCCCTGTCAGGAGGCACTCCGCGCAAGCGAATCTCGCCGATGCCTTGGTTGGACGCAGCCGCGACCAATATCTGGAGCGCCGAACCAATCAAAGCATTACGCTGGAAGTGACGAACGCGGTTCACGCTCTCGAGCAAGCCAAACTTTCCATGGAAGCGGCAAAAGTGGCAGAGAGCCTTGCCCTTGACACGCTTCACGCCGACGAGCGCAAGTACGAGCTAGGTGCCGAGCCGGTGTTCTTCGTTTTGGACGCGCAGACGCAGCTGGCTCAGGCGGAACTGAATCTCATCCAATCCCAAGTTAATTTCCAGGTGGCTGTGGCGCAACTCGATCACGCCACCGGGGATTTGCTGGACCACCACCGTGTGCAGATCGTCGAACCCCACAAGTGACGGGCGGCGCCCCGGGAAACGGTTGGCCCCACATCTTCGACGTGCATGGGAGGTACATTTTCC
>Ga0306920_100000761_pt1 | contig 38753 bp, 34 predicted proteins | sample flu12Cox44000170_FD_204666 | JGI IMG/M metagenome (GOLD analysis project Ga0306920, IMG submission 204666) | Lab enrichment of tropical soil microbial communities from Luquillo Experimental Forest, Puerto Rico - flux4day.12C.oxic.44.000.170 (v2)... | ecosystem: Environmental > Terrestrial >... | reverse complement strand
TGCTTCTTCGGAACTTCGGCAACCATGGCCTCGGTGGTGATCAGCAGGCCCGCAACGGAGCTTGCATCCTGGAGCGCGGTGCGCACCACCTTGGTCGGATCGATGATCCCCTTGGAGACCAGGTTGACGTAATCACCGGTCTGGGCGTCGTAGCCGAAGACGTACTGGTCCTTCTCCAGGATCTTGCCCACGACCACGGAGCCGTCGTCGCCGGAATTGATGGCGATCTGGCGTGCCGGCCAGGAGAGCGCCTTGCGAACGATCTCGACGCCATGCTTCTGGTCGTCATTGCCGGTCTTTATCTTGTTGAGGGCAGTGGTTGCCCGCAGCAGGGCAACGCCGCCTCCCGGCAGAATGCCTTCCTCGACTGCCGCGCGGGTTGCATGCATAGCATCATCCACGCGGTCCTTCCGCTCCTTGACCTCGACCTCGGTCGCGCCGCCGACTCGGATCACCGCAACGCCGCCGGCGAGCTTGGCAAGCCGTTCCTGCAGCTTCTCGCGGTCATAGTCGGAGGTCGTCTCCTCGATCTGCGCCTTGATCTGCGCGATCCGGCCCTCAATGTCGGACTTCTTGCCGACGCCGCCGACAATGGTGGTGTTCTCCTTGTCGATGCTGATCTTCTTGGCGCGCCCGAGCATGTTCAAGGCGACGTTCTCGAGCTTGATGCCGAGATCCTCTGAGATCGCCTGTCCGCCGGTGAGGATGGCGATATCCTGGAGCATCGCCTTGCGGCGATCGCCGAAGCCCGGCGCCTTGACCGCTGCGACCTTGAGCCCGCCGCGCAGCTTGTTGACGACGAGCGTGGCGAGTGCCTCGCCTTCGACGTCCTCGGCAATGATGAGCAACGGCTTGCCGGTCTGCACCACCGATTCAAGGAGGGGGAGGAGTTCCTGGAGGCCCGAGAGCTTCTTCTCGTTGATGAGGATGTAGGGATCCTCCATCTCGACCCGCATCTTGTCGGCGTTGGTGATGAAATAAGGCGAGATGTAGCCACGGTCGAACTGCATGCCTTCGACCACGTCAAGCTCGGTCTCCAGCGACTTTGCCTCCTCGACCGTGATCACGCCCTCGTTGCCGACCTTCTTCATGGCTTCGGCGAGGAAACGGCCGATCTCCGCATCGCCGTTGGCGGAGATGGTGCCGACCTGCGCGATCTCCTCATTCGAGGTGACCTTCTTGGAATTCTTCTTAAGGTCATCGACAATTGCCTCGACCGCAAGGTCGATGCCGCGCTTGAGATCCATCGGATTCATGCCGGCAGCAACCGCCTTCGAACCTTCCTTCACGATATGGGCGGCGAGCACGGTGGCAGTCGTCGTGCCGTCGCCGGCGATGTCGGAGGTCTTGGAAGCGACCTCGCGCACCATCTGGGCTCCCATGTTCTCGAACTTGTCCTCGAGCTCGATCTCCTTGGCGACGGTGACGCCGTCCTTGGTGATCCGGGGCGCGCCGAACGATTTGTCGAGCACCACGTTGCGGCCCTTGGGGCCTAGCGTCACTTTCACCGCATTGTTGAGAATGTCGACGCCACGCAACATCTTGTCGCGCGCCTCGACTGAGAATTTAACTTCCTTTGCAGCCATTGTTGATCTCTCCGAAATGTTCTGTTGAGCCTGGGCGAATGGTGGTCAGGCCGCTTTCCTCTTGGCCACGCCTTCCTCAATCACGCCCATGATGTCGCTCTCTTTCATGATCAGGAGCTCCTCGCCGTCGATTTTGACCTCGGTCCCCGACCACTTGCCGAACAGGACCCGGTCGCCGACGCGAATATCAATGGGGATGAGCTTGCCCGCCTCGTCGCGGCCGCCGGGGCCTACGGCGAGCACTTCGCCCTGCGAGGGCTTCTCCTTCGCGGTGTCCGGGATGATGATGCCGCCGGCGGTCTTTTCCTCGGCGTCGATGCGCTTGACGACAACACGGTCGTGAAGCGGACGAAACTTCATGGTGTCCTCCTAAACTCTTGACGGAATTTTGCGGATTGTCGATGCGTGGAGATCGGCAAGACGTCTCGCCGACTGTTCCACTGCCGACATAGGGCGCTCAATTTCAACCCACAAGGGGCTGTAGGGAAAAAATTAGCACTCCTCGTCGCGGAGTGCCAACAATTTTCGCGGAGATCAAGTAAGTTATTGTGACCGCGAGTAAATTCTGAATATGGGTCTGCGGCATCAAAACCCGACCCGTCAGCACTCCTGTCCAATTGCTGCTAACGCCTTGAACTTAGGAACAATTTCTAATTTTTGTGCTTGTGTGTGCGGGAGGTGACCACGCAAACTCATGCCCGGGATTCGGAGGGCAGACGCTATGGCATCCAAAGACTTTCGACGCCAGCTCGAAGGATACGGTCTGACGACGGCGCAGATTCTTTATCGGCTTCCGGATCATCCTTCCCTCTTGCAGACGTTCGTCTGGCAGGACTACGACCTCTGCCCCAGGTTTCCGATGCTCAACAAGTTTCTGGCCTTCTGGCTGGAAACTCTGGAAGGGCCGCTCCATTCGGTGACGGTCGCCCATTCGCGCCTGATCCGGCCGGCCGAAATCCGCGCCGTCAACGGCGAGTTCCGGCTGCACTGATCTCGCAAACGGGGCGCACGAAACCATTCCCTATGAGCGGATCCGCGCCCGGTCGCGCCGTAATTTTTCCCACTACGGGTTCGTCTTCCCAGCGGGCTTCGGGACGGTCGATACTAATGACTAGGGCGTCAGCGCCCCTACAATTGCCCCGATGAGGCACGTCGCCAGCGTTCCCGAGATGATTGATTTGAGTCCCAGCCCGACGACGTCCTCGCGCCGTTCCGGGGCAAGGGTGGAAAGGCCCGCAATCATGATCCCCAGCGAGCCGAAATTGGCAAAGCCACACAGCCCATAGAGCATGATCAATCGCGAACGCGCATCGAGAGCATCCGCGGGAAGCCTGGAAAGCTCCACATAGGCGATAAACTCGTTGAGCACGGTCTTCATTCCCATGAGGCTGCCGGCGGCCATCGCCTGCTGCCAGGGAATGCCCATGAGCCAGCATACCGGGGCCATGACAGTGCCGAGCGCGCGCTCTAGCGTGAGCGGCGCGCCGCCGACAGCGGGCAGTCCAGCAATGACCGCGTCCGCGAGATGCACCAGCGCAACCATCACGATCAACATGGCGCAGATATTGAGCAGGAGCTCGAGCCCGACCGCTGTCCCTTTGACTATGGCGTCCATAGTGCTCGAGGCGATCGGCCCAATCTCGATCGACGCCCCTCCGGTATGCCCCTCGACGCGCTCCGGCACCATGATCATGCTCACGAGAATTGCGGCAGGGGCACCGAGCACCGACGCGATCACGAAATGTGCGGCCGCATTGGGAATAAAGGGTCCGAGCAGCGTGGCGTAGAGCACCAGCACGGTGCCTGCGATACCCGCCATGCCGCCGGTCATCACCATGAACAGCTCGCTGCGCGAGAGGTTGGTGAGGTAGGGCCGGATGAAGAGCGGAGCCTCGACCATGCCGAGAAAGATATTGGCGGCGGTCGAGAGCCCAACCGCGCCGCCGACGTTGAGGGTGCGTTCGAGCAGCCATGAGAAGCCGCGCACGACGGGGGGCAGAATGCGCCAATGAAAGAAGAGTGTGGTGAGCACGCTCATCACCAGCACGATCGGCAGCGACTGCAAGGCGAGCACGAACTCCGCTCCGGGAGCCTTCAGCTCGTACGGCAGCGGCCCTCCGCCGAGATAGCCGAAGACGAACGATGTTCCGGCGCGGGTCGCCGCCGCAACGGCATCCACTGCATCGTTGACCGCGCCGAACGCGCGCGCTGCGCCGGGCATCTTGAGCATCACAATCGCGGCGCCGAAGGTTAGCAGCAGCGCGCCGCCTGCCTGCTTCCATGCGACGGTGCGGCGCCCCTCGCTCACAATCCAGGCGAGTGCGAGCAGAGCCGGGATGCCCAGCAGTGATTGCAAGTTCTGCATGGAAGCGTGATCTATCAGGCAACATCATCCGAGCTGGGATCGCCGGCATCGTCGTCCGGAAAGGACTGATGATCCTTGGCGACGGCAGCCCCATTGGTGAGGCAAACATGTCGCGTATTCGATTCAGTTTCGCAACGCTCACGCTCGACGCCGAGCTCCTGGAAACGGCGACGGCGCATGCCATTGCGACGGCGCTGCCGATCTTGTCGTCGACGCAAACCTGGGGCGAGGAAGTCTATTTTGAGGTACCGGTCAAGCTCCCGGCCGAGAGCGGCGCTCGCGCGGTGGTCACGCCGGGCGAGATTGCCTACTGGCCGGAAGGTCATTGCATCGCGCTCGGCTATGGGCGCACTCCGATCAGTCAGGGAGACGAGACGCGGCTTGCGAGCCCGTGCAACATTTTTGCGCGTGCGATCGGGGACGTGAAGGCATTGGCAAAGGTGAAGGCAGGGACCGCCGTGAGGGTATCGAGGGTTGAAGAATAAGGCAGGCGCGCGAATCGAGCTACTAGCCTACTGGATCCCGATTGAGCTCATCCGCGTCCGACGAATGGCATCCTGTTAGCCATTACGGTCATGAACAATACGTTGGTATCCAAAGGCAGGCTGGCCATGTAGAGGACCGCGCGGCCCACTTCCTCCGCCTGCATGCGTGGCTCAATTGCCATCCGGCCATCGGCCTGCATGACGCCTTGACCCTGGACCATGCGCTCGGTGAGCGGGGTTGCGGCGTTGCCGATGTCGATCTGCCCGCACGCAATGTCGTAGTCCCGGCAATCCAGCGAGGTCGATTTTGTGAGCCCCGTCACCGCGTGTTTGGTGGCGGTGTAGGCGACCGAGCGTGGACGCGGTGCATGCGCCGAGATCGAGCCGTTATTGATGATGCGCCCCCCGCGCGGGTCCTGCGCCTTCATGATCCTGATCGCTTCCTGCGTGCACAGGAACATCCCGGTAAGATTGGTCGCCACCACCTTCTGCCAGGTCTCATAGGGCAGCTCCTCGAGCGGAACGGCAGGCGCGCCGATGCCGGCATTGTTGAACAGAACGTCCAGCCGGCCGTAGGTCTCCTTCGTCCTTGCAAACAGGGATTTGATGGACTGCGGATCGCACACGTCGGTTTGAACGTTCAAGCTTCTGCCGGAAGGGGAGCTTCCCTCCTTTGCCGTCTCCTCGAGCTTCTCCATTCTACGGCCCGCCAGCACGGTCGCGTATCCTTCCCCCATCAATGCGAGTGCGACCGCCTTGCCGACACCGGTTCCGGCTCCGGTGACAACGGCGACCTTTTGCAGTCCGGGCATTGGGCTCCTCCTCTGAATTGCGCTTTCAGCATGCCGTCGACGCCGGATATCAGCGGATGTTCTTGTACGGCGGACGTGGTATCCCGGCATGCGCTGCGCGCAGCGCTGCCGACCAGCGTTCGCGCAGATCGTGAAAGTATGGCTCGCCGGGCTCGATGCGATAATTGAGTTCGGCGTCACAGGCATCGCGGCGGGCAATGAGAACATCGAGCGGCAGGCCGACGCTGAGATTTGAGCGCATGGTGGAGTCCACGGAGACGAGGCCGACCTTGAGCGCATCGTAAAGGTCGATGTCATAGGTGATGGCGCGGTCGAGCACGGGCTTGCCGTACTTGTGCTCTCCGATCTGCAGGTAAGGCGTATCCTGCGTGCATTCGATGAAGTTGCCCGCGGAGTAAAGCATGAACAGCCGCGGGCGCTCGCCCTTGATCTGGCCACCGAGCAGGAAGGAGACGTCGAATTTCACCTCCGACTCCTCCAGAGCGCCTCCCTCGACCTGGTGGATCTGGCGAATTGTGCGGCCCACGCGTTGGGCGGCCTGGAACAGGGTCGGGGCGTTCATCAACGTTTCGGTCTCGCCGGTGTCCGGATTCTCCCAGCCCTCCCGCAGCATGCTGACCACGGATTGGCTGATCGAGAGGTTCCCAGCCGAGGCGATGGCCATGATGCGTTGTCCGGGCTGGGTGAAGATGTGCAGCTTGCGGAACGTCGAGATGTTGTCGACGCCCGCGTTGGTACGGGTATCGGCAAACATCACGATGCCATCGCGAACGAGAATGCCGCAGCAGTAGGTCATGCCCCGGGGACACCAGATGCGGAGGTTACTGCGAGGTTTATAGCCGCGTCGCTGCCATGACGGCAAATGCGTGCTCAGCTGTGCGTGCGCTCAGTTCTGCGTCTGTTGCGCCGCCTGGCATACGCGGACTTTCACCGACAGCAATTCACCCTGACCTCCATATCGTGCGCCGCGCAACGGAGCGGCCCCGAGATAATCAAGCCCGATTGCGACACGCACATGCGCATCAGTGCCGCAGATGCCGTTTGCTGCATCGAAAGCCACCCAGCCCAGGTCGGGAACACACGCCTCGGCCCACGCATGACCCGCCTCCTGCTCGGCGATGCCGTCACCGCGGAAGAAATAGCCGCCGACATAGCGTGCGGGGATGCCGAGGTTGCGACTCGCCGCTACAAAGATGTGGGTGATGTCCTGGCACACTCCGCGCTTGAGCGTGAAGGCTTCCCGTGCGGTCGTTGCGGCGTGGGTTGGATCGGGATCAAATGCGATATCCTCGTGCAGACGCTCCAGCATGAGGTGCAGGGCCTTGAGAATGTCGTCTCCGCTGTCGCTGCGGCAGGTGGCGGCAAAGGCGGCGATATTCACATCGGCGCTGGTCAAGGCGGTATCACGCAGATAAAGGCTGGGCGGAAAACGCTCGACCGTGCCGCGCAGGATGCCCTGCGTATCGCGGGTCTCGACTTCTCCCTCCGCCACGACCGTAAGCTCTCGAAACGAGCCTTCCGCGGTGAAGGCATGGGTAATGTTGCCGAACGCATCCTCATGCTGGTGCAACCAGCAGTCGGTCGAAACGTCGATGCGCCAGCGCGCGACATACTGGCTGTCACTGTTTCGCGGCGTGAGCCGCAGCGTCTGGCTTATGCTCGCTGTGGGGGCGTCATAGCAGTAGCTCGTCAGATGTAAGATGCGAAGACGCATGGAGCGTCAGATCAGATACTGCTCGCCGATAGCTGCACCCAGACGATTGTTGTCCGAGATGAACTCGCTTATGAACTCGTGCAGCCCGGTCTGAAAAATTTCCTCCATGCGGCTGTTCTCGATGCGGGCGCGTACGCTGCGCGCCTGGCGCTGAGCCGGGCCCTGGCGGCCGTAGGCGCGTGCTATGTGATCGAGATAGAGCACAAGGTTCTGATAACAGCTTGCAAGCGAGCGCGGCATCTCGTCGCGCAGAATCAGCAGATCCGCAATCAGCCACGGCTTCACGCTTTCGCGGTAGACCCAATGGTAGGCGGTGAGCGCCGAGACCGACCTCAGGATGGCTGCCCATTGGAAGTAGTCGAGCGGACCTCCGACCCGCTCGTGCGCCGGCAGCAGCAGGTGGTATTTCACGTCCAGAATGCGCGCGGTATTGTCGGCGCGCTCCATGCAGACGCCGAGGCGCGAGAACCAGTAGGCATCGTTACGCAGCATCGTGCGGTAAGCGGAGCCGTCGAAGCGCAGCGAGCTCTCCTGCACCCAGCGCAGGAAGCGCATGAACTCCTCGCGGGAGCTGGCGCCGTTGCCGAAGCGTTTGAGCTCAAGCCAGGTCCCATTGATCGCGTCCCACATTTCCACGGTCAAGGCGGTTCGCACCGCACGTGCATTGCTGCGGGCAATCTCGAAGCAATTGCGGATTGAGGACGGATTGGCGCTGGAGAAGCAGAGAAAATCGGTGACCGTCTCCTCGCTCGCCTCGGGATAGGCCACCGAGAACGCGTGCGCGCAGCCGGCGGTGGCAACCGCCGATTCCCATTCATTCGAGGATCCCGCGTAGCTGAGCGGCAGAGTGGTGAGCCGTTGGGTCACCTCAAGGATGCGGGCGAGGTATTCGGCGCGCTCCACATAGCGCGCAAGCCAGTAGAGATTATCGGCCGTGCGGGACAGCATATCAGCTGAAAACCACGGCAAGAGCGCGGCTCATCGATCCAGCACCCAGGTGTCTTTGGTTCCGCCGCCCTGGCTGGAATTGACCACAAGCGAGCCCTTGGTCAGCGCGACGCGGGTGAGGCCGCCCGGCACGATGCGAATGCGGTCGCGTCCGGTGAGTACAAACGGCCGCAGATCGACGTGCCGCGGCGCGACGCCCTCTTCGACGCAGGTGGGGCATGTTGAGAGCGCCAGGGTCGGCTGTGCCACGAAGTTCTTTGGATGCGCCTTGAGCTTGGCGCGGAAGCCAGCAATCGTCTGCTGGTCGGCGCGCGGGCCGATCAGCATGCCATAGCCGCCGGAGCCGTGTACCTCCTTGACGACCAGTTCGTCCACATGCTCGATCACGTAGGACAGGTGCTCGGGCTCGCGGCAGCGCCACGTCGGCACGTTTTTCAGGATCGGCTCGGCGGCCAGATAGAATTTAACAATCTCGGGCATGTAGCTGTACACGGCCTTGTCATCGGCGATGCCGGTGCCGACTGCGTTGGCCAGTGTCACGTTGCCCGCCTGGTATGCGGACATGAGCCCCGGCACCCCGAGTGCGGAGTCCGGCCGAAAGAGGAGGGGATCGAGGAAATCGTCATCAATGCGCCGGTAGATCACATCGACCCGTTTGGGTCCTTGCGTCGTGCGCATGTAGACGAGCTCATCCCGCACAAACAGATCGCGGCCCTCGACAAGCTCGACCCCGAGCTTGTCGGCCAGAAACGAATGCTCGTAATAGGCCGAATTGTAGACGCCCGGCGTCAGCAGAACGACGGTGGGCTCCGCGCCTGTGCTCGCCGGTGCCACGGAATTGAGCGTCGCTAACAGCTCGTCCGGGTAGTTCTCCACTGGAGCCACGCGATGGCGGGCGAATAATTCCGGAAACAGCCGCAGCATGATCTCCCGGTTCTCCAGCATGTACGAGACGCCGGAGGGCGTGCGGGCATTATCCTCAAGCACGTAGAAGGTGTTCGGGTCGACACGGATCACGTCGATGCCGGCGATATGGACGTAGATGTCGTGCGGCACCCTTTGTCCGTTCATCTCCGGCCTGAACACGGGATTCTGGAAGACCAGCTCTTCCGGCACAATCCCCGCTTTGAGGATGTCGCGGCGGCCGTAGACGTCGCGCACAAAGTGATTGAGCGCGTGCGCCCGCTGCTCCAGTCCGGCGCGCAGGACATCCCACTCGGCGGCCGACAGAATGCGGGGCAGGACGTCGAAAGGAATGAGCCGTTCCTGGGCGTCCGCTTCGCCATAGACCGCAAACGTGATGCCGATACGCCGGAACAGCACCTCGGCCTCGCGCCGCCGGAAGTCGAGAATGTCGGGAGGAATCTCGGCGAGCCAGCTCGAGAGCTCGCCATAGGGAGACCGTATCGCCCCATCTACGCCGGTCATCTCGTCAAACGCGACCGTCATCATTGCCCCGCGTCGTGCGCCTGGCCGACGAGGCGCCGCCTCGACCGATCCTAGCTGCAACTATTGCGCCAACCCAAGGGATTTCCCTGCTCGCGCTGCAGTCGGTTGCAGTGTGCTCAACCTTTGTGCATGTGCTGACCAAAAGTCGACGTGGACTTTCGGCAAAGTGCATCACGCGCTCGTCGAGGACAGCCTCGCACCGAGCAGCCTTCTGGTTAAACGGGCATTGGCCGCAGATATTGAGACGGATCGAAAGTCTCGGCTTCCTGAGCGAGGACTGGCGGGCCGCCCAACAGCGCGCCGATGAGCCCGCCTAACAGCGCACTAAGGAATTGGGACAGCTCCAACGTCCTTCGGCACTCTGTAGCCCTTCTGCACGGCCGGTCGTTGCGCGATTGCCACGTACCAGCGCTTGACCGCAGGATACTTGTTGAGGTCGACGGTCTGCCATTCGAAACGCGACACCCACGGCCAGATGGCGATGTCGGCAATGGAATAGTCGCCCGCGACGAACTCCCGATCCGCGAGCCGGCGATCGAGAACGCCGTAAAGCCGATGCGCTTCCTTCAGGTAGCGCTCCTCCGCGTAGGGTGCTCTGTCCTTGTTGTATTTCACGAAATGATGGACCTGTCCGAACATCGGCCCCGGTCCGCCCATCTGCCACATCAGCCATTCCAGCACGCGGTAGCGCAGCTCCCCCTCCTTGGGCAGAAGCTTGCCGGTCTTGTCCGCGAGATAGATCAGGATCGCGCCCGACTCCATCAGGCGCATCCCGTTGTCGCGGTCGACAATGGCCGGGATTCGGTTGTTGGGGCTGATGGCCAGGAACTCCGGCTTGAACTGCTCGTCCTTCGAGATGTCGATGGGATGCGAGGTATAGGAGAGGCCGATCTCCTCCAGCATGATGGAGGCCTTGCGGCCGTTCGGCGTGGTCCAGGTGTAGAGATCGATCACGGGTGAGCCTTTCGGTGCTTGCGGGACGCGAGGACGTTCTAGCGTTTGTGGCCGATGTCCACCACCTCGACTTGCACCGAGCGTTCCTGTCCGTCGCGCTTGACCTGCAAGGTCACCTGCTTGCCCACCCCGACGCGCTCAAGCTCGTCAATCAGATCGGGCAACCGATGAACCGGCTTGCCGTCAACCGAGACGATCACATCGGCGAGGCGTCCCCCGTTCGCTTCGGCGCCCTGCAGCCCGGCGCGCTCGGCCGGTGAGCCCGGGTTCGTGGCCACCACGGCAACCCCTTCCGCGCCCGCGCGCGTGGCGGCCGCCTCGCTGGCCGTCACAATGCCTATCCCTGGCGTAGGCACGTATCCCTTTGCGATGATCTGCGGCACTACCCGGTTGACCACATCGACAGGAATGGCAAAGCCGATGCCGGCGCTTGTTCCCGACGGCGAGATAATCGCCGTATTGACGCCGATTACGCGGCCGGCCGAATCGAGCAGCGGCCCTCCGGAATTGCCGGGATTGATGGCGGCATCGGTCTGGATCACGTTCGCGATCTCGCGCCCGCCGCTTGTCGGCAGGTGCCGCTTGAGCGCGCTGATGATTCCGGTCGTAAGAGACTGATCGAGGCCGAACGGATTGCCGATCGCAAATACGGATTGCCCCACCTTGAGGTCATTGGAGGTGCCGATAGGGATTGGGGGCGGCAGATCGTGGGTCGAGGCGACCCGGATCACGGCCAGATCGTAATTGGGTGCAGTGCCGACCACATTCGCGCGCACCACCCGGCCTGAGGCAAGTCGCACTGCGAGCTCATCGGTCCCTTGGACCACGTGATTGTTGGTGACGATGTCGCCGGCCTTGTCCCAGATGAAGCCGGTGCCGGTCTGTGCCTGAACGCCTTCGCCCTCCGACTGCGCGGCTTCAAGCCCGCCGGCCGCAGTCCCTACGACCTGCACGACTGAGGGCGATATATGCTCGAACAGCTCGATGGTCGAGCGCTCGAGATCGGAGAGATTGCCGCGCGGATCCACTGCGCGTGGTGTCGAGGCGGAATAGAGCAGGCGGTCCACATAGGGTTGCGCGATATAGACGCCGACGGCGAGCAGGAGCACGATAACGACAATGCGGGTGACGCGGTGGCCCATCGCACGGCTCTCCTCAATCCCGTTGCAGCGACAAACGCTGCTGCATCAATTTGTTCCCCGCTCGTCGCGTCATGTCCCCGTTATGTCGGTGCGCCGACGACAATCACTTCGTTGTCCGGCGCCGTCGCGAAGAGCCGCTCCACATCGGTGCGGCGGCGTTCGAGCGCCAGGCGTTGGTTGACGTAGCCCTTGTCGGTGATCTCGTTGGCATCAATGGAAGGCGCATCGGGCAGAATGAGCGCACGCGCGACGCGCTCCGAGGAGCCGCGATGCTCGGCATTCCAGCGCGCGAGCGCGGAACGCACATGCGCGCGCACGCTTTCGTTACCGGCAAGCTCGGCCAGCGGCGCGTCCCTGCCGGCAAGCTGACGAGCGCCGGCGGGATTGAGCCATGCCAGGATCCCGAGCTTGTCTCGGTTCTCGCCTGCCACGATCAGGTCGAGTAAGGCGGGCGAGGCAGCGGCGAGCAGGGCCGGGCGTAGTGCCCCCACGCTGACCCACGTCCCGGTCGTGAGCTTGAAGTTTTCGCCCAGGCGGCCGTCGAACACGAGACCGCGCGCGGGATCGTGCGCTGCCGCAAAGCGAACCGCGTCGCCGGGCATGTAGAAGCCATCCTCGTCGAACGCCGCGGCGGTGAGGTCGGGACGCTTCCAATAGCCGGGGGCCACGTTTGGCCCGCGCACGCGCAGCTCGAGCTTGTCGTTTGCAGGAACGAGCTTGAGCTCGACGCCCGGGACCGGTACGCCGATGGGGCCAGCACGCTCCAGAAGGAAGTGGGCCGCCGTTGCAAGTGGCGCGGTCTCCGTGGTGCCCCAGGAAGACGTCATAGGCACGCGATGGCCGACGGCGCGCTCGCTCACCCGTTCCAGACGCTCCCACAGATCCTGCGGCAGCGAGGCTCCGGCGTAAAAGATGAGACGCAGCTCCTTGAAGAATGTGCGCGCCAGCGCCTCGTCGCGTTCGAGCAACGGGAGCAGCGCGGCGTAACCCGCCGGCACATTGAAATACATGGTTGGGGAAATCTCGGCGAGGTTGCGCGCGGTCGCTTCGATGGCGCCGGGCAACGGCCGCCCACCGTCGATGAACAGGGTTCCCGCGTGCCGCAGCACGAGTTTGAAATTGTGGTTGGCGCCGAAGGTGTGGTTCCAAGGCAGCCAGTCCACGAGCACCAGCGGCTGCTCGTCCAGGAACGGCCAGATCTGCGCGAGCTGCTGCTGGTTTGCGGCGAGCATGCCGTGGGTGTTGATCACGCCCTTGGGCAGCCCCGTCGAGCCCGAGGTGAACAGGAACTTGGCGATGGTAGCTGCGTCGATGGAATCTGCAGCCTTTGCCAGCGCAGGGCCGGTACTCGTTGCGGCCATCGCATCGAGGGCTGTCACCCGATCGAGATTGGCTCTGTTGCGGCCGGCGAGAAGCTCGAATTTGTGCGCGGGCTTTGCGGTTGCGAGGGCGGCAAGCGCCTTCTCGAAGGGGCCGGTGTCCTCGACATAGATGAGGCCAGGCTCAAGCAGGTCGCAGATATGTCTGAGCTTGGCATGGTCGGTGCTCTGCAGCGAATAGGCCACCGAGACGGGCGCGACCGGCACGCCCGCAGTCAGAGAGGCGAGCGTGAGGAGCGCGTGTGCGATGCTGTTGCCAGAGAGGACTATCACCGGGCGCTGTGCCGATAGCCCGCGCTCGATAAGCCCTTGTGCCAGCGCATCGACCTTGGTGCGTGCCTCGGAGTAGGTGAGCTTGTGCCAGTGCCCGGCCGCATCGCGCTCCCCGAGGAAGAGACCATCGGGGTTGCGTTCGACCGCGGCGCGAAAGAGCCGCGCGAGCGAGGGATCATGCGGCGCAAGCGGTTGCGTGGAGCGATAGCGCAGGCCGCCGGCGATCTCCTCGCAGACGACGCTTGGGGCGGCGTAGGCGATGGGGCGGAGCGGGGAACGGTGCGGCATGCGGGGTTCGAAAAGAAGGTTCTTTCAACCTATTCCAGTGTCGTCCATCGTGATGCGTGAGTTTATGCGGCTGAGCAATATATCGCGGAGCCGAATCTTCTCTCATGCTACAGAGCTACCTTTGGCAAGGCATTCGATGATCGAAATTGCCACAGCATGTTGCCGGAACGCTGCACTGCCCTCACCGACGGCCTGTGCTCTCTCCGGCCTACGGCAGCCCGGCCTTGGCCAGCCCATCGACAATGCGCTGAAAGTCGCTCGACTGCTTGTATGGGAGCACACGCGCGCGCTGGGTGAGCGAGAACTCGGGGTTGACCTTGAGCAACTCCGCCCATGCCAGTCTCGCCTCCTCCAGTCGTCCGAGATGGCCGTAGCATGCCGCGAGCAGCATGCGGCTTGCGTCAGTATCGGGATTGCGCGCGATGCGCTCCTTGAGGAGTGCCGCGGCGGCATCGTATTTTTCCAGGCTGAACTTTGCCTGCGCCAGGATGTGCAGGACCATGGCCGCATAGTGCGGGTCGAGCCGCATCGCCGTTGCGATCGGTTCGAGCGCTTCGGCCGGCCTTCCGGCATACATCAAGGCCATCCCGGTTGCCGTATGGCCCTGCGCAAAGTTCGGATCGAGGCCTGTCATGCGGCGAAACTCAACGAGGGCGCCATCAAGATCGCGCCGCCACAGCAGCACGTGGCCGAGCGCCATATGGCTCACCGGCTCCTGCTCGTTCAGCTCGATTGCGCGGCGCGCCCAGCGCTCGGCCTCTTCCAGCGACTGCGCCGGATCTGGCGTAAAGGCGTTGACGTAGTCGGTGATCCCGGCCAGCGCCATGCCGGCGTGCGGCGCCGCAAACTGTGGATCGATCTCGATCGCGCGCCGGTGCAGGGCGCGCGCCTGCATGACCGACTCCCGCGTGCCGCGCATGAGCGATTCGCGCGCGCGCAACCAGCACTCGTAGGCCTCCACATTGCCAGTGCCGCGCCGGCGCAGCCGGCGCTCCTCACCCTGCGTCAGGGTGACCGCGAGCACGCCGACGATCCTCTGCACCACCTCGTCCTGGGTCGCAAAGATGTCGGTGAGGTCGCGGTCGAAGCGCTCGGCCCAGACGTGTCCCCCGTTGCCGGCGTCGATGAGCTGCGCCGTGATGCGCACGCGGTGGCCGGCCTTGCGTACGCTGCCTTCCAGCACATGGCGGATGCCGAGCTCGCTGCCCACGCGTTTCACATCGACCGCCTTGCCCTTGTAGACGAATGTGGAATTGCGCGCGATGACGAACAGGCCGGAGACCTTGGAGAGGTCCGTGATCAGATCCTCGGTGATGCCGTCGGCGAAATATTCCTGCTCCGGGTCGCCGCTCATGTTCTGGAACGGCAACACAGCAATGGAGGGTTTGTCAGGCAGTGCCGGCGCAGCGGCCGGCCGTGCGATTCCGTCCAGCCGGACGTGATAGGCGCGTACAGGACGCGCGATGTTCTTGAGCTGCTGCTCGCCGATGTCCTCGCACACCAGATCGAGGCGCCCGTTGATCTCGTCATAGACCTTGCTCGAAATGCAGATGCCCCCGGGTTCGGCGATGCCCTCGAGCCGCGCCGCCACATTGATCCCATCGCCGTAGATGCGGGCTTCATCGTAGACCACGTCGCCGATGTTGATGCCGACGCGGAACTGCATGCGGCGTTGCGGCTCGATGTCGGCATTACGCTCCGCCATCCGGGTCTGGATCGCCAGCGCGCAGTTGACCGCATTCACGACGCTCGCGAACTCGGCAAGAATGCCGTCGCCGGCGGTGTCGATGACGCGACCTGCGAACTCCCCCACCATTGGCAGCACGACCGCCTGATGCCCCTTGAGGTCGCGCACGGTGCGGGTCTCGTCGGCACCCATCAACGCGCTGTAGCCGGCAATGTCAGCCGCAAGAATGGCGGTCAGCCGCCGTTCCATCCGCTCTCCGGCCATCTCGATCGCACCTGTCATGATCGGATGCGGTCTTATGTATGGTCGGATGGCGGGCCTGTCCATGCGTCGGCGCGCCCAGGAGTCCCGCTGTAGTCGGGGCGCTGTCATCCCGAATCGGCACGGTTGCGCACAAGGCTTTTCAGCTCACTGCCCAGCAGGTTGGCATCGACCCGGTCGGCTGCCATCACGGCTTGCACGATCGGATCGGCCAGCATTTCCGCAATGCTCGGGTCTCTGCGATCCCAATCGATACGATTCTCGCCGCATCGCGCTTTTGCTGACGGGCTCATGTTGGATCTCCTTAGATGCTTCTGCCTGCTCACGCCTGCGCCAGCGCCGCGCAGATCGTCGATCACGTCCTGGGCGGCCTGCTGGAGTACGACTCGCTGCGACGCGGGCTGCTGCTGACGTAGAGGATGTTGCGCGTAGGGTTGCTCCCCGAACGAGGTGGGTGGTTGTGCGGTCAGGCGGTATGGCCGTCCGCGGCTTCGCCGTGGATGAAGGGAGCCGATCTGTCGGGCAGGGCGCGTGCAATGACTGGCGCCCGCCACACGATCGAACCGGCCATCAAGCCGAGCCACTGCCGCGGCCCGACCGTCTGGATGTGCTGGACGACAACATCCAGCCCGCCGTTTTGTCCGTTGCCGACTGCCAACAGGAGCAAGCCGAGCAACAGCCGCAGGCCAAAGAGCATTCTGCATTTCATGGTCTTATTTTCCTTCCCAGATCAGCCCCCAGCCGGCGGCGCAAAGTTCGATGGACATTCCGCTGGCCTTGTGGTACTGACCGGTAACACCGATATAGGTACTGACCGGTAACACCTATGTCAAGGGGAAACGCCATGATTATCATTGAAAAACATGTAAGTGATGGAAAAGACGAAAGAATTCCACCGCGAGAGCGCATTCTTGCGGTGGCGGTCGACCTCTTTTACCGCCATGGAATCCGGGCGGTCGGCGTGGAAGCCATTGCCGAGGGGGCCGGTACCAACAAGATGACGCTCTACCGTCATTTCGCCTCCAAGGACGAACTGGTCGCGGAATATCTGCGCCGCCTTGCAGCCAAGGCGAGCGCATCCTGGGACAGGCTCGCGGCGGAGCATCCCGGCAATCCGCGCGCGCAGCTTCGCCGATGGCTCGAGGACATGGCCGCCCACGTCGCTAGTGGCGATCAGCGCGGCTGCGCACTCGCGAATGCGGCTGTCGAGCTTCCGGAGAAGGATCACCCGGCACGCCGGGTCATCGAGGCATTCAAGACGGCACAGCGCCAGCGCATGATCGACCTGTGTGCTGCCGCAGAACTCGATGACCCCGAGATGCTGGCGGACGAATTGTTCCTGCTGCTCGAGGGCGCGCGCGTCACGGCCCAGAGCATCGGCCGGGACGGGCTTGGCGAGCGGCTCATGCGAATGGGCGAAGCCATGATCGCGGCGCACGAGAAGGGCGACCGTCGAGCATCATCCCTGCAATGAGGCTATCCGTTCGTCACAGAGTCCGCGCGTCGACCGACTTGAACCGGGATCGGCGGCAATGGCAGGGTAAGGCTGCCAGCAATCCATCGCGATGTCCCGCAGTCGAGACCGCATGAGCATTCCAGAGTCGTCCGCTCCCAAGGAGGTCATCACCGCGGCGCTGCTCGTGATCGGTGACGAGATCCTTTCCGGGCGCACCAAGGACAAGAATATCGGCTACATCGCCGAATATCTCACCGCGCTAGGCATCGATCTCGGCGAAGTGCGCATTGTTGGCGACGAGGAGAGAGCCATCGTTGACGCGCTCAATGCGCTGCGCGCGCGCTACACGTATGTTTTCACCACTGGCGGCATCGGGCCGACCCATGACGACATCACGGCCGACTGCGTCGCCAAGGCGTTCGGCGTACCTATCGACATCGACCCGCGCGCGCTTGCCATCCTGCACGAGCGTCTTGCGGCCACCGGTGCCGAGATGAACGAGGCACGCCTGCGGATGACGCGCATTCCCAAAGGTGCCGATCTCGTCCTCAATAAGGTTTCGGGTGCGCCCGGCATGTGGATCGAAAACGTCATCGTCATGGCCGGCGTGCCGTCGATCATGCAGGCCATGCTGGACGAGGTAGCGCCCAAGCTGAAGACTGGGGTGCGCATGCTCTCGGAGACCATCCGCGCCGATGCACGTGAAGGCGACATCGGCAGCCAGCTCGGCGCCATCGCCAAGGCCAATCCGCAGGTTGCGATCGGCAGCTATCCATTCTTCGATCCGCAGCACGGCCCCAATACCAACGTGGTGCTGCGCGGTCGCGACCCGGCAAAGCTCGCGGCCGCCAAGGCCGCGGTCGAGGAGATGCTGGCGCGGGTAAGGGGGGCGCAGACCACGAAGGCATGATGCAGGACGCTTCGCCGCAGCCGTCGCAGCCGCAAAAGCCGTTTCCCGTCTCCTGGGACGAGTTTCATCGCGACGCGCGCGCTCTCGCCTGGCGCCTTGCCGGCGCCGGGCCGTTCCTTGCCATCGTCTGCGTCACCCGCGGCGGGCTGGTGCCCGCCGCCATTGTTGCGCGTGAGCTCGGGATTCGGCTGATCGAGACTATTTGCGTGGCAAGCTACAGCCACATTACGCAGGGCGATCTTAAGGTGCTCAAGGAGGTGGCCGCGAGCGTCGTCGGCATTGGCGGCGGAGGCGGCCGGGGCGTGCTGATCGTCGATGATCTCGTTGATACCGGCAGGACCGCGCGCGTAGTGCGAGCCGCGCTTCCCGATGCGCATTTCGCGACCGTCTATGCCAAGCCAATGGGCCGGCCCATGGTCGATACCTTCATCACCGAAGTGTCGCAGGATACCTGGATCTTTTTTCCATGGGACACCGGCTTGGCGTTTCAGCCGCCGATCCGCGACGGTGGGCTTTGATCCGGCCAAGCGCAAGCACAGGAGCGAGGCATGCCTCGCCCCTGCGTGCCTCGGCGGTTTTGCTATAATTCAGCCGTTGCAACGTAACGAGGACTCATCCATGGACGCAATCACAAAGACAAAAGAGCAGGCTGGCGCGCATTCCCATGTCGTGCGTCCCGCTGACATGGAGTGGCAGAAAACGAGGTTTCCCGGCTGCGAGGTCAAGACCCTGCTGTTCGATCGTGAAACTGGACTCGTGACCGCGCTGATGCGATTGGCACCCGGCGCGGTTCTGCCCGATCACGAGCATGTCAGGATTGAGCAGACCTACATGCTCGAAGGAAGGCTGGTCGACAAGGAAGGTCCGGCGGAGGGCCTTGCGGTTCATCGCGGCGAGTTTGTCTGGCGAGAGGCCGGCAGCCGCCATGTCGCCTGGACGCCCGACGGCGGCCTGATGCTTGCCATGTTCCAGATCCCGAACAAATTCTACGAGCGCGATGGACGGGTGACGGATGTCTCAGGCAACAACTGGGAAACTGTGTGGGGGCACACAATCAGAGGGTGACAAGGGCTCTCGCTCGTAGCCCGCGTTGAGCGAAGCGAAACGCGGGGGCAGGTCGACCCCTGATTTCGCCAGCGCTCAATCCGGGCTACGCGACCACGAGGGTGCAGACTTAGCTCTCGCCCCACACATCGCGGGCGAGGTCCACGACCAGGCGCAGCTTCTGTTCCTGGATGTCCGGCGAGATCGGGTTGCCGGTATCGAGACTGGCGAAGCCGCATTGCGGGCTGACCGCCAGGCGGTCAAGATCGAGATGGCGCGTGGCCTCCTCGATCCGCCGTTTCAGCTCGTCCTTGCGTTCCATCACCGCCGTCTTGGTCGAGACAAGGCCGAGCACGACCATTTTGCCGCGCGGCACAAGCCGCAGCGGCTCGAACGAGCCCGCGCGCGGGCTGTCATATTCGAGGAAGAAGCATCCGATATCGAGCGCGTTGAACAACCGCTCGGCGACGGCATCATAGCTGCCTTCCGCATGCCATTGTCCCCCCCGGTTGCCGCGGCACAGGTGCATGCCGATGCGCAGCGGCGGCGGGGCATCCGCCAGCACGCGATTGGTGAGCGCAATGTACTTGTCGATCAGCGCGCTCCAGTCATCGCCGCGCGCTCGCAACGCGGCCTGCACTTCCGGGTCGCCGAACTTTGCGAATGCCGTCTCATCGATCTGCACATAGCGGCAGCCGGCCTCTGCGAGTGCCGCGAGCTCTTGCCTGAAGGCCGCAACGATGTCTTCCCAGAACGCCTCGATATCGCGGTATGCGCTCGCCAGCACCGCCGCATCGCCGCCGCGGAAATGCAGTGCACAGGGCCCCGGAATGGTAATTTTGGGCAGCAGCCTGCTGTTGCGGGCAATGAACTTGAAGTCGGCCACATTGATCGGCCCGGTCCATTGCACGCGGCTGTTGATGAGCGCCACCGGCTGACTCGCGCGTCGGCCGGCATTACCAGCGCCCGCGTCCTCCCCGCCGATTGTGTCGATCCTGATATCGCCGAGCTGGCGATAAAAGAAGCTGTGATAGGAGCGGCGCCGGAACTCGCCGTCGGTCGCGAGCTTCAGGCCGAGGCGCTCCTGCAGCACGAGCGCGTCCTTGATCGCCTCGTCCTCCGCCGATTTCAGCTGCTCTCGCGTAACCTCGCGGCGTTCGAACCGCGTGCGCAGCGCGAGCAGCTTGCCCGGTCGCAGGAGGCTGCCGATGTGCTCGGCGCGAAACGGAGGCGCAGTAAGCGGCATCAGCTCAATCCGTCTCAGGCGATGCGCAGCGCCGCCCGCCCGATGACCTCTCCGTTCTCTACCATTGCATGCACCATCTCGGCCTCTTCCAGGGGGCGCAGCTCCGTGACCAGGGGGAAGACCTCCCCGCGCGCCACCAGATCGCAGGCGTCGAGAATGTCGGTGCGTGTGACATAGCGGCTGCCGAGAAGGTCCTGCTCCTTGTTGAGCATATCCATTGCCGATGCCTTCAAGGTCTGGCCCGCCCCGCCGAGCGTGACCAGCCGGCCATGACGGCCGAGCGCCTTGGCTCCTGCCTCGAGCGTGGCCGCGCTCGATATGTAATCCACCACCACATCCACTCCCTCGCCGTTCGTGAGCTCCAGCAGCGCTGCGACCAGATCGCCAGTGCGCGGGTCGATGACCGTCTCGGCGCCGGCCTTGCGGCAGGCCTCGAACTTGCCTGCGGCAATCTCCACCGCGATCACTCGCGCCCGCGCCCATTTCGCCATCATGACCTGATGAATGCCCAGCCCGCCGCCGGCGCCGATTACGGCCACCGTCTCGCCGGCCTTGATGCGCGCCCGCCGCAGTACCTTGTAAGGCGTCGCCAGCGCATCGGTAATGACGCCGATCTCGGCCGGACACCTCTTGTAGTCCAGCGCTTCCGGCAGCTTGATGAAGATATGCGCCGGCAGCTTGATGTACTCGGCGTATCCGCCGTCGCAATCCAGCCCGACATTGCCGCCGCCGCTCGCGCACAGCGGCTCCAGCTTTCCGAGGCACCAGCGGCAGCTGCCGCAGTTGAGGTAGAAGTACGCCGTCACCGCATCGCCGGTGCGAAGCCCCGTTACGCCGGAGCCTATCTCGACAATCTCGGCGCTGATCTCGTGGCCGATGATACGCGGAAACGGGATCTGCCGCCGTCCGGCCTTGGCATGCTGAATGGTCAGGCCGGAGCCGCAGGTGAGCACGCGTGCGACAGCCTCGCCAGCGCCCGCAATCGGGTCAGGCAACTCCACCAGCTCAAACGGCGTGTTGGGTTCTCGCAACAACATTGCCTTCATGGCGCCTTCCCTCGCGGGAGCGACCGCATGCGATTAGGAGCAGCCCTGCTGCAGACATGTTGTGGCAGCTTCAAAAAGCAAATGCATACACGGTCCCGTCGGCAGCGACGTAGAGCCGGTCGGCCGTCGCGATCAGCGTCTGGAAATGCCGCAAGCCGGTCATGGCTGGCGAAGGCGCTGGCAGGATCGCCTCACCGGTATCTCCGCGAAAGCCATGCAGCGCATTGTCGCCTTCGGCGCCTACCACCCACACGATGGGGTTCGAGTGTCCATCGGTCGTGGTCACGATGGGAGAGCCTGCGCCACGCAACCCCGCGCACCACGCCGTGACCATGCGCGGGCGTGAGCCGGTGCTGATGTTCAAGGCCAGGAGGCCTGAGCCGCCATGCCCCGGACAGGAGGTGCCCTGACCGTGAAAAGCGACGAGCGCAGTGCCGTCGGACGCGGGCCAGCTAGCCGGAGCAGTAATGATGGCGCGCTGGGAGACCGTCTCGGCGGTGAGTTGCCCGCCGATGCCGCCCAGGTTATTGCGGTCGAGCAGATAGGCCTTGCGGTCCTTCCCAAGCGCGAGGATCAGTCCCTGGGCGCCAGTACTACGGGAAGGCTCGAGCGGAAGCGGGTTGGTGCCGCTGAGATCGGCATCGCGGGCATCGAGCGTCTGCCAATCCGTTGGAGCGAAGAAATCCTGAGGCTCGCTCGACCTCCGCAGGTCCGGCGCCAGGCGTATTACCGCCTCGCCGTCACCCCAGGTCGCGGCGCCGAACGTGTTGCCGGTCGTCACAAACAGCGATTTTCCGTCACTGCTGATTCCGCCCGGTGCCCAGATGCCGCCTCCTCGCGCGCGTGTGGCCCATGATCGCAGCGCGCGCGGATCGGAGAGCGAGATGCCGACAACAAATCCATGATACTGGCCGCAGTCTCCAAAATGACCGCCGTACGGGACATACACGTTGCCGGCGAGCATCGCCAACGCGCCGCGCTGGTTCTGGTCGCGCGCGACAAAGGTCGTGCCGGCCGCCCCCAGCGCCTCCATCACATCGACCGGCCAGCCAGGCAGAGGCGCCCCGTCCTTCAGCGATAATGCAAAAACCAGGTGGCGAGGTCCTGCGGAAGCGCCCTCGACCGCAGCATTGAGGTAAATGGCCTCTCGCTCCTGGTCGATCACCGGCGTGCCTGTTATGCCCAACGGGGAAATGTTGCCGCACGAGAGCGACGACCGGGCCACAGGCTTGCCCAGCGAGCGGCTCCAGATCTGGTTGCCATTTACCGCGTCGACGGCTTGAACGACATTGTCCTCGCTTGCCACGATCAGCACTCCCGAGCTTGATCGGGGAGAGGTCCAGAACAGCGGCTGGGCATAGACGTGCCCGGATATGTGCGGGCGGAAGCTTTCATCCAGGTGCAAGGCGCGCGCGCGGTCCCAGGAGAGCGAGGGCACGACGAAATGACCGCTGCGCGCGGGATCGCCGTGGTAGGTGAGGACCGAGCGCTCGGCCGAAGCGGCGGGCGTCGCGCTGCCGTTTCCAACCAAAAAAGCGATCAGCATGATTGATATTGAGATCATTGCATCTGCTCCTTGCGGATCAGCAGCAACCTTTCCGGCGACACGCAGGACTCGCGGCTTCGGTCATGTTTGTCACGTTGTGCACCGAACATTGAGCTTTGATCTTGGCGTTGCTCCGCAATCCCAGATTACCGTCGAGATCCTTCAGCGGGCGTATCTTACCGGCTAGTTTCTGAGATCGGCATCAAGGACAATTTACTGCTGCTCGTTCAGTCTTGGAACGCGAAACCTGGGGTCGAATTGATCATGCGGCAATCCGAGGGAGGCGCGCATGCAATCAGAAGATTATGTGATCGAGAAAACCGCCAACGGCTGGGTCATAGCGTGTGGCGGAAACTCGGTTCTGATCTGCGCGCGCAGGAGGGTAGCGGAGGTCGCGGTTCGCGCGGCACGCCAGGCGCTCAAGAGCAAGATATCCGGCGTCCCCTGCAAAGGTCGCAAACGCAACACGGGTGCGGTGGGTGGATCAGGCCTCGATCTCACGAGGTCCACACTGGGTCCGGCAAGGAGGTATTCTCGCGCAAAATGCGCTAACCTTTTGCCCGTTCCATATGCGACCATCCGAGGAGCTGCGTCCATGACCACCGCGATTCCGCTCAAGGACATCACCATCTTCCCGGTGATCGAGCAGCAGGGGGCGTTCTTCGACGTGCTGGAGTTCTTTCCGACGTTGACCAAGGAGGTTCTCGACGAAAATCGCTCCTGGCTGCAGCCCACCTTCATCGACCCGGCGAGTGGCCGGCTGGTACTGTGCATACAGGGCTTCGTGATCAGAACGCCGCATCACAACATCCTCATTGATTCCTGCGTCGGCAATCACAAGTCCCGGCCGGCTAGGCCGTTCTGGAACATGATGAACAGCGATCGTTTCGAGAAGGGACTTGCGGCTGCGGGTGTCGGCGTCAACGACATCGATTACGTCATGTGCACCCACCTGCACGTCGACCACGTCGGCTGGAACACCCGGCTCGAGAACGGCCGCTGGGTGCCGACCTTTCCGAAGGCGAAATATGTCATGGCCGATCGCGAGCTCGCGCACTGGACGCAGAAGGAGAGGGATGATCCTGCCGGCGTTCCCTGGATCACCGATTCCGTGCTGCCGATCGTCGCCGCAAGACGCGAGCAGGTCGTCAAGAGCGATTTTGTGCTCAACGAGCTCGTGCGGTTCATTCCGACGCCCGGCCACACCATCGACCATTACTCGGTTCTGGCCGGGCGGCCGGGCGCCGATGCATTGATTACCGGTGACATGATCCATTCGCCGATCCAGGGAAAATATCCCGAGCTCGGCATGCGCGCTGATTACGACTCGCCGCAAGCCGGGCAAACGCGCCGCAAGATATTTGACCGTTTCTGCGATGAGCCCACGCTGATGTGTATTGCACACTTTCCCGCGCCTTCGGCCGCGCGCGTGCGCCGCTGGAGCGAGGGCTACAAGTTTGTGGCGTGAGCGCCCGATAGCTGCCGCCGTCGAAGGGCCGGCGAAACAAGCAACCCCGGAACGCTTGCCATGAGCGGCTCGTTCTTCGTCCCGCACGATCTCAGAGCGCCGCTGCGTGGCGCCGAAAGCGGGCCGCTCGCCGGGCTTACCGCGGTTGTCAAGGACATGTACGACATCGCGGGCAGCCGCACCGGTGGCGGCAATCCGGACTGGCTTGCGGCGCAGGCGCCGGCATCGCGCCATGCCGCTGTCGTCCAGCAGATCCTCGGGGCTGGTGCGACGATCACCGGCAAGACCATCTGCGACGAATTCTTCTACAGCGTCGCAGGCGTCAATGCCCATTACGGCATGCCGGCCAATCTGCGCGCGGCCGGCCGATTGCCCGGCGGCTCCTCGAGCGGGTCGGCCGCCGCCTGCGGCGCCAATGCCTGCGATTTCGCGCTCGGCAGCGACACCGGCGGATCGGTGCGCATTCCGGCATCGCTCAATGGGCTCTATGGACTGCGCCCGACCCATGGTCGAGTCTCGCTCGAAGGGGCAATGGCGATGGCGCCCAGCTTCGATGTCGCCGGCTGGTTCACCAATTCCCCCGGAATATTCCGACGCGTGGGCGTGGTGCTCTTGGCAGGCGAGAAGGTGGCGGCGCCCCTCACGCGTCTTGCGATCGCACGTGACGCTTTTGCGCAGGCTGATGAGGCCGTTGCCGCTCTGGCTCACGAGTTCCTCGGACGCGCTGCTCCCTTGCTCCCGCCGGCGAGCGAGATCACTGTCGCGCCAAACGGGTTTGACGAATGGCGGGAGGCATTCCGGATCGTTCAGGCGCGAGAAGTGTGGGAAACCTACGGCGACTTCGTCATGCGGGCGAAGCCGAAGCTTGGACCCGGCATCAGGGAACGCATGGCCTTTGCGGCAACCGTAACGGCGGCTCAGGCTGAAGCCGGCCGAAAGATAATGGCTGCTGCGGGCGCGCATTTGCGCGCGATGGTGCCGCCCGGCACGATCGTGGCGCTGCCGACGGCGCCATCGATTGCGCCGGCGATCGGACTGAGCGGCGAGGAGATGGAAACCTTCCGCGTCCGGGTAATGCGGCTCACCTGCATGGCCGGATTGGGTGGGCTGCCGCAGATGAATCTGCCCATCGGTACCGTTGCAGGCTGCCCGGCCGGATTGTCGCTGATTGCGTGGGCAGGAGGCGATGAGGCGTTGCTCGATCTTGCCGTCCTCCTCGCCCGCGCCTGCGGCATTGCGGGTGCCTAGCAGATGCGCGCGCCGCTCGCGCGGATGGGGCTGCAATGAGCTTTGTGTCATGATCTTGCAATCAAATCGCTTCCAGTATCGCGCACGGAGGACCAGGAGCCATGCAGTTCACAATTTCGGTTGCCGCCGCCATGGCCATGTTCGCGAGCGGAGCGCTTGCCCAAGCAAGGATCATCATGGAGGAGATGATGGTGCCTGCATCCGATGCCGGCATCGAAATTTACGTGCGCAACAAGCGGCCCGTCGACATGGCATCGTTCCGGCCGGAGCGCACCCTCCTCTACGTTCATGGCTCGACCTATCCGGCAGAGACGGCGTTCGATCTTCCGCTCGGCGGGATGTCCTGGATGGAGTACATCGCGGGGCGCGGCTACGACGTCTATCTCCTGGATTTGCGCGGTTATGGCAGATCGACGCGGCCCGCGGAGATGAGCGAAAAGCCCGAAGCCAACGCTCCGATCGTGCGCACAGACACGGCGGTCAAGGATGTCTTGTCGGCTGTTGATTTCATTCTCAAGCGCCGCAATATCGCACGGCTCAATCTGCTCGGATGGTCGTGGGGAACGACCATCATGGCAACCTACACCACCCAACATGCCGACAAGGTCGAGCGCCTCATTCTTTACGCGCCGCAATGGCTGCGCGCGACGGCGAGCCTGATCCAGACCGGTACCGGTCCGCTGCCTGCCTATCGCATTGTGCGCAAGGATCAGGCGCGTGATCGCTGGCTGCACGGGGTGCCGGAGAGCAAGAAAGCGACGCTCATCCCTGCCGGATGGTTCGAGCAATGGGTGGACGCCACCTGGGCAACCGATCCGGTCGGCGCGCAGATGAACCCGCCGGGGCTGCGCGCCCCCAATGGCACGCTGCGCGACACAGCGGAATTCTGGTCGTCCGGGAAGCCGTACTACGACCCCGGCAAAATAGGCGTTCCGACCCTGCTGGTTGGCGCCGAATGGGATGCCGACCTGCCGGCCTATATGCGCCAGACATTGTTTCCGCTGCTCGTGCATTCTCCGGACAAGCGGTATGTAGAGCTCGCCGAAGGGACCCACACCATCATCATGGAGAAGAACCGCCTCAAGCTGTTCGAGGCGGTGCAGGCCTTCCTCGATGAAGCGGGACGCTCGTAGCCTGCGACGTGCCTGACCGGCAAAGTCTCGCTGTGACAAGTACGTCACCGTCTGTTTTACGCCTGATCGGCAAGATAGCCGCAGCACAGCGAATCATTTAGTACTGTTGCGGGCCCTCCACTTGGCGGAGCTCAGCCATGCTGACAGTCGCAGTCATTGCGCGAAAGGGCGGTGTCGGAAAAACAACCCTGGCGCTTCATCTTGCCGTCGAGGCTGCCAGGAGTGGTCCGGTCGTGGTGATCGACACGGACCCCCAGGCAAGCGCTGCACAATGGGCGGACGAACGCAAATCCAAGCAGCCGGCCGTGGTCACCTGTCCTGCGGTCCGCCTTTCGGTATCGTTGCAAGCGGCGCGACAAGGCGGAGCCCACGTCGTCTTCATCGATACCGCTCCTGCGATCGAGAGCTCAGCCATGGCAGCCGTGCGGGCCGCCGATTTCTGCCTCATCGTATCGCGGCCCGGCGTCTTCGATCTGCGGTCCGTCGACATCAACATGCAGATTGCGCGACTCGCCAGCAGACCGGTTGCGCTCGTCATGAATGCAGCCCCTGTGCGCGACGGCCAGGCGGTTGCGGCGGGCAAGAATGCCGGTGCAGGCTGTGGCGTCGAGCTCTGTCCGATCGTCATTCACCAGCGGGCCGTCTTTGGTCACGCGCTCGCCGCAAGCCGGTGCGCGCAGGAGGTGGAGCCGACCGGCAAGGCCGCGGCCGAGATTGCCGCCGCCTGGGACTGGATCGCGCAGCGCACAAGCATCGCAAGCTCGCCGGCGCTGCTGTCTGCCTAGTCGAGCGATTATCGCTGCAAGAGCTGACAAAAGGCCATTGCGCGGTATGCGGCGCGCGTCCTAGCGTCCGGTGACATGGCCAGATGGGTGTATAGACTGGCAGGAAGATATGGCGCCGCGCGCACCCATGTTCCCCCGGCGCGCACCCACGCTCAGTCTGCTCGAGTTTTTGTGGGCGTGGTGCTCGCGGCGTGCGTGCTCGCATTTTACGCCTACAAACGCGCGAACGCCCCCCCGCCTAGAACAATCGTAGGCAAAGCGTGGGTGATCGACGGCGATACCATCGAGATCGCCGGAACCCGTATCCGGCTGGAGGGCATCGACGCACCGGAGACGGAACAGGCATGCACTGATGCACGTGGAAAGTCGTGGCCTTGCGGCCGAGCAGCCAGCAATGAGCTCAGAGCGCACATTCGCGGTCGGGAGCTCACCTGCAGCAGCAGAGCTCTCGATCGCTACAAGCGATCGCTTGCAGTATGCTCCCTGCCGGACGGCTCCGACATCAATGCGTGGATGGTGCGGCAAGGCTGGGCCGTCGCCTACGGTTTCTCCAGGCTCTATGCGTCCGAGGAAGCGGAGGCCGAGAAAGCAAAGCAAGGAATCTGGGTGGGAGCTTTCACCTTGCCATCTCAATGGCGCCAGCAACATCAGCACGAATGAGAATTGCGCAAGCCGCTAATCGCCGATCAGCTCCTGCCTTCTGAGCTCAAGCCCCTCGGAATATCGGCGCAAGGCATAGGACTCGGTCAACAGGCCCATGACGCGGAGCTTGTCCGGCGCCTGGACCACGGCAAGCGCTTCGGCTTCAGCGCTCTCGAACATTGCGACCGCCTCCTTCACGGTCATGCTCGGCAGCAGCACGGTTGCGGGATGGTGCACGATATCGCGAACGAAAGCCGATGGCTCGAGCTCGGCGGCATGCGCTTCCGCCACGTTGACGATCCCGGCGTAATCCCTGTTCTCGCCAACAGCAACAACATGGCTGGTCGATCCCAGCGGAAACACCATGCGAAAACGGGAGACTGTCGTGTGCGCCGGAACCGACCGCACGTCAGGCCGCATCATGCGCCGGACTGTAAGGTCGCGTACCCAGCCGACATCGGCCGCGCTGCGAATGTTCTCTCCGCGCAAATGGAAGCGCCAGGTCGCAAACGAGTACCCGAAAGCCTCGCGGGTGACCTGCGCCGAGACGATGACCGCAACCAGCACGGCGGCAGTGAGCCAGAAATCGCCGGTGGTCTCGAGGGCGATGAAGGTCATGGTCAATGGTCCGCCGATCACGGAGGCCGAGAGGGCTCCCATGCCGATGATGGAATAGACGTGAGGGTCGAGCGAGAGTCCGGGCGACAGCGTCACCAGCGCGTCGGCAAGGATATGACCGCCGAGTGCGCCCAGCAGCAAGGAGGCAAAGAACAGCCCGCCGCGAAATCCACTCCCGAGCGACACCACCGAAGCCAGTGCCTTGAGCAGAAATACGAGCGCAATGTCCCGCAGCGGCCGGTTGAGCATGGGAGCGATTTGAATGGCGCCATGTCCTGATGAGAGGACCTGCGGGCTCTGCCATGCGAGCAGGCCGACAGCGAGGCCACCAAGCGCGGCGCGCAGGGGCTGCGGCACGCTTAGCCGGTTCAAAAATGTCTCGCACAGGGCGACGCCGCGCATGATCGCAATTCCGACGAGAGCCGCGCAAAGACCCACGGCGCTTGCAATGGCAAGGTCCCGGGCGGTGACCTCCGATACGTACAGGGTGCCGATGCCGAGCGAGGTGGGCTCGAGCAGATTGGCAACGAGGTATCCGACCAGCGCCGCGAGCCCGACCGGAGCAAGGCTCGTGGGCGAGTAGCTGCCGATGATCAGCTCGAACGCATAGAATGCGCCGGCGATGGGAGCACCAAATGCGCCGGCGATGGCGCCGGCCGACCCGCATCCGACCAGCGTGCGAAGATCGCGACGGCGCAGCCGAAATGCATGGCCAATCGAGGACGCAATGCCGCTTCCCAGCTGGGTGTAGCCGGCCTCAAGGCCGACCGAGGCGCCCACTCCGCTCGACCATACTGTCTGCAATGCCACGTTGATGCTGCCGATGAGCGACATGCGCCCGCCGTGCAGCGCGTTGGCCTCGATTGCGTCAACCTCGCGGACCGGCCGCCAGCGCGCCACTGCCATCAGGGCGAGACCGAAGGCAAGACCACCAAGCATCGGCACCGCGATGGCAATGTGAGGGTCGAGCTTATCGATGGCGGAGAGCCTTTGTCCGGCTTGCAGTCCGAACAGCACGGCGTGCAGCTCGCTGACCGCAAAGCTCATGCCGGCGACAACGAGGCCCGCCAATGCCCCGATCCCTGCGCCCAGAAAGACCAGGCCGGGCTCCCAGGTCCGCACCAGGACACGCAATGGACGCGGCACTTCCAGGATCTTGCGCATCCGACCTGGTGTCACGCTCGCCGGGCTCACATCCGGATTGTGTCCGGTGCCTGGTATGGCTGCGGTATCGCGCTCGTCATCACGAGCGCGTTGTGGGGCAGGCTTCTCGCGATCTGGGTCAACCAGTCCTGGACACGCGTTGTGCATCCCACCACCAGATCGTCGGAAAGGCGGCTATGCCGTATTTCGGCATGGGCTCAGGGTGTGCGAATTTGTCCCAACGCGCTGTGCGCAGCTTGTCGGAGCTCCATTGCGGGACGACGTAGTGATTCCACAACAGCACGCGATCGAGCGCCTTTGTGGCAGCTGCGAGCTCACTGCGGTTTGCCGAAAGCACGATGCGATCGATCAGGGCATCGACTGCAGGATTGCGAATGCCGACGGAGTTGCGCGAGCCGGGAGTGTCGGCCGCGCGAGAGCCCCAATAGCTGCGCTGCTCGTTGCCGGGTGAGAGGGTTTCGAGCCAGAAATCAACGACGATATCGAAATCCCAGCTCCGCAATCGGTTCTGATATTGAACCGAATCCACAAGCCGCACCGTCGCGTCGATCCCCAGCCGCTCCAATGCCGCCTTGTAGATCAGGATGGGAGGCTTGAACCCCGGGTTTTCGATCAGGAACTCCACCTCCATCGTCTCGCCCGCCGGAGACGTGAGCTGCATGTCGCGCACGCTCCATCCGGCTTCGTTCATGAGCTGCATGGCATGCAGCAGGTTTTTCCTCGCTGCCTGCGGATTGCCAGCGACCGGGTTGCGATATACCGTCGTGAACACCTCGGCCGGGACCTCGCCGCGCAGCGGCTTTAGGAGCTCAAGCTCCTTGCCCTCGGGCAGGCCCGACGAGGCAAGCTCGGTGCCCTGGAAATAGCTCGAGATGCGCTGGTACTGCCCGTAAAAGATCTCCTTGTTGATTGATTCGAAGTCAAAGGCGAAATTGAATGCGCGCCGCACTCTCGCGTCCTTGAATTTGTTGCGGCGGATGTTGAATGCAAAAGCCTGCATGATCCCGACGCTGCGAACAGGAAATTCCTCGCGCACGACGCGCCCCTGGGTGAGCGCGGGAAAGTCGTAGCCGGTCGCCCAGCGCCTGGAGCTGTTTTCCTGGTGCCAATCCAGATCACCCGCCTTAAACGCCTCGAAAGCGATCGACTGATCGCGGAAGTAGTCGAAGCGCAATTCGTCGAAATTGTTGCAGCCACAGCGTACGTTCAGTGCGCTACCCCAATAATCCCGCACGCGTTCGTAGACGACAGTGCGGCCTGGTTCGAAGCTCTTGATCCGGTAGGGGCCCGAGCCGAGCGGGGCTTCAAGAGTGGTGGTGGCAATATCCCGCTTTGGTCTCGATGCAGCATTGGCCTGCCACCAGTGTCGGGGCAGCACATTGAGCTCGCCGACGATCTGCGGCAGCTCCCGCTGGCCGGTCGAATCGAATGTAAACGTGATCTCACGCTCCGACGTGATCTCCGCTTTGACAACGTGTCTGTAATAGGACGACAGCCGCGGATTGTGCTGCTTGAAAACGTCGAAGGAAAACACGACATCCTCCGGCGTCACCGCCGCGCCGTCGTGCCATCTTGCTGCGTCACGCAACCGATAACGCACGAACGAGAAATCGTCCGCGACTACGACGGTCTCGGCCAGCAAGCCGTAGGCGCTCGATGCCTCGTCAAGCGATGGCAGCAGCAAGCTGTCATAGATAAGATCGATGCCGGTCGCCAGATTGCCCTTCAATCCGGCGACGACAATGTTGAAATTATCATACGTGCCGAGGGTGGCCTCACGCACCAGGCCTCCCTTGGGAGCGGCCGGATTGACATAATCAAACCGGGAAAACCCGGATGGGTATTTGAGATCGCCAAAAAGCGCTAGCCCATGACGGAAAGGCAGCTCATCGGCGTTGGCCCGGAATGCGGGAGCGAGCGATATCGCGCCTCCAGACGCGAGCAGGGCCATGCCATGCTGCAGAAAATCTCGACGCGTGGCTTTCACATTTTCGGTCCTCGCGGATCAACGTTCAAGCCCCGAGGTTGTTGCATGGCCGGGAGGCGGAAAACCGCGACACAGCAGGCTGGAGGCGGGACGTTTGCCAGCGATCCGCCATTCGCCGCATATTGGGGAGAGCAGGAAACCCGGGAAGCGCCGATCATGATCCGATGGCTCAGAAGCACGTATCCTGACCTGTTCGTGGCGCTGATCCTGAGCTTCGCCGCGCTCATCGCGTTTTTTGCCAGCAAGGGGACGGCCTACCATCAGCTCGCAATTGGGCTGCTGGCCTCGGCTGTTTCCTGGTTGCTGCTTACGATCGTGCTTGAATGCATCTGGCAACTGATCACGGTCACCTTACGTTACTTCGGCGTCGAGACGAGCCAGAGGACGCGCTCCGGCCGCAGCGCGGATGGAGCATGAAACTTTGCCCATGTCTGGCTCGTTCAGAATCGGGATGAATGCCTCTGCGAGTCAATCGCCATGAACAAGCAGGTGCGTTTTCACATTGCCTACTGGATTGCCGCCATGCTCGGCATCCTGGCGCTGCAATATTTCTACGCGACCGCCAATCCCGTCGCCCACATTCCATACAGTCAGTTTCAGCAACTGCTTCAGGACCGCAAGGTGGCCGAGATCGGCGTCTCCGACCGCTACATTGAGGGTAAGCTCAAGGAGCCGCTGAACGGGAAAACCCAATTCGTGACCACGCGCGTGGATCCGCAGTTCGCGCAGGAGCTGGAGAAATACGGCGTAATCTACAATGGCGAGGTAGAAAGCACGCTGCTTCGGGATCTGCTGTCGTGGGTCGTTCCCGCGCTCCTGTTCTTTGGTCTGTGGACGTTTCTTGCGCGGCGCGCGAGCCAGGGGCTCGGCGGGATCATGTCCATCGGCAAGAGCAAGGCCAAGATTTACGTCGAATCCGATACCGGGGTACGCTTTGATGACGTCGCCGGCATCGATGAAGCCAAGGAGGAGCTGCGCGAAGTTGTCGAGTTTCTCAAAAATCCGCAACAGTACAGCCGGCTCGGCGGGCGGATGCCCAAAGGGGTGCTGCTGGTCGGGCCTCCTGGGACCGGTAAGACCCTGCTGGCCAAGGCGGTTGCCGGTCAGGCGCGGGTTCCATTCTTTTCGATCTCCGGGTCCGAGTTCGTCGAGATGTTTGTCGGGGTGGGAGCCGCGCGCGTGCGCGACCTGTTTGAGCAGGCGCGCGCGCGGGCGCCTGCGATCATCTTCATCGATGAGCTCGATGCGCTCGGCCGCGCCCGCGGCTTTGGCCCCTATGCCGGTGGACACGATGAGAAGGAGCAGACGCTCAATCAGCTGCTCACCGAGATGGACGGCTTCGACTCGCGCACCGGCCTGGTCATCCTTGCGGCCACGAACCGGCCCGAGATCCTCGATCCGGCGCTGCTGCGCGCGGGCCGCTTCGACCGGCAGATCCTGGTCGATCGGCCCGACAAGAAGGGTCGCATCGACATCCTGCGGGTCCACTTGAAGAAGACGAAGCTCGCCGCCGACGTCGATCCCGAGCAGATCGCCGCGTTGACGCCGGGCTTCACGGGGGCGGACCTCGCCAATCTCGTGAACGAGGCAGCATTGCTGGCAACCCGCCGCAACAGCGAGGCCGTCACAATGCGGGATTTCAACGACGCGGTGGAGCGCATGGTCGCGGGGCTCGAGAAGCGCAATCGCCTGCTGAATCCGAAGGAACGCGAGATTGTCGCCCATCATGAGATGGGTCACGTGCTCGTTGCCGTGTCCTTGCCGGGAACGGACAAGGTGCACAAGGTTTCCATCATCCCGCGCGGGGTGGGAGCGCTCGGATACACCATTCAGCGGCCGACCGAGGACCGCTTCCTGATGACGCGGGAGGAGCTTGAGAGCAAGATGGCAGTGTTGCTGGGAGGCCGTGCCGCCGAGCTTGTCGTGTTCGAGCATCTATCGACCGGCGCTGCCGACGATCTGCGGCGCGTCACCGACATCGCACGTTCAATGGTGACGCGCTACGGCATGTCTGGCCGACTCGGAAGCGTCGCCTACGACCGCGATCCACGCACGTTCCTCACCGGACCGGATTTGCAATTGCCCCGCAGCGAGCCCGAGTATGCGGAGGAGACTGCGGCGGCGATCGATAAGGAGGTGCAGTCGATCGTGCAGAGTGCGATGGAGCGTGCGCTCGGCATCCTTCAGCAGAAACGGGACATCCTCGAGCGCGGTGCGCGCCGCCTTCTGGAAAAAGAGACGCTTGACGAGAAGGAGCTCATGGAGCTGGTAGGACCTCCCGCCGGTCCTCCCTTCAAGATTGCGGCCGAGTAGCGCTGCCTCCCGCAACAGGAGGGAGGGCGCCTTGGTTCGCCGTCCCTGAGCAGGCCGGTCAGACGCTTGCTGTCGATGTCGCCCGTGGGCGGCGCAGGTGCGCCAGCCGCTCGGCAGCCCACTCGTTGAACCGCTCCATGTAGAGATAGGTCACCGGCACGGTGAACAGGGTCAACGCCTGCGACACGATGAGGCCGCCGACCACCGCAACTCCGAGCGGCTGGCGCAGGTCGGAGCCGGCGCCGAATCCCACGGCGATCGGCAGCGTGACGAAGATGGCCGACATCGTGGTCATCATGATCGGTCGAAAGCGCAGCACCGCAGCCTCGTGGATCGCCTGCTCCGCGGGCATATGCTCGACCCGCAGCCGCTCCAGGGCAAAATCGATCATCATGATGGCGTTCTTCTTGACGATGCCGATGAGCATGAGCAATCCGATGATCGCCATCATGGTGAGATCGAAGCCGAAGACATAGAGGAAGAGCAGCGCACCCACGTTGGCGGACGGCAGGCTGAGCAGGATGGTCAGCGGATGCACGAAGCTCTCGTAGAGGACCCCGAGAACCACATAGACGGCGAACAGCGCCGCGGTGATCAGCAGCGGCTGGGTGGAAAGCGAAACCTGGAATTGCTGCGCCGTCCCCTGGAATGAGGCCCGCAAGGTATCGGGCTTGCCGATCTCCGCCGCCGCATTCTCGATGGCTTGCACCGCGTCGCCCAGGGAATATCCAGGCGCAAGATTGAAGGAGAGCGTGATCGCTGGAAACTGACTTTGGTGGTTGATGGCAAGCGTGGCTGCAGCAGGCTCGAGCGTCGCAAACTGGCTCAGCGGGATCAGGGCTCCTCCCGACCCATGCACATAGATCCGCGTCAGCGCGGAAACGTCGATCTGATAACGTGGGGCGACCTCGAGAAGAACGTGATAGGTGTTGAGCGGACCATACAGCTGGGTGATGTAGGGTTGGCCGAACGCGTCGTATAAGGTCTGCTGGATGGTGCTGACATTCACGCCCAGCCGCGCCGCATTGTCGCGGTTGATCTTGATCATCAGCTGCACGGCTCCCATGGCCTGATCCGTGGCCACGTCCTGCAGACCGGGAATGGTCCGCATCTTGTCGAGCATCTTGGGCGCCCACGTATTGAGCTCGTCAATATCCACGTCCTGCAAGGTGTATTGGTATTGGGTGCGCGCGAGCCGGCCGCCGATCCGGATGTTCTGCATGGATTGCAGGAAGACGGTGATGCCGGGAATTGCCGCAAGCCTCGGACGCAGCCGCTGGATGATCTGATCGGCGTTTGCGGCGCGCTGGTCGAACGGTTTGAGCTGAATGTATACGCGGCCGGTATTCAGGCCGGAGCTGCTGGTGCCGCCGATCGAGGCGCCGAACGCCGCGACGTCGGGATCCTCCGCTACCACCTTCGTCACCGCCTCCATGCGCTGGCTCATTCCCGCAAAGGATATGTCAGGATCGGCCTGTCCGAAGCCAAACAGCAATCCGGTATCTTCCTGCGGGAAAAAGCCCTTCGGCATCGCGTAGAACATCCAGCCAGAAACCACGATGAGCAGCAGGTTTAACGCCATCGCGGAGCGCTGGTGACGCAGCGTGAATGCAAGGCCGCGCTCATAGCCTTGGATGAGCTTCTTGTAGCCGCGCTCGCTCCAGCGATAGAGGGAACCGTGTCGTGCCGCTTTCGGGTCTTGGAGCACGAGCGAGGCCATCATGGGCGACAATGTGAGCGCGATCACCGCGGAAAGCACCACGGCTATCGTGACAACCATGCCGAACTCCCGGAACAGGCGGCCGACGATTCCGCCCATGAACAGCAGTGGAATGAACACGGCGATCAGGGAGATGGTGATGGATACGATGGTGAAGCCGATCTCCTGCGAGCCCATGAGCGCCGCGGTGACGCGGTCGCGGCCCTGCTCAAGATAGCGGAAGATGTTTTCCAGCACGACGATTGCGTCATCCACGACCAGACCGACCGCAAGCGTCAGCGCCATCAACGACAGGTTATTCAGGCTGTAGTCCAGGGCGTACATGACGCCGAATGTGCCAACCAGTGACAACGGAACGGTTACGCTGGGAATGGCGGTTGCCCAGAAGCTGCGCAGGAAGACGAAAATCACCAGCACCACGAGGACGATCGCGCCCAGCAACGTGATCTTCACATCGGCAAAGCTTTGCAGGATCGAGGCCGACCGATCGCTGATGACGGTCACCTTCACCCCGGGTGGAATGCCAGCCTGCAGGCTGGGCAGCTCGGCCATGATGCGATCGACAAGATCGATGGTGTTCACGCCGGGTTGGCGCCAGATGCCGATCATCTCGCCGCGCTCGTGTCCAACCCAGCTCGCCTGAAACGGATTCTCGGCGCCGGTCACCACGCGGGCGATGTCGTCGAGCCGCACCGGGGCGCCGTTGCGGTAGGCCACGATCACGCGCCCGATGTCCTCCGCGTTGAACAACTGGCCGTTGGTCCCGATCTGGACGCTCTGCACGGGGCCCTGCAGCGTGCCGACCGGCAACAGCGCAGTGCTGGTGGAAACAGCCGCGGCAATCTCGTCGAGACCAATGCCGCGCGCTGCAACCGCGAGCGGATTGACCATGATGGTCGGGGCAAATTTCTGCTGGCCGAAGATGAGCACCTGGCCTACCCCGAGCATCGACGAGATTCGTTGAGCGATGTTCAGATCCGCGTATCGATCGAGCTCGGTAAGCGGCATGACCGCTGAGGTCAGGCCCAAAATCAGAACCGGAGGATCGGCAGGATTGGTCTTGCGGTAGGTCGGCGGGTTCGGGAGATTCTTGGGCAGGCTGCCCGCTGCTGCATTGATCGCGCCCTGGACATCCGACGCGGTGCCGTCGATGCTGCGGGAGAGATCGAACTGCAGCGTGATGTTGGTGTTGCCGAAAACGTTGACCGACGTCATCTCGGTCACACCGGGCAAGTTGGCGAACTGGCGCTCGAGTGGCTGCGCAACCGAAGACGCCATGGTCTCGGGGTCGGCGCCGGGCAGGCTCGCAGTGACCGATAGCGTCGGGATGTCCGCGTTCGGCAGCGCCGCGACCGGCAGCAGACTGTAGCCGACGGTGCCTGCGGCGAACAGCGCCAGCATCAGCAGCGTCGTGGCGATCGGCCGTGCGATGAAGGGAGCGGAAATGTTCATCTTGTGCCGCCCCTGCCCGTTGTCGCCGGCGGGCCTGCCCCCGCTGCGCCCACTGGCGCCGGCGCACCGGCAGGGGTCTTATCTTCGGACACCGTGACCTTGGCCCCCGGAGTGAGCTTGAACCACCCGGCAGTGACCACCCGATCGCCTGCCGAGACACCGGAGCCTATCAGCGACCTGTCGTTCTCCGTCTGGGTGATCGTGACGGGGTGCAGATCGACGGTATTGTCGCTGCGTACTACATAGACGAAACGGCCGTTGGGGCCGATCTGCACCGCGGCGGCCGGAACGGTTACGCCGTTGTGCACCACGTCCAGCACGAGATGCGCGGTGACGAATTGTCCCGGCCAGAGCGCTTCATCGGAGTTGGCGAATTCGGCCTTGAGCTTGACGGTGCCGGTCGCCTGATCGACCTGGTTATCGATGAGGTTCAGCGCGCCCTGCGCGATCTGTTTCTGGTCGGAGGGATCATAGGCCTGCACGGTGAGCCTGCGCTCCGCCATGGCGCTGCGAATGCGCGGGATATCCGCTTCCGGCGATGTGAAGATCACGTAGATCGGCTTGATCTGGGTGACCACAACCAGGGTCTGACTGTTCGCTTGAACGAGGTTGCCGAGATCTATCTGCCTGATGCCGACGATCCCGTCGATGGGCGAACGAATCGAGGCGTATTCGACATTGAGCTTAGCCGCATCAATGGCGGCCTGGTCGCTTTTGACCGTGGCCTCGTCCTGCGCGACGGTCGCTTTTTGCGTTGTGTATTGCTGCTCCGGGGCGTTGTTGTGTTGCAACAGCTGCGCGTAGCGCGCCAGATCGGTCTGCGCGTTCGTGAGATTGGCCTGATCCTTGGCGAGTGTGGCATTGGCCTGGTCGAGCGCTGCCTGAAAGGGCCTGGCATCGAGTTCGATCAGGAGATCGCCTGCCTTCACCTCCTGACCTTCGCTGAAATGGATGGCGGTGATGCTGCCCTCAACACGACTCTTGACCGCGACGGTGTTGAAGGCCGTCACCGTTCCAAGACCGCGCAGAATGATCGGCACATCTTCATTCGCCGCAGGCACGGCCATTACGGGGATCGCCGTGCTCTGGGCGTGGACCGTATGCGTTTTCCCGGGCTGGAAGTGCCGGACGGCGAGCACGGCTACGAAGACCGCAACGATCGCCGCGGTGCCACCCACGATGACCTGCCGCGATCTGAGCATTGCGCGTCCACACGCCGGGTTCCGCCTGGTTGACCCAGGAAGAACCCTTTGCGTCCACGCAGGTTCCCGGCGAGAGACGGCCGGGGCGTGAGGTCAGGGCTCGACCACCACGGTGCCTGTCATGCGCGGATGCAGCGAGCAGAAATACTCGTAGGTTCCCGGCGCAGTGAAGGTGAAGGAGAAGCTGTCGTCGGTGTCGAGCGCCTTCGATTTGAACAGCCGGGTCGCGGAGGAGACCGTGTGCGGAATGTCATCCTCGTTACGCCAGGTCACGGTCGTTCCGGTCTTTACCGTAAGCTGCGCGGGCGCGAAGGTGAAGTTGTCGATCGCGGCGGTTGCTTCCTGCGCCGCCGCTACCGCATGGGACACAACCGCGCCTGTGAGCATTCCCAAGGCCAATGCCGCTGCCGCCGCTGGCCAGAGCCGGCCC
>Ga0306920_100000760_pt1 | contig 38765 bp, 35 predicted proteins | sample flu12Cox44000170_FD_204666 | JGI IMG/M metagenome (GOLD analysis project Ga0306920, IMG submission 204666) | Lab enrichment of tropical soil microbial communities from Luquillo Experimental Forest, Puerto Rico - flux4day.12C.oxic.44.000.170 (v2)... | ecosystem: Environmental > Terrestrial >... | reverse complement strand
TCGCGCATGTCTTTGATGTCCTCAAAGCGGTGAAGGTCGCTCATTGGCATTTCGCGCACCTTGCGCGGGTCGCTTTCCAGTTCCGGTTTTTTCGGTGCCTCCCACGGCGCGGTTGCGAACACCTGTTCAGGCAGATCAATGCAATTGTCGTCATCAGACATCGGAGTCTCCGTTTGCGAATGGCGGGGGCTCAACTCGTCGGTGTCAGTTTTCTTTCTTGCCATGTCATCTCCTGTCTATGGCTGTTAGAGGAAGTCTTTGTCGGTGCGGGTGTAGTCGTCGCCCATGTCAGGCGGCTGAAGCGCGCGGAGCCGTGCGATGCACGCTCGGCCGGGTGGATTTGGTCTTGGGCGCTCGCCCGGTGTAATAGCTTTTGCTCACGGGATTCATGCCGGGTTGTCCTCTTGAAATTGCGCAATCGCGTCCCGGGTGATCAGCACCCGGCGCCCGACCCGGAACGCCTTCAGCCTCTTGCGGGCGATCAGCCGGCGCACCGTCAACGGCTGCACGCCAAGATATTCGGCGGCAGCATCGACACTCAGGCAAGTTTCGGGTGGTGTAGGCACAGGCACACGTCTCCCTTGATCTGGAGACCCATCGGCCGTTGCACCCGCGAGGGGGAGAGGACCGTCGTGCGCAGGGGAGCGCAGTGCCAAGTGACCCGAGCGGGTCGTGCGTTGCCGCACCTAAGCCGACCCCGAGCGGGTCGTGCGCTGCCCGGCGTAGGAAGCCGGGCCATGCCGCTGCCTCTACCGCTGGGGTCGGCGCCGCACAACCCTCAAGCCGTGACTTTCCACAGCCCAGATCAGCCCAGATAGCCCGGCATCACCCGGGCGCCGCCCCGTGGAGAGAAACGTGGAAAGGCTTTTGAAAAACCGCGTTTTTCGGCCGGAAATCGCACCTTTCGGCGGACATGTAGTCCTCGCAAGGGAAGATAGACGCTAGATGTTGTGTGGCGGATGCGCCGAATCACTATGATATATCAAAGACTTGCTAAAGTGTTCTTAATTTGTTCGACGCGCGCTTTGGATGTAACCCCAACCAAAATAGCCGATAGAGATCGCAAGAAGGATTGGCAGAGCGGAACTACGCGGAGCAAAAGCAGTCCCTCAGTCACTTCCGACTGCCAACCGTGCCTAACCAAATCCAAAATGGGCTCCCAACCATCTCTCACCCAAGCCGATCGCGGCAGGGGCCAGTGTCAACACTTCAGCCGCAATGCAGTTAACCAAAAGGGCCGGCAGGCGACGGTTAACTCGCTTCAAACGCGCACCCGCAAGAGTACCTGGGACCAGCACGAGAGCGAGCGCACGCGACCGGTCGGCGATAAGTTGTTTCATCGCATGCAACTTCCTATTGCCAACATCCAGTCGGACCCGAGTTCAGATTACCCTGAGCGACCCCACCGTATCCGGCATATTCCCGCCAAAATCGGCCCAGTCTTTGCATAAAAAGCCGTGCATGCATGGCACCCGATACCACGGCGTGTTTCGATCGTGGCGTAAGGCGCGTATGATTCGTTTCAATCAGCCGCAGGATCGAGAAGTTTGCCAGACCCCTCATTCCCCGTGAATTTTCCAGCGCCGGGTCAGCCCGTCGACGAGCTGGCGCTGGCGGAGATCAAGAGCGCCATTCTCGCCAAGCTCAGGCTTGCGATCGGCAAGGACGCCGGGATGGCCACCCGGCAGGACTGGTATCATGCCGCAGCGCTCGCCCTGCGAGACCGCATCGTGCACCGCTGGCTCACCGCAGAAAAGCAGAGCTACGACACCGGCAGCAAACGCGTCTATTACCTCTCGCTCGAATTCATGATCGGTCGTCTCTTCACCGACGCGCTGAACAATATGGGGCTGCTTGCGGTGTTCGAGGCCGCGCTTGGCGATCTCGGCGAAAGCCTCTCCGAGTTGCGCAAATGCGAGCCGGATGCGGCACTCGGCAATGGTGGTCTCGGACGGCTTGCGGCCTGCTTCATGGAAAGCATGGCAACACTTGGCATCCCGGCGATCGGCTATGGCATCCGCTACGATTTCGGCCTGTTCCGCCAGATCATCAACAATGGCTGGCAGCAGGAATATCCGGACGAATGGCTGAGCTTCGGTAACCCCTGGGAATTCCAGCGGCCGGAAGTTGTCTATCACGTGCATTTCGGCGGCGGCGTCGAGCATGTCGAGCAAAGGGGACGCGACCGCGCGATCTGGCATCCGGCGGAAACCGTGCGGGCCATAGCCTATGACACCCCGATCGTCGGCTGGCGCGGTCAGCACGTCAACGCGCTGCGGCTGTGGTCGGCGCGTTCGCCCGACCCGCTCAAGCTCGATGTCTTCAACACCGGTGATTATATCGGTGCGGTGGCCGAAGAAGCGCGCGCCGAATCGATCTGCAAGTTCCTTTATCCGAACGACGAAAGCCCGGCGGGGCGCGAGCTCCGGCTGCGACAGGAATATTTCTTCGTCTCCGCCTCATTGCAGGACCTGGTCAAGCGCCACCTCGTTTCCGACGGGCCGCTGCGCGGACTCACACAGAAAGCGGCGGTGCAGCTCAACGACACCCATCCGAGCCTCGCCATCACCGAGCTGATGCGCATTCTGGTCGATCTGCACAACTTCCCCTGGGAATCCGCCTGGCAGATCACGGTCGCGACGCTCTCCTACACCAATCACACACTGTTGCCGGAAGCACTCGAGAGCTGGCCGGTGGAGCTGTTCCAGCGCATGTTGCCGCGCCACCTGGAGATCATCTACCGCATCAATGACGGCCATCTTGCGCTCGCCGAGCAGCGCTGTCCCGGCGACGTCGATTTCCGCGCCTCGGTCTCGCTGATCGACGAGAAATCCGGCCGACGGGTGCGGATGGGACAATTGGCTTTCGTCGGATCACACCGCATCAACGGCGTCTCTGCGATGCATTCCGACCTGATGAAGGAGACCGTGTTTCACGATCTCAACTATCTCTATCCAGGGCGCATCACCAACAAGACCAACGGCATCACCTTCCGCCGCTGGCTGATGCTCGCCAATCCGAAGCTGACCGAACTGCTGCGCGAAGCCTGCGGCGAGGCCGTGCTCGACGATCCGACAAGACTTGCACATCTCGAGGCGCGCGCCGGCGACAGCGCGTTCCAGGAAAGATTCCGCAGCGTCAAGCACCACAACAAAATCGCGCTGGCGCGGCTGATCGGCGAGCGGTTGAGCGTCAAGGTCGATCCGGCCGCGCTGTTCGACGTGCAGATCAAGCGCATCCACGAGTACAAGCGGCAACTGCTCAACATCCTGGAGGCCATCGCGCTCTACCACGCGATCAAGGACGATCCGCAAGCCAACTGGGTTCCGCGCGTGAAAATCTTCGCCGGCAAGGCGGCCGCCAGCTATCGCTACGCCAAGCTGATCATCAAGTTGATCAACGACGTCGCCGAAATCGTCAACAACGACCCCATCGTCGCCGGCCGCCTGAAGATCGCTTTCCTCCCCGACTACAATGTCAGTCTTGCGGAAGCGATCATTCCCGCTGCCGATCTCTCCGAGCAGATTTCGACCGCGGGCATGGAGGCTTCCGGCACCGGCAACATGAAGCTTGCGCTCAATGGTGCGGTCACCATCGGCACGCTGGACGGCGCCAATATCGAAATCCGCGAGCAGGTGGGCGCGGAGAACGTCGCGATCTTCGGCATGGAAGCGATGGACGTGGTGGTGCGGCGCAAGCAGGGGCTGGACGCCACCGACGTGATCCGGCGCTCGCCAAAACTTTTGCGCGCGGTCAACGCGATCGGCAGCGGCGAATTCTCTACCAGCGACCCCGGCCGATTCGAATCGATCGCGCATGCCCTGCGCTATCTCGATCATTACATGGTGAGCGCCGATTTCGATTCCTACTACCAGGCCCAGCGCGGCATCGATGCCCGCTGGCAGGTCGTTCCGGCCTGGACACGCGCCTCGATTCTCAACGTGGCGCGAATGGCGTGGTTCTCGTCCGACCGCACCATCCGCGAATATGCCGAAGATATCTGGAACGTGCCGGTGCACGGGCCGCTGCCGCAAACCTCCGCGCAGCGCGGCGCAAGGGGTTGAGCGAGGCTGCAATCGTCGGCGTCAGCTAGTTTTTATCGAAGTTGCAGGTGGTGTCGTCCCGGCCAAGCGAGCAGAGTGAGCGCGAGCTAGGACCCATAACCACCGGCGTTTGCGGTTACGGAAGGTGTCGACTTAAGTGCTTTAACCGAGAGGCTGCGGCTTATGGGTCCCAGCGTTCGCAGGGACGACGCCTATTGCTTCGCTTCGCTCGCAATGACGCCAAGGTTAAAAAGGGGCGGCATCGCTACCGCCCTTTTATTCAGTCTCCGAGGAAACTCCATCTTCGGAGCGATCCGCAATTCAGAGGTCATCAATTCGAAATTCCGGGTTCGCGTTTTCAACGCGTCCCGGAATGATCTCACTCCGCCGCGAGCTTCACATCGGGCGCGGCGGCGCGCACATCCGCATCGACCTGGGCCTCGAACTTGGCAAAATTCTTCTGGAACATGCCGACCAGCGCACGGGCGGTCTTGTCGAACTCGTCCTTGTCCTTCCAGGTGTTGACCGGATTGAGGATTTCGCTCGGCACGCCCGGCAGCGCGGTCGGGACGGCGAAGCCGAAATATTTGTCGGTACGGAACTGGACGTTGCGCAGGCTGCCGTCGAGCGCGGCGGTGAGCAGAGCGCGGGTCACCTTGATCGGCATACGGCTGCCGGAGCCGAATTTGCCGCCGGTCCAGCCGGTATTGACCAGCCAGCAATCGACGTCGTGGCGAGCAATCAGCTCGCGCAACATGTTGCCGTAGACCGAGGGATCGAGCGGCAGGAACGGCGAGCCGAAGCAGGTCGAGAATTCCGGCTGCGGCTCGGAGCCCAGCCCACGCTCGGTGCCGGCAACCTTCGCGGTATAGCCGGACAGGAAATGATACATCGCCTGCGCGGGGCTCAGTTTCGCGATCGGCGGCAACACGCCGAACGCGTCGGCGGCGAGCATCACCACATTCTTCGGATGCCCGGCGCGGCCGCTCCGCGAGGCATTGGGGATGAAGTCGAGCGGGTAGGCCGAGCGGGTGTTCTCAGTCTTCGAGCCGTCGTCGAAATCAGGCTCTCTGGTGTCCTCATCGAGCACCACGTTCTCGAGCACCGCACCGAAACGCTTGCTGGCAGCGTAGATCTCGGGCTCCGCCTCCTTCGACAGCTTGATGCATTTGGCGTAGCAGCCGCCCTCGAAATTGAAGATGCCGTCGCTGCCCCAGCCGTGCTCGTCGTCACCGATCAGCGTGCGCTGCGGATCGGCAGAGAGCGTGGTTTTTCCGGTGCCGGACAAGCCGAAGAAGATCGCGGCGTCGCCCTTGGGCCCGACATTGGCCGAACAATGCATCGGCATCACGCCCCTTGCGGGCAGATAATAGTTCAGCGTCGTGAAGACCGACTTCTTCATCTCGCCGGCATAATAAGACCCGCCGATCAGGACGATCTTGCGGGCGAAATCGATCGCGACCACGTTCTCCGAACGCACGCCGTGGCGTTTGGGATCGGCGCGGAAGCTCGGCATGTCGATGATGGTCAGTTCGGGAACGAAGTCCCTGAGCTCGGAGTGCTGCGGGCGGATCAACAGCGTGCGGATGAAAAGCGAATGCCAGGCGAGCTCGGTGAAGACGCGCGTCTTGATCTGGAAATTCGGATCGGCGCCGCCGTAGAGATCCTGCGCGAATAGCGTCTTGCCTTCGGCGTGCTTGAGGAAATCGGCATAAAGCGCCTCGAACTGGTCCGGGGTGATGGACTGGTTGCCGGCCCACCACATCTTCCTGTCGGTAGTGGCATCGCGCACCGTGAACTTGTCCTTGGGACTGCGGCCGGTGAAATCGCCGGTATCTGCGCACAAGGCGCCATCGGCGGACACCACCGCCTCGCCGGCCGAAAGGGAGTGCTGGTAAAGCTGTGGGGCTCCAAGATTCCAGTGCACGCACCTGAGATTTCTTAAGCCGAACTTGTCGGTGCCGAACGCGCCGTTGCGAATACCAGTCTCTTGCACGGAAACAATCCTCCTCGAACCCGCGTATATCCAAGCGCGAAGGCCGCCGCACGCGCCTTTGTCGCGGTTACCATCAAAACGAATATAGCCTTGCGGCCAAGGTTCGGCGACCTATTAGTCAGGAACGCCGTGCTTGCCAAGCCGATCCCTCGCTATTGGTTTATTCCCGAGGGGGCTAATTAAAGGCGTCATTTTGATCCGGCTCAACTTCATATGATCAGGGAAGGATCCTTCCCCGTGGCGCTTTTGGAAGCGACATTCAGCCGCGAGCCGGCCAAACCACCCGTGGCCCCTATTGCGATGCACAATCAATCGACCCGATAAGTCACTGCGCGTTCAAACAAAATCCGCGACAAGGCGGTAAACCGGCCTCGGTTATGTTTTGAACATCAGTGATCTCGGCAAGGAATCCGGCATTCCGGAGTTGGCGGGATCGCCGAACGCGGCTGCGAATCGAGGCACGCTGCAGTTGTGGGCGCGCTGCCGCTGAAATAGACGTGCATCTATTGTGGATAGCCTACTGCTTCGTCCGCGCCTCGTCCGCCAGGCTGACCAGCACCTTGCGCAACTCGCCCGGGTTGGTAACTCGCTGCGCAAAGTCGAGCCGCAAGGTTTGAGCTCCGGCCTGCAGGTCCAACCCATCGGGATCGCAGCCCGTGCAGCGCCAATCGGCCGGTTCCGCGCCCAACAGCCTCGTGGCGTAGAGGTTGATCGCGTCACGATGATCCGCATTCATGTGGTCGATGGCGCTTTGCTCGGCTTCCAGCAGCGCGGGCGCATCGGAAATCTCGGTCAAAAATTGTTGCGGTTTTAGGTCCACGATCCGTCCGAAACCGGCGACCAGATGGGTTCCACTCGCGCGAATTCGGAAGAGGGAAAAATCCTTAAAATCTACAAAGGCTTCCGCGGACGGATGAGCGTTGAGATAGCGCCGGCGCACCCCTTCAAGCTCGGGCGCGGCGACTTCCTCGGCCCGCCCTTGCAGCATGATCCGCGCCCCCTCCAGCGGATCGCCCTTGCCGCGTTCGTCCAGCATCAATGAGACCCGCGGGTCAGAAAGGATATTTTTCGTGTGTACGGCCAGGCGAGAGATCAAGAGGATCGGCGAGCCGTCCGCGTGGCTGGCGACATTCACCAGCGAACAATATGGATCGCCACTGCCTGCCATCAGGGTCGCCAATGCCCCCTCGCGGCGACGCCGCAGCAGCGAACGGGCCAACCTTGCTGGGTCGAAATCGGGGGTCAATTGCATCGATATTACCTCGTCAAGCTATTGCACTGAGGCCCTTTTTTCGGGTAAACGGACCTTCATATGGGTCGGGGCGCTTCGCCCGATGAGGCGCTTTTAAGGAACTCGGTCACACTTCAGCCCAGCTTGCATTGCTCGCTGACCATGTTCGAAGCCCAATTTATGCGGCGCTCACCGAATTATTCGCCGTTTCAGCAACCTAAGTAGCAGTATCTGAAAGCAGGCTCATGCCCACAATCGCCTTGGTCGATGACGACCGTAACATTTTGACATCCGTTTCGATTGCACTCGAGGCCGAAGGCTATCGCATCATGACCTATACGGATGGTGCGTCCGCCCTCGACGGCTTTCGCACCAGTCCGCCGGACCTTGCGATCCTCGATATCAAGATGCCACGCATGGACGGCATGGAAACTCTGCGCCGGCTGCGTCAGAAGTCCGACCTGCCGGTGATCTTCCTGACCTCCAAGGATGAGGAAATCGACGAATTGTTCGGCCTCAAAATGGGCGCCGACGATTTCATCCGCAAGCCGTTCTCACAGCGCTTGCTGGTCGAGCGCGTCAAGGCCGTGCTCCGTCGCGCGGCGCCGAAAGATCCCACCGCCGTGCCGAAGGAAACCGACGCCAAGGCGCTGGACCGCGGACTGTTGCGCATGGATCCGGAACGCCACACCTGCACCTGGAAGAACGAGCCGGTGACGCTCACCGTGACCGAATTTCTCATCCTGCAGGCGCTGGCCACACGCCCCGGCGTCGTGAAAAGCCGCAACGCGCTGATGGATGCGGCCTATGACGACCAGGTCTATGTGGACGATCGCACCATCGACAGCCACATCAAGCGACTGCGCAAGAAATTCAAGGTCGTGGACGACGAGTTCGAGATGATCGAAACCCTTTATGGCGTCGGATATCGCTTCAAGGAAACCTGACGGGCAGGCGGTTTTGGATTTACATTCGCCATGGGGACTCGCGGCGATATTGGGGCGAATGTCAAATCCGCCGCACTAGGGTAGGATGCGACTGAACCGCATCGCGGGACCTTTGGAAACTGGCGGTTTTGGCCATTGCTTGATCGAACGCAAACTGATGCAGGCCTGAGTGCCGACGACGCCTCAACGCCCGTCGTTCTCGACACCGTTGCAACCGAAAGCCCGCCGTTGTCGGGGCGCGAGCGGCTGCTCGACTGGCTGCGCCGGGTCGGCCAATTCTTTTTCACGCTCAGCTTCTCCAGCCTCACCCGGCGCATCGTTTCGCTCAACATCGCTGGCCTCGTCGCCCTGGTGGCGAGCATTCTCTATCTCTCGCAATTCCGCGCAGGGCTGATCGATGCGCGCGCGCAAAGCCTCCTGGTACAGGCCGAGATCATTGCTGGCGCCATTGCGGCCTCGGCGACGGTGGAGACCAACACCATTACCATCGACCCCGACCGCCTGCAGGATCTCAAACCGGGCGAAACCTACGGCGTGCCGGACGAATCTTCCGGACTCGATTTTCCGATCAATCCAGAGCGCGTCGCGCCTGTGCTGCGCCGGCTAATTTCGCCAACCAAGACCCGCGCCCGCATTTACGACCGCGACGGCGGCCTCATCCTCGACAGCCGCAGCCTGTACGGCCGCGGCGACGTGTTGCGTTTCGAATTGCCGCCGCCCTCGGTCGAGAAGCCCGGCGTCGCCGAGCGGACGATGATCGCGATCCGGACCTGGCTCAATCGCGGCGACCTGCCGCTCTATCGCGACCTCGGACCGGAAAACGGCAACGGCTACCAGGAAGTCGCGCACTCGCTGAAAGGCCAGAAGAGCAGTGTGGTGCGCGTCAACGACCGCGGCGAGGTGATCGTGTCGGTCGCCGTTCCGGTGCAGCGCTTCCGCGCCATCCACGGCGGGCTGATGCTTTCGACCCAGGGCGACGACATCGACCAGATGGTGACCGCCGAGCGCCTTGCGATCCTGAAGGTCGGCGGCGTGGCCTCCGCGGTCATGATCGTGTTGTCGCTCTTGCTGGCGAGCACCATCGCAGGGCCGGTGCGCCGACTTGCGGACAGTGCCGAACGCGTCCGTCGCCGCATCCGGACCCGCGTCGAGATTCCGGATTTTACCCGCCGCCGCGACGAGATCGGGCATTTATCCGGCGCGCTGCGCGACATGACGGATGCGCTCTACAATCGTATCGAGGCGATCGAGATGTTCGCCGCCGACGTTGCTCACGAGCTCAAGAACCCGCTGACCTCGCTGCGCTCGGCAGTCGAGACCTTGCCGCTGGCACGCAGCGACAACAGCCGGGCGCGGTTGCTCGCGGTGATCGAACACGACGTCAAGCGGCTCGATCGCCTGATTTCCGACATATCCGATGCAAGCCGTCTCGATGCCGAATTGCAGCGCCAGGACATGACCTCGGTCGATCTTCGCCGCCTGCTCACCGCGCTGGCGTCGGTCGCGAACGAAACCCGGCGCGGCAACAATATCGCGGTCGAACTTCGTTTCGAAGGACGAGGTGCCAACGATACCTTCTCGGTGCCAGGCCACGACTCGCGGCTCGGCCAGGTGATCTCGAACCTTCTGTCCAACGCCCAGTCTTTCTCGCGGGTCGGCAGCAAGGTCCGAATCACCTGCCGGCGGATTCGATCGGATATCGACATCGTCGTCGACGATGACGGTCCGGGAATTCGCGAAGATGCGCTGGAGCGGATTTTCGAGCGCTTCTACACCGACCGGCCCCATCAGGGGTTCGGGCAAAATTCGGGCCTGGGACTGTCGATCTCGAAACAGATCGTGGAGGCCCATGGCGGCCGGATATGGGCCGAGAACCGCGCCGGCCCACCAGGTGCCGAAGGCACACCGCGCGTGACCGGCGCTCGCTTCGTGGTCAGGCTGCCCGCGCCATGACAACGGCCCCCGGCGCCAGCATCCACGCCTCCGCGGTGCTGGTGGGGAAACGCGCCGTGCTGATCCGCGGACCATCGGGCTCCGGCAAATCGCGTCTTGCGTTCGACCTCATCCTGGCCGGCCGCGCCGGGCAGATCGCCCCGACCGTTCTGGTTGGCGACGACCGCGTCCACGTTGCGGCGAGGGAGGGCGTGGTTACGGTGCGGCCGGCGCCGGCGCTCGCGGGGCTGATCGAAATCCGCGGGCTCGGGATCCGCCGCTGCGAGTTCGCCGAGGAGGCCATCATCGGGCTCGTGGTCGATCTCGACGCCGCGGATGCCGAGCGACTGCCGGCGCCCGACGCCTTGTCGCTACGGCTTGATGGTATTATAACACCACGAATCCCCGTGGCTCACGGCTTTGATGGACTCCCGCTCGTCGTTGCCGCCCTTACCCTGTCAGCGAATTCATCTTCGGCTCAACCTTCGGCGGATTGTTGGAAGGGAATTGGTAACCATATCAACCCCACTATCGCGACCGAATAAACCGGCGCGAAGCTCCCTCCCCACCCAACTAATTTCCGGGAGAATCGCGACGATCCCCTCTTGCGCGGGGGCTCTGGATGGTCAAAGTGGCGCGTTCGTGCGGTGCACCAAAAGCACCCGCGAGGAGTTCTCGATGATTGGTCTAGTACTTGTGACCCATGGCCGGCTTGCCGACGAGTTCAAGGCCGCGCTCGAACATGTAATGGGTCCACAAAAGCAAATCGAAGCCGTCACGATCGGGGCAGAGGACGATTCCGATTTGTGTCGAAGTGACATCATCGAAGCGGTCAATCGCGTCGACAGCGGCGATGGTGTCGCCATCCTCACCGACATGTTTGGCGGCACGCCATCGAATCTCGCGATCTCCTGCATGAGCCGCCCGAAGGTCGAAGTGCTTGCAGGCATCAATCTTCCCATGCTGGTCAAACTCGCCAAGGTTCGCGAAGAGCGGTCGCTTCCCGACGCCATCGCCATGGCCCAGGAGGCCGGCCGTAAATACGTGACCATTGCCAGCCGTGTGCTCGCCGGCAAATGAGCGACGAGGATTCGTCGCCCGAAAACCTTTCCGGCCCCAGCATCCCGCCGGGTGCAATTTCCCGCGAACTTCCGATCATCAACAAACGAGGTCTCCACGCACGCGCTTCCGCGAAGTTCGTGCAGATGGTCGAGCGCTTCGAGGCCGACGTGTGGGTGACGAAGGGCGGCGAAACCGTCGGCGGCACGTCGATCATGGGCCTGATGATGCTCTCTGCGGGCCCCGGCACGTCGATCATCGTCTCGGCAAGCGGACCGCAGGCGCAGGCTGCGCTGGACGCCATTTCCGAGCTTGTCGCAGGCAAGTTCAACGAAGAAGGCACGTGAGCTCGCAGAGCTCACGTGGGTTCGCAGCGCGTTAAGCCATCTAACCAGCCGGCGGCACGATGTAGACCTTCCAGACCGTTGAAGGACCGGGGCGGCCGTGGAAGAAGCGTTGCGTGGTGATGGCGAGCTGCTCGGCATTCTTGGCGTTCTCCGCCATCCAGGCTTCGCACATCGGCAGCCGGTTGTCCGACGTATCGCAGATTCCGATAAAGCCGAGTCGCCTGGCTTCGTCCAGGGAGGTCAGCCCTGAGGACCAGACTTCGCCGGGCGTAAACGGCGCCGGATGGTCCGGACTGTAAAACGTCATCGGCTCGCCGATTTCCGTGGTGCCGGCGACCACGGGCCAGCGGCTGTGGAATCGTTCGTGCCAAATTTCGGTCAGCTCGCGCGCGAGCTGGGAACGCGCGGTGTAACTCGCGGATGTCGTGCGATGATCCGTCACCTCGCGCAGCGCGATGGTGGGTGAAGCCGCGAGGGTGGCGAGCGTCAATAAAAGCCATATCGCCGTAAGACGGAACAACGCGATTGCGGGAAGACGCAGCGCGGGAATGGCGACCAGCGCCAACGGGGTCAGAAAGAACAGCGAGATGCCCCAATCGGTCTTCATGTAGACCTTGAACACCAAAGCGCCGAGCGGTGGGCCGATCGCGACCACGAGCTGAATGATCCAGACATTGAGTGCCTGCGATACATTCACGCCGGCGTTGGGGCCCGGCGACCAGACGCGCGAAACCGCAAGCGAGGGATGACGCAGCGAGCCTGTCCAGAAAATCGCGAGCGCCGCGAGCGCCACCGGCAAGGCGAGCAGCGCCAGATTGTGACCGATATACCCGCGAACGAGGGCTGCGCTTTGCGCGAAGTCCGAAAGTCCATAGACGTCGCCGGCATAGGTCAGCGGCACGAAATCCACATCCTTGAGCCAGATCAGATGCGGAATCAGCGCCACGACAGCAACTGCCATCGCGACCCACGGCGCCGGCGAGCGCAGGAATTTCAGCCGGTCCGGATGAACCAGCGCAGCAAGCCCGATCGCGCCGATCATGGTGAGCACCCAGTACTTCGTCATCAGCGCCAGCGCGCCGGCAAGCCCGAGCCAAACGCCCGCGCGCACGTTGCGCTTCTCGAAGGCGTTCAGATAGGCGAGCACCAGCAGCGGCAGGGTGACGAGTTGCAGGAGATCGGGGTTGTACTTGAAACCCTTGAAATTGAAGATCGGATAGATCGCGAGCATCACCACGACAAAGAACGCGCGGCGGTAATCCACGACGCGCAACGCAATCAGCCAAGAGATCACCATGCCGACGGCAACCGTCGTCATCGCCAGCGCATAGGTGGACCAATCGGCAATCGGGAACAATTTGAACCAGATTCCCGCGACCCAACCCGACAGCGGCGGGTGCTTGCCATAACCGAGCTGGAATTTCTGACCCCAGGCGAAGGCTTCGGCAACATCCATGTGGACGTCCTGCGCCGCCTTCAGATTGATCAGGATGAAGGTCCATAGCACCGCATGGGCTGTTGCAAAGCCGATCACCAGCGCCGGAGCCTCGTAGCGGTCTGTTGCTGATGACACCAGCCACGCCGCCATCCGGCGCAGGCTCAGCCAGCGGCTCGAACGGCGGCGCGCGCGTTGAGCGGGGGGCGAAAATGATGCCGTTGACATGCCGTCGTGCCCTTTGGTTTAAGCGGCGCCCCGCGCGATCGGAGAGTGCCGCTTTTTCGACAGTAAGTTCCTCCGGCCGAGCCTGCGCTTCTGGGTAGCCTGTTTTTTACGTAAGTGGAATCAGCTTGGCGTGAAGAGGCCGCGCCAGGACGGTTTAATATGGTTGCCGCACGGGAACGCGAATGCTATCCCGCGCCCATGACTTCCACCCCCATCTCGAACGTCCGCAACTTCGCCATTGTTGCGCATATCGACCATGGCAAATCGACATTGGCCGACCGTCTGATCCAGACAACCGGGGCGCTGCAGGCGCGCGAGATGAAGGAACAGGTGCTCGATTCCATGGATATCGAGCGCGAGCGCGGCATCACCATCAAGGCGCAAACCGTGCGCCTCACCTATGCGGCCAAAGACGGCAAAACCTATATCCTCAACCTGATCGACACGCCCGGCCATGTCGACTTCGCCTATGAGGTGTCGCGGTCGCTTGCCGCGTGCGAAGGCTCGCTGCTGGTGGTCGACGCCAGCCAGGGTGTCGAGGCGCAAACGCTCGCCAATGTCTACCACGCCATCGATGCCGGCCATGAGATCGTACCGGTGCTCAACAAGATCGATCTGCCCGCCGCCGAACCGGATCAGGTCAAGCAGCAGATCGAGGACGTGATCGGCATCGATGCATCCGACGCGGTGATGATTTCGGCCAAGACCGGACTTGGCATCGACGAGGTGCTGGAAGCAATCGTCCACCGGCTGCCGCCCCCGAAAGGTGACCGCGAAGCTTCATTGAAGGCGCTTCTGGTCGACAGCTGGTATGACGTCTATCTCGGCGTGGTGGTGCTGGTTCGCATCGTCGACGGCGTGCTGAAGAAAGGTCAGCGCATCCGGATGATGGGCACCAACGCGGCTTACGAGGTCGAGCGCGTCGGCTTTTTTTCCCCGAAGATGCAACAGATCGAGGAGTTGGGCCCCGGCGAGATCGGTTTCATTACCGCCGCGATCAAGGAAGTGGCCGACACCCGCGTCGGCGATACCATTACCGACGACCGCAAGCCGGTGACCGAGATGTTGCCGGGATTCAAGCCGGCGATTCCCGTCGTGTTCTGCGGCCTGTTCCCGGTCGATGCCGACGATTTTGAAAGCCTGCGCGCGGCGATGGGAAAATTGCGGCTCAACGATGCGAGCTTTTCCTTCGAGATGGAAACCTCCGCCGCCCTCGGTTTCGGCTTCCGCTGCGGCTTCCTCGGGCTGTTGCATCTCGAAATCATCCAGGAGCGGCTGCAACGCGAATTCGATCTCAATCTGATCGCGACAGCCCCTTCCGTGATCTACAAGATGCACCTCACCGACGGGCAGGTGATCGAGATCCACAACCCCGTCGACATGCCCGACGTGGTCAAGATCGCCGAGATCGAGGAGCCCTGGATCGAGGCCACGATTTTGACGCCGGACGAATACCTCGGCAGCGTGCTGAAGCTGTGCCAGGACCGGCGCGGCGCGCAGAAGGAGCTCACTTACGTCGGCAACCGCGCCATGGTGAAATACGAATTGCCGCTCAACGAGGTGGTGTTCGATTTCTATGATCGCCTCAAGTCGGTTTCCAAGGGCTACGCTTCGTTCGACTATCATCTCACCGACTACAAGCCGGCCGATCTCGTCAAGATGCAGATCCTCGTCAACGGCGAGCCGGTGGACGCGCTCTCGATGCTGGTTCACCGCACCCGCGCGGAAGGCCGCGGCCGCGCCATGGTCGAGAAGATGAAGGAGCTGATCCCGCCGCACATGTTCCAGATTCCGATCCAGGCCGCGATCGGAGGCAAGATCATTGCGCGCGAAACCGTGCGCGCGCTGCGCAAGGATGTCACCGCCAAATGCTACGGCGGCGACATCACGCGCAAACGCAAGCTTCTGGAGAAGCAGAAGGAAGGCAAGAAGAAGATGCGTCAGTTCGGCAAGGTCGACATCCCGCAGGAAGCCTTCATCGCCGCGCTCAAGGTGGATAGCTAAAATTTTTCGAGCGGCGCGCGCTTTCGACAAGACCCGCGAGAAACCTACCAAATCACCGCCAATCGCGGCCAAGGCTTCTTCTCCGCTATGCAGAAAGTTGCCGGGCTGGCAGCGAAAGCGCTCACGCCACCCATCTTGATCCGCGCCGCCAGATGGACCAACATGCCCCTTAATTAATCACTCGATAAAGGGCAAGGAAACCTCATGAACAAGCCCGAAGCCCTGCCCTTATCGTTGGGCCTCGTGGACCGTGCCAGGGCGCTGGCACCTCTGATCGCGCAAGAGGCCGACGAGATCGAGCGGACACGCCGCCTGACGCAACCGGTGATTTCCGCCCTGATTGAAAACGGGCTTTATCGGGCGCTGCTGCCTCAGAGCCTCGGTGGCGCCGAGGCGCCTCCGGAAGCGTTCATGCAGATGCTGGAGGAGATCGCCAAAGCCGATGCCTCCACCGCCTGGTGCCTCGGCCAATGCTCGGTCTGCGCAATGACGGCGGCCTATCTCGATGCCGACGTGGCGCGCGAGATTTTCGGCAAGCCCAACGACATTCTGGCCTGGGGCGCGATTGCCAACGAGGTGCATGTCGTCCCCGGCGGTTATCGCATCACCGCGCGCTGGGATTTCGCCAGCGGCTCGCGCCAGGCGAACTGGCTCGGCGCCCATGTTCAGGTCGTGGAAGCCGACGGCAGCAGGCGGATGAAGCCCAACGGCACCCCGGAAATCCGCACCATCGTGTTTCCGGCGACAAAAGCCACCATGCACGACGTCTGGGACGTCATCGGACTGCTCGGCACCGGCACCGACTCCTATTCGGTCGAGAATTTGTTCATCCCGGAAAACTTCGCTGCGCTACGCGACGATTTCACGGCGCTGCGCGAGAACGGGCTGCTCTACCGCATCACCACCTACACCATGTTCGGACTGGGTTTCGGCGCGATTTCGCTCGGCGTCGCCCGCGCCACGCTCGATGCAGCCGTCGCTCTCGCCCGCGGCAAGCACTCGGTCGGGATCACGGCGATGCGCGAGAACAGTGCCGTTCAGGGGTTGATCGGCCGCACCGAAGGCAATTTACGGGCGGCACGCGCCTATCTCTATTCGACAGCCGCCGCGGCCTGGCAGGATTTGACCCGCACGGGAAATCTCTCGGAAGAACACCGGGCGGCGATCCGCCTTGCTTCGACCTGGACGATACATCAGGCGGCGTCGGTGGTTGACGCGGCCTATCACATGGCCGGCGCCACCGCCGTGTTCAAGGCCAACAAGTTCGAGCGGCGCTTCCGCGACATGCATGCGATCGCGCAGCAGATCCAGGCCCGCGACACCCATTACGAAGACATCGGCAGGAACATCCTGACCAACCGAGCATTGCCGCGCGGGCCGACCATTTAGCCTTTCACTTGGCAGGGCAAGCTGGTCGAGCACACAAATTTGGAAACTTGCGAATGACCGGCAGATCGAAGAAGCCTGCCGGGAGAGCAGCGAAAAGCATTCCGGCCAAGTCCACGAATTCCGCAATCGAGGCCATTTTCGCAGCCTATCCGAAACCGGTGAGGACGAAATTGCTGGCGCTTCGGCGCCTCATCTTCGACACCGCGAAGACAACCGGCGGTGTCGGACCGCTTGAAGAGGCTCTGAAATGGGGCCAGCCGAGCTATCTGACGTCGAAGACCAGGAGCGGTAGCACCATCCGGATCGATCAGGTCAAATCCGTCGCCAATCAATATGCGGTGTACTTTCATTGTCAGACCGATCTGGTCGCTACCTTCCGGGAGCTATATCCGCGCGAATTCCGCTATGGCGGCAACCGTAGCATCCTGTTCAGCACCGACGATGTGATTGACGAACCTGCGTTGCGCCACTGCCTGGCCTTGGCACTGACCTATCATCTGAACAGGCGCGAAGGTTTGCGTCGCAGATAAGCCGTCGGCGGTACAACCGATAGCTCCTTTCGGGCAGCGCCTGATTCGAAATTTCAATCGGCGCATTTCATACCTTTTCCATGATCGCCGGATTCCATGCCGCGCGTGCGCAATGTAGGATGCAGACATGAATCGCCGACTCGTTCTTATCCCGCTCCTTCTGGCTTTCACCACCGGTCTCGGGGCAAGAAGCGCCTTGGCGCAGGACAAGGGAAGCGTCAATCCCAAGCCGCTGCCACCGCTCGCCAACCCGAAAGATCCCAAGATCGGCGCCAGGGAGCTGTTTGCCCGCAAGGTGCTCCCGGCCGCGATGCCGCCGCGGGTGATCGGCTTCTATGCGCATGGCTGCATCGCGGGCGCGCAGCCTTTGCCGATCAATGGCAAGACCTGGCAGGTGATGCGGCTTTCGCGCAATCGAAACTGGGGGCATCCGGATCTCGTCGCGCTGGTCGAACGCCTGTCGGCCAAGGTGCACAAGGAGGCCGGCTGGCCGGGCATCCTGGTCGGCGACATATCACAGCCACGTGGCGGCCCGATGCTCAGCGGACACAACAGCCATCAGGTCGGTCTCGACGCCGACATCTGGCTGACGCCGATGCCGGACCGGCAATTGTCGCGTGAGGAACGAGAGGAGATGCCGGCGGTGATGGTGGTCCGTTCCGACCGGCTCGACATTGATCCGAGCGTCTGGAGGCCGGGCCATCTGATCATGATCCGGGATGCGGCACAGGAAGCGAGCGTGCAGCGCATTTTCGTCAATGCCGCGATCAAGAAGGCACTGTGTCGCGAGGCCAGGGGCGACCGCAGCTGGCTTTCCAAGATACGGCCGATGTACGGCCACGACTATCATTTCCATATCCGCATCAAATGCCCGCCGGGCGCCACCGAATGCGAGAGCCAGCCGGAACCGCCCGATGGCGAAGGTTGCGCCGAGGCCGATCTCGCTTACTGGTTCAGGGACGAGGTGATCCATCCGAAGCCGCAAGCGGAGCCGCCAAAGCCGAAGCCGCTGACCATGGCGGATCTGCCCGCTGCATGCCGAAAGGTGTTAGCCGCGCCGGACGCAACGCACTAATCCCGGCGAGGACTATCGCTGCAGGTCCAAAATACGTTAATGTCCGCCGCCGTCAGCGCCGCAAGCGCGCGGCCCCCCGGGACGATGGTCCCTTCCCCGTTCGACCAGAGAGCCGTCATGCCCGCGCTATCCGCGCACGGCTCGAAATTGCGAGAGCCACCATGCGCATCAGTGCACGCAACCAGATCAAGGGAACCGTTGTCGAAGTCAAGAAGGGCGCAACCACCTCCCATGTGCGCGTCGATATCGGAAACGGGCAGATCATCACCTCGGCGATCACCAACGAGGCCGTCGACGATCTCAGTATCAAGGTCAAGGACCAGGTGACCGTGGTCGTGAAGGCCTCCGACGTCATGATCGCGGTGCACTGATCATGCGTGCACCGCTCGTCATGACGTTGATCCTGCTTGCAGTCGCCCCTGCGAGGGCGGCCGAAGAGCCTAGCGGCTGCGACAAGTTCAAATGGAACATCGACCGCGAGAAGACCGCATTGACTGCGCCGGATCGCCAAAAACTTGCTTCCGGCAATGCGGTTGCAAGCTTGCCGCCGACCGGCGTGACGCTTGCTCTTGGCGCGGTGGACGCGGCGAAGCTCCCTTCGCCGCCGGAGCGCGCACCGAAAGAAGGCACCTTCGCCGGTTTTCTGAACTTCAACGCACCAAAACCGGGTGTCTATACCGTCAGTCTGTCCGCCGGCGCCTGGGTCGACCTGGTGCAGGACGGGCACGCGTTGAAGCCGAAGGCGTTCAGCGGCGCCACCGATTGCGACGGCATCCGCAAGACCATGAAATATGAACTTTCAGCAAACCCGTTCGTGCTTCAGGTCAGCGGCATCAGGGACAATTCGGTTTCGATTGCCATCCTGCCCTCCGAATGATCCGTCCTTGACGGCCAAGGCTTGTCGTCCGTGGCGATTTTACCGGTTTTACCGGGCCTGCGCGCCTGTTATGTTTTGTGTGCGATAGCGCCTGACGGCCGTAAGCCGTCCGGCGCAGTGGAACGGCGCTTCCGCCTGTCGCATCTCACTCGAGCAACGCCTGATTTCGCGCGCGAGCGAGCGCGGGGCCGGGCACGGAGCGCCCCCATGGTTCGGCTTGCCGCAGCTTTTGTCGCTATCGCGATCCTGTGCGGACTGATTTCCTCCCCTGCCTCAGCGCAGGACAAAAACATCACGATTTTTGCCGCGGCATCGATGAAGAACGCGCTCGACGAGATCGACAATTCCTTCACGGCAAAGACCGGCATCAAGGCGGTCGCGAGCTATGCCGCAAGTTCGGTGCTGGCCAAGCAAATCGAACAGGGCGCACCCGCGGATATTTTCATGTCTGCCGATACCGACTGGATGAACTATGTCGCCAGCAGGAAAGCCGTCAACGACGCCACGCGGATCAATTTGCTCGGCAACAGCATTGTCCTGATTGCGCCGCGCGACGCCGCCATTGGCGAAGTCACCATCGGCCCCGGCTTCGACCTTGCGAAACTCGCCGGCGGCGGCCGGATCGCAACCGGCGACGTAAGCGCCGTACCGGTCGGCAAATATGCCAAAGCGGCGCTGCAAAAACTTGGCGCCTGGCAGGCCGCCGAGCCGAAGTTCGCCATGGCCGAGAGCGTACGGGCGGCGCTGACACTGGTGGCGCGCGGCGAAGCGGCACTCGGGATCGTCTACGCGACCGACGCGCAGGTCGAACCCGGCGTTAAAGTCATCGGCACCTTCCCGGGTGACTCCCATCCTCCGATCATCTATCCGGTAGCGGTGACGACGGCCGCAAAACCGGAAGCCTTCTCCTATCTTTCGTTTTTGCGGTCGTCGACCGCCAAAGCCATCTTCGAGAGATACGGATTTTCATTTCTCGTAAGCCCGACCACTTAAACTCTCGTGCTTGAACTCTCGCCAACGGAATGGACGGCGATCCTGCTTTCGCTGCGGGTCGCCACCGTTGCCACGCTGGTAGCGACACCGCTCGGCATCGCGGTGGCCTGGCTGCTGGCACGGCGCGAATTCTGGGGCAAGGCCCTGGTGGACGCGGTGGTGCATCTGCCGCTGGTGCTGCCGCCGGTCGTCACCGGCTATCTGCTGCTGTTGACCTTCGGCCGCCGCGGTGTGCTCGGCGCCTGGCTTGCCGACCATCTCGGAATCGTATTCGCGTTCCGCTGGACCGGCGCGGCACTCGCCTGCGGAATTATGGCGTTTCCACTCCTGGTGCGACCGATCCGGCTTTCGATCGAGGCCGTCGACCGCAGGCTGGAGCAGGCGGCGGCAACGCTCGGTGCTGTACCATGGCAGGTTTTTCTGACGGTAACTTTGCCGCTGGCCCTGCCGGGCGTGCTGGCCGGGATGGTGCTCGGCTTTGCCAAGGCAATTGGCGAGTTCGGCGCGACCATTACCTTCGTCTCGAACATCCCCGGCGAGACCCAGACCATTTCGTCCGCCGTATATTCGCTGATCCAGACGCCGGAGGGCGACAGCGCCGCATTGCGGCTCGTGGTGGTTTCTATCCTGATCTCGATGGCCGCGCTGATGGCCTCCGAGTGGTTCGCCCGGCGCGCGTTGCTGCGCCTGCATGGAAACTGATCATGCTGCGGATAGACGTCTCCAAACGGCTTGGCGAATTCGTGGTGGAGGCTTGCTTCGCAAGCGAAGGCCGCGTTACCGGACTGTTCGGCGCCTCGGGAGCTGGCAAAACTTCGCTGGTCAACATGATCGCCGGATTGCTGCGGCCCGACAGCGGTCGCATCGAGATCGACGGCGAGACGCTCGACGACACGGCTGCGTCGGTCCATGTGCCGGTTCATCGCCGCCGGATCGGCTATGTCTTTCAGGATGCGCGGCTGTTTCCGCATCTCGATGTGCGGACGAATCTCGATTACGGACGGCGCATGAATCGTCTGGCCGAAGACGCCGAGCAGCGCAAGCGTGTCACCGATCTGCTCGACATCGGCCATCTTCTGGACCGCCGTCCGGGCCGTCTGTCGGGCGGCGAACGCCAGCGCGTGGCGTTGGGGCGCGCCCTGTTATCGCAGCCGCGCTTGCTGCTGCTGGATGAGCCGCTGGGATCGCTCGATGAAGAACGCAAGGATGAGATCCTGCCCTATCTCATTCGCCTTCGTGACGAAGCCGGCATTCCCATGGTCTATGTCAGCCATCACGCTTCCGAATTGCGGCAATTGGCAAGCCGGATCGTCATGCTCGAGAGCGGTCGCGTGACCGCGCTGGGCGGAGCGGAAGTGTTGCCGATTCCACCACCGCTCTAGGCATCCGCCGCTCCTCGCCGCACGGTTACCGATTGACCCAAAGTACGTCACCGGTGGCGGCGTCGACAGCGACCTCGATATAGCGGCCTGTCCTGTCCCGGCCCTGGATTTCCCATTTATCGCCGGCAAATTGGGTGTGGGATATGGTAGTCAGGCCAATATCGGTCGCGACCTCCAATGCTTCCTGCATCGAAAGCACGCCGCCCGTGTCATGCGCCATGGCCGGCGTTGCGCTTGCCAGCGCTATCACTGCAACGATGGGCATGATGTATTTTCGCATGGCTCACTCCTGGCTGAATTCACGTAGCTGTCGCGCAACCGTCGCGACATGGCTGAGAAACCATTCAGGGGGTCGTGTGTTCCCAACTTTGATAGCGTGGAACTGCGCAAATCTTCGGCTCTTGCGGCAATTTCTTGACCGTCCCCCGGTAACAGAGCTAGCCCGCTAAATTCCCGCGACCGACGACCAGAGGCTTTTGAGCTTCTGCTTCAGCGTTTCGAAGCGCGTGTTCACAGGCAGTTCCTCGGAATCTTCGGGCAAGCGAAGGCCTACGACATTGACCCTTCCACCGCTGATGCTGCGAGCCACCAGTACGATGGGATTGAGTTCCAAGGTGGCGCCTTCCTTCGGCGCGTGGTCGAGATGGATGTCAAAATAGTCGGCAAGGGTGAGTTTCGTCTGCTCTTCGCCGACCGCCACGCCATAGACCTCGACCAGTTCGCCAAGCGTGTGCTCGCCGGAAACGGTGAAATCGCCGAGCAAATGCGGATCGGGCGCCGAGCTCGGCGACATGTCGACAAAAAATCGGTCGAGCGCCTCGGCCTTTTCCGGCGGGGCCAGCAGGTAGATGTAGTCGCCGGGGCGGACTGGATCGGCCTCGACCGGCGAGAGAATGTGCTCGTCGCGGATCACCAGCGTCGGCTTGGACCAGGACGGGATCAGGCCGCGCCGGAAGTAAAGGCTCTTCGGCCGCACGGGATACCCGACCAATTGCTGCTCGAGTTGGCCCGGCAGGTCGAGTTCGACGCGCCGTGGACCGCGTTCGGCACGCGGCAGGGCGACATGAAGCCGCCGCGCGGCCGCCGCCAGCGTCCAGCCCTGCAGCAGGAGAGAAATGATGACGACGACAAAGGCGACATCGAAGTACAGATAGGCCTTGGAGAGCCCGACCAGCATCGGGATCGAGGCCAGGAAGATCGCAACCGCGCCGCGCAGGCCGGTCCAGGCGATGAAGGTCTTTTCCCGCCAGTTGAAACGAAATGGCGCGAGACAGAGAAACACCGCAACCGGGCGTGCTACCAGCATCAACACCAGCGCCACGGTCACTGCCGGAAACAGGCTGACGACGAGCCGCTGCGGCGAGACCAAAAGACCCAACAAAACGAACATCACGATTTGCGCCAGCCAGGTCGCGGCGTCCAGGAACGTCACGACCGAATTGTGCGCGCGCGTTGGCTGGTTGCCGACGATGATGCCGGCGAGGTAGACGGCCAAAAATCCGGAGGCGTGCGCGATCTGCGCCACGCCGAAGATCACGAGGGCTGCGGTGGTGACGAACGGTGCGTGCAGGCCCTGCGGCAGCGCCACGCGATTGAGTGCCAGCACCACCAGACGGCCCCCGATGACGCCGGCGATGGCACCAAAGACGGCCTCGCGGCCGAGTTCCAGCAAAACATGCGCGACTGAACTTTCGCCGACCGAAGTCAGTTCGACCAGCATCAAGGTGAGGAACACCGCGAACGGATCGTTGGTGCCGGACTCTGCTTCCAGCGTTGCACCGACGCGCGGGCGCAAGCGCAGCCCTTGTGCGTGAACCAGCAGAAAGACGGCGGCCGCGTCGGTGGAGGCGACCACGGCGCCGACCAGAAGCGCCTCGGTCCAGTTCAGGTCGAGCGTATATCTGGCGACCGGCGCCGTGATCAGTGCCGTCAAGAGAACACCGATGGTCGCCAGCACCATCGACGGGGCGAGCACGGTGCGGATATTCTGAAAGCGCGTTCTCAAGCCCCCGTCGAAAAGAATCAGCGCAAGGGCAACCGATCCCACCAGATAGGTCGAGCGCAGGTCATCGAAGTGTATCTTCCCGGGGCCGGATCCGCCGGCGAGGACGCCAATCAGGAGAAACACCAGCAGTAACGGCGCGCCGAAGCGCAGCGCAAGAAGGCTCGACAGAATGCCGGCCATGACGAGCACGGCACCGAGCAGAATGGCGATACTGACCGAATCCAGAGAGGTCATTGGCTTCTTGCAAATTGTTGGATTTTCATCCTTATCGTCGCCACACTTCGACGCCAACCAAATTCTGCCGGCGCCGGCTTTGAGGCTGATCCGGCTCAACGGCGCCTCGTGGCGATGGCGCCGGCGGCGCTGTTGTGTGAACCTGCGCGGCGGTGTTATCTGACCAGCGAGAACTCAAAGATGGACCCGAACGAAATCTTCGATTTCCTGCAGACCGCGGCACGCTCGGTCGGCGCGGAGGTCACTTCGCCTTGGTTCTATCTGCAGCTCGGCCTGATTCTCGTCGCCGCGGGGGTTGCCTATGCGGCAGAGGCAGCATTGCTCGCGCGTGTCGACACGGCCTCGCTCATGATGCGCTGGCCGGTGCCGCTGCGGCGGCTCGCGCGTGTCCTGATCGGCAGCTTTGCGACCGTTGTCTTCGCCGTGTGCATCATCGCCGAACGCGTCGTGATGGCTCATTCGACATGGCCGAGCCGGAGTTACCTGCTGGTCGTGGCAGCCAAACTCGCCATCGCCTGGCTTATCATCCGCCTCTTCACCTCCGTCATCCGCAACGCGTTCCTGGTCAAGGTGATTTCGCTGTCGGCATGGTTGGTGGCGGCGCTGAGCATCATCGGCCAGCTCGATTCGACCATCGAGATGCTCGACTCGGTATCGGTCGTGCTCGGCGGATTGCGATTGACGCCGCTGCTCGTCATCAAGCTTGCGCTGTTGTTGATCGTCGCGTTGTGGCTGACCAACATCGCCAGCAATTTCGCCGAGAGCAGGATCAGCCGGTCGACCGACCTGACCCCGTCGATTCAAGTTTTGCTGGTAAAGATGATCCGGCTCGGGCTGATGGTCGTGGCGGTCGCCATCGCACTGAGCGCGGTCGGTATCAATCTTTCGGCGCTTGCGGTGTTTTCCGGCGCGGTCGGCGTCGGCATCGGCATCGGCCTGCAGAAGATCGTGGCCAACTTCATCAGCGGCATCATCCTGTTGGCCGACAAATCGGTGAAGCCCGGCGACCTCGTCACCATCGGCGACAGTTCGGGACGTATCAGCGCGATGAAGACGCGCTATATTTCGGTGGCCGCAGGCGACGGCCGCGAATTCCTGATCCCCAACGAGGATCTGGTGACGCAGAAGGTCACGAACTGGACCTACACCGACAAGAACACGCTTGTGAAGGTCAATTTTGGCACCAATTACGACGCCGATCCAAGGCAGGTCTGCAGGCTCGCTATCGAGATCGCGGGCGCCGCGCCACGTGCCATCAAATCCAGGACCCCGAACTGTATCCTGGTCGAATTTACCGAAGCCGGGATGAAGTTCTCATTGACCTTCTGGATCGCCGACCCCGACGGCATGGACAACGTGAAGAGCGACGTCATGCTGGCGCTTTGGGAAGCGTTCAAGCGAGAGGGTATCCGTGTGCCCGTTCCGGTGCGCGAAATTCGCGTCCGTGGCGGTGCCCTGCCGGTAGAGTCCATCGTGGAGGTCTCGAACTGAGGCCGGCGCTGCGCCGGCCCAGGCAACCGCAACTGCGGTCCCTGCCGCTGCCGCGAGGCCGGTCACCCGGCTTGCACTGACAGCGCCAATCATTAAATTAGAGGTTCAAATCATCCCTTTTCCAAAGACATCGCCCGCTCATGAGCTACATCGAAGCCACCGATACTTCCTTACGCAAAACCGGGCAGATCAAGCTGCACAGTGCGAGCGGATTCGCCGGCATGCGCAAGGCGGGGGCACTGGTGGCCAAGTGCCTCGATCAGCTGACCGACGTCGTCGAGGCGGGGGTGCCGACCTCGCGAATCGACGAATTCGTCCGTGAGTTCGCCTTCGACCATGGCGCCTATCCCGCCACGCTGATGTATCGCGGCTATCGCTTTTCCACCTGCACCTCCATCAATCATGTTGTCTGCCACGGCATGCCCGGAGAGCGGGCCTTGAAGGAAGGCGACATCGTCAACATCGATGTGACCTTTATCGTCGACGGCTGGTACGGCGATTCAAGCCGGATGTATGCCATTCCGCCGATCGCCCGGAAGGCCGAGCGCCTGATCGAGGTGACCTACGAGGCCATGATGCGCGGCATCGCTGCCGTGAAGCCCGGCGCGACCACCGGCGACATTGGCTACGCGATTCAGAGTTTGGTCGAGCCGCAGGGCATGAGCGTGGTGCGCGATTTTTGCGGCCACGGGCTCGGCCGCATGTTCCATGACGAACCGAACATCATTCATGTCGGCCGCCCCGGCGAAGGCGTGTTGCTCAAGCCCGGCATGTTCTTCACCATCGAGCCGATGATCAATCTCGGCAAGCCGCATGTGAAGATCCTTTCCGACGGCTGGACCGCAGTAACCCGCGACCGCTCGCTTTCGGCACAATTCGAGCATTCGGTCGGTGTGACCGCGAGCGGCGTCGAGATTTTTACGCTCTCCGAGCGCCACAAGGAAAAGCCTCCGGCGGTGGCGTAAGCTCCCCTTGCTGGTCGTCACCGCCTACCAGGCGGGATGGCGAGCCATATTCGGCTGTTACCGGCCGCAAGCAAAAACCTTTGCAAGCGCCCACCCGTCCGGCAATTCCTGGTTGCAAAATCCGATTCACAGGGCATGGTGGCGCCGATGCCCGCAAAGACCGGCGATACTCAGGAAAAGCCAGCCGAGGTGCCGCATTATCATGGCCACCGGATACGGCTGCGCGAGCGGTTCCGCAGCGCCGGCGCAGACGCGCTGAGCGACTACGAGTTGCTGGAAATGGTGCTGTTCCGCGCCATGCCGCGCGGCGACGTCAAGCCGCTGGCCAAATCGCTTCTGAAGAAATTCGGATCTTTTGCCGAAACCATTCACGCGCCGCAGACGCGGCTGCGCGAGATCGATGGCGTGGGTGAAGCGACCATCACCGAGATTAAACTGATCGCGGCGGCGGCCGAACGTATTGCCAAGGGCCAGTTGCAGCGGCGGACCTTGCTCTCGTCCTGGCACGATGTGATCGACTACTGCCGCACCAGCATGGCGTTTGCCGACAAGGAGCAATTTCGCCTGCTGTTCCTCGACAAGCGCAACCAGTTGATATCGGACGAAGTGCAGCAGACCGGCACGGTGGATCACACCCCGGTCTATCCGCGTGAGGTCATCAAGCGCGCCCTTGAATTATCCGCAACTGCCATGATCCTGGTGCACAATCACCCTTCCGGCGATCCGACGCCATCGCAAGCCGATATTCAGATGACGAGGGCGATCATCGACATCGCTACCCCGCTCGGCATTTCCGTCCACGACCACATCATTGTGGGTCGAGGCGGAAATGCGAGCCTGAAGGGAATGCGATTGATCTGACGACCGGCTTCGTCCTGCGGCGCCGCTTGGTTGAACGGCACATGCCCGCATTTAACGGCGGCAACCGCCCAGGCCGCCCCGAGCCCCCCGCAAAGGTTACCATTGATAACCTCTTAAATATGATTTATATGGTTATGTGATATGCAATCGCACTGCGCTTGCGGGAGAAATCGAATGCTGCGGTATGTGCCTGAAGGAGGCCCGGTTTTGGCGTCGGTCTCGCTTACGATCCCCGCCGAGGCGCGAGTCGCGAGTTCTGCCGCGCAAGCGGTCGAGATGCGTGGCAGGTGATGGAACGCTCAACCGCACGGATCGAACTGCCGCTTGATGTGACAACAGCATCACGGCTGCGGTCGAGCGAGAGAATGGCGGTGCTTGCGACCAGCTCCGCCTTCTTCATGATCATTCTCGATACATCGATCGTGAACCTCGCCTTGCCCTCGATCGGGGCTGAACTCGCCTCGACGCTCGTCGGGCTGCAATGGATCGTTGACGGCTACGCACTTGTATTCGCAAGCCTGCTTCTCGGCGCCGGATCGCTGGCTGATCGTTACGGCGCCAGGCGCGTCTTCATGACCGGCCTTTCTGTTTTCACGCTGGCCTCGGCGCTTTGCAGCGAGGCGCCGACGATAACGCTTCTGCAGATTGCCCGCGCACTACAGGGAATCGGCGCCGCGTTGATGCTGCCGACCTCACTTGCGCTGCTCAACCATGCGATCGCCGAACCGAAACGCCGGACGCAGGCGATCTCGACCTGGGCCGGCGCGGGCGCGCTTGGAATCGCGCTCGGTCCGGTACTGGGAGGAGGCCTGGTCGAGGCGTTTGGCTGGCGCAGCATCTTCGCCGTGAACCTGCCGATTGGCCTGGCCGGGCTGTGGTTGACGTGGCGTCATCTGCCGGAAAGCCCGCGCAGCACGGTGCGCTCTCTGGATCCTTTCGGCCAGGGTTTTGCGATCCTAGCTCTTGCCGCGCTTACCTATGCGCTGATCAGCGCGGGCCGAGCGGGCGCGACCGACGCCGTGTCGCTGGCAGCTGCCTGCGTGTTCGTTATCGCGACCGCCGCTTTCGTCATCACCGAATCCCTCGTTCGGCACCCGATGCTTCCGCTCGATCTGTTCGGCCGTCCCGGATTCTCTGCCACCGCCGCTGTTGGTTTGCTTCACAACGTCGGCATCTACGGCATGATTTTTGTGCTGAGCATTGGTTTTCAGAGTGTGCATGCGACAGGCCCCGTTGTCGCCGGGTTGCTGTTCTTGCCAATGACGGGCGGATTGGCGGTGGGTACCCGACTGGGATCGAGGTTACTGCGGTCGCACGGACCGCATTGGCTGCTTGTTGGCGGACACTTCGTCGCGGCTCTCGGCGCGCTCGCGCTCGCCGAGCTCAACATTTCGGTGCTGGGCCCCCTCCTCGCTGCGCCCTTGATGGTGATCGGTCTCGGCGCCGGCACGACGACGCCGGCGATGAGCCTGTCGATTCTGGATTCGGTCGACCGCAGCCAATCGGGGCTCGCTTCAGGTCTGTTGAACGGCGCCCGTCAGAGCGGCGGCGTCATCGGCGTTGCCCTTCTCGGTTCACTGCTCGGAGAACCAGCCACCTTCGCCGGCATCCGATGGGCATTTTTCGTGGCCGCGGGCGCGCTGGCTCTCGCCGGCATGGTAGCATTCTCGGCCTGGCCAAGGACGAAGCCGCGCAATGCCGATCGAAAGGAAGAACGATCCGATCGAAGCGGGTCCTTAATCGGGAGCCTCCGGGTTGAGAAAATGGATCATCGACGCGCGGTCGGCTCTGAGTTCGATTGAACGCATCTGCATTGCCGCAGCGCCTGCTGGAACGGCGACAGGTGGGTCAGGTGGGCTTGCCGGAGCGTTCCTCTTCCAGGGTCACGGCCACCGCGGCGTTCGCGGACAGCCTTACCTTCTGCCCCTCGATGTCGGCGACCAGCTCGAGATCGATGTAGTGATGATGACGCTTGTGATGGCCCTCACCACTATCGGCCTTGGTGAGGCGGATCCTGCCGTTCTCGACGCGATCGACGGTTCCGATGAAAACGCCGTCCGCGCCGATTACCTGCATGTGCGCCCTGACACTGGTTGCCTGCTTCGGGGCCGGCGATCTGGACTGAAGGAGTTCATCGCGCTGCGCCATCAGAAGCTCCAGTTGCGCCTCCTGATCGGCGATACGCCGCGCATTCAATTCTTCGACCGCCGCACCGGAAATGGCGGCCGCCTGTTCCTCCAACTCCCGGAGGTTTCCCCTGATCGCGGCGATGCGCCTCTCGATCTCGGCAAGGCTTAGCGGAATGTCAGGCATCGTTCCTCTCCTGCCAGGTATTTCCCGCACTCGGACTTTACTTGTTCTGCCGCCACATTGAAATGGATCGCTGGCAGGCCCGCGGGGCAATTTGTTGCCCGCAGCCCCGCTTCGCCAGGTCAAATGTGGCATGGCTTGACCGCCGCCGCTTCCGGCCACCCAGAAGCTGACAGGCGGCGTCACGTGAGGACTTATTGCCGCAGCATGATCAGCGGATCGGCGCTGTCGGGCACCAGCCGCCATTGCGCATTGTCGTCGGCCTGGAAATGCCAGGTCTCGCCATTCGCTGCCATCAAAAGCAGCTCGCCACGCTCCAGCCGCCACATCGCCGGCCTGAAGGCTTCGACGGCGGGATCGCATTTCGGCTTGAGAAAGACCTGGAAATTGTCGGCCGTGGCTTCCGTGTTGGTCAGGGTCAGGCCGCAGATGGGACGGCCGTTGCCGCGTACCATCGCCCAATCGCCGATCATCTGGTCCATCGACTTGGCGAGCGAGCGGGCGGCGGCGAGATTTTGCAGAAGATAGATGCCCTCGCCCTGCCTCATGCCTTCGAAAATTCCGCTCTCGACCTCGGTGAAGTCGATCACCGGCTGCCCGGCGGCATCCTGCAAGCGGACGATATCAAGGCCCTTGACGTTCCAGGCATTGATCTCCTTGGTGAAGGGCAACGCCTTCGCGCAGGCGGGCTCCAGCTCAAGCTTAAAACCTTGCGGCGACGCATCGCTCTTCAGCGTCACGACACAGGTCTTGCTGCGCTCGGCGGTCGAGAGTTCCCACTGGCCGATCATTTCCCGCTTCAGCGCGGCGGCATCCTGCGAGGAGGCCTGCGGCCCGCAAGCGAGCAAGACCGCAAGGCTCGCGGGCGCGATGCCGAGGCGGCCTGGTGTCGCGATTCCGAAGTTCGTATTTTTCTTCGGAGCCATGTTTACGAACTTCGGAATCGAAAGGACGGACTTTTCAACCGCCACACTGGCATCAGCGTCCCTTCGCGGGTGTTTCTGCAATCGGCGTCAACGGCGCCTTGCCGGCAAACCAGGCTTTCAGATTGTCCACCACGAGTTGATCCATGGCATTGCGCGTCACCACCGATGCCGAGCCGATATGCGGCAGCAACACCACGTTCTGCATCGTGCGCAATTCCTCCGGCACGTTCGGTTCGTTGGCGAACACGTCGAGGCCCGCAGCCAGAATGTTTCCCGACTTCAATGCGGCGATCAGCGCGACCTCGTCGACCACTGAGCCGCGCGCCACATTGACGATCACGCCGCGTGGCCCGAGCGCCTTCAGCACGTCGGCGTTGATCATCTTGGCGGTCGAAGGGCCGCCGGGGACAATCACCACCAGCGTATCGACAGCCTTCGCCATCTCGACCAGATCTGGATAGTGCCTGTAGCTGACGCCGGGCGCTGGATTGCGCGAATGATAGACAACGGGAACGCGGGAGGCTTCGAGCCTGCGCCCGATCGCCTGGCCGATGCGACCCATGCCGACCATTCCAACCTTGCGATCTCGGAGCGAGCCGACACTCAAGGGATACTGCGCCGACGTCCAGAGGCCGGAGCGAAGATAGCGGTCCGCCTTGATGAATTCGCGCAGGGTCGAGATCAGAAGTCCCAGGGCGATGTCGGCGACCTCTTCGGTCAGGACATCGGGCGTGTTGGTCACAATAATGTTATGCTCGCGTGCGTAGTTGGCATCGACGTGGTCGTATCCGACGCCGAATGAAGCGACGATCTCGAGCTTCGGGAACATTGCCATGACCGCGCCGTCGCAGCGGACCGTGCTGTAAGTGACAGCGGCGCCACGAATTTTTGCGGCCACGGCCGGATTCAGGCGATCGAGATCGGCACGCGTTTCAGAAGCGTGGAGCACGAATTGATCGGAAAAACCCTTGTCGATGATCGGCTTGTTCGGCCCGTAGACCAGAAGATCGATCTTTTCCGACGAAATATTTCCGCCCACCATCAGCTTTCCTTTCCAAGCGCGCTCTCGTGCCAGCGTCGCAGCACCAGGTGCGAGGTTAGCGCCAATAGGCCATAAATGACAATTCCGGCGGCTGAGAGCAACAGTAGCGCTGCGAACATTCGAGGAATGTTGAGACGATAGCCGGATTCGGCAATTCGGTAGGCAAGGCCCGAGCCCGCGCCGGCCGAACCTGCCGCAATTTCGGCCACCACCGCACCGATCAGCGACAGGCCACCTGCAATCCGCAATCCGCCGAGAATGAACGGTAACGCGGAGGGCAGTTTGAGGAGACGCAACGTCTGCAGCCGCGAGGCGCCGTAAAGGCTGAACAGGCCGGCGAGATTGCGGTCCACCGAATTGAGACCGAGCGTGGTGTTGGACAAGACCGGAAAGAAGCCGACAATCCAGGCACAGACCACCACCGCCGTCTGTTGCGGAAGATAGATCAGGAGCAGGGGCGCGATTGCAATCACCGGCGTGACCTGCAGGATCACGGCATAGGGAAACAGCGAATATTCCAGCCATTTCGATTGGTTGAACAACAGCGCCAGCGCGATGCCGCCGATGGCCGCCGCAATGAAGCCTTCGAGCGTGGTGAAAAGTGTCGTCATCAGCGATTGCGACAACACCGGCCAGTCCTGAAGGAGGGTTGTGAAAACCGCCGATGGTGCAGGCAGCACATAGGGCGGAATGTCGTTGACCCGTACCACGAACTCCCACGCCGCAACGCCGACCGCGAGCACGGCAACCGGCAGCAGAACGCGCACCAGCCGCAAGGTTCGGCTGTCGGGTGCGCCCTGTGCGGCCGCTGGCGGCGGAGTGTCCATTAAGCTCATGGGCCGGATCGTCCGGGGTAGGATGGCGCGAGCGCGTTCGAAACCTTGCGGCAGTAGGCCGCATAATCGGCCGAGGTGCGAAAATCCTCACCCCGTGGCTCTGCGGTCGCAATCGCAATCTCGCTGGCAATGTGGCCGGGCCGCGAGGTCATAACCAGGACCCGCTGCGACAGATAGACCGACTCGAACACCGAATGGGTTACGAAAATGACGGTCTTGCGCAGGGTGCGCCAGAGCGCGAGCAGATCGTTGTTGAGCCGGAACCGCGTGATCTCATCGAGCGCGGCGAAAGGCTCGTCCATCAGAAGGATGTCCGGATCGGTGACAAGAGCCCGCGCCAGCGAGGCCCGCATTTTCATGCCGCCCGACAATTCCCGTGGGTACGCTTCGGCAAATTCGACAAGTCCCATTTGCGCCAATGCCTCGTCGATCCGCGCATCGGATTCGCTGGCCGGCACATGTGCGAGTTTCAATGGCAGGCGGACATTTTCGCGCACGCTCGTCCACGGCATCAAGGTCGGTTCCTGAAACACAAAGCCGACGGGATGTGGCCCGCTCGTCTTTGCGGCAGGTCGGGACACCCGCACCGTGCCGGAGGTCGGTGCGATGAGGCCGGCGATCAACCGCAGTGCCGTCGACTTTCCACAGCCGGACGGTCCGAGCAGTGAGACGAACTCTCCCTTGCGTACCTCAAGGTCGATCGGACCCAGTGCGACGACACCGCTCTCATAAACCTTGGTGACACCGCGCATATCGACCGCAAGGCCGGTTTCAACGGCTTGCTTTTCGGTCAAGGCTGCGCCTTTCGTCATCGCGCCCGCGCCCTAATTCTTCGGCCGCAGGTCTACGCCGACACCCTTGTTGACAAAGCGAAGCGTGTAGGCCTTGCGGTAGTCAATATCGGGGCGGACAACGCGGGCACGCACCATCTTGTCGAAGAAGCTTGCCATCCGCGCGTCGGTCATGGCGCCGATGCCGTCGCGCAGCGAGTCACCGGAATCGACAATGCCATATTCCTTCATCCTGGCGATGGAATAGGCGATCAACTCGTCGGTCATTTCCGGATTGAGTTTCCTGATCATCGCGTTGGCAGCAGTGTTGTCGCCGTAGAGATAATTGTACCAGCCGATCATGGAAGCATCGACGAAGCGCTGAACCAGGTCCGGTTTCTTGTCGATCAGGTCGCGGCGCGTCTCGATCAAGGTCGAATAGCTGTTGAAGCCATAGTCGGCCAACAGGATGATTCCGGGCTTGAAGCCGGCGCTCTTCTCAATCGCATAAGGCTCTGAGGTGACATAACCCTGCATCGCGCTTTGCTTGTTGGCGAGAAACGGCTGCGGGTTGAAGGTGTACGGCCTGACCTTTTCCTCGTTGAATCCGTATTCGGACTTCAACCACTGAAAATAGCTCGAGATACCTTCCTTGGATACGAACAGCGTCAGCGGTTTGAGCTCCTCGAGCCTGGTGATCTTCGATTCCGGATGCGTCAACAGAACCTGCGGATCCTTCTGGAAGATGGCGGCGACCGTGACCACCGGCACGTTGTTGGCGACCGCGTCGAACGACATCAGCGTGTTCGCGGCCATGAAGAAATCCAGCTTGCCGGCGATCAGCAGCATACGGTTGTTGTCGTTCGGGCCGCCCGGCACGATGGTGACGTCGAGCCCGTATTTGGCATAGGTGCCGTCGGCCACCGCCTGGAAGAATCCGCCGTGCTCGGCCTCGGCCACCCAGTTGGTCCCGAACGAAACCTTGTCGAGCCTGGTCTGGGCCCGCGCCGGCGACAGGACCATCACAAGGGCCACGAGAAGCGTTAACGCTCGCAGCAAAAGAGCCGGGTTCATGTTGGACTCCGCAGGTCGTTTTGGCACATGATAGGAAGCATCAGGAAGCATCGGGTTCCGATGACTTCCGTCGTAACCAATACGAAACCATCTTGCAAATCCGGCGAACCACCACACTCGTTAAAAGTCTGCTCGATGAATTCGACCTTGCCTCCGCGTGACTGGACCGACATCCACTGGCCTGATTTCGCAGGCTCAGGGCTTGAGCGATGGATTGCGGTCCTGCCGCTGGCGGCCACCGAACAGCACGGGCCGCATTTGCCGCTCGGCACCGACGTGATGATCGCGCAGGCCTATTTGACACGGGTGCGCGAGCTCCTCCCCGACACTCTACCTGTGACCTTTGTTCCGCTGCAGCCGGTCGGCATTTCCACCGAACATATCGACTTTCCGGGAACGCTGACCTTGCCGACGGAAGTCGCGCTCAAGACCTGGTTCGCGCTTGGCGAAAGCGTCGCGCGCGCCGGCGTGAAAAAACTGGTGATGGTGACGAGCCATGGCGGCAACAGCGCCGCCATGAGCGTCGTCGCGCAGGACCTGCGCGCAAAGCACGGGCTTTTGGTCGTCACCACGGGCTGGTCGCGCCTCAGCACCACGGCCGGTTTGTTCGTCGCAGCCGAGGTGCAGCACGGCATCCACGGTGGCGCCGTCGAAACCTCCATCATGCTGGCGCGATACGGTCAGCATGTCCGCAGCGAAGCGATTGCGGATTTTCGCTCGTCCGGTATTACGGCGGCGAAGGATTATCATTTGCTCTCGACCAATCGTCCAGCGCCGTTCGCCTGGCAAGCGCAGGACCTTCACCCGTCCGGAGCCGTGGGCGATGCGACACAGGCATCCGCGGAAAAAGGCGAGCGCCTGATCGATTCCGGCGCGCGCGCCTTTTGCGAACTGCTCGCCGATGTCGACAAATTCGACCCGAAAACGCTGTCTAATCCCTCCAAAGTCTGACGGAGATCCGACTAACTCCGCGAAATTCCTGCGAGAAATTGCATTGCACGATTTTAATCGACGCTCTTCGAACCGGTTTTGAAGACGTCCCGTCCAACGGGCATGCGGACCGATAGCGGGCCGCCTCAGAACCGGAAGGAGTTTCTCATGTCGATCAAAACGAATATTGCCGCTCTCGCGTTGGCTGCCCTCGCTGTTACAGGCACTATTGCATCCACCACGACCCAGGCCGAAGCTAGACCATTTGGTTTGGGCTGGGGTATCGGAGCCGGCATTGTCGGCGCCGCAATCGTCGGCAGCGCGATCGCCGCCAATGACGGCTATTACTACGGCTATCGCCGCTGCGGCTTCGTTCGCCATTTCGATGCCTACGGCAATTACCTCGGCGCGACCCGCACCTGCTACTGACATGCGAGGAAGCGAAAGCCGCGCCGCTCCGGCCAGGCGGCGCGCTTTACTCAAAACTCGTTCTGATCGTGGATCCTGCGTCCGGCACAGGCGCCTCATCCACCCCGTGTCGCGCCCGACCAGCCCCGCTGTCTCATCCGGGCTGGTCATGCCTTTACGGATTCGATAGAAACGGCATCTACTTGCATAGCATAGGTGGGTACCCTATATTAGCGCCATGTCCCATACCATCAAGGCGAAAAAGAAGTTGCTGGCCCGTGTCGGCCGCATCCGTGGCCAGATCGAGGCGATCGAGCGCGCCTTGAGCGAAGAAGCCGAATGCGAGCGTATCATGCACATGATCGCCGGCGTTCGCGGCAGCGTCGCCGGGCTGATGGCCGAGGTAGTCGAGGACCACATCCGTACCCATCTCGGGCCCGAGAAAAATGCCGGCGCACTGAACGCCGACGCCGCAGATCAGTTGATCGACGTGGTCCACACCTATTTGAGGTGAGAGAAGATCATGACGCCCAGCGATCAGGTCTTTCAGGTTCCGCCGCACGACCACTTTTTCCTCGGCAAGGATCACGACCGGGCCGAACGGCGCACCTGGGCGGTGATCATCCTTTGCACAGTGATGATGGTCGCGGAGATCGTCGGGGGCGCCTTGTTCGGCTCACTCGCCCTGATCGCCGACGGTCTGCACATGTCGACCCATGCCGGCGCGTTGCTGCTGGCCGCGCTTGCCTACACCTATGCCCGCAAATATGCCGGTGATCGCAGTTTCACCTTCGGAACCGGCAAGTTCGGCGATTTGGCCGGCTATTCCAGCGCCATCGTGCTGGCGATTATTGCGCTGTTGATCGGCTATGAAGCAGTCATGCGATTTCTCAGTCCTGTTCCCATCGCTTTCAACGAGGCAATTCCGATTGCGGTGCTCGGCCTGATCGTCAATGTCGCGAGCGCCTGGCTGCTGTCCGGAGGCCGTCATCGTGAGCAGAGCCATGGTCATTCGCACGGACACGCGCATGGTCATGACCACGCACACGAGCCTGGTCAAACGGACTTCCAAAGGCACGACCACGACCACAGCCATGGCGCGCATCACCGCGACAACAACATGCGGGCCGCCGTGGTTCACGTCATGGCGGACGCCGCCGTATCCGTGCTTGTCATTATCGGTTTGCTGCTGGCGCGCGCATTCGGCTGGCTCTGGATGGATCCGCTCGCCGGCCTGATCGGCGCACTGGTCATCGCCAATTGGTCGGTTGGCCTGATGCGCGATACCGGAGCGATCCTGCTCGATCGCACTCCGGATCCGCGGATGGCGGAGAAGGTCCGCACGGCGATCGAAAGCGAAGGCGACCGCGTCATCGACCTGCACCTCTGGCGGCTTGGGCCGGGCCATCTCGGTGCCATTGTCTCGGTCGCAACGTCAGAGACGCACGACGCAGCACATTACCGGAAGAGATTGGCAAGGTTCCCCGACCTGTCGCACGTGACGGTCGAGGTTCACCACCATTCACCGGGCGGCTGAGACCGCGGCGCTGCGTCCGCGCTCGCAGCGCGTCTTGGGAGATTCCTTTCAGCCCGGAAAGCGGCGTTCGGCTGCGCGTTTGAGGCGAGAAAGCGAGTCAGCAGGACCCGAACCGAGTCTGCGGCCCAGGACCGTTCTCATCGCCGCCCCTCTCCACCCCGCGGGGAAATCGAAGTCACAGCGATAGTGCACGCGGCAATGCCTGTCATCGAGAGGCGTGCATTGAATATCCTCGCGAACCCCGAGCCCAAACGGCAGTTCCACGTCCAACCCGAGATGGTGAGACCCTGGATCGATCTCCCTGATCCTTAGCGTCAGCTTCAGATGAAACATTCTGAACCCGGTCTCGCCATGAACCACCTGTCCGACAACTGCCGGTCCAGGCGGATCGACGCCAACCAGACGCACATCGAATACGCTTCCCCAATCGTCGGGCGTCACGAGAAGGGCCCAGACAAGATCGATGGGAGCGTTGATTGCAGCCGTTGGGCAGCTCAGATAGCTCATCGCGCCACCAGGGGTGGGGTCAGCGTCCGCGAAGGCGGACGATCCAGTACTCCGGGCCAGTCGCATCTGGTTATTGGCGTCACGGCGTACTGGATGCCCCGCCTTCGCGCGGCATGACCACATCTTTGAGGTCCGGCAATGCGTGGATACAAATCACTCCGGTTTGGATTGTGTCCTTCGATCGAGCGGAGCTTCCAAGCCCGATTCCACTTCTCCAAACGCTTTTCCCGCTTAATGGCGTTTTCGGGATCATCGAACTCCTCAAAGTCGAAGTTCGTCGAGGAAACCTGCTCGTCATAATTCCATCATATCATCGCCACTGGTCAATGCCTTTTCCGCGTGCACATGACGGGCCGCGCTCCGGATTTGGTCCGGAGGAAAAAAGCGAGCAAAGCCTATTGATGTCTGCCGACAGATTCTGCAATGAACACCAGTTTGCGACATGCCACCTGAGTTGGTTGCCGACTCACCGCTACGCCAATCAATCGTTCATTCCAAACCATCCCTGACGGGTCGCGATTTTCTTGACGCCGGGCATCCGGCGGGTTCGACACAAGGCGGCACGCATGACGCTTGACGATATTCTGACCCCGAGACTGGGACAGGCGCTGCGGCCGAACATCTGGGATGCCGTCGCGCTCGTGCTCGTGATCGGCGCCATGGTGCTGATCGTCTATGGCGGCGAGCAGACCACGCTGCCCTTGTCCACCCTCGACACCTCTCCGGTTTCGCTCGACCCGGCCAATCTGCCGGCTTATGCGCTGCGCACGACCATGCGGATGCTGCTCGCCATCGTCTGCTCGATCATTTTCACGCTGGTCTATGCCACGCTCGCCGCTAAAAGCCGGCGGGCCGAGATGGTGCTGATCCCGCTGCTCGATATCCTGCAATCGGTGCCGATCCTGGGCTTTCTCACCTTCACGGTAGTTTTCTTCCTCAATCTTTTCCCCGGCCAGGTGTTCGGCGCCGAACTGGCCTGCGTGTTCGCGATTTTCACGAGCCAGGCCTGGAACATGACCTTCAGCATGTACCAGTCGATCCGCAACGTCCCGAAGGATCTGGACGAAGCCTCCAAGAGTTTTCACCTCAGCGGATGGCAGCGCTTCTGGCGGCTTGACGTGCCCTTCGCCATGCCGGGCCTGATCTGGAACACGATGATGTCGATGTCCGGCGGCTGGTTCTTTGTGGTGGCCTCGGAGGCAATCACGGTCGGCAACACGACGATCACGCTGCCGGGCATCGGCTCCTATGTTGCGCTTGCGATTCAAAGACAGAACCTGCCGGCGATCGGCTATGCCATCCTGACCATGCTTCTGGTGATCATTGCCTACGACCAGCTGCTGTTTCGCCCCGTCGTGGCCTGGGCCGACAAATTCCGCTTCGAGCAAACCGCTTCGGGGA
>Ga0306920_100000759_pt1 | contig 38774 bp, 34 predicted proteins | sample flu12Cox44000170_FD_204666 | JGI IMG/M metagenome (GOLD analysis project Ga0306920, IMG submission 204666) | Lab enrichment of tropical soil microbial communities from Luquillo Experimental Forest, Puerto Rico - flux4day.12C.oxic.44.000.170 (v2)... | ecosystem: Environmental > Terrestrial >... | reverse complement strand
CATACAGCGTTTGCTGCTGATTGAAAAACCGCGTCACGCTGGGCACGATTTTCTGGCCGTCCATTTCCAGGGGTGTCGAAGCGAGTTTCGCTTTGATGCCCTCTGCCTTCGTCTGCACTTCGCTGGATTTCTCAACGGGTACCAATTGGCTCGACAGCAGAACCGAACTGAGGCTGAGTTTCGCCGTTGGCCGTGGCGGGATTACCAGCGGCTGCTCGAATGTCCCGATCTTTCCCGATGCGTCTTCTCGGGCCACGAATTTCATCCGATACACACCCGGCGCCAGCACTACGCCTCCTTGGTATACCAGGCTGCTGCGGTTCACTTGCTGAAAGCGCTGCTCGTCCAGATGAACGGTAATCGTGTCGCGCAGTGCAGCCACGGACTTCCCCGAAGGCACCGCAAGCACTTCCGCCGCGAAATCAAAGTCCGCTTCATGCCGGCCGTGTTTCTTTGCCCAGTCGAGCGCGTTTGATGGAAGCTTTGCCGAGATGGGTACGTATACTTGCTGGTCGCCGATGCGAAACATCGCCGCCTCGACGGCGATGGGCAAGTCGACTTCCGGATTTTCCTCGCGCAAGGCGTCGGCCAGCTGCTGGTTGCGATCTTCCTTCTGAAGATGCTGAAAATCGCGCGGCGCCCAGTAGCCATTGCGATAACGCACGTGCGCTCGGGGCGCATTCACTCTGATCCGAACCGCATGCCAACTGCCGTCGCGCTTCACATCCGCCGGCAGGTCATAGCCGATCAGGTAATAGCCATTGTTCTCCTGTTGAATTTTCGGGAACGCGTCGCTCAAGTCGCCCAGATCGAAAAATGCGAGCCCGCCCGTATCGGTGGAAAGCGTTGCCAGGGTGTCGCGAGAATCCTCGCGTTGATCGGTCTGGTGATAAACTGCTGCCCCGCTGAACAGCGAAGTGCCTGTGGCCGCCGCAGTCGTCGCGTCGCCACCCGGTGGCGTGGCAAAGATTCCTCGCGCGTCGATTGAGTAGATCGAAACGTCAGCGCGGTTCGCCGCATCGGTCGCCGCACGCAACTCGGCGCGATTCTCTTCCCCCGTTTGGGTAATTCCACCGGTAAACTCAACGAGCGCCTTTCTCCCCGGAATCGCGGAGAGTACATTCACAAGGCCCTCGATGGCTTCAAGTTTCTGATCCGTGTTGAACACGTTGAATTCCGTCTGGTCGGGTGTAAACGCGTCGCCTGTATCCTGCTGGACGTCGTATTCGCCATTCTGTGCAGCCGCATAGAGAGGATTGGCCAACTGCGACGAGGCGCCCGGCATGAGCAAGCCGACTGCCTTTTCAAGCGTGGCATGGTCGTTGGTGAAATTCGCGAGCACCCTCAGATTCGAACTGAGGGTGACCACCGCCACAAGGTCCGCTGGCGACATCTGCTGTTTGAGAAACTTCAGGGCAGCTTTGTGCGCACGCGCGATGTCATCGGTTTCCATCGAGGTCAAATCGAAGAAGAGCGCGATCATCCGGCGGTCGCGGACCCTCTCCATTTCTGTCTCGGTCGTCGCACCGATCGGCGTATCGACGGGAATTACCATCGGAGCACTCCCGCTTGCCGGCTCCGCTGTTTCCATCCGTTCGATATCAGAATACGTGAACGTCGATATTTTTACCGGCTTGCCGTTATCGGTGATCTCGAATTGATCGGCTCGCAAACCTTTGATCGGCTGGCCGGAAGAATCATTCACTTCGACGTCAATCCGCACTACGTTCGATTCGGCACGAAGCTTTGACCCTGAAATGGGTGGCGGAGGCGGTGCTGGTGCCCCCGGCTGCTGTGCGGGAACATAGGCAGGGAGCAGCGCCAGGCTGCCGAGCAACCCCGTTGCGAAAGCCAGTGTAAGGTTGGCTCGGTATCCCGGCCGACTTTTTGCCGCCCGTGCCATCGATGTTCTCTGCCTTTTCCCCGCCGCCTGGGTGTCTGCGTGGCCACGCCTATAGATTCACGCGCACCATCAGGTACATCGTTCGCATCGCCCCGGCGCTGGTCACTGCCCCGAAGAACGAGCGAAATGGTCCGCCCGAATTACCCGAAATCGTCCCGCAGGAAATGCCCGACGCGGTGTTGAAGCAAGGCAGCAGGGTCCCGATTCCCGTGAAATTCGGGGTATTGGTCAGGTTTTGTATCTGCCAGCTGAAATTTGCCGTGCGCCGCCGTTCTGGTCCGAAGCGGACGGTCTTTGCGATCGACATGTTCCAACTGAACGTGCACGGCCCTTCGACCGCGCCGCGCGGCTCATCTCCATAAGTAAGATGGCCGCCGCTTGGATCGAGCGGTGGGCTGAAAACGCTGGTATTGAAAAATTCCGTCCTCGTCCCGCCGCAGACGCCCAGATTCGGATTGCCGGTTAGATTGGGGCGGAGCGAAAAATTCGCGCCAGTTCCGTTATCCGATGCCGTCCCACCCAGAGTTACTGTGAAAGGCGTGCCTGTTTGCCACGTAAAGATGTTCTGTAGTCGCCAATCGCTGAACACGCGCGACTCCCAACCATGATTCGCAAAGTGATGCCTCTCGCCAAACGGCAACTCCCAGTTTGAAACGGCGCGGAATTGGTGGCGAACGTCAAATGTCGACAGTCCATATTCTTCGCTCAGATATTGCAACCCGTCCCGCTGCTCGACGGTGGCCGTCGTTCCCCCAATCGAGCTCGCATCGTCCAGTGACTTCCCGAACGTGTAAATCCCCTGCAGCATGAAACCATGGGTGAATCGGTGCATCAGGCGAACCTGCAGCGCGTTGTAAATCGAATAGGCGCCCGACTGCTCGAACGTGTAACCGGTCGCGGATGGATCGATGCGGTTTTGCTGAATTTGATCCTGCGGCGTGCCTAGGGGAGCGCGGTTCGGCGCGCGCAAAATATCGAGATCCGTTCCTTTGGTGCCCGTGTAGGTCAGGTCCAGAATCCAATTCTGGGAAAGCGACGTTTCCGTCCCCAAGCTCCAAATCTGCGCATAACCCGGCTTGTAGTTGGGGTCGACCGAGGCCGTGTTCGGTATGGTAATCGGTCCGGCGAGGAAACCGTTGTTGAGTGTAAGCGGTGCGGCCGAAGTCGTAGTCAAGTTTTGACTCGTGGTTGTGGGGGCCTGATACAAAAGCTCTTTTGCCAGCGTGTTGTAAATCGACACGTTGTAAAAGATCGAGTAACCCGAACGAATCACCGTCTTCGGCTTGATGAATTTCGGTTGCCAGGCAATCCCGACACGAGGCTCGAAATTGTCGTATTTGCCGTGAATCAAAGCGCGAGGCAACCCGTCGGGCGCAAGACCACCCACTCGCCCCAGCTGGACCACATCGGCGAGATTGCTCACATTGAGATTCACCATGTTGTTGTTCAACTCGACTGGCGGGGTCAGAGCGTCATATCGAAGACCATACTGGAGCGAGAATGTCTTGGTCATCCGCCAATCGTCCTGCGCGTATGCGGCCACGCCCCAGCTCCGCAAATAAGTGCTCGGGTTGGCCGCCAACTGCAGAGTTGTCGTGAACGGAAAACCACTCTCCACTGAACCGCTCGTTGGACATGCATCCGATGTAGTCGCACAGGTTAGAAAATCGGCTAAATCATTGCCCGTTGCGATGCCGGTGAACACAAAACCGCCGCGCGGGTTGGGACTGCCATCCGTGTTCAGCTCGATTCGCCTCAGCTCTCCGCCAAACCGCAGGGCGTGATTCTTGTGGACCCACGTCAGGTTATCATCCAGCCGAAATGTCTCATTGTGCGTCAGAGACGGAATCGGGTCGTTAAAACCCGAGAAGTTCGTGAAACTGATTTCGGGCAGACCATAGTTGGCCGCGGAAATTTCACTGGACGGAACACTCAAATCGATCCCCAGCGCGGCAGGCGAAAGCGCATTATCAAATGCGTTGTGGCTATCTACGCGAACGCGGCTGCGGCTCCAGGTCAAGCTTGTGCTTTCTACCACGCGGGGAGACCAGTTGTGCGAAAGCCCCAGAGTCGCGCTTTGATTAAGCAGGGATTGATTTCCCGCTGTGCTCAGAAAATTGCCAAACGTGTCCGTTCTCTCGGAGGAAAGGCTGTACGATCCATTGAGGTTGAATTTTGCATTGATGGTGTGCAGTACGGTGGTGTTCAAAATATCCGTATTCTGGGTGGGCGACTCCTGCAGCAGATAATTCTGACCTCTCGCGGTGGGCGGCAGATTCGGCTGTGGAATAGAGGCCAGCAATGCCTTCGCTACGCTGTTGACGGGAATTTCCTGCCCGCCGGGACAACTGGTTGGATCGGTGTTGTACGGAAATGGGATCGAGCTGAACGGCTCGAGGATCGGCGCGCTGCTTGCACTTGTTGAAAGGAAGCAACCGGCGCGCTGTTCGGCCGTCGGTACGATGGAGTAGGTGCTTAGCGGATTCAGCAAGGTCTCGTGCTGATAGTTCACGAAAAAAAACGTTCGATCGCTCCCGTCGTAAATGTGCGGGATCTTCAGCGGACCGCCCAGGTTCGCGCCCACGCGCTCGTCCCAAGTAGGGACCTTCTGGGTGGGCGTCCCGTTCACGGAAAACGGTTTGGCATTAAATGCGGAATTGGAGTATCGATTGTAAAAACTGAATCGGACTCGATTTACATTCTGCCGAAACAGCCGAAACCCTCCTCCGCCGGGCGCTCCTGGGCCGCCACCCCGCCCCCCGCCGCGTCCCACAAAAAGTGCATTGCCGCCAAACCCTGCGGGCCCCATGGCTCCGCCGCCACCTGGTCCGCCGGCACCCGGCCCTCCCTGCACCCCGACGCCCGCCACACCGGGAATGTTCGCGCCGCCAGGACCGAACCCTTGGTCAAACCCTCCTTGGCCTACGATCATCACCGATCCATTCAGCGCAGTCGTTGACAGTCCCTGGCCCACCGTTCCTTGAAGCAGAAAGGCATCGGATGAAGAAGCCCCCCCGATGTTCCCATTGGGCTGAAGCCCGGCGCCGCCGGGGACCAGTTCTTCAGAAGTGGCACCCTCTCCTGTCACGTCGGTCTGCTGAAAACCGCCACTCACCAGCCCTTGCTGCACGGCGTTTAGCACGCCGGGTGGAAGCTGGCCCCGCCCTCGTCCGCCGGGTGCATAGGCACCCGACGCATTCTGCGCGTTGGGAGAGGCAGCTTCGCCGGAAAGCGGACCGCTCTGTCGAAGGAATCGACGCCCGCCCGCATTGCCCGGAGCCCCGGTCGGGCCCGAAAGCTCGGCCAACGTGGAAACCCGCAAGACAAGCTCGATTGGCTTGGACGATCCGGTAGAAAGCTCTGCTTGGACAGACGCCTGCTCGAATCCCAACTGCGTGGCGGTAGCATGGTAGTGGCCCGGGGGAACCGCGGGAAACGCGAATCTGCCCGCAATGTCTGTCCAGGTTACCCAAGCCTTTTGGGTGTTGGTGTTTAGCAGGTGCAGGGTGGCGCCTGGCACGGGCGAGCCATCTGCTGTGCGGACGACGCCTTCGGCGGAAATCGCCGCACCCTCCGGCGTTTGCTCGGAAGCGGCAGCGAGGCCTAGGTGTTGGGGTGACGGCGGAGGCAGCGACTCAGGCGGCGCTGGCGCCTGCTGAGCCGGCTCCGCAGGCAAGGAGTTTTGCCGTCCGAAGGTGAAAACGGCAAATACGAGAAAGGCGCAGAGTGAGATCAAAATAGGCAGAAAAGGTGAGTCGGCCCTACGGCGGATTGAATAGCCCAACTTCACTCTCGCTCATCCCTATCACTCGCAGGAAAAGGCCCAACGGCATTGCCCGTTGGACGCTCTAGGAGCGGCTCACGTTACCTCGCGATCACTCGCAAAAAATACCTTGGACTGAAGCAATCTTCCACCAAAGCGATCTGGCGGCCCTCAACGCCGACAACCTTTGCAACGTTTTGCTGCCGGAAGACGCCCGACATAGGCAAAAATGGGCGTTAGCTGGCACCCCCGGAGCTTCATTCCTGATCGCACCAGAGGGAGTTCCAAAACCTCGCCTCAGGCTTTCGCATGCGCCGCGTGGTCCTGTATTATGCCCCGAGCTTTCTGTGATGGCGCCTAGGCATGCCGGGCCGGAGCGCGCCCACCAACAACTTACCACAGGCGCAAGCACTCTTCTGATTTCGCTTCTAAGCGAAGGGGATAGCGCTCTGGGGGTAGAAATGAGGAACACATTCGATGGCTGAGTCTAAATCTCCGATGCGCCTTGCGGTTTTGGGCGCCGGGAAAATGGGCGGGATATTGATCGAAGCGTTCGTGAGGCATGGACTGGTCTCCTCAAAGAACATTTCCGCGACCGTGCAGCACGCGGCGCGCGAGCGAAAGAATGCTTCGCAGCTGGGTGTTTCGCTCGGAAACGACAATCGCGAAGCGGTGAAAAAGGCGGATGTTGTTCTGCTGTGCGTTAAGCCGCAGACTGTGGAGCAGGTAGTCGACGAAATCAAGAAGGAGCTGACTGAGAAGAAGCTGCTGATTTCCATTGCTGCGTCCGTGCCAACCGAATACATCGAGCGCCGGCTCAGCACGAAAGTGCCGGTGATTCGCGCAATGCCGAACACCCCCTCAATGGTTGGCGAAGGAATCACCGCGATCGCCAAAGGAAAGCTGGCTACCGAAAAGGATGTTGAAACGGCGCAAAGACTTTTTGGCGCGGTGGGTCGGACCGTCGTCGCGGATGAAAAAAATATGGACGCCATTACCGGGCTTTCCGCGAGCGGGCCCGCGTTCATTTACATCATTCTCGAATCGCTCGCCGAGGGCGGGGTCAAGGCGGGTCTTTCGCGCGAGCTGGCGACCCTGCTCGCGGCGCAAACGGCTCTAGGTGCGGCGAAAGTCGTGCTCGAGACCGGTCATCACCCAGCGCTGCTCAAGGATACGGTGACAACACCTGCGGGATGCACCATCGACGGCATTCTAGAGCTCGAAGAGGGCGGCTTGCGCGTTACCCTGATCAAAGCGGTAATGAAGGCGGCCCAGCGGGCCAAGGAATTGTTGGTCACTGATGAGGAATGACGATCCCCTAGCGGTCGAAAAAACCCAGTCGGCCTTCTAGCGATTTCGATCGAGCTGGACGTGCGAAAGTCGGCCGGCGTCCCCGCGGCTCTGCCTCACCACCTCTCGTTGTAGACTGGAGGTCCTGAGAAAGGAATGGGATAAATGAAGGCGATACGAGTCGCGAAGTATGGTGGGCCGGAAGAACTGAAATTGCAGGAGCTGCCCGAGCCGAAACCTGGCGCCGGCGAGGCGCTGGTGCGCCTCCACGCGGTGGGAGTGAACTTCGCCGACATCTACTTTCGCAGTGGCTCGGCACGCGTGCCAAATTCCTTCCCATTCACGCCGGGAATCGAGGGCGCCGGAGTAGTGGAAGGAGTCGGCCAAGGCGTGAGCGAAGTGAAACCGGGCGATCGCGTGGCCTATTCGACCCGAACCGTCGGCTCCTACGCCGAACGTCAGGTCGTCAGCGCCAGGCAACTCGTGCCCCTGCCGAAAGGGGTCAGCTTCGAGGACGGCGCTGCGATCATACTCCAGGGCTTGACCGCCCACTATTTGGTGCATGAATTCTACCCCATCAAACGCGGATCGACGGTGTTGGTGCACGCCGCGGCAGGAGGAATGGGCCTGCTTCTGGTCCAGTGGCTCAAGCATCTGGGCGCGGTGGCCATTGGCACGGTGTCTACTGAAGAGAAAGCCAAAGTCGCACGCCAAGCCGGTGCGGATCACGTGATCCTCTACACCCAGCAGGATTTTGCTGAAGAGGCGAAGAAAGTCAGCGGTGGCGCGGGCGTCGACTACGTGATCGACGGCGTGGGGCAGGCGACGTTCGCGAAAAATTTCGATGCGCTCAAGATCCGCGGCTGGGCGACCATCTTCGGCATGGCCAGCGGCCCCGCTGATCCCGTGGTTCCCAATTCCCTCATGGGAAAATCGCTGACCGTTTCCGGCGGCGCTCTTTTCAATTACATGTTGACGCGCGACGAGTTACTTGGCCGCGCGCAGGGCGTATTTCAAGGATTGCGCGAAGGCTGGTTGAATTTGCACATCGATCGAACATTCCCGTTGGCAGAGGCCTCTGAGGCGCACCGCCTGCTCGAAAATCGCCAAACCGTTGGCAAGCTCATCCTGAAAACGGGAACTTCGTAAGGGAGGCTGGTTAGCAACGCGTTCCTTGTCGCGCGAACGTAGCCTCATTCGAGAAGAAGAGGAAATGACGGGCACTTGGCAATCGAACGACGGGCAAACGGCAGGCCCGTTTCGACCGCTTTCGCTTTTCTCGCGCCCTGAGCTCGTCGCGCGACTTCGAGCGGCCGGCCGTTGGCACCGAGAGCGCGCCTCGGCGTGCTTTAGGCTCAGGGCACCATCCTGCGGCCCCTCTGGGCGTCGATGTAGGCTTTCAGCTCCGCTCCCGTCGCGCTCGCTCGCATTTCCGCCGCTTCTAGAACCACACCCTTGAGTGTTTCGGTGAACTCCCGAAGAGGTTCATTCTCCCAAAGGATGGCGTACTGCTGGATATCTTCGTCGCTCGCGGACCGATAGACCGCCACCGAGTCTAGCAGTATGAGGTGCCGTAATTCGGGGGCCATACGCTCGCGCGCTTCGTCAAGCTGTGCTTGCGAAGGACTCCGCCCGCCGATTCCGCTCACCATCGAGGATGCTTCGCTCATCACCAAATCAATCACGAAGTTGCTCGTACCAAATGCGCGATCCAGGCGCTCCAGGGCGGCTAACCGCGTTTGTGAAGGCGGGTGCTCCTGCATTCTCCGGATGTAAGCCTTATTCTCGCTGCGGGCCGCCGGGCTGCTGGCCATAACTTCGATCCGAATCATGCGGGCTGCAACCGGTGTGCGCAGGGCATCGAGCGACGCAGCATAATTCACAGGATCGCACTCGTTGAGCAGGCCGTGACGAATATCGGCCTTGACCACCGAGCCGTTGAACTCTCTTCCCATAATCGCTATCACGTCGGCACGCTGCTTGCTGGGGAGACGCTGAAGTTGCGGGGCTGAAGCGAATTCTGCCGGATCTCGATTGAATGCGGAGGTGATCCCGGAGACGTCCATCAACTGATCCACAAGCTCTTGGCAGCGCTGAGGTGATGCACTTGACGCGCCGTTTGCTGAAGCTGACGGCGCATGACCGCGGTGTAGTTCGGAACAATCGATGAAGCCGAAATCCTGCTGCTCGCCAGAAACCGCGATCTTGCACCAGTTTCCACCGCCCGATTGAACAGCGAAATAGACAATCACCGAGGCGCCCTTGGGGAGCATGCCCAAAACGTCGCTGCTTAGGTCCATCTTTTTGTAGACGGCGGCATTGTCGGCGATGACATAAGCGGGCCAGCTCTGCTGCCCTTCGACGACTGGAAGGGAAGCGAGCACAGCCAACCCCGCGAATGCCCGCAAGGCCCAGGTGGCTGGCATTTGTATGCGCCGCACGGTTGTCTCCGAGGCAGCTAGGGTGGGAGTGAATATACACGGGCGAGTTCTAAAGGAGAGGAAATTCCTCGCGAGTCTTGCTCTCGGTCACGGGTAAGGCCGCACAGATCCTTGACCCAGCGCAGCGAACCTCGCAGCGCGTGACTCCCCTCCGATGCGCGGTTGAAATCCTAAGATGTCACTCGCGGTCCAGGGCCAAGGCGGCTTCGACTTTCTCAATTTCGGGGACAAGTTCAGTTGCAGCGAGAGATTTCGCTATGTAGCCCGAGGCACCTGCTAGAGAAGAGAGGCGGGCCATGTCGAGCGATTCGTGGAGGGTAAGGATCAGGACGGCGGCCGCGGGGTTGTGCTCCCTGATTTGCGGCAAGGCACTCAGACCATCTAGATTCGGCATCGAGATGTCCAGAAGGACCAAATCGGGCTTAAGTTCGGCGGCTTTTTCGATGGCCTCGATGCCATCGGCCGCTTCCCCGCATACCACCCACCCCTCATGCTTCTCCATGATGGTTCGAAGAATGTTGCGGATTTGCGGTTCGTCATCAACGATCAAAATGTGCAAAGTCACGTCGGGGCCCCCAAAGCTGGTCACCGCGAGTTTGAGCGAACCGGGTTTCCAGAAAAAACTAGGAGTTCACCTTAGTACGTTTACTGGGAAGACACAGGCTCCACGAACAGCAAGCGAAATCTGTCTGCCTTTCTCCCCTAGGAAAACTCCCTGCGCTTGCACTTTGAAAGCGCTCTGGCGTCCCCGCACGAATAGTGATTCAATGCGCGACGGCGAAAAAACTGGTTTCGGCGCGACGGGCGCGGCAGGCTTCTCTCGGGCTAGCGCACGCGCTTTATAAAGCGCTGGAAAGGAAGAATGGTGTGAGCGAGACTCCCGCTCGGCAGGAGAGGTGGCGTGATTTTCCTTCAGGCGACGGTCCCGTCCTACGCGGCCCTGCCCTCTGGCACAATGGACTACGATCGTTCGTCGGCACCCTCCTGCCCGCTCTCGCAAGCCAGTTGCGACTCGGTTTGAATCGTCAAAACTTGAGCGTTCTGGCCGTCACGACGGCCACCCTGCTGTCTACGTGGATGGCCCCCAAAAGCGCGGGAGCGCAGCAATTCAACAGCAGAAATATGGCGACATACACGGCAGACCAGGCAACCAAGGGCAAAGACACGTACGAGAAGAGCTGCGCGTCGTGCCATGGCAACACTCTGAGCGGAAGCGAATTTGCGACCGCACTGAAGGGGCTCACTTTTACCAACAGTTGGGGCGGTAGATCGGCCGAAGCACTCTTCACCTACATCCATACGAAGATGCCGCCCGCCAACCCAGGACAGCTTGAACCCGAAGCAACCGCGCAAGTGATCGCCTACCTGCTCGAACAGAATGGAGTTCAGCCGGGCACAACGGAATTGCCGACTGACACGGCGGCACTTGCCGCCATGCAGATTCCGCGAGGAGCGACGGTACGCTCGGCACCAATGATGCCGCTTTCCCCCCTCGCTCCACCGATGAAGCCGGTCATCCTCCCCAACCCGCTCGACAGCTTCACTCCCGTGACCGACGAAATGCTCCGAAATCCCTCGCCGGGTGAATGGCTGCTCTGGCGGCGCACCTACGACGATCATGGATTCAGTCCGCTTGACGAGATCAACAAGACCAATGTGAGCAGCCTGCTCGTGAAGTGGACCTGGTCGTTGCCGAATGGGCCGAACGAAGGCACGCCGCTCGAGCACGAGGGCGTTCTTTTCGTAGAGAGCTACGGAGACAAAGTGCAAGCGCTAAACGCGGTGACCGGTGACTTGCTTTGGCAATATTCGCGGCAACTCCCGGCCGATGTGCGGCCCATGCAGAAGCGCAACCTGGCCATTTATCGTGACAAGCTGATCGTGCCAACTTCAGACGATTGTTTGGTGGCGCTCAATGCAAAGACCGGAAATGTGATTTGGGAGACACCCTTGGTTGATTACAAAAAGGGCTATCAGATCACTGGCGGGCCCCTCGTAGCGAGGAACAGAGTGATCCAGGGGGTCGGCGGGCAATCGCCGGGCGGAAATTTCATCGTCGCGCTCGATGTCGAGACCGGACGGGAGGCCTGGCGCTTTCACACGATCGCGCAGCCGGGCGAGCCGGGCGACAGTTGGAATGGCCTGCCCGCTGATAAACGAAATGGCGCTTCGGTGTGGACGGCTGGCAGCTTCGACCCTGAGCTAGGACTCGCCTATTTTGGCGTGGGGCAGACCTACGACACAGGGCCGGTCCTCGATCGGGTCCCGGGATATTCCAACGATGGGCTCTTCACCGATTCGACCCTGGCTTTCGATGCGGATACGGGAAAGCTCGTTTGGTATTTCCAGCATGTGCACAATGATCAGTGGGACCTCGATTGGGCCTTCGAGCAGCAACTCATTTACCTACCGGTGAATGGCACGGATAAGAGGCTGGTGGTCACGTCGGGCAAAATGGGAATTTATGACGGGATGGATGCAGCCACGGGAAAGTATGTTTTTTCGCACGATCTCGGGTTAGAAAACGTGGTCCTTTCCATTGATCCGGAGACGGGAGAGAAAACGATCAATCCCGCCGTGGTGGTCGGAGACGGGAAGCCGCACACCATTTGTCCCCATCCGGGTGGCGGGCGCAACTGGATTGCGACCTCTTACAACGCCGCAACCAAAATTCTGTACGTGCCCCTGAATGAGGCCTGCATGGATCTGATTCCGACCGGAAGGGGGCAGAGGGGCAATTTGACTTCGGGCGTGAACTGGTTTATTCGCGAGCGGCCTGAGAGTGACGGAAAGATTGGGCGCCTCGAAGCATTCAATCTCGAAACGAAGAGAGTTCTGTGGATCGATCGGCAGCGGGCGCCGCAAACCACGGGTATGCTCGACACAGCCGGCGGCGTGGTTTTCGCGGGCTCGTTCGATCGTTATCTCACGGCGTACGACGACACAACGGGCGCGGTCTTGTGGCAGATTCGGCTTAACGACGTCCCCGACTCATGCCCGATCAGCTATACGGTGAATGGCAGGCAGTATGTGGCGGTCACCGTGGGGGGCGGCGGACCGATAACAGGCACCTATCCGGTGCTCGTGCCCGAGATTCAGAACCCACCCGATCACGGCGCGGCGATCTGGGTCTTTGAGCTGCCGGAAAGAAAAAGCGCAAAGGGTAAGAAGCACGACTAGGAACTCCCGCCAGGTTGCTAAGGCGAGACCACGATTTTTCCGCTAGCGTGCACCTCCAGATTTACCGTATCACCGACGTGCAAGACGAAGGTGCTCGGATTCTTGAGGCCCCACGCCGTGTACGGCACCGGGAATTGAGTGGAAATATCCATTTTGCCGGCGGCACCGGGCTGGACGTACATCGTAAGTGTGGCGTCGTGGTCCTGGCCGCGTAACCGGAATGAGCCGGAGACTTCAAATTGCCCGGGCTTTTGCTGATTCAACAGCCGGATAAGCGGGCCCTTCGCGGATTTCGCCGCGAACACGATTTCGGGAAATTGTTCACTTTCCAGAACTTCCTTGTGCATCTTCGCGTCGCGCGATTTGTTCTGCGTATTCCCGCTGGCTGCGTCGACGACAACATCACCGCTCAAATTGCCTGTAGCCGGATCGAACTGAATGCGTCCGCTCTTCAGTTTGAATGTTCCGTGAACGTCGTGCATGGTTGCCGGAAGCGTGAAGTTGATCGATGTCGCGGCAGGGTCGAGGTCAATGGTCAAAGCCTGCGCGCGTACGGCCGGCGCCAACGCCAACGCGATTGTTACAACAACGGAAGCGCTGCACTGTTTCCGGAAAAATTGCAGCAGTGCGCTCCTCCCTTCAGGCCAAGATTACCCGCCAGCCAAGATTCAGCATTACGGTGGCGTTCAGCGCATCGGGTGAAGACGCGCCGGTATGAACTGAGATCATTTTGCTAAACAGAGCAGTATTGGCGGCGAAGAGCCGGAGCGCTTTGCGACGGATCACCCGGCTAGCACTCATAGCCAGCAGTAACCGCGTGACCCGGACGGGAATCCGAACGATGCGCGCGTGTGCGGCGGCATAACCCGAGAGGTCCCCATGGGCCAGGGCACCGGCGAGCTGAAGGGCTTGCTGGAAGGCCAGGCTAAGTCCCTGGCCGGCGATGCCGTCAACAGTGCATGACGCATCACCCGCCAGCCCGATATTGCCGCGCGTCACCGCACGCGCTCTACGTAACATGGTAGCCGCTCCTGCCTCTGCCGAAGTTGGCTGCACACCGGCGATGCGCCGGGCTACGGCGGGAAACGCCTCCAAAGCGCGACCTAGCCGGAGCCGCGGATCGCTCGTGAAGAGCGAAATGCAAATCTCGCTCGCCCCGGTGGGTGTTAGGATCAGCTGGGATTTGTCGCCCCAGTGAACTTCGACGCAATCAGTCCACGGCGCGATTTCGAAATGGCGGCGAAAACCGAAACGGACAGGTGCGCGAGAGCGCAGCTCGAGACCGGCGAGCCGTCGCACCAGAGAAGAAGACCCATCCGCCCCCACAACCCAGCGGGAGGGAATGAATCCTGCACTCGTTTCGGCGCCGCGCGCATCAAGAGATAGCAGCCTTGTCCCCCAGAGAAAATTCACGTCGAGGCGGAGGGCGCGATCGACGAGGAGACGGTGAAAAACCGTGCGGCGCACGCCGAAAGCTTCTCCGGCGGTAATCTTTGCGCAGGCAGACGAATTCTCGTCGACGAAATGAAAGCCGGAGAACCGAAACAGGAGCTTCGAATCCAGTTCAACACCGAGCTGACGCAGGGCTTCGACGGCTCCAGGCAGCAGCCCTTCGCCGCAGGGCTTGTCGATCGGTGGCTTGCGCGCGTCGATGACCGTCACGCCCAGCCCCTGGAGCCTGGCGGCAATCGCGGTGGCAAGGCCGGCGGGACCACCGCCGATCACAAGAACGTCCTGCAACGGTGCTCCCTCCCGGGGGCCCTACCACCGCAGTAGCACTAGTTCAGAGCAAAAGCCTGGCCCCATGGCAGCCAAAATACTGAATGTACCTGGCGCGGGCCGGCGATGCTTGTAGACATCTTCCAGAACGAGCAGCACAGACGTGGAAGAAAGATTGCCGACCTTTCGCAGGCACTCCCACGACGCTGCCAGTTCCTGCTCCGTGATACCCAGTGCAGTCGCAGTAGCTTCGAGAACTTTCGGACCGCCGGTATGCATGACCCAGCTCTTGATCTGGCTGCGGCACAATCCCTGCTCAGCAAGGAACTGGTCGACGTCCTCCCCTAAGTGCCGCAGGACTGTGTCAGGCACTTCCGGTGACAGTACGATGCGAAACCCTTTTTCGGAGATGTCCCAGCCCATGACCCGTTCGGTGTTCGGGTACAAAATTGACTTGGTGGCCAGGATTTCCGGTCCGTTTGACTCGCGCTCGTCTCCGCAGACCACCGTGGCCGCCGCCCCATCGCCGAAGAGCAACGCAGAGATCAAGTGCGCCATGGAAAGGTCGTCGCGTTGCAACGTCAGCGAACACAGTTCGATCGAGAGCAGCGCGGCCGCCTGTTTTGGAAAGGCCCGAACGTAGTCGGCCGCCCGCGAAATGCCGGCGGCGCCGGCGACGCAGCCCAAGCCGAAAATAGGGATGCGTTTGATGTTGGGCGAAAGTCCCATGCGGTTGACCAGTCGCGCATCAAGGGATGGCGCAGCGATCCCGGTCACCGAGGTAACAAAAATCGCGCTGAGATCAGAGGGCTCGATCCTGGCCCACGCAAGGGCCCGGCACAACGCCTCTTCGCCAATCTGGAGCCCCACCTCAATCCAGACATCGTTGGCTTGTCCCCAGCGAGTCATCTCTTCATAGAACGAGATCGGACGCGCGGTGAACCGTCCGTCCACTTTCATGCTTTCGTCGAGCCGGTCGAGGATGTCCGGGTTCGGCAAGCGATGACGCCAGTCGTTCTTGAGGGCTTCGACTAAGACCTCCTGCTCATAGTAATGCTTGGGAAACGCGCTTCCGACACCAGCGATCCTCATGAAAAGCGCTCCTGGTGCAACAAGAGTTTAAACGTGAATGACAACGGCTTTGGTCTCAAAGATGTCAAATCTTTGTCAGTTTCAGACAGCACCCACAGTCGACTAAGCTGTCCCTGCACTGCAGCTCCCCTGTCCCCTACACACACACCCCACTGGTTGCCAGGAGTTAACCTCCAGCCCGCCAAGAAAGCAAGCATATCCTTTGGGAACCAAAGACCGCACAGTAGACCACGCCACAGCGAAAAATCCAAGAGAAGAGATTGCGCGGGAAGCACTTCTTGGCTGACTTTGGCGCACGCAGAAATGGGGATCCTCGAATGCCCGGCGGGCGCCCTCGAGTCAAATGTGGAGATGAGCTAACATCCGTTGCGCAAGGGAGGCCCGGGTCTGCGGGGGCAGACCCGGATTCCGGGGGAGTGAGGGGACTGGGCCGGAAGTTCGTTCTAACGCCGCGTCGAGTCGGCTCCGACGCCGGCGGCTTGCTAATAGTTCAAGTGTCGCAGGAACATCGTGAGCCGGAAAACGATCTGCAATCCAAGTACAACTAGTGTGTCGCGAATCGCGATAAGTCGGTCGCGCATGAAAACGCCATCCTCGAATTCGACCGAGTACGGAGGCTCAACGGCCACTGTCGGGTTTGCTCTCAAAATCGCCCTCCGCTAGTTGAGAACGTGAACCGGGACGTCGTGCTCGACGGCTACGACCATTGATTTGAATATGTCGACGTCCCAACTATCGGCGATGCGCAGGCGGACAACCTCGTTCGTTTCCGACAGCAGACGCCCGCGCAACGGCACACGAAGGTTTCCTGTCACCACTCGAAGAATCACCGGCTGCCCCATCCAGACTGCGTATCCACCTTCCATCGTCGCTCTCCTCAGACTTCCGTTTCTGTGCGCACGACGATTTTCGGGCTCTAAGCGGACCTGGCCAATGGTACAGGGAGCTAAATACGGTAGTAGTTCCGTACTACTGCAAATGGGTTGATCGCAGAGGGCAGAACCGTCTGCGCTTTTCTGCTATTGTGGATAATTGAGTCACAGCCACGAGAACGCCCAGAAACGCTAGAGAATTTGAGCACACCATCGAAACTGTCAGACACCTGCTGAGTGAGCTTTACGACCCGAATACCCTGCGCGTGCTGGTCACGCAGGGCGGCGCCGCTCTCGTGTGCGCCATCGTCTTCATTGAAACAGGTATGTTTGCGGGTTTCTTTCTGCCAGGGGATTCCCTGCTGGTGACAGCCGGCGTGCTGGCGGGGGCGGGCGATCTCAAGCTGGCCGCGTTGCTGACACTGGTAACCTTGTGCGCAATCGCAGGCGATCAGCTCGGATATGCCATTGGCTGGAAAGCCGGAGATCGTCTATACGGAAGACAGGACTCCCGTTTTTTCAAGCGGCGTCACTTGCAACAAGCACACGATTTCTATGAAAAGCACGGTGCGAAAGCTGTGGTGATCGCCCGTTTCATCCCCATCATCCGTACGTTTTGCCCCCCGGTTGCAGGTGCCGCAAAGATGAAGTATGCGCGTTACTTGACCTACGATATTTTGGGGGGCCTGCTGTGGGTATGGAGTATGGTGCTGGCCGGCTACACACTGGGTCGCTCGGTCCCGAATATCGAAAAGAAGCTGCACTACGTGATTGCCGTCGTGGTCATCCTGTCGCTTATTCCGGCAGCCATTCAGGCCTGGAACGTCCGCCGAAAAAAACTTCCTGCGAGCGAGACCAGCGACTGAGAGCTCATTCGCCGCGTTTATTCCGATGGCCCCAGGGGTGCTGACGTAAAGCACCTCGCCATGCACGACGCCCTGAGCGCAAAACGGGGGAGCCTGGCAGCTCCCCCGTTTGGTCGTTCCTTTTAGGCCGCGGCAATGGCGAAGCCGTTGCCGGCGGCTCGCACCGCAAAAGCGGTGTGGTAAATCGGTGTCAAGAATCTGTGCCCGGTGGAGTCATACCTCTCCTTCCGCGCAAGGTTCCTACGAACCGACTCATACTCCCGTGCGGCCGTCGATGCAAGTCAAAAATTGCAGCTGGGCAATTTGCAGGAACGCTGAAAATTTTGCGCTAGATTCATTGCGAGCCGCGCACAGTGGGCGAGTCCTGCTGCTCGCACGATAAGAATACGGGTGCCCAGACGTCTTGCTCACTCGACGGTTGCGCGTTTTTCGGTGGGTCGACGCGCGCTCTCAGAAAATTCGAGCTTCGCTCAAGTTGCACTTGCGAACCTCGACCGAATTCTCGCCGATTCCGGCTGGTGAAAACAAGCACGTCGGTGCCGCCAAGCGGCCATGGCACCGATGAACGAGGGAGGCGGTGAACCGAAATATCGAAGGCGAGCTGCGCGCGCTGTGAGCGCCCGATGAATCCGGAGTCGCTTGCTCGTCAGAACTGGCGCGCGACCCTGCCGATGGCGACCGGGGTCTGGCCCGAACTCAAAAGCAAGGCCGTGTGGTCGTCAATTAAGTAATAAACAAAATTGTAGGTATCTGACGGATTGGTCGCTGCAAGCGTTAGGGTGCCCCGGCCGTTCGCGGCAGTGCCGATCGAAGTGCCGCTGGTTCCAATCGGATCCGTTGGGAAGGTACTTGTGAAGTTACTGATATCGAGGTTTCCTTGGCTCACGGTCGTGCTACCGACGGTGAGGCGCCCATCGAGGTCCGGCTGAAACGAAGCTGAACTGGCTGGAGGACTGTGGAAGAGTCCCTGTCCGATCAACCCTAAATCGACACTGCTAGCCGAAAGAGAGGGGCTGCTCGCGGCGCAGCCGGTGGATTGCGGGCCGCACTGTTGGTAGGCCAGCCCGGCGGAAACGGCCGAAGAGTCGAGCTCGAGCAGAACGACGCTCCCGAGCGCCGTCGGATAGGCGGCGAATTCGGTTACGCCGGGGCCTGAAATCGAAGAACATGCCCCGCTTTGTGGATAGAGCCCTAGGTCCACCCGGCCGGTGTTTGAATCGACGCTGAAACTGCATGAGCCGAGCGACGCGCCCTGATTGTAGGAACCCGCATTGTTGACATCGAGCATTCCGTTCGAGGTTGCACTGACCCCGTCAGATAGGAACACACCGCCCTCAGCACTCGCCCCAGCGCTCGAGTTTCCGCCGGTGGCAAAGACATAGGTGGCCGCCGCGAGCCCTGGATTGCTCGCCGCCAGGTACATCTCGCCAGCCGTGAATGCGGCGCCATCAGTCTCGATGAGGTAAAACTGGCAGAGGGAGGTTGGATTGGCGCAGTTGCTGGGTGTGCCAACGGCGTAAAAAGTGAATGTGCGGGGACCGGTCGCCGCGCTTTGCAAGGTGAGGGTACCGCGGCCAGTCCCTGGATTTGCCACATCGAAGGCGTAGGAACCGTTCAAAGTGCGGTCGCCTCTGATAGTCGTGCCGCTGTCGTTGAGATCGAGAATCGCGTTTGTATTCGGGATGCTCCCGGAACCATTGGCGGAGAATTCGCCGGCGATGCCAAGTGGGTTTGAGCTTGCATCGAGGCCAAGCAGACTAAATGCGTACCTGCCGGAAACCACCGACGCCGCGGAATTGGTGGTCGCGTTTAGGGTTTGCTGATCTATCGATCCACCACCTGTTACGTCGGTATCGAACCGAGTCAATGCCGCATGCAGGTTTGTGTCAAGCGCAAATCGCCAGGTGGCCATACCTCGGTTGGTCCGAATGGAAGCCGAGCCGCGCCCGTCAGAGCCGACCGAATAACTCGATGGCATGATCGGAACTTCCTTCGATATGCCGCTCAGAAAACTCTGAATATCTTCAACGCCGCTGACGATGTTCCCGTTGCCGTCGGCCACAAAACTGCCGGCAACGGCAAAAAGGCCCGATCCGTCGTCTCCCATATAAGAGAAAGCGTAGGGTCCACTCAGAGAATGATCCGAGAAAGAGATGGTAACGGTTGCGGTTGCGGTGGCGGTGGCGTTCACCGGACTGCCATTCGAGCCCGTGACGGTGGCAGTTACAGTAACGGAATTTCCGGGCGGAGGAAACGGTGGTGCCGTGTAGAGCCCATTTGAATCAATCGTGCCCGGATTGACCGCGGCACTTGGCGCCGGTGTCAGAGTCCAACTTGCACCCCCTGCGAGGCCGTTCAAGATGGCTGAAAACTGCTGGCTGCCACCGGCGGGAACCGCGGCCGACACGGGACTGACGGAGAGGCCCAACACAACGCCTACGGTCACAACAGCCATGTTGGAGGTTACCGTACCGCTCGAAGAGGAACTCGAGGATGAACTGGTCTGCGTCGCAACGGCGGTGACGGCAACTTGTCCGAGTGATCCTCCGGTAATGCCGCAGGAGCCCGAAGGCACTGCCACAGGTGCCGTGTAGATACCCTCGAGTTGATCGTTCGGAGAAGACGCAATGCTACCGCAGCCAGTATCGCTGGTTGATCCATTTATTTCCCAAGTCACAGTAGTGGTTGTGGAAACCGTCGAATCCGTAAGAGTGACCACGGCCGTGAAGGTGACTTGCTGATTCACGTTCACGGTCGCGGAGCTGGGCGTGATGGTAACCGACTTAACCGTGCTCGAGGAGCCCTTTCCGCAGGAGGCCAGACTCACAATGGCAACGAGCGAGAGAGCGAGCACGGCAGTCAACCTTCCGACGCGTCGCCGACAGGTGATCTGGCCGAGGCACAGCTGCACGGCTTGCTTCCAGGTCGAGATCATCGTTGCTGAGCCCCCGATTCGCTGCCTTTTGAACCCACGACAAACTCTGCGGCGGATACACTAATTCCGGTGCGCGTGGCCAAGAGTTCCAAGTCTTATCCGGCCAGACCGACACACCCCTACCGGCGGAAATCAAAGGCCCTCATACCCCTTGCGAGCTCTTAGAATGGCAACAAAAGTCTCTTCCGCCGAGCGCTCCCGCCACACCCTGACAAGGAAGAATCAGGCTAAACGATGTGCAGCAAGAGGATTTGGTTGCAGCTAACTCTCTGTTTTTGCGCTAGGTTGCCAGGCTCTACGTGCCGAGCGAGTCAATCGAAGGAGTCCGCCCGGATCTGCCGCGAAAGTCCAGGACCGGATTGCTGCGGACGGGCTACTTTACGTAGAGGGCTTCGCGGACCTGGTCGCGGCCGACAAAGCTTTTGGAAGAGCGGAACTGCTCGAACAAGCTCAGAAGCTCGCGGTTCTGGAATACCCGCGCGTGGACAGCAATGGTCGGCGCGGGGATTAGTTCCACCGACTGCTCGTTAATAATGCGATAGCGGTGGAACCGCTCGGTCGGCCGGCTGTGGAACAGGGCGAGAATGGCTCCTCCGGGATGGACGAGATTGGAAAGTCGATCCACGAAGGGAGCAAGCGCCGCTGGATCGAAATAGTCGAAAAGATCCCAGGCCAAGATGCCGTGATAGCTCGCCTCGGGATATTGCAGGGCTGTTTCGAGAAATCTCTCAGCAAGAGCAGATGGCGATAGCCGTTGGCCAGCTTCACCTGCAGCAGCGGCTCGAATCCGCTCCTCTTCATCAGTGAGGAAGTCCTTCCAAGCCCTCAGCAGATCCTCGGAAGACACGCGGAAGTCCTGTTCGACGAAAAAGTTGACTGTGGATTGCCAAATCGGCCCCAGATCAAGCACGCGGCCCCGGGGCACGTCACCGATAAGCCAGAGGAATTCCTTTAGACCGTTCGAGACGCGGGTGTTCGCAGCAGTCGAGGCTGGGCTCGGCGGTCCAGGCTTGGCCGCGCGCTGGGGGTTGAGGGTAATCGGACGTGTCTTTACGGTCCAGTTCATTCGCTCAGTCTATTCGGCCTTAGCGCCAATTGTTTCCCGCTGATCTTCGACCCTGGAAGGCTCACTGGCGACAGATTTCGGGGATCGAGGAGCGCGCACCGTCTCGATTTTGCCTCGAAACCTTGCGCCATCAGCGATACCGATGCGCGGGCTCATCACGCTGCCTACGACCTTACTCGCCGGGCCAAGCTGGGTGTTCTGGCTCGCCTTCAAATTGCCCTCAACCGTACCCTCGACGCAAATTTCGCGCGCCTCGATCTCTGCCTGGACCTGTCCTTTGGGGCCGACGGTGACACGGCCATTGGTCATTTGAACCCTGCCCTGGACCTCGCCGTCGATATAAAGGTCCGTGTCTCCGGAGACTTCGCCGTGAATCTTGAGTCCAGCATTGATCTTGGAAACGTTCGAAGGGGAGGACGGCGGTGTCAGAATCATGCTCGCCATGCTGGGTGCCGGAGTGCTCGGCACAACTTGGGGCGGCGGTGGAGGAGTCGGTGAGGCTCTTAGCGCCTCCTCGGGCTTCGCGGGCGTCAGTACTGTTGCGGAATACGGTTCTCCCCCGCCTGAGGACGGCATCGGCTGAGACGGCTTGCCTTCATTCGGTTTACGCCACATGAATACCTCCTGCGAATGTACTTGAATGGATGCAGAGCTAGGAGCCGCATCCCGCGTGGTGCAGGAACTATAGTACAGGCAAGAGGGCGTGTAAACGTGATGTGTGCTGAAGTCGTACAAACCGCCACTAATTGGTTAACGGTCGACAGGCGCGTAAATCAAGCTGAGATCGGCGGTTTGCGAGTTCTTGTGGCGCATCTCCCACATCGCAACGATCATGCCGACGCATTCGTGGCCGAAAATCTTGAGACCCTGGCGTGTGCCCCACCAGCTCAGTGGGTCATAGTCGGAATCGGGCGCTGAGATCACGCGCAGCGCGGTGCCCGGCGGGAATTGGCGTTCGGCGAGATAGCGAGAGCGGCGGGTATGGTAGCTCGAGGTAACCAGCAGAATCCGCTTCCATCCACGGGAGGAGATCAATTGCGCGATGGCGGCAGTTTCCTCTCGAGTGTTCTCTGCCCTGTGCGCGAAACGAACGACGGCGGCTGCGGGCACGCCGTGATCCTCAAGGTCGTGGCCTTCCAGTTCGGCAATGCTCGCGTAGGGCCGAAGATAGCGGCCACTGGCCAAAACTCGTGGTGCCCAGCCCGCTTTGTAAAGCTGGGCCGCTCGCGCGGCGCGGTCGGCGCTGTAATTGTCGTCGCCTAGAATAACGATGGCGTCGGCGTGCGCGGGAGACTCGTCGACGATCCAGGCTCTGCCCATTAACCATAGCAGCGGATGGCGGGCCACGTAGAGCACAAAGAGCGTGCAGAGCAAGCAGAGGAGACACAAAAGCTTGAAGAAGATCCCCCCGCGCTGCTGAATCCGCGATTCAGGTATCATTGGGCTGGGCGAATCGGAATCCCATCCCTTCCGTCACAGTAGCCAATTGCTTCCCAAGCAGAACACACACTCCTGTCGAGCTGAACGTGCGACTAGCCGGCAGCCTCGATCGCACACCGCGGATGGCACATTCAAGGTCTGCATCGACCTTGCCAATGCTGCGTTGCAAGCGCGACCGATTTCTGGAAAGCTCGGTCCGCTCTCCTAGGGCCCTCTCTGTCAAGAAAATCTTCTGTGGGAGGAGCAGCGCACTCCCAGCCGAAAATGGATAGCTGCCGCTGCTGGGCTTTCACAAAGAATTCGAAATTATGCCTTACAGGCAGCATAGGTCATCTCGCCGGGTCGAGGCCGCGCAAGCACTCAGCCGCCACCTCAGGGAGCGTGGCGTTGAAATAGACTTCCTTGATGCTGTAGGACTTATTCCGAGCGGACATGATCGGAAGAACCTCGATGTGCCAGTGATAATCGCCGGCGATGGTTTTCCAGTAGTCGCTTAATTCGCCCTTGGTCTGCAGGGTGTTGGGAGCAGTGTGCACGACCATATGGTAGCTCGCCGAAGCCTGCAGCAGTCGCCGAAGAGTCCGGCCAAGAAGGCTGGCTAGATTGCGGCGGCTCTCACCGGCAAGAGGGACCTCGAATTGATGGTTGTGTGTGCGAGGCATCAGCCAAGTTTCAAAGGGTACGCGTGATGCGTAGGGGCAAAAGGCGTAGTAGTCACCTACGTTATCTATCAGCCGCTTCTGCTGGCGAATTTCCTGCCGAAGGATGTCGCAAAAGACGCAGCGTTCACGGTCGCGATACCACTCGCGGGCGGCCCGAAGCTCGTAAAGCGTGCGACGGGGCACGAACGTGGTTGCCGTGATTTGCGAATGCGCATGAGACCACTCCTCGCCGGCGTCAGGCCCTTGGTTCTTGAAAGCAGTGACGTATTTGAATCGCGCGTCGCGCTTCAAATCCACGGCTCGCAAAGCGTAGGCCTCCAGCACGCGCTGAATTTCTTCATCATCTAGATGGGCGAGCGTCAAGGTGTGAACCGGCGTCTCCACGACGATTTCGTGCGCGCCGACAGCAGCCATGCGGTCGAAAATTCCATCGGCGCTGCGGGCCGGGTCGCCTTCGACACGATAGAGCGGCCGAATATGGGGGTAGACGCGAACCTGCGGCTCACCGTCGACCGGCAAATGCAGCAATGCGGGCCCGTGGGAACCATTGCCCACGCAGAGCGGGCACGGATCGGCGCGCTGCTTTTCGCGTTCCGGATGACCGATGACGACCCAACTTCGGGTAATGGGGTCTTTGCGAAGTTCCATTCGATTGCCTGGATGAAAAAGCCCGAACTCATCTTATACCGAACTCTTTGCGCGGCACAAAACCGAACGGGCTTTCTTAGGCACAACGGCGTGAACCCTCGATTGGTTAGCTCGATTGGACTTAATTTGGTTTACACTGCGCGCGTGAGCGGATCTTTGAGAGTTTGTGAACAAGCGAGCAAGGTGGGCTGGAAGGTGAGAGGACGACCTTGAGCGCTCAAAAAAATGCGGCGCTCAAGGCGGGAGGCGAAACGAAAGTCCCTGGCGCGGGCAAGATGACAGTGCTGCCGATGGTCGCCGCGACCTACTTCATGGTGGCCGGAGGGCCTTACGGGCTCGAAGACATCGTCGAGAAGACGGGCTACCGCGCCACGTTGGTTATCCTGCTTATCACCCCGCTGCTGTGGAGCATCCCCACGGCGATGATGGTGAGCGAACTGGCCACGGCAATTCCCGAAGAGGGCGGCTTCTACATCTGGGTACGCCGTGCAATGGGTCCGTGCATGGGATATCAAGAAACCTGGCTGACGCTGGCCGGCAGCGTGTGCGAGATGGCACTTTATCCAAACTTGTTTGTCGCCTATCTCGGGAGATTCGCGCCCGGTCTCGTGGCTGGGCATCGTGGGCTGGTCCTGGGATTTGCAATGATCGCGCTCTGTACGGCCTGGAACATTTTAGGCACGCGAGCCATGGGCGAGGGTTCCGTGGCCCTCAGCGTCGCACTGCTTTTGCCGTTTGTCCTCCTGGTCGTCGTTGCACCCTTTCATACCCATCTCGGTCCGTCCGGAGCGGTTTCGCTGCGGCATGCAGACCTGCTCGGCGGAATCCTAATCGCGATGTGGAATTACATGGGTTGGGACAACCTCTCGACGATTGCGGGGGAGGTTGAAGCACCGCAGCGCACCTACACGCGGGCGATGTTTGGCGCGGTCGCGCTCGTGATTGTGAGTTATTTGCTGCCGGTTGCTGCCGTGGCGCGGACAGGCCTCGATCCCGGCGCTTGGACCGACGGCGGCTGGGTGGACGTCGGACGCATCGTCGGCGGACCAGCGCTGGGAATAGCCCTTGCGATCGCAGGCATGCTGGGGGCGGTTGGTTCGTTTGGTGCGTTGATGATGTCGTTCACCAGACTGCCCGGCGTGATGGCGCAAGATGGTTACCTGCCGAAGGTATTTACTCGAACGAGCCGGCGCACGGGCGTGCCGTGGATAGCCGTACTGGTTTGCACGGTTTTCTGGGCGGCCTGCTACCCGCTGGGATTCGAGCGGAACCTGATTCTGGATGTGCTGCTGACCGGGCTGAGCATCCTGCTGGAGTTTTGGGCGCTGGTGGCGTTGCGCATCCGCGAGCCGAACCTGGCACGGCCGTATCGTGTCCCTGGCGGGACGGGGGGAGCAATCCTGATCGGCCTGCCGCCACTCGGCTTGACCATCGCGGCGCTGGTCAGAAACCGCAGCGAACTTGTAGGACACTTGAACGAGTTGGCCATCGCCATGGCCGTGATTGCGGCGGGATTTCTGCTCTATGGCCTGAGCCGCTGGGTCACCGGCGCTGCTGCGCTGAAAGTCGAGCCGAATCCGAAGACGATTGAATCGGAGTGAAGGAAGGGCGATGAGCGATCTCGACAAAATTTTCATGCGAGCTGCGCTCAAGGAGGCGCGCGTTGCCGCGGATCGGGGCGAAGTTCCGGTTGGGGCGGTGATTACGGTCGATGGCGCGATTGTGGCGCGCGCGGGGAATCGCACAATCACGGATTGCGATCCGACTGCACATGCGGAAATCATCGTCTTGCGCGAGGCCGCGACGGCCACTCGAAATTATCGCCTGCTGGGCGCGACGTTATACGTCACCATTGAGCCGTGCGCAATGTGCGCGGGCGCCATGATTCAGGCGCGGGTCGACCGGCTCGTTTATGGCGCGCCCGATCCAAAGGGTGGCGCGGTGCAGACGTGTTTTTCGATTTTCGATCATCCGCAGATCAATCATCGGGTTGACGTGACGCCGGGATTGCTGGCTGAGGAGGCCGCGTCTCTGTTGAAGAATTTCTTCGCCGTGAGACGTTGATTCCCGACCTTGCCCGGACTCTGGCGACGATCTGCGCGAGTAGATTTCCAGTGTATAATCCAGTCGATTCGCATCCGGTGAGGAGGTTATGGCCGCTTCCACGATGTGGGTTCCCGTATGTTGCGGGCGCGTTATGCGCTGCAACATGTTCCGACAGGCCGATGGCGAGGCCTACGCAGCGCTGGTTTGTACACAGTGCAGTAAGACCATAACCCTCGAGCAGCAACCTCTTGCCGCTGCGAGCAATTTTGAAGGCTCCAGCGTTCTAAGTCTGCTGGGGGCGCCGAAGCCACCAAAAGCGGAGCGGACAAAATCGTTCAGCGGAGCGGGCCCTGACGATCCAACGCTCTAAGGTGAACTGACTCACAGCAGAAACTTTGCCTGCCCGATGATTGGTCGGACTATTTCGCATTACCGCATTGTGGGGGAACTCGGCTCGGGCGGCATGGGTGTCGTATACAAGGCCTACGATAGCCGCCTAGATCGCGGACTCGCGCTGAAGCTGCTTCCCGAAGAACTCGCTCAACAGCCGCAAGCGCTCGAGCGCTTCCGCCGGGAGGCGCGGGCCGCATCGGCCCTTAACCATCCGGGGATTTGCACCATCTACGACGTCGGTGAAGAAGATGGCCATGCGTTCATCGCCATGGAGCTCATCGACGGCGAGACTTTAAGAAACCACATTCACGGCAAGCCATTGCCGCTAGAAGAGATAGTGAAGTTCGGCATCGAAATAGCGGACGCTCTAGAGGCGGCCCACGCAAAAGGAATCATCCACCGCGACATCAAGCCTGCGAATATTTTTGTCACGAAACGCGGCCAAGCAAAAGTGCTCGATTTTGGTCTGGCAAAGCTCGTTCCCAAAGGAGTCGCGAATGCGGATGTGGCTTTAAGGGGCGATGCGCCGGACTCCGCTTCGATCGCCGGAATCATAAGCGGCACTCCTTCCTACATGTCGCCCGAGCAGGTGCGGGGAGACCCGCTGGACCCGCGCACGGACGTCTTCTCGCTTGGTCTGGTGCTGTACGAGATGTCCACGGGGCGCCAGGCGTTTAGTGGCGCCACCGGCGGCACCATCATTGAGGCCATCCTGACGCGGACGCCCGTTCCAGTAGGAAGTATCAACCCCCACATAACCCCGCGGCTCGAAGAGATCATAACCAAGGCGCTGTGCAAGGATCGAAACCAGCGTTATCAGCAGGCAGGTGATTTGCGCGTTGCATTGCAACAGCTCAAGCAAGAGATCGACGAGGTTCATAGAGTGGGGGTAGCCCGAGACTCACTATCCGCGCTAGATGCAAGTCGCTCATCCAGTATTGGTAATCGGAGATCGCAGAGTTCGGCTCGACACTCCGTTGCCGTACGTTCCGAGCGTGTGTCAAAGACCATCGACTCGCTGGCAGTCTTGCCATTCGAAAACACGACTCGCGACCCCGAGCGTGAATACTTGAGTGACGGCATCGCGGGAAGCCTGATCAACATTCTGGCTACGGTGCCCAAGCTGCGAGTCATGGCGCAGAGTACCGTATTTCGGTACAAGGGCCGGGTGGTGGACCCGCAAGTGGTCGGCCGCGAGCTGAATGTGCGCGCCGTGCTCACGGGAAGAATGGTCGAGAGCGGGGGCTCATTGCGCATTGGCGCTGAGTTGGTCGATGTAGCGACAGGATCCCGCTTATGGGGCGCGCAATACGACCGCAGGCCCGGCGACATCTTTGTAATACAAGACGAAATTTCCAACGAGATCTCGGAAAAGTTGCGCCTGCAACTAACCCGCGCGGAAAAGAAGAGACTCATCAAACGTGATACCCAAGATCCCGAGGCTTACCGGATCTACCTCAAGGGCCGTCATCATTGGAACAGATGGACGGAAGAGGGGTTTTACAAGGCAATTGAGTACTTTGAGCAAGCCGTCGCGAAAGACCCGAAGTATGCGCTCGCCTACACGGGTGTAGCCGAATCTTATGTGCTCTTGGGGTGGAACAGCTACTTGCGGCCGAAAGATGCCTTCCCTAAGGGCAAGGCAGCCGCCCAAGCGGCCTTGCGACTCGACCCACATCTGGGGGAAGCCCACACACCTCTGGCGGCGGTGTTGTGGCTTCACGATTGGCAGTGGGAGGAGGCCCAGCAAGAGTTCATACGCAGCCTTGAGCTCAATCCAACCTATCCAACGGCCAATCATTGGCATGCCGAGTACATGATGACCATGGGTCGGCACGCGGAAGCTATGGCTAGGATGAAGAAAAGCCAAGAACTCGATCCCTTGTCGCTCATCATCAACGTCGCGATTGGATGGGCCCACTACATGGCTCGTGAATACGACGATGCCATCGAGCAACTTCTGCGAACGGTGGAATTAGATCCCAACTACCCGGTTACGTACTGGATCCTGGGCCTGGTCTACAGGAAGACAGGTCGCTATGAGTCGGCGATCGCCGAGGGTGAGAAGGGTGTCAAGCTGTCCGGCGGCAGCCCTTTGATGCGTGCGGCGTTGGCACAAACATACGCAGAGTCCGGCAGGACGACAGAAGCACTCCAGGTGCTCGACGACTTAAGGGAACTGGCGAAACGCAAATACGTTGCGCCTCAATTCTTAGCGGGAATTCAGGTTGGCCTGGGAGAATACGAGCGGGCCATCGAGCTTCTGCAGCAATCCTATGAGGAGCACTCCCACTGGCTTATTTACTTGCATATCGATCCGAGCATGGACCGTCTGCGCAATAACCCGGGTTTCCAAGAGCTACTGAGGCATATCGGACTTCCCCCTTTAACCGCCGCGATCCCGTCCTAAAGGCAAACGCGACGGGATCGGTAGAGCTACGATTCGCCAGTGATGCACCCGGCAAACTGGATGCAAGTAGGCGACGAACATTAACAAGCAGTTCACACATCCCTCCTGGAAGCCATGGATCACATCACTTAGGTCCCGAACGGCGACGTTGTTGACGACGAATTCGGACAGAAGATGCCTTCCGCCTCGGGTATCTACGTAACCTCCGAGAGCGCCCGGCCTTTCAGAACGAGACCAGACGCTGATCCCAGAACAAAAATGCCAGTCTTAGCATGGACTTGCCCCTTTGCCCCCGACAAGGTTGGGTCGGATTCGAAATCGGTGACGGCCGCGTGCGAACCGTCAACGCCAAGCAGAACATCTAGGAGCGAAAGGATCGCGCTGCCCCACGTTTGCCTTGTCGTGGTCCCATAAATATGGGACGATACAGGCTATGAAGACGACGCTCGAAATTCCCGACCCAATCTTCCGTCGCGCGAAGTCGAAGGCCGCAGAACAAGGCATTCCGCTGCGCCAGTTCGTCACTGAAGCCGTTCAAGATAAACTAGCGGCCAATGCCAAGACCGAGGATAAGCCCTGGATGACGGCTTTCGGCAAGCTTCGGCATCTCCGCAAGGAGACGGCCCGAATCAACCGCATCATCCAAGAAGAGTTCGAACAAATCGAGCCTGAGGATCGCTTGTGATCCTGGACACAAACGGGGTTTCAGCCCTGGCCGAAGGCGCATCAGCACTCGAATCCATACTTCGTAGAGCCAACCGGGTTGCCATCCCCGTTATCGTTGTGGGCGAGTATCGGTACGGGATTTCGCGGTCTCGCGAGCAAAAGCGCTACGAAGAATGGCTGACAGAGTATCTGCCAAAGTTTCTGATCCTCGATATCGATGAGCGGACTACCGTGCCGTACGCGGCGATTCGTTCGGAGTTGAAGAGAGCAGGAACGCCGATACCGTCCAATGATGTGTGGATCGCAGCCCTTTGCCGCCAGCATTCACTGCCACTTCTTACCCGTGACCGTCATTTCGATGCCGTCCCCGGAATCCGGAGGATCGCCTGGTAGAGCCCTTGCTCAAGACAGACTCTGGGCTCGGGAAGGCTAGGCTGCACTGTAATTGAGGCGCTCAGGACGCAGATCAGTCAATAGATGGAGAAGCGCACGAACGAACGCGGAGAGGAATTGGCTCGTAGAGAATCGTAGTCTCTGCGTTTAGGATTGCGCTTTTTCGGAGCCTTTTTCGCGGACGTGAGGCAATGCCAAGCATCGCCTTCGTCGCGCGTTTTCTGCTCGAAGCCGCTTACACTCAGCGTCCATGTTGTTGGAGCTTGCCTCGCCTTGCAGTGCGTTGCAGCGCTACTGCATGTTCAAGCGACAAAAGGATTTGTTTCGATGGGTCCCTGTTCATTGCTGCAGCAAGGCTTGTAGCCTGGAAACGGGCAGTAAATCAGGCCGATTCAGTAGCACGGAGTAGCAAAACGTCACTGCGGTGGTTCCTTCAGCAGCCAGATATAAAGCAGACCGCCGCCCCGCCGTCCATCAGTAATCGCACAAGCACTGCTTGAGGCCGCCCTTCTGCAGGTATTGCGACAAGACAAGTGGAGAACTTTCAGCCCCTAAGCTCAGGCACAAGTTGTCGGGAACGGAGGAATCGCGCACCGCAGGCCGCTGCATCCGCGTCTCGTGCTGATGGGAAAATGATTTCAACGATGATGAACCGAACCATCTCGCACTACCGCATCGTCAAGCGAGCTCATTTAGCCGCGCGTGTTACGCTATTCTCGTTAACGTTTCGCGTCTAATAGAACTGCTGGCCGTTTCTTCGCAAGAGTGAGGAGTCGAAGAGCCGTACTCTGTGGCTTTCGGATTCCTTGCTCCCAGCTTTGTATAGCTTTTGGACTAACGCACAGAAAGGTCGCGAACACGACTTGACTCGCACGTAGGTTCTCTCGAATGCGCCGAATCTCGGCGGGCGTCATCGATTTCGGTGGAGCGGCGAGCTTCGAAACGCGCAGATCCACCTTCTCTCCGCGTTCGTAAGCCAAAGCATCCGCCAACGATTGGCGCAAATCATCGAAAATTCGCACTTTAGTCTTTTTTGCCATGCCTACTCCTTTTTCAATTCTACGACCATCTGACGAATCACTCTTCGCTCATCATTGGTCAGGTCTTCTTGCTCATCTTTGCCAAATAAAAAGAGCAAATGAATGTGACCCTTATGCTCCAAGTACAAATACATGTATCGATATCCGCCGCGTTTGCCCTTTCCACGAATCGGGTCTGCCGCCCGTGCTTTTCGAACTCCCCCTAGCCCGGGCACCAAATCTCCGCTATTTGGGTTCTTGAGGAGATCGTCCTGTCTCTCTTCTAGTACCTCGTCGGCTTGGTGTCCAGCTAGCTCCCCGAGACGCCGAGTAAAAGACCGCGATTCTATGAACTCAACCACACTGTAGTATGTACCACAGAGTAGTAGATGTCAAGCCCGAGACTCACACACGTTAGTCGGAACATCTGGCGGAACGGAATCAACGACGCATTAACATGGCGGAGAGGGTGGGATTCGAACCATTGCATGCCGAGCCTTGCATGGCCTTGCACGACCTTGTTCGGAACGTCGAAACAAAGAACTTAGTCGAATTTCATTCTTCCCTCGATTTTATCGAGCGACCACGAAGGCTAATTCCCCCTGAAAATATAGCACAGCGACGAAAAATGTAGCATGACCATACCTCACGGCTTCGTACCGAGCAATTACCCAAAATCTCAGACACCCAGGTCTTTCGTGGCGAACTCTTGATCCGTTCCAGCCGTGCGCACTGGCGGGGTTGTCGGCAGGGACCGTAACTGGTTCTCGACTTTTCCTCAAATAGTCTGTGTCAGGTGATTTTGTCCGCGTGGCTCTTGCGAATCCAACTTTCGACTTCTTTTCGAACATGAAGGGCCATCTTGCCGCAAGTATCGGCCTCACTTTGGGAGACCAACCCGTAATCGTCGTATGAGCCGATATTTCGCTTTCTACGCAGCTTATCCAGCGTAGGAATGATTTTCTTTTGTGGATCGATCGAAAACTCCAGGGCCTCGATCGTTCGGTAGTGTTCGCTACCTCCTCTTACGACCCGGTATCCTGCAGCACGTAATGCTGCCGTCGCTGAGATCCGGATTGCGTCGTAGGCCAAACCCAACTGCACATCGGTGGACAATTTTGCCGCGATAGATTTCCGATAGTCCTCGAGACGCCCGTCGGCGAGCGTCAGTAGCCGCGCAATCTCTGCGGCGTCGGAATCGCGCCGTTCGAGCCAACTATTTTTGACCCAGGTCTCTAAGGACATTCTCGTCTCCGATGATGAATAATTTTTTGTCGATGAGAATGGACCTCAGGAAATTTCCGTGAACCTTTTCCCTGAAATCCTTTACGGAATATACTGTCGGATTAATTTCACGATTCAGAATTTTCTGCGCATCGGAGAGTTTGCCTACGACGGTGCCGAAATCGACTCTACCAACAACAATCAAATCAACATCGCTGCGTTCTGTCTCGCTTGACCGTGCCACCGAACCATAGACAAATGCGAGATTCACATTCTTGCGCAAGGGATCGAGAGCGGCATATAGAACGTCGTGCATTCCGACCGTCTTTGTAACCAGGCTCTTGATCTCTGCGAACACCGGGCTGTTTTCATTAGCGCTGTAAAGCGTCTGTGTCCCAACAATCTTTCTGTTGACAAGGCCGGCGTCTACCAGTTGTCGCACCTCCCTCTGCACAGGACCGAGGGCGATATCGGTGCGGCGGGCCAGTTGGCGCAGATAGAACGCTTCGCCGACGTGCCCGTATAAAACCGAGAGCACAGCCCCTCGGGTGCGCCCGAATAATGTATCGGATAGAATACGAGGTGTACCCATTTTGGGGTCAAGCGTACCCTAAAAGGGTACGGAGATCAAGTGTTCGGGGCAGGCGCCAACGCGAATCTAGCCTCAGTAACTTGGGAAGCGCGGCCACTGAGATATGGCGGAGAGGGTGGGATTCGAACCCACGGTAGAGTTTCCCCTACACTCGCTTTCGAGGCGAGCTCTTTCGACCGCTCAGACACCTCTCCGCGCGAGTCGCAATTTTCTAGCTTAGCATTTGCCAGTCTCGTTTGTATCTCTCAAAGGCAGGCGTTTAAGTTCGCCTCGGATTCCGCACTCCGCAGGCAAGCGCATCGGCCGACAACCGCTACTACCGAGCCTCGTCTTCTCTTACACGGTTCGCCCTATTCATAGCCTCCCAAAACACCGTTACGTTGTCTGCTGGAAGTAGATGCTTCAAGCCATTGGCGAACAGGAGAGACATATGGCCACCAGGAAATGCGCGCACCCAAATTGCTCATGTCAGGTCACGGAAGGCAAATACTGCAGCGCAATCAAGAAAACTCCCGATGTGGATTGCCGCTGCGGGCACCCGGGATGCCAGGGGCGGGCCCACTGATAGGTTGCTTTGCTACACGGAACTACGCCGCGAGAAAACGTGAACCACAAGGAGAATCAGCGCAGCCACTACCAGGAGGTGAATCAGGGCTCCCACGATATGAAAAACTAGATAGGCTGCAATCCAAGCGAAGAAAAGCACAACCGCGATGGCCAGAAGCAGGTAACGCATGAGGAGATGCTAACATGGTGCCACGTCGCCTGTCGGCTTACAGCAAAGCTAAAGCGTCATCACCCGCCTTCCGCAAGACTCTTGACACGATTCGCTCCTCCGTTGTTTGCTAACTCGCGTCAAAATGCAAGTGAGGGCCATATGATTTCAACGAGGTCGGCGTGTGCGGCGAGGTTGCCGGTCATACTGGTGCTGCTTGCCTCGATCACTCTTCGAACGCGCGCGCAAGCTCCACCGCCACCGACTGCACAAGCATCGCCTGTCGCTCAAGGGACGCTCGAGGACATTGCGACGGGCAAGCAGCTCTATGCTGCAAACTGCGCCAGCTGCCACGGCGTCGACGCAACGGGCCAGCTGGGACCGAATCTTCACGGCGTTGTGCAGAGGTTGGGCGAGCAAGCGGTCTTCGGAATTATTCGCAACGGGCGGGGCGGAATGCCGCCGATTTCCTCCATCAATGATGCACGCGTGCGGCAAGTGATCGGGTACCTGCACACGCTCGGCGAAACGGAGTCCACGGAGGCAGCGACGGGCGATCCGGTGAAGGGCAAGGCGGTTTATGCGGCGAATGGCTGTGCTACGTGCCACACCATCGGCACGGTGGGCGGTTCGGTCGGCCCGCAACTGACCACGATTGGCCGCTCACGGGCGCCCAAATACCTGCACGCCTTCTTGCTCGATCCGGGGAAAAATCCGCCACCAGACATGACGCTGCCCGAACGAGCCGGCAATACAGGATATTTGCTGGTGCACGTTGTGACGAACGACGGGCAAGAAATGACCGGAATTCGCGTGAACGAGGACACGTTTGAACTCACCCTCCGTGATATAGGAGGACGGTTTTATACGTATGACAAAACGAAACTGAAGACAATCGAGCAAGAGCCGGGGAAAAGCGTGATGCCCAGTTACAGCAATCTTTCGGCCAGCGATCTGGACAATCTCGTCGCATATCTCTCCAGTCTCAAGGGGGGCCAATGAGGACCGCCACATACATTCTTGGCTTGCTGGTTCTGTGTTTTGGCCTGCCCAGCTCCGCGCAGGTTCCCTATGAGCGCCTGAAGAACGCACCTTCGGAACCGCAGAATTGGCTGATGTATGGTGGCAATTATGGTTCGCAGCGCTTTTCGGGACTAAAGCAGATTACCCCTGAAAATGTTAGCAGCCTGCGCGTGACCTGGGCCTATCAATTGCGCGGAGGCGGCGTGATGGAGTCTTCGCCCATTGTCGTGGACGGCGTTATGTACGTGACCGAGCCACCGAGCAACGTCACCGCTATCGATGCACGGACAGGAAAGCCGCTCTGGCACTATGTGCCGCCGGTGCCCCGCGATTTCGTTCCCGTGGGCCTGTTCCCCACGAATCGGGGAGTCGCGGTACTCGATGACAAAGTGTTTCTCGCTACGATTGACGACCACCTGATAGCGCTCGATGCGAAAAGCGGCGTGGTCCGCTGGAATTCGATTGTCGCGGATAAATCCGATGGCTACGCCATCACGCAAGCACCGCTTGCGATCAACGGAAAGATCGTGGTCGGTGTTGGCGGCGGCGAGGCTGGCGCTCATGGTTTCCTCAGTTGCTTCGATGCGCAGGACGGGAAGCTGCTTTGGCAAACCTATACCGTTCCCCGGAGCGACAACGATCCAGGTGCCGACACATGGGCCAATGGAAGTTGGTCCAATGGCGGAGGCACGACCTGGAACACCGGCTCCTATGATCCCGAGTTGAATTTGGTCTATTGGGGTACGGGTAATCCCGCACCGGATTGGAATGGCGAAGGACGAATGGGCGACAATCTGTTCACCTGTTCGATGCTGGCGCTGGACGCGGACTCGGGGAAGATGAAGTGGTACTTCCAATTCACACCCCACGAAACACATGACTGGGATGCGGCCGAGCCGCCGATCCTGTTTGATGCCACGATTAACGGTAAGCCGCGCATGCTGCTCGCGCAGGCAAATCGCAATTCGTTTTACTATGTACTGGATCGCACCAACGGAGAATTCGTTACTGGCGTACCGTTTGCGAAACAAACCTGGGCGAAGGGTCTCGACGCAAAAGGCCGGCCCGTCAAGATGCCAGCCGAGCAGATCGAGCCGAGTGTCGAAGGGACACTGGTCTATCCGTCGCTGACCGGCGGAATCAATTGGACCAGTCCCAGCTACAGCCCTTTGACCGGCCTATTCTACGTGAACGCGCGCGATGGTTTTGCCTACTACATCAAAGGCGAGCGGAAGATGGCGCCCGGCAATTCGGTGGGGGTCATCGGCGGAGGAGGCGGCGGGGGCAGGATGAGCGGCCCTGACGAAACGACGACTTCCATTCGCGCTCTGACGGCAACGACCGGCGAGAAGAAGTGGGAATACAAGATGGTCGGCGATTCCTGGACTGGCACATTAGCAACGGCGGGCGGTCTTATTTTCTCGGCCGATGCGGCCGGTAATTTCTTTGCACTGAATGCAAACACCGGCGAACCGCTATGGCACCTGCTGCTGGGGGCACCCGTGCGATCAAATCCGGTTTCCTATGCGGTGAACGGACGGCAGTACCTAGCGGACGCCGCCGGCAACACTTTGTTCGTCTTCAGCCTGCCGTAGAGATTGTCTGCAGGCATGGGGTGTCGTTTCCGTCGGCGCTATAATTCTCTGTTGAGACGCCGACGTTTGGAGGCGCGTCGGAGGTCTACGGGGGGAGCTTTCATGAGCTTAGCAACAGCGCTTTGCGCTGCAGTTTTTTCGCTTTGTTTGTTTGGAATCACGCCGCGAGCGTTCGCTCAATTCCCCCCGCAGTCACCGCCCGCGCACAAACCGCATCCACCGGCGACGCCCGAAAGCATCGCCAAGGGGAAAGAACTGTTTCAGGGGACCTGTGCAAATTGCCACGGCATCGACGGCAGCGGAGCCAACGGTCCCAATATCCAAAACGCGGCCGCGACGATGGGGCCTGAAGGGCTTTATACGAGGATGACTTCCGGAGCCATTGGCACGGCCATGCCTAATTTCAGCTTTCTCGGTGAGGACAAAATCTGGGCAATCGCGGACTACGTGGCCACCGTCGGCCGGCAGGGCGCGGCAGTGCAGTTGGGGGACGCGCAGAAAGGCAAGGAAGTCTACGAAGCCAATGGGTGCCCGACCTGTCACAGTATCGGGGGACAAGGCGGCGATACGGGGCCGGACTTGACGGCGATAGGCACACAACGCGCGGCCACACTGTTGCGCAACGAAGTGCTCGATCCGGGCGCGAATCTTCCGCTCGATACGCACGGCCTCGCCGAGCGCGCTGCGTATCACGCCTATGAGATGTATCGCGTGACCCTGCAGGACGGCAAACAGATTGAAGGCATGCGTGAGAACGAGGATTCTTTTTCGATCCAGTTGCGCGACGCCAAGGGCCAAATTCACTCAATCCAGAAGTACGACGTCAAGGACGTTGAACCTCTGATGGGAAAGAGCTTCATGCCCGGCTACAAAGGAAAGCTCACCGACACGCAGCTGAATGATCTGGTGGCCTACCTGGCAAGCCTGGGAGGTGGGCGATGAGAGCCTTAAGGCTTGCGGCATGTGCGTGCGCCCTTGGGGGGCTCGTGCTCAGCGGCCGCGCGATTTCCCGGGCCCAGAACGTGAGCTACGACGAGATCTTGCACTCGGCGAACCACGCGGAAAACTGGATCACGTATGGCGGCAATTACGCCTCACAGCGGTTCTCCGCATTGAAGCAGGTCAACACCGAAAACGTCAGTAATTTGAAGATGCAGTGGGTCTATCAGTTGCGCCAACAAGGGATTTTTGAATCGTCGCCGATCGTGGTGGACGGCATGATGTACGTGACGGAACCTCCGACCACCGTCACGGCGCTCGACGCTCGCACCGGACGCCCGCTTTGGAGATGGACGGCGCCCCTTCCGCAACACCTGCTCACGATCGGCTTATTCCCCACCAATCGTGGCGTGGCAATCCTTGGGGACACGATTTATGTCGCGACAATCGACGCGCACTTGGTCGCGCTCGACCCGAAAACGGGCGCGGAGCGCTGGAGCGTAGAAATCGGCAAGAATTCCGACGCCGTTGCCATCACGCAAGCGCCCCTCGCAATCAATGGAAAAATCATCGTTGGAATGGGCGGCGGTGAAGGCGGCCTGCGCGGCTACATCGATGCCTATGACGCCAAAGATGGTAGGCGCCTGTGGAGACTTTACACGATACCCTCGGCTGGTGAGGCAGGCGTTGAAACCTGGGAAGGTGATAGTTGGAAGTATGGCGGCGGAACCACCTGGAACACCGGCTCGTACGATCCGGAAACGAATACGCTGTTTTGGGGCACCGGTAATCCCGCGCCCGACTGGAATGGAGACGCACGCAAAGGCGACAACCTGTATTCATGTTCTCTGCTGGCGATCGATGCCGATACGGGAAAGATGAAGTGGTATTTTCAGTTTTCTCCGCACGAGACCCACGACTGGGACGCCGCGGAACCGCCCATTCTTTTTGACGCGGTAATCGATGGTCGAAAGCGAAAAGTCGTCGCTCAGGCGGATCGTAACGCGTTCTATTACGTACTGGATCGCGAAACCGGAAAATTCATCGGCGGGCAAGCGTTCGCCAAAGAAACTTGGGCCACAGGACTCGATGCCAATGGGCGGCCCATTGAACTGCCCAATATCGATCCTAGTCCGCAGGGAAACCTCATCTATCCCAGCATTACGGGTAGCGTCAACTGGACCAGTTCATCCTACAGCCCCCTCACCGGTCTCTTCTACGTAAACACGCGGGAGCAGGGTGCTTACTATTACAAAGGGCACCCCACGATCTCGCCGCATAACCCTGCCGATATCGGTGGCGGCGGAGGGCAGAAGGTGGTCGGCGGAGACGATGCCTACAGTGCCGTGCGCGCGCTTGACTCCACGACCGGCCGGCGGAAGTGGCAATTTAAGATGGTTGGCGATTCCTGGACGGGTACTCTGGTGACCGCCGGTAACCTGGTATTCTGCGCCGACGCCGAAGGCAATTTCTTTGCTCTCGATGCACGAGACGGTAAGCCCCTTTGGCACGTCTCGCTCGGCAATTCGGTGCGCGCCAATCCGATCACCTATGCGGTGGACGGCAAGCAATACGTTGAAGCAGCCGCGGGAAATTCGATATTTGTCTTTTCGCTGCCGTAGGCGAGTCCATTTCCAGGCTTTCGTCCGAACATCATCGTACTGAGTGGAGTTATCGGGCCGCTGGTGAACAGTTTTTTGCCGAGCCAGGCGGCGTTCGCTCGGCAACTCTGCACCCTGCGGCCGTCGAGAAACGAAGCTGCCGTCAAGTCGCGCTGAGTGATCTCGAAACTCTAGTGCTAGCGCGCAGCTTTCCTGTGGGAGAGCTTCAGGATCACTTCGATGTCACGGCGTGAGTCAAAGCTTGAGATGGTGCGGGTCGC
>Ga0306920_100000756_pt1 | contig 38865 bp, 46 predicted proteins | sample flu12Cox44000170_FD_204666 | JGI IMG/M metagenome (GOLD analysis project Ga0306920, IMG submission 204666) | Lab enrichment of tropical soil microbial communities from Luquillo Experimental Forest, Puerto Rico - flux4day.12C.oxic.44.000.170 (v2)... | ecosystem: Environmental > Terrestrial >... | reverse complement strand
CGGGTCAGGACGGCGATCTGTCGCTGGTTTTCCAGGAGGTGCCGCTGACCAGTGGAAGTGGAACGGTACCCGTGCAGTTCCAATATTCCAATGCCGTGCACGGGCCGGAGGGCCCCATCGAGGAGCCGCACTAACCTTTAGATCCGGCCACGTAGACAGTTCCGGACTGCTCAGGCATGTGGCATCTATGACACCTGCGAAACCGTTCGCGCCGCCAGCGGACGACCGTGTCGGCTTGGACGTAAACCAGGGGTAGCAGGCCTAAAGCCATTCCGGGCTGCTTCCTGCCCGATCTGAAAAAGAAGTAATTCTTCCGAAGGGCAGGCTGACGGCCTTCCTTTTTTGGGGCAGGCAGCAAAGACTGCCTGGTAGCAGCCCGGGGTGGTCCCGATTTATCTCAGCGCGACACTCTCATGCCCAGCCGGCTGATCCACATAGTACGTGATGCCGGAATACTGCATCTCCTGCCACGTCTGTTCGCCCCACCGCACATCGATCTTCGGATCCGGATTCCATTTATTGTTGACGGAATTATCGTAGTGCGCCGTGGCTTCCAGGCGCGATCCCTTGGGCGCCGCCAGCGGAGTGGTGAAAACATAGTACGTCTGCCAGTTGAAATCGTACTTCGGAACCGACAGGACCACTTGCGACTGGCCGTCCGGGTACACCAGGCGATATTCCCAGCTTTTGCCGCGCAGGTGCGTGTGCGGGAACAGCGCGGTGATGTGGGTATCCTCGGTGAATTCTATGGCTGAGTCGACCGCCTGGTCGGCCGTGCCGGCGGGAACTTTCAGCAGGGGGTTATAAAAGGAGCCTGTGCGGATCTCGCGCTGCCGAGTCCCTTTCGCGAAGACCAACCCGATACTCGACTGATCCGTGGCAGCCTTGCCGTTGGCCGTGTAGTGCATCTGGAAAATGATCGTCGCTCCGGCGGGAATCTTGAGCGCCGAGCCGGGCTCGAAGATCAGCGCGTTAGTGCCTGGAGCCGTGGTGGCTATCAGCGTGTCTGGATTTGCGGCTTGACCCTGCTGAGACGCATTGCCGCCGCGCGCGGCAGGCAACGCAGGTTTTCTGGGCAACACCGTCACAAACGCAGGCGAGTCCGCCGGCTTGCCGGGCTCGCGTTCGAAAGCCAGGATGTGATGCACCACGCTGCGATTGCCGGGACGCAGTTCGATAGCCTGCACCCATTTATCTTCCGTGAAATTCGTCGGGATGGTGAAGAACTGATACGCGATGGCTCCACTGGCCGGCACGTCATAGGGCTTTGCCATGGACAAGACCAGATCCGGCCTTCCGATCTCCCATCCTTCGGTTAATTGCGGGGGGGGCGGCAGATCCTTGGGATCGCCCTGGGGCGCGCCTCCGTCCACCCAGGCAGTCAGCGTATTCTTCTCGGCATCGGTCAGCCGGCGATCGTTTGCAAAGACCCCATGCGCTTCGGCGGCGTGCCATGGCGGCATTTGGCCGCTCAAGATCTTTTCGCGGATCGATTTCGCCCATGGCCTGGCCTGTTCATAGGTAAGTAGCGACATCGGGGCGATTTCGCCCGGTCGGTGGCAGCCGGCGCAATTTTTATATAGAATCGGCGCCACCTCTTTCGAGAATGTCGGCGCACCGGCAGCCACGGCCGGGACGCTGCCAGTCGCGGCCCAGATTAACAGCGTGGCTCCGCAGATTGTTGCGGACATCAGTCGGACCCTCATTCAAGTCTCCTTACCCTCGGGATCGGGGCTCTAATGGCTTCTCCGCGTATTTAAATATGCTGCTTTCGCGGAAGCTCAATCTAAATTATTATACCTGTGACGGCTCTTCAGCGAGTGGATAGGCGGCTCCAGGAGTTCGCTGCTATTGCACGTGTGAACACATTGGGTTCAGAAATTCACTTGAATGGCCGTTGCATCGTTGATCGAAGGCGGTGGTCGATCAAACGTGTCCCTCCTGATTATCCGTCTTGAATTAATCTACGATCACGAAAAAGTACCAGAGCATGCAAACACAGTGTCGAGCATGTTCTCTACGTTGCACGCGTCGAGGCCGGCGGCTCCGACCATACCCAGATCAGCTGGCGATGTTCGCGCATTGTTCGCGCAATAAAGAGTTGCTCTCAAAGGACTGCTAAGCCATTTTGAAATTTGCTCGAAACAACGATTCACGTGCGACGCCAGCAGTTTTTCGGCTCGGTTGGCTTCTTTGTGCCATACATTCATTTCGAAGCACTTAGCTCAATTGTGCGAACACAGTGAGAACCAATGAAAGCCGATGTGAGCTCGAATCGATGGAAGTGCGCCGTACGACAAGCTGCGACCTATTGCCGTAGAGCCCGAGCGCGAGCAGGATCTGTGCGAATCCCACCGAAGCCGACCGTCGTTTCACCTGCACTAGCCTCAGACTAGCAGAACGGTGCTCGCAGGCAAGAAGGTCGCTTCGGCATGAGCCCTTGCTTTCTGCGCGCCGTTCCGGCCGGGTCGCCATCGTGACGCTGACACGGGAACACGGCACGTCCCGTCTGCACACTGGGAAAACAAAAGGGCCACACCTGAGGGAAGTCGGCCTGATTCAAAACACCGTGAACCTCGATGGCCCTTGACAAGGCCGCTCCATATCAAAATTGCGGATCACGGAAGTGCCCGATGCCGACGCGCCCCTGTGCGCACGCCTCGTCGGCCAGCTTTCTGCAGAGTTTTAAGTATGGGTCTTCCATTCCGTGGCTGCTAGCGGGCTACCGGTTTCACCCCAACGGCCTGGTTCGCCGGCGACAGTTCGAAAGCCTTGCCCGGGGCCGCGCGCCAGTAAATTGGAGGCGTTTTTGAGACTGCCGGCGCGCCTATGGCCAGGCGCCGACCTGGAACGCGGGACTGAAATATCCACGGCCTGCGCGGTCGATATCGCTCGAGTAGATCGACAGCGGATGCGACAGACAGGTATCGAGCGAAACGATCAAGTCTAGCAGCCCGGGGTTAAAATTCGGGTTTTGATGTCAGGGTGACAGAAATGAGAACAAGCAGTGGGATGATAGAAAGGCGGCACTATCTGCCGGTAGGTTACTCCCAATCCATCTGACCACGGTTTTTTTCGAACTCCAACTGACAGGCAATCAGCACGAAGAAAAAATTGAACGTAAGCGAGAGCCCTTGCAGGCCTCGCGGAGTTCCAATCCCGTAACGGTCCCTCAACAGCAATCCCAGATTCGCTCCCGCCACATGGATCAACAGCCGCTTGAGGATGTTGTTGTGTTTTCTCAAGTGCGTGCGCCGCATGCCGCCGGTCTCGTAGCAGTGGGCGAATGTTCGCTCGATCAACTCGCCGCGCTTCCGCAGCAGCCGCTGGCCCTTCGGCCGCTGCAGCCGTTGTCGATTCGCATAGACCAATCGCTGTTGATCTTCCTTGTAGGGTCGAGGACTGGCGCCGCTGCTCCGTAGGTCCGGCCTATCCGTTAGCTCTCCGTTTCCGTTGAGAGTGCCTCACTATTCGGACCGTGAGCCGGTTTCCAGCCCCCGCCTCGTCAAACCCAGCGTGCAGATTTCCCGCACTGGGCTTTCCTGCTCGCTTCACGCCCAGGTTTATGAGACCTATCGGGCCGGTTGGACTTTCGGCTCCGGCCGACGCACCCGATAGCCGTTAAACAGCCCGAGTTCGCCATACAGCCATTGCCTACTCCATCCCTTCCAGCCGAACCCCTTCTGCTTCCGGGCACGCATTAAATGCCGCCTGACCTTCTTCTCTACCCAGTCTTTGACAAACGAAAAGCATCGGCTCGAGTGACCCACCGCAAAGTAGTTCACCCACCCCCGGAGGATTGGGTTGATCAATTCGACCACCCGTTCTACCGGTTGGCTGGCAAACCGTCGGAACACATCCCGGAGCTTCCCCAACAACGCGGTCCGCTTCTTGAGCTTCGGCGTATAGTTGGGCCGCCACACTCCCTGAAGACTCAGAATGCGGCGAAACTCAAAACCCAGGAATCCAAAACTGTCCCCCTTTGCGAGGTCGACGACCCGACTTTTCTCCTCGTTGATCTCAACTCGCAGTTCAGCCAGTTCTCCTCGCAGTCGCCGGTTCACCGCCTTAATCAGCCAGTCATGCCGCGGATGAGCGTCGATCAATATCACCAGGTCATCCGCAAATCTTGCATATTGGATGGAAGTGTATTTGCCGTAGCGCGTGGTGTTGATCGCCTTTTCCAGCATCCGATCCACCTCAGTGAGGTAGAGGTTACTGAGCAATGGCGAAATCACCCCGCCTTGCGGAACGCCCTTTTCCCCAGTCGCCTTCAGCATCATCTTGAGCAAATGCATGACCGCGTCGTCCCCTACCCGTCGCGCCACCTTCTCTAACAGCAGATAATGCTGAACGTTATCGAAGTAGGCGCGAAGATCGAGATCGATGATTCGCGTCTTGCTCTCCAGAATTGCCTGAGCCACTCGGTTCACCGCTTGATGCGCTGTCCGTTTCGGTCGGTATCCATACGACCCCGATTGGAAATCAGCCTCGAAGATCGGCTCCAGGATGAGCTTGAGTGCCCCCTGAACCACGCGATCGCGGATCGAAGGAATCGAAAGCACGCGGACTTTCTTGTCCCCGTCCTTGGGAATTTCCTTCTTCCGCGCCAGCATGGGCCGATACGTGTTTGTGATTAGTTCATCCCTGATTTGCTTCAGAAAACCCTCCACTCCACCTTCCTCGATGGTTTCGAACGTGACCCCGTCAATTCCCGGCGCCCCGTCGTTTTCTTTCGCCATCCGGTAGGCTTCCTGCAGCGTCTCCATCTTGCAAACATGGACGTACAATCCCCAGAAACGCCAGGCTGGTTCAGCCTTCGCCTTGACGTATAGGCTCCTTCTCAGGTCCTGCAAACTGATGGGCGCTTTTCTCATTTCGCCCTTGCCTCCCATTTCGTTGGAACCATGACAAACAGCAGGGCCCCTTTGCTCCACAGGTATTACCCCGCTTCCTTGCTACTATGGGCCCCTCCAAGACCCTCTCGTCTTCCACCGATTTCCTGGGTGCTCCAGTTATACGGTTTCCCTGCTCCGCCGATTTCGCGACGGGACGAGGAGGGTTTCTCCAGTTGCTTTGCGTGTCCTTGCCATCGTGCTGTCGCTTATACCCCGCCAGAGTGGATCGCCGCTTCAGTCAGGTGCGACTATCCATGCTGCCTTCACCCGGAAGACGCGGGCTCGGCCTCTGGGGTCACATTTTTCGAGGCCACATCTGCGTTCACTTTCGTTACGGCCCAATGGCTCGCCATCATCCCAAGGATGATGCCGTCAATAGGTTTCAGAAATTCGGTTTCCCTCCTCCCTGCTATCCAAGCTACGGGGCTTCTGACTTTTGCCCCGGTGGGACTCACCTCCCACTGAACACGCCAGCCTTTGCTGGACACGCGCCTTCCCAATGCCGCTTCCCGGCTTGCTTCTTCTCGGGAATATAGGTTCGCACTCCCGCGGCCTGCATCTGTTGGAGCGTGGGGCCGCTGTGATAACCCTTATCCGCCACCACCTCTTCGATCCCGCCCAGATTTACTTGCGGCTTTTCCAGCGGTTGGGCCTCCGCCTCCCGCTCGATCAGTTCGGCGACCGCGGTGCCGGCCTCCGCCAGGGTTTCCTTGACCGTGGTGGTGTCGCCCAGATGCGCTTCCTGCAAGGTCACTGCCACCACCGCTCCGGTGTCCATGTCCACGGCGTGCTCAGCCTTGTGCGCCAGGTGGGTCCGCCCATCCTTCATCTTGGTGATCCGCGCGTCCGGATCATGCGGATTCACCCACTCCCGGTTCGACCCCTTCTTCTTCCGTTTCCGATCCACTCTCCCCAAGTCTTCCCGCGTGGGCGTCTCGATACCCGACTGACGCGCCAGTCCTTTTAGAAACTCCTCGTAGCTGTCGCCGTTGTCGCGCCTCACTATCGAGCGCAGTGCCGCATTCGCCTCCAGCGCGGTGGCATCGATCCCGATCCGCTTGCCCTTGACCAAACCGGCTTCAGCCAACCGCTCCAGCACCCACGCAAACACTTGCTGATGCGTCTCCACATCGATTAGCCGCCGTGTCCGCGAGATCGTGGTGTGGTCCGGTGCTTCTTCGTTCATCCGAATCCCCACGAATTCCCGAATCGACAATGAGTCCCCCGCCCGCCACGCGATACCCCGTTCGCTATCTATACCTTCGAAGTATCCTACCAGCAGCAGCCGAAAATAGATTCCGGGAGCCAAACCTGGCCGCCCTCTCACCGCTGCATAGAAACGCTGGCATTGGCCTTCCACGAATCTGTCAAAATCGTGTTCCGCCAGCAGTTGGTTCAGGCGTTGGTAAAAAGGATGGCCGGCAGGCCGCGCCAAACTGCAGGTTGGAATCCAAAGCTCCTCTTGATGCTCCCTGCGCGTGCCCATCGCCATACGACGATTTTATGATCAAACATTCTCGGCGTAAACTGTTTTCTGATTTTCACCCCGGGCTGCTAGAGGAAGAACCGGGTTTGTTCCTGGTTGGCCGAGAACCAGGCACTAACCTGTATTGGCTCTCCGCCAAGAACGACGAAGAAGACCAAGAAACTCCGTTCCAGGAGATGGCCGACGGTCAATTAGATGAAAAAACAGCTTGGCCGAGGCTGTTGCTTCGTGAGGCCAGCAAGCGAGGCTACACGATTGAGGATATCGTCGCTCTGCTCGATGAGCCGGGAATGACTACGAAAGAAGCAGTCGAGCGAATTCTGTCTGCGAGAAAACTAAAGTAGGTACCCGAATTGAATCCTATCATAGTCCGAGGAGCGGGCCGCTTCGCCAAAGCGGACCGGCCGCCCCAGAACCGCTAGCAGAGTGGTAACGGATTTCGCGGCGGCCCTACATCTGTGACTATGGATTTGATTCCCACTCCAAGATCCAGATTCAATAGTTCTTTCGAGTGTCGCGGTTCGCGGTGTATGGCACTTTTCATGTTGGTGGCCGCGCATTTGTCAGCTTGTGGAATTCCGTCTACGGGCTTGGACTCCGCGGCCGTTTCCGTGTTCGGCCCCGATCGTAGCTGGGCCTTCCTCTTGGCGGCAATCGCTTGACTCTCGCTCACCTAACTCTGCAGTGGTGGCATCCGATGCTAAGCATTCCACGCTATGGATAGCGCTCGTGAAAGTAATGGGAAAATAGGGGCATGGGCGCTGCTGACGGCTGGCCGCGTGTGTGGGCCGAGATGAGCGACGAAGACCTACGGGACCAGCTCCGTCACTATCTGTTCCTCGCGGTGAACGGTCCGAATCGTCATGCAGGACGTATTGTCCAACTCGTGCCCGAAGCCGACAGGCGTGGAAAAGCCCAGATGGTGGATGAGGCGATGCAGTGGATCAAGAGTCACGAACCGTCGAAGCACGAGTAGTTTGTAGTAGTTTCGCCCCTGGTAGTCGGTCAGGGCAGCCGTTTAGAAAGAAAGCCACATTTAGGCTTGAGGGGTGTGGTCTCCAGCTTTCTTTCGCTGCACCTCAATTTTTGCTGCGCTCAGGTCTTCCAAGTCGCGTTGGGATTGCCCAGCCGAACCCGAACGGATCCTCCACCTCGCCATAGCGGTCGCGCCAGAAGGCCGTAATGGCGATAACACTTGCAACCGGCTGTTGCGAGCCTTCGCCCACGCAACTAAGGCCAGCCCCCCCACCCGACCATGCGCTCCACCCCCAGGTGCATAGACACTGGCAGCAACCAATGTGAGCATAAGCCACTGCCGGTTGTGAGCGTACTCATATTGCAAGCTTATGAGGCAGTGACCGGCAAGCGCTGGGAAAAACGCTGTTCGGCTTTGTCGGAATCCTCTAAGGTTGAAATGAGTAGAATGACGCGTGGACAAAAGACAGGCGGGCGGAAAGTGGGAACGCCAGGCCGCAACACACGAAAAATCAACGAACTACTGGAGTCTTTGGGCCACAATCCCATCGCCCCGAGGCCACGGTGCGCATAGCGAGCGACCCGGAGGCCAGCCTTTAACTTTAAAGGCAGGATGAACGCCGAACTCGCTCAGTATGTCTATCCGAAGCGCAAAGCCGATGAAGTTGCCGACGACCAGGGCGCTCTCCTCGTTCCGCCGAAGTTGTGTCGAGATAGTCCCCACACCCAATATGGAAGCGCTCGATGCGAACGCCCTAGGCGAACGTGAAAGCGATCTAGGCCACTGGCCGAGTGGCACATCAACCCTGATCCCGTCATCGAAACGTCATATTCGGCTTAGACTGGTTCCATCATGTCCTCGCACCGAATCAAGGCCCACTTCATTGAGCCAATGCTCCTGTTGCGCACGGAAGTGCTTCCCACCGGGAGGGATCAGGTCTATGAGCTCAAATTTGACGGTTTTCGGGCGGAAGCTATCAAGTCCGCCGGGACTGTGTATCTGCGGTCGCGCAACAACAAGGATTTCAACGCTCGGTATCCTGGGATCGCGAAGGCGCTGTCTGGAATGCCCGACGACACTGTGATCGATGGCGAGGTGGTGGCTCTGGAATCCGGCCGGCCCTCTTTTAACGCGTTGCAGAACTACGTCTCGAACGCTGCTCCGCTGCTTTATTATGTGTTCGACGTCATGATCCTCACGGGTAAGGTTGTCACCAACGAGCCTCTAGACAATCGCCGCAGCCTTCTCAGAGAGCGGGTTCTAGCAAAACTGTCGGATCCAATTCGTGAGTCTCCGGAACTCGACGCTACCTTGCCGGAGTTGATTCAATCTGTCAAAGCCCAGGGACTTGAGGGGTTGGTTTCGAAACGCCGGGATAGCCTTTATGAACCTGGCCAGCGATCGGGCGCGTGGCAGAAGATGCGCGTCAACCAAGGCCAGGAATTCGTCATTGCAGGCTACACTCCCAGCTCCGGGACCTTCGACGCGATAATTTTTGGATACTACGACGCTGACGGACTGATATACGCCGGCCGAACGCGGAACGGCTTCACGCCATCGTCGCGCGGCAGATTATTCAAGCACTTCAAGGGCCTGGAAGTGGAGAAGTGCCCCTTCGCGAACCTGCCGGAAGCGAAGGCCGGCCGCTGGGGGGAAGGACTTACTGCCGGGAAGATGAAAGAGTGCCGATGGTTGAAGCCGGTGCTCGTGGGCCGCTTCGAATTCGTGGAGTGGACTCCTGACGACCACCTGCGTCACAGCCGTTTCGTTGGGGTCCGGGACAAAAAGGCCAAAAATGTAGTCCGGGAGTCCGGCCGGCAATAGCGCGCCCGGAGCGCACCTAGTTCCTTCAGAGAATCGAAATTTCTGCCGTGGTGGGTTCCGGATTGCAGGACCTCGAGGGCTTAATTTCGGGCCGCTCGGACTTCCCAGACCACACCGCAGAATCACCAGCTCGACGGAACCGTCGGCCGCTAGCTGAGTAGACGAAAACAATTGTTCTGATTCTCGTTTCGCGGTATCTTGAATGTAGAGAAGCTTTGGCGCACCCGCCCATGCAAGGGTGAAGGCTAAACTGCCGGCCTGCTGGTGCCCAACTCGAAATCAGGCGGTTGAGGCGGTTATGACGGTTCCAGATTCAGACGATTGGACAAGTCTTCCAGCGAACCACCCCCATTACCCGGTAGCGCAGAAACTTCTCGGCATCGAGGCGATGCTCCGATACCGACTCAATGCCGCATTAGCCGAGAACTGTGGACCACATGGTCGGCGGTCGGCGGTCCTAGATGCTATCCAGCAGTACATCGACACAATCGGTCGTATGGCCGTTCTACAGGCGACGGATATTCCCAGCGCGAAGGCGACCGCCGAGGGCCTGGATAAAGCAAGAGATATCTTCTCGGGCGAATGTAGTTCGACACTCAAACCGATGGAGCGCTACCATCCCGGTTTGACACAGGAAGCGCAACGGCTCCTCATTGGCCGAGTTGAACATTGGAAGGCAGAAGCGCTTAGGCGCGGACTATGCCTCAACACTCAAGCCACAGCGATGACGCGAGGAAGTCTCACCGGTTCGCCGGCGCCGCCCACCTCCGTATTGGCCGGTAACGGTGTGCCAACCGCGGCCCCGACCACCTCTCAACCAGCGGAAGCAGGAGCGCAGCCGAGACGCCTGCGAGACCCTCGGCCCGACAACGAAGGCCATATACGTGTGGCTGAAATTTTGCCGGCCGACTGGGAAACGATGCCGAAGGATTTACTGAAACTACTCGATGAGCAGCCCGATGGTAAGACTGGTGGTTTGCGGTCCCCTAATTGGCGGAATGGCTACAATGACAAGCAGATTCCTAGATACCCGGGTGCGTTGGAGTACTACGACTCGCCCGATGTGGTGAAGGCCATAGGTCGGCGATCTGAGATTCGAAAGAATTTGCTTCGCCAGCGCTGGTTGTCCGAAGCCCGCTCCCCGGTAACTCTGACCAACTCTTTTAAACTGTTGCCAACTCTTGTAGCGCTCGTCAAACTCTTGTTGCCTATCTGCCTGTTTCTCTGACCAGGTTTTCAGCGATATAACCCGGCGTTATCCAGGATGAGAGAAAATCCTTTCTTTAGAAATTCGCGTTCCTTAACGCGGAATCATTGTGATTACACACAGCGATTCGGAACTCATACGCTCGAAGAGGCGCGACAGGTCTTCGCGCTTTTCGAATTCTGCGGGGGGCAACTACAAGGCAAGCCAACGTTATGATGCCAGTCGCCGGTGCGGATTCCAGCCGGGAGTTTCATCACTAGCTACAAATCCACTGCGAAAGCCTGCAACCTATCGCCTCAGCAGGCGCGCGATGATTTCTTCTATCTCGAGCCAGCTTTGGCACCTACACGAGAACAGCGGTGGGCCCTCGTCTCTGTCGCGAATTTGGAATCATACCAAGTCATCGGGACGTTCATCACCACGTGCAGCACTTCTTGGATCACCGTGTTTAGCTGGTCACGCCGGATGTCGCCGCCCATCGAGGCAACCCGGGCGCTTCTCGTACTCATCAACGCGCAACACGTCAATCTCGCCGATGCCAGCGTCTGGGTAGCTGGACATCCCGCACGTGTTCTCGGGTAGCTCGCTGGCTCTCACGAGACGGAGACTGAGGCCGAACTCCCGAAGCCCAACGCGTGCAGCCAGCCGTCCAGATCGAGCCGCTGTGGTCGTATCTCATGCTGGTACTGCGCGAAGTGATATCGTCCAGCGGACGCTGCCAAGAAAACGCGAGCCACCCAGTCCCAGGAGTGTACCAACGCTTCGGACAATCATTCTGCTACGTCTTGGTTCCTCGTACATGTCCGCGAAGGACGTTATGTTATAGTGTTTCGCGCTATTTAGATACGGCGCCTCTTATGGATGAAGACAATTCACCATCATTGCCACCACGAAAGATTCTCGGCATCGTAGGCAGTCTTCCCAGGCTCCATACAATCGCGCCGCTCTGCGCGCCGCCAGGAGCTGGCACCCAAGGGCGGCGCCATCGTGGTCTTCAATCTCGCTGGCATTCCGCTCTTCAATCAGGATGAAGGGGGCAATCCTCCGGCCCGCGTTCTGGAATTGAAGGCCGCCGTGCGCGAGGCCGATGCCATCCTGCTCGTCACGCGCGGAATACAACTATTCGATTCGGGGCGTGCTCAAGAACGCCATCGACTGGGCATCGCGCCCGTCCGGCGATAGCCCGGGAAGGGAAGCCGGTCCAGGTCATGGGCGCTTCAGTTGGTGCGCATGGCAGCGCCCGCGCCCGATATCATCTGCGTCAATGCTTCGTTTCCTGAATATGCACGCCGTCAATCGCACGAAGTGATGATTGCCAATGCTTCGGAGAAATTCGACGGCCAGGGCAAACTCACCGACGAAAAGGCGCACAACTTAATCCGCCATTTGTGGAAGCTCTCGTCGCACTAGCCAATTCGAGAGAGTTCACCAGCTTTCGGCGGATCTCCGCCACGTAAGGCGCGCCCCAGCTTCTCCTGCCAAGCGCGCTTTCGTTCTTTACGTGTTACTGCCCCCGGTTGGCCCTCCTCTGCTGGCGACGTGAATGCCCAGCTCCTATGAGAGCGCCCCTTCCAGAGTGTCCAGTGGCGGCTCCGATTGCGGCCCCGGCTGCCGCACCCTTCGCCCTATTAGCCGTACCTTGGGTGTTCTGTTGTTTCTGGGTCTGCTTCTGCTGCTGGGGTTGCGACGTCGGTTGCTGAGGTTGTGTCTGTTGCTGGGGTTGCGGCGTCGCCGCTGGTGGCGTCTGGGCTGCCGCGTTTGGCACCATTTGCGGTCGTCACGAGAGCGCCGCAAACGACATAACCTTTACGAACGGATTCATTGGCCTCCTTTAGGCTCCGCTGTTTCGGTCTGCCATGCGTCCGGCGTGGCCTACATTCATTATGGTCCTCGCCCGACGTCGCGATTCGTTTCGTTAGCTCCGCGGGGATAACTTAAAGAAGCTCCAGCGCTTATCATCCTCCTTCTTGGGTTCTAGGTCGCCGATCATCCCCGCCGCTGTGCGAAACGCCTCCGCCGCGTGCGAGTGCTGTTGGTGCAGGCGCAGGCCGCCTATTCTCATCCACCTCGTAGCCGTAATGTCTGATCCCCTTGGCGAGTCCATCACCCGCACCCGGCGAACCGGCGGCTATCATCTGGTCCCGGATATTGCGGCCAGTCTGGAGGCTCCGCGTTCGAAGTCCCAGATCGGCTTCTTACGGTCTCAAGGGGCGCGGTCTATATTCGCGAATCGAGCTTCTCCGCTCGCATTTGTTCTTTTAAGCACCTTCTCCCGCCCGAAAGACCAACCGACGCTCGGTCCACAGATGCGCACGATGAACCGAGATTAAAATTTTTTGAGTCGTCGCCGTCGCAAAGGCATCTGGGATTCAACACCAAGACGATTCGCAACAGTTTGGCGCGGTCCTTTTTGATTCTGGGGTACCGCGCCTTTTTTTTTGAGAATCCTTCGATGTACGATCCTCGGAGCCGGAGCCGCCTGGGGTTAGTGTGGCGTTGGACAAGTGGCGGATAAAACGCGTCCTGAGATTGTAGGCGGTTTTCTCACCTCTGGGTACAAAACCAAGAAATTCCGGGTCGTGACGATCCCGGCGTCCGCTCGCAAGAAGCTGCTAGCGCACCGCAAGGCGCATCGGCAGCATCGCGAGCCCTTCGGCGGCACCTGTTGCGCTCCTGCCGGATTCGCGCCGACGCGCTGTACAACCTTTGCGGGCTGTTCTCTGAGCGCGCGAGTGCCATGTCAGCAATCGCGCGAGCAATGCGACCATTGCCATCATCGAACGGGTGAATCGTGACGAAGCCGAGGTACGCAAGCCCGGCGCGAAGCAGGGGATCGATTTTCCTGGCCCCCCGAACTAGTCGAGGAATGATCTCAGTTCGCAGTCAGCGCGCCCGCCTGCGGCGGCCTCGCAATGGACGGGTTCTTTGAGATGCAGAACGCGCCGGGGGCGCGGCGGCTGGGTGCCTTGAAGCGGCTCAAGGTGAATCAAGGAAGCCTGCTAGAATTGCACGCAGGAGGAGAGCCACGATGAGGGCTTTATGCATGCCAGCATTTGTCGTTAGGTTGGTCTGTGCTGCAGTGCCGTTACTGTCTTCTGTAGCCATTCTGGTACTGATTTGTGCGCCTGCCTATGGCCAGTGGGTGAAAGTCCCGGCCGGCGGAATTCCGAAGGCGCCTGATGGTAAACCCAACCTCGCCGCGCCCGCGCCACGATCGGCCGACGGCCATCCGGACCTGTCCGGAGTTTGGGAATCCGGCAGCGCCAAGTACATTCTGGACATTGCGGCGGATCTCAAACCCGGTGACGTACCATTTCAGCCTTGGGCCAAGGCGCTTGTGGACCAACGCGCAGACGGCTCGCATTCGGGAGAGGATCCGCCCGCAAACTGCTTGCCCCGAGGTGTCCCTAGGATCGACGCCTCACCTCCACCGTGGAGGGTGATCCAAAAATCGGACATCATTGGGATTCTTTATGAATCCGACAACGCGTGGCGCCAGATCTTCCTCGATGGGCGCGAACTGGGGAACGACTTTCTTCCAGCCTACTTAGGTTATTCCACCGGCAAATGGGATGGCGATGCCCTGGTCGTCGACACCCGTGGCTTCAACGGAAAGACATGGTTGGATCAGACGGGCAAACCCACGTCGGATGCGCTGCACGTTACCGAACGTTTTCGGCGGACGGCCTTCGGACGCATGGAAATTCAAATTACAATCGACGACCCGAAGGTTTATACCAAGCCGTGGCAAGTCAAGGAACAGGTGCACCTGGTGCCAGATAGCGACATCTTCGAAAGCGCCTGTGAGAACAATCGCGATCTCGAGCACCTGCGAGGGAAATTCAGTAGGTAATTTGCTCACTTGAGTGCTATGCCTGCGGCACGCTCAATCGAGCCTCGCCTGATAGAAAGAGTCGGAGAAGAACAAGGTAGATGCCGCCGTAACAACACTTCGAGGCTCTTTGTCGACACGGGCTGGGGGGATCTGCCTCGGTGCGGTAAAGCCGAGCTGATGGGGATCTAGGCCAGTACGGGCGGCCGTGACTCTGCGCTGCGGAACCTCCGGTCTGAACTCATGTTGTTCCACGCTGGCGTGGATCTCTTCGCTTATTGGTCCTTCGGCAACGGCGTACCCGGCTCTGTCGATCCACGTCCAGTGTGAGGTGGTGTGGAAAGGGCCCTCAGGTGTTGTGGATGAACTCGAAGCGCAAGGGCATCGCTAATACCGGCCTTCCGAACGTCGGCGGCCCTATGACAACTTGAGCGGACTGGTGTTCATCGGAGCCACACGCGATCAGCGTTTCCGCGCATTCGATGCCAAATCCGACAAAGAGCTGTGGGTCACCAGACTGGACGCTGCTCAGCCGCAACGCCCGTCACATATCAAGGCAAAGATGGCAAGTGAGTCCGTGGTCATGGGCTTCCGGACGGCCGTCCGATGCGGGCCGAGGCACAGAGTTTGAGGGGAATTTCCCCCAGAAGTTGGTCACATTTTCTTTGCTGTAGCTCGGCAACATCCCTGAGGCGGCTTAGGAGACTTCGAGCAACCTCTCCGCTTGGAAGCAAGTTGATGCGGATCATAGACGATATGGCCGAACATCATCTTCAGCAGCAAAATTGAAATTGCCGATACATGGTGCGGTCCCGAGGACTTGGACCTCCACACCGTTACGGGTACATGCACCTCAAGCAGGCGCCTCTGCCAATTCCGCCACGACCGCACAAACCTCGTTGAGCCAACTAGCTTTAAAAACTAGAACCGCAAGCCGATTTTTAACGCCCGCTGGGATCGCGTGGCGTCCTAAACTACTGATTTCGCGTCCGGCACCGCACCCTGGGGTCCGCATCGGCCCCAGCCTAAGGTCCAAAAAACGCAACCATGTCGCGCGGGCGGTTTTACGTGGAGCTATCGGGCTGGAACAGGCTGGGCTGAGTCCCTTCCGCTGAACCCGCTGCCGCTAACCGCGTGCGTTGCGCACGAGTCTGGAGTGGTTGCTGAAGTAGTTGCCAGACGCCAAGGCGGCTGGCGTACGCGTTGGCCAGCAAGTATTTGAATGCGCCAAAGGTGACGCGTCGCAACACGTGCGTCCACTTCATTCAGCCCTGAACGAGGGTATCGTGCGGGAAGTTGGCTATGGACTTTCACTCTAGCGAGCGTTCCGCCGCTCTCGTCAAATCAATGCAAGCCAAGAACTAGCCTGTCGCATCCAATAGCAACAGGAGGACACCATGAGCGAAATCGAGCGGTTCGATGTCCTTGTTTTGGGCAGCGGAGTGGGAGGCAAACTCACCGCCTGGACGAGCGCCAGTGAAGGTTTACGGACAGCGGTCGTCGAACGCCGCCTCGTCGGGGGATCGTGCCGAATATCGCCTGCCTGCCGACGAAGAACGTGATCCACGGCGCTAAGGTTGCCGACTTTGTCCGCCATGACCGCGAATTCGGCAGCGGCACTGCACCGGCATCGGTTGAGATTGCTTAAGTGCGAGCCCGCAAGCGTCGGATGGTGGATGGGCTCGTTAGTATGCATGGACAAGTACAAGGAAAGCGGGGCCGAACTGGTCTTGGGCGAGGGAGGCTTCGTCGGACCAAATACCATTGAGGTGCGGTTGAGAAACGGCGGAATACGCACCCTGCAAGGCGACCGTGTGTTCCTGAATCTCGGCACTCACGCGACCATTCCGGATCTCCCCGGACTTGGTGCAGCGAGACCGCTCACGCATGTAGAGGCGCTCGAACTCGATCGCCTCCCGAGCCATTTAGTCGTCCTGGGCGGCGGCTACGTGGGCTGGAATTCGGGCAGGCCTTCGTCCGTTTTGGAAGCCGTGTGACTGTCCTGGAGCGTGGGCCACAGTTGCTTCCTCGCGAGGACAAAGATGTTGCCGGTGCTCTTCTGGAATTTCTTCGTCTCGATGGCGTCGATGTTCGATTGAATGTGCAGGTCGCGCAGGTCGAAGGCTCGTCCGGGAATTCCGTGCGTGTGAAGCTCGCTGCGTCGGCGGGAACTTCGTTTCTTGAAGGGAGCGATATTCTTGTGGCCACTGGCCGAACTCCCAATACGCAGAACATAGGGCTGGACAAAACCGGCGTAGCCCTCGACGCTCGTCGGTACATTCAGGTAAACGAACGGCTCGAAACCACAGCGCCCGGCATCTGGGCTCTGGGCGAATGCGCAGGCAGCCCTCATTTCACGCACGTCTCTGAGGATGACTTCCGTATTGTCCAGGCCAACCTCCACGGGGGCTCTCGAAACACACGCGACCGCTTGGTGCCGTTCTGTCTTTTCACCGATCCGGATAGCGCGAGTAGGACTCAACGAAAACGGGGCTGTGGCGGTGGGCCGCTCATGCCGCTTAGCGAAGCTGCCCATGGAAGCGGTGCTTCGTGCCCGGACGCTTTCGGAAACGCGCGGCTTCATGAAAGCGCTCGTCAGCCAAGACAGCGACGAAATTCTCGGCTTCACGGCGATGGGACCGCACGCGGCCGAGGTCCTTGCGGTCGTCCAGACCGCCATGATGGCGAAGCTGCCCTATACCGCCCTACGCGATGCGGTGTTCACGCATCCCACCATGGCTGAAGGCCTCGGCCCACTGTTCGCCGGCGTACCGGCGCACACACAAGTCAAGGTCGATTCCGGTGCGGCCGCCTGAGGGCCCCTGGAGTGCTACTCACCAAGGCACGATACCGTTCGTATTACGAGCGAATGTCGGTTGAGTCATCATCTGGCAGCAGCGCCAGGCGGACGATATCTACAGCGCCGTGCGGGACCGGCCCGCTGCGGTCTGAGCTGGCCTATAACGTCCAAAGCATGGTAACGGTCACGACTCGAGACCCTCCCTATGTCCGCCCGCGCGAGTGCCACCCATAAACGCGGCCACTTTGTCACCAGCTTGAAATTCTCCGCCTGGCGTTACAACCACCTGTCCGACACACTCAATTCCGCTGACCTCGGCCGCCTAAGCCCCTTGCCTTTACTGCATATGCGTTTCGGCGTGGCTGACGCCAACGCCTTGACCGCGATCAAGACGTGGCCGTCACCTTGGCTCAGGGTCCGATAGCTCCTTAGTCAGCAGGCTCTCAAGCGCACCAAAGCCACTTAAGACAGTTCGGTGCATGTCGACACCTCCTAAAGGTTCTCCGAAGCGATCAAGCCCAGACAAAGACTCACGCGTGCCCGGCATGCCGTCTAGGTTATCGGCACAAGTCAAAAGATTCTCTAACGGCTCCTTTCCGGACAAGATCTGTCCTATCGAGAGATTGGAGTTGCCAATGTTCGCCATAGTTCGCGGTACGCTTACGCCCGATCAGGGATCAGTGGCCGCGAAGATGACGAGAGCTTTCAAGAAGATCGCATTGACACCTGTTTTTTCCGCAGCGTACGATTTAGCTAGAGCGCCGCGGGCGGCAGCTTCGACCAGTTCAACGAGCGATTGTGGCTGGTCAGACATTATTGGAGGGAGAGCAATGGGGCTGTCCTGGCAACAAGGTCCGCTCTCACCGGGAGCAATCGGCCGGTTTCTCGCGCCCGAACCGCTTCCCAAAAGATTGTTGTACTCCGAGCCGTTACGTCGGCGCATGCGCGTACGGTTCGGCGGAAGCTGGATCGCGGACAGCGAAGATGTCCTCCTGCTCTTCGAACCTGGCCACTATCCGATGGCCTACTTCAGGGAGACCGACGTCTGTCCAGGCACTCTGGAGCGCACCGACCACACCACGCGTCACCCTGACCTCGGCCTCACGTCCTGGTACGCCGTACGCGCGGGCGATAAGAGTGCCGCGCGAGGGGCGTGGCAGCACACCGAACTGCCCGCCTATGCGCACGAGCTACAGGGACGGGTTGCGTTCGCCTGGCCCGCCATGGACGCTTTCTATGAAGAAGACGAGCGCATCGTGGGCCATGCTGCTGACAGCTATCACCGGATCGACATTCGCCAGTCCTCCCGCAATCTCGTGGTCCACGATCGTGACCGCATGATCGCCGATACCAAGCGACCGGTAGTCCTCTATGAGTCCGGCTTCGCTCCGCGTTGGTACGTTGTTCGCGGAGACATTGACGAGTCTGCGCTGGCCCCCGTGGAACACCAGACCTTCTGCCCCTACAAAGGGCTGTGCAGTTACTACGACATCGGTGACGCACGTCTGGGGGCATGGTCGTATCGTGAAGCCTACGCTCAGGTCGGCCGCATCTCTGATCTGATCTCGTTCGAGCCAGACGTTGTTTCGGTGCAGCTCGACGGCACGAAACTTCGTCTTGAGCCGGGTCAGACAGTGATTCCGCACGGGCCTGATCGTGACCTCGACATCCCCGAAGCGCTGTCGACTACGAGCGGCTAGGGGGCTCCCACAAAAGCGGGTGACGTGGCTCGAATACTATCTGTGAACGTCGGACTTCCGCGCGACATCGCGTGGAGGGGTCGCACCGTCCACACCGGGATTTGGAAGAATCCGGTCCACGGCCGCTGTCGGGTCGGTCGGCTCAATCTGGACGGAGACGGTCAAGGCGATCTGGCCGGGCACGGTGGTGAGCAGCGAGCCGTCTTCGTATACCAGATCGAGTCCTATCGTTATTGGCAGGAGCACCTAAAGAGGACCGATTTCGTCTACGGACAGTTCGGCGAGAACTTCACGATCGAAGGATTACCCGACGATGCCGCCTATATCGGCGACCGTTATCAGATCGGCAGTACGCTCTTCGAAGTCACTCAACCGCGCGTTACCTGCTATCGCGTCGGCATTCGGATGAGCGAGCCCCGGATGCCGGCATTGCTGACAGGTAGCGGGCGGCCGGGGTTCTATTTCCGTGTTCTGCAGGAAGGCGAGGTGGGTGCCGGCGACGAAATCGTGAAAGTCGGAGAGGCGAAAGAGCGAATGACCGTGGCGGAGATCAATGCGCTCCTCTATTCGCCCCATCATGAGCGCGATCTAATGGAACGCGCATTGAGAATCGAGGCGCTTTCGGCCGGATGGCGCGGGTCGTTCGAAGCGTTGCTGCAGAGCCGTGCGAGTGGAAATGCTGGGCTCGTGCCGGAAGCAGCTGCGCATCCCACCGCACCAGGGTTTGGGCCGCTCAGGGTGACGGTGATCGTTCAGGAGTCCACCGACGTCCTCTCGCTCACGATGCAGAGCCTGGACGGTCGGCCGCTGCAAACCGCTCTGCCTGGCCAGTACGTGGTCTTGCGTCTGCAACCGACCGGCGGCTACCCGCCACTCTTTCGCAGTTATTCGCTTTCAGGCCCCGTCTCGACGGAGCGCTATCGTATCAGCGTGAAGATCGAGCCGAATGGGGCGGCTGGAACCTACTTGCAGGATCATGTCCGGGTGGGCGATAACCTCGACGTCAGCTCGCCGCGCGGAAGTTTCATTCTGCAGTCCGGAGAGCGGCCGGTGGTGCTGCTCAGCGCAGGCATAGGGGCGACACCTGTGCTGGCGATGCTGTACGCGCTGGCTGCGGCCCGCTCCACACGGCAGGTCTTATGGCTCCACGGGGCTCGCGATCGGCAACATCATCCATTCGCCGCCGAAGTCCGCCGCCTCATGCTCGCGCTCCCACACGGCCGCAGCTATGTCTGTTACAGCAGGCCGGCCTTGCGTGACACGCCAGATGAAGCTCTCGATGCTACCGGTCATCTGTCGCGATCGGTCTTCGGCGAGATCGGCGTCCCACGGGAGGCAGATGCTTACCTCTGCGGGCCGGCCGGCTTCATGGCAGACATGAAAGAGGCGCTCGCAAGCCTGGGCGTGGCGGCGGGCCGGATTCACGTCGAACTCTTCAACGGCAGCGCGCCGATAACGCCTGGCGTCGTCGGCGCTACGCAGCGTGTTTCGCATCTGCCCAAAGACGACGCCAACACCGGTCCGCTGGTATCGTTCGCGCGCAGTGGCATCGCCGCGCACTGGAAAACATCGGCCTATCAGAGCATTTTGGAACTGGCTGAGGCATGCGACGTCCCGGTCCGCTGGTCGTGCCGGACCGGTGTTTGTCACACCTGTGAGAGCGGTTTGGTTTCGGGGGAGGTCGTCTACGGACCGGAGCCAATCGAAAAGCCGGCCGACGGCAACGTTCTCGTTTGCTGCTCGCGACCGGTTCGCGACGTCGTCATCGATTTGTGAGATCGTCACGGCTGGCCACCAGGGGTACCTCTGGCCGTAAGTGGAGGATCAGAGCGCCCCAGATCAGGCCGAAACCGAAGCGTGGCGCGACAAACGCAACCAGCGTAGCGGTCGTGAAGCTCGCCAGGACAATGAGGGATCGGCGCCTCGCCATTCGCCGCGTGCGCTCGGAAACATCCGCGATGTCCGCGTGGATCAATACTTCGCGCTCGAAGGCGCTGTAAGCAATGTCGATGCACACGAACAGCCCCGCGTAAAGAACTACAGGGGACGCAGCGAGCCGGGTACGCGCAGTCCATGCGGTCGCAAAGGGGAGGAACGACACCATGAAGAGATGGACGAAGTTGATCCAGATCAGTCTCAGTGTCGGTACGCCTACTAGCCGCATCAGGTAATGGTGGTTGATCCAGATAATGGCGATGAACAGGTAGCTCACCGCATAGCTGATGGCCGTGGGCCAAAGAGGCCAAAGCGCTCGGAATTCCGACCGCTCTGGTGCCTTGAGCTCCAGTACCATGATAGTCACGATCACCGCGAAGACCGCGTCTGAATATGCAGCCAGCCGATCCGCGGTGATCCTTTCTTCACGCATAGCGCGCTCCTTGGAGTGAGCAAAAACTTCGATCGACTTAATCACGTATGCGAAGGCGGACACTCGCCGGCGACCAAAGCAATCGGAACAAAGCAAGGCGAGGATCGATAACTCCTGCGGCTTCGGTGCCGGGACCAACAATATTCAGACAGCGAATGCTCCGTCCCAGAATCCTCTCGGCCGATCCGGTTTCGCCTAGCGCGCCATGCCATCCCGCATTCAGGCGATGGGGTGGCACGGCATTGTAGACCCAGGACAAAGATCGGGCGGATGCCCCTTTCGGATCGTCGGTTCTCAAGCACAGCAATATTCTGTTTCGCGCCGCTGACACACAGAGCGAGAGGATTCCGCGCTCGCCGCATGCAATAAGACCGCCGCCCGTTTGCCCCGTAATCCAGGGTGTGAGACAATCGCCGCGATCCACAGAAGCAGCGATGGTAACTTCATGGTAGCAAGCCACAGAGGAGACGTAACCGCGAGAAGGCCAACGTTTTCAGTCGAAGTGATTACGCTACTGGTGAGCCATGTCGAGCGAGCGCTTCGGTTTTATGTCGATCAGGTCGGCTTCACGCTCGACGTCGACTATTCGCCGAACGAAGCGTTCCGTGTCGTGCAGCTCACTCCTCCGGCTCGAGCTGCTCGATCCAGATCGGTAATGGACTCACCGACGCGCCCGTCGGTTCACTTCGCAACGTCTATCTCCTCGTCGCGGAACTCGAGACCGCGCGGAGCCGCCTGCTCGATCGTGGGGTGGAAGTTGGTGAGATTCGGCACTATGCGTTCCTTGGAGCCCGGGACGGAAGTTTACCACCTGCGGTCGACCCCGCACGCGCAGACTATGCCGGCTTCGCCAATTTCTCCGCTGGCAACAGCTGGGTGCTACAGGAACGGGGCTACCGCAACGTATGACCTAGTTTGGAAGCTTGGTGATGTCGACCAAGCGTGGCGCCGCATAAACAGTCAGGAGGAGATTGAGGCAGATAGGCGTTCCTCGGTCCTTTCTTCTCGAACGCCCATCGTTAATCTCCATCACAGCCATTGACTAATTCGGGCGAAGAGAGTTCCCATGGGCACGGTCACATATCGAAAAGTGGATGTCGGTGGCATGGGAGTCTTCTATCGTGAAGCCGGGCCGAAGGATGCGCCAACAATCCTGCTGTTGCACGGTTTTCCCACTGCCGGCCACATGTTCCGCGATCTCATCCCGCAACTCGCGGAACGGTTTCGTCTCGTCGCCCCCGACCTGCTGGGGTTTGGACAGTCGGACATGCCAGCGCGCAGCGCCTTCACCTACACGTTCGAGAATCTCGCGAGCGTGATCGATCGCTTCACCGAGGCAATCAGCCTCCATCGTTTCGCAATCTACGTATTCGACTATGGGGCACCCGTAGGCTTCCGTCTAGCCGTTGGGCGTCCGGATCGCATCACCGCAATCATCTCCCAGAACGGCAACGCCTATGAGGAAGGGCTGAGCGAAGGCTGGAACCCAATTCGGGCCTATTGGCAAGAGCGATCGCCGGCCAAGCGAGAGGCGCTCCGCAGCTTTCTCACTCCCGAGACGACGTACTGGCAATATACGCATGGTGTAGCTGACGTGACCGCGATTTCTCCGGACGGCTATTCGCCAGACAACTTCTATTTGGCCCGCCCCGGAGCCGATAAGATTCAGTTGGACCTGTTCGGCGACTACAACAGTAACGTCGCACTCTACCCGACGTTCCAAGACTACTTCGGACGCACAAGCCACGCTTCCTGGCGGCATGGGGAAAGAACGATCCTTTTTTCCTGCAGCAGGGTGCTGAGGCGTTCAGGCGCGATATCCCCGATGCCATAGTTCATTTCTTCGACACGGGCCACTTCGCGCTCGAGACCCATGCGAAAGAGATCGCGGCAGTGATCCGCGGCTTCTTCGCCCGCTAAATGTGGCAAGGATAGCACGGTTAAGTGTTTAAGGAATTGTTACCGACATCCACAACAAAGGCGGCACACCGATGACCACCGAACAGAAGCCGATTGGATCGGGATTTGGAGAGCAGACGACCGGCGAAGAGGTGCTTGGCGGCCGTGACCTTCGCGGAAAGGTTGCGCCACTGAACACCCCCTCGATCTGAATGAGATGGTAACCGATAAGGGTTTCAACGGCTGCCGAATTGGAATCGTTTGACGACCCTTATCACTGGTGAGGACACGGATTCATGGGTGTGATTCGCCTCAAAAATAAGGCGTGCCTGGCGAACAAGAAGCTGGCGCGCCGAATCTACGAGTAAGTGATGAGCTTACTGCTTACGGGTTGCTTGCAGTTTGGCGACTGCGCCCTCGATGGTAGCAAGGCCCTCGGCATTTTCGCCGGCACGTTTTTCTAGAGCTTCAATTATGTGATCAAGCAGGCCGTCCGCTATGTCCTTTGAGAATGCCAGCGCATCATCACGTGTTTCGTCTACAAACGGACTGTTCGGCCTGCCGCTGTTGTACAGCCGTCCCCTTGAAATGCCGTAACGGAAATCGGGGCCGACTTGACGGAATCTTTCCTCGTTGTCGTCGTAAACTGTCTTGGAGCACAAGCTAACGACCGGCACGCCTTCCGAGCCAATCACTGCGAATTGCTCCACGATTAGATTGGACAGCTCGTGCGCCGCAGCGATGAGCTTTTGCGTGGTTTCGGAGTTTTCGCTACCGGCGCGTTCCAAGCGCTTCAGCGAATCAATGATATCTGACATGTGTGTTTTGGGAGCCTACGGTATCAGCCCCAAGGCTGTTGAAGTTCGCCATACTGTCTCGCGTTTAAAGTCCGCCGACTGATTTCCCGGATTGCCCGAGTACTTTGATGGACGCAGGCGAACCGTTTTAGGTTTCACCCGTGCTCGGGAATACTGCGAAACCAAAAACATCTCGCCTACGTTCTGTTTTTTCAGCGAAGCTACGGACCATGACCTCATGGCGATGCTGCAGACTCTACTTGGAGGCGTTTTAGACTGGCCCTTCACCGTGAGGCAAAACCCATCGAGGCGTACGTTCTGGAAGTGGGAAGAATCGCCCTGAGCTGGAAAGCGGTAATGGCGGCGATTCGAAGACTGACAACCAGCGGTGATAGTTTCCATTGACCTAACTCCAGCCTTACGCTTTCGCGGCAGCCAGAAAGTCGGTAAACACTTGGAGACTACTCGTTACACAGCTCTAGTCGTCAACGGATCTGCTGGTAGGGACTCCGCCCGGTTCCAATCTGCTGGCCCCTTCGCGACTTTGTGGGGCGATTGCTGGTCGTGACAGCGTTAGGTTGGAACGCTCTACCTTCCATACGAATTCTGCGATGAGGTCCGCGACCTGCGATCGCAACCCTGGAGGCAGGTTATGCCCCATTCCCTCGATCTGGATGAGTTCCGCGCCCGGAACGGCTTCAGCCGTCGCTCGCCCGCCGCTAATGTGGCACATTCGGTCAGCGAGGCCGTGGATGACAAGGGTGGGGACCTTGAGATGTCGCAGGCGCTCCGTCCGATCGCCCGAGGCCACCGTCGCCACCGCCTGACGAGCGGTACCGACTGGATCGTAGCATCGGTCGTAGGCGCGGCCCGCTCGAACCGTGATCTCGTTTTCGTCGCTCGGATACCCAGGCGAGCCGACGGCGCGCTGACCGCGGATCATCTGCTGAATGACTTCATCGCGGCTAATGGCCGGGCCGGAAAACACTTCGCGGAGCACCTCCGGCGAGGGCTGGCCGACCTGCATGTTGCCCGTTGTCGACATCATCGAGGTGAGTGAGCGGACACGGTCCGGATGCTCGATGGCTAGCGTCTGCGCAATCTGGCCGCCCATCGATGCCCCAACGACATGCGCCTTCCCGATGTCGAGGAAGTCCAGTAGCCCTACCGCGTCGGCAGCCATATCCGACAGCGTGTACGATACCGCCGACAGGTCTCCGGCGAGTGCGGCCCGAAGGTTCGGAGCCGGGGCATCGTTCAGGTGCGTGGAGAGGCCGGAATCTCGATTGTCGAAACGGATGACTTGCAGGCCGCCGTCGACGAGCGCATGGCAAAACGAGTCTGGCCAATGAATGGATTGCGCGGCAATCCCCATGATCAGCAGCACTGCGGGTGCATCGTACTTCCCGAGGCGCTGGTAGGCGATGTCGATCCCGGCTGGCCCAACCTGCGACGCCATTTCGTCTCTAATCGACAGGTCGAACCCGTTCACTATCTCAGGCACGTTGACCTCTTGGCTTCTGATCCTGACTTGGGTATGCCGATCTAGTTTCGATTGGTGATCGGATTTATCAAAGGGTCTTCATCCGGTCATGCTCCCAGAAAGGATGAATCATCATTTGAACTAAATGCTTCTATCAGTGATGATACTGAAACTGCGGGACGAGAATCCAGATCCTTGGCCAACCATTAATGGTATATATCATTTTTGTTTTCAGTCCATTAGACATTTTCATCGACTGCCTGCTACCATATAATTGTTCTTGTTCCACGCCGTTAGGGCGGGTTTAACGAAGAAATGCCCGCCGAATCGCACAGCCCCGGGGTCAAGTTTCCGAAATCCCCGTTTGAACTCCCGTCAAGTGCTCCATCGGATTGCCGCTCGAAACAGTAAACTAGTTCAGGCCTAAGTTGCTCGGCGTGCCTTCTCCCTTCCAATGGCCAAGCCCATTTCAGTCCGAGATCGGATACCGGTTGCGTTACGGTCCGGACGACCCCAACACTCTTCAAATGATGGGCGATTTGTGGTCTGAGAGAAACCGGCGAAGCGCGCTCCGAAACTCCGCCGATCCCGCAAGGGTGTGGTGATCCAAGCCCGGGACAACCCGCATCGAAAAGTTCTTCGCAACTCCCTGCATTGCTGCGCCGCTTGCTTGGATCGGATCGTTTTCGCCGAACACGGCCAAAATTGGCACGCGAGCGGAGCGCAACGCATCTTCAGTCACGGAAACATGCAGCATGCCTCGGGACAACGCTGCCAAGGCCGCAGGATCGTTGCGGTCCACCATCTGCACGACCTCCCGTGGCGGACGCCCGCCCTCGTTGGGCCAGAAGTACAAAGAAAGCGGAGTGTTGGGTTTGACGCTCTCCAGCAAGCCGGCCAGCCCGATCCACTGTTGCCCGTGCCGCTCCCATCCGGCCCCGCCCAATACCAGCGACAGCAGGCGTTGGGGAGCAATTTCAATCAACTTCAACGCTAGCGTTCCGCCCAGCGAGTAGCCAACCACGTGCGCACGCGCGATCTGCAAATGGTCCATCAAGCGCGGCACATCGTGGATCATCTCCAGGCCGTACTTTGCCGGATCGTGCGGTTTTCCGCTCCCGCCATGGCCGCGGAGATCGAAAGCCACCACTCGGTGATCCTGGCTCAGAGCGTCAAAAAGCCCGCCGTCGATCCAGTTCGGCCCCATGCTCAAGATGAATCCGTGCATCAGGATGACCGCCTCACCCTCGCCGAGCACCAAATACCGGATCGGGACGCCACAGGAATCGAATTCTTGCGCCTGTTCCGCCAGCGACATCGCTTTGCTCCCTTGGGATGTTGTAACAAATCTGCTTGAGAGGGTGTTGTCTCTGAGGTCGCAGTTTCCGAAAACGCCGTTTGAACTGAGCCGGTGACGCGGCGGACGCTTCGCGTGTCTTTAGGGCGGGCTTACATCCATGCTAGAAATCCTCTGCCTCGGATGCGGTTGAGGTGTAGCATCAACTCGGTGCTTCCGACGACCTCGGCTTACTTCCACGTGCTTCGCGACGTATGGCACGAAAGACCGAAACACCATTCGAAATCCATACACCGGCGCGTCCGCCGCAAGCGTCAGTGGCTCACTTCAAACGGCACTATCGAAAGTGACGCGGCGGTCCAGCCACCAAACTTGCTGTTCAGCATGTCTCGCCGAGTCACTTCCGACAGAGTTTTAGAGTTTTTCACACACAGATTGAGTCAGCTTGATTAACGTTTCTACAACAGCCACTAGAAGTGCCCTGGTGTGTAGCCGAATGTGCTCTTAAACGCTCCGATGAAGGCGCTGACGCTGGAGTACCCACAGTCCAAAGCCGCATCCGTAACCGACTTGCCTTGCGCAAGCAATCGGATTGAATCGAGCAAGCGAGCCTTCTGGCGCCACATGCCGAAGCGCATCCCGGTTTCGTCGCGAAAGCGACGATCCAAGGTTCGGCGGGCAAGGCCGTGCTTTTTTGCTAGGCGATCGACGCTATCGTTTACCGATGGCTCTTCCAGAACGGACCGGGGCTAGGGTCAGCGCCTGAGCGTCAGCGGGCAAGGCCAGTACCAAAGGCGAATCCTTGGCCCTCTCCATCGCAGTCTTGACTTCGTCCTCCACCAACCCGATAAGAGCACTTTCGAGATAAAGAGGAAATCCTGACTGAACTGGCCATCGAAGGCCAGCTTTCTCTTGCCAAAGCTCTCACCAGAGACCTGCCGGCAGATGCGTATGGCGCCATTCTTTCCATGGTGGAACGCTATTGGTCTTTCATGCTCGAAAACAAACACCTTTACCGACTAATGAATGGAATGGACGGCGTGCCCATCGACCGGGAGAAGGTCACCACCATCGCGGAGCACAATTTTGAAACCGCTACCGCCATCGTGCAGGCGTGGTTAAGCAGCTCGTGTGGTGATCCTTCTGGGGCAGAACTTCTGTTCAACGATCTGTGGGCTGTCCTGCATGGGATGGCCGCGCTCTACCTCGATCGTTCCGCACCTTTCGATCTGGCCCGCGTACAGAATTGTGTCGGGAGACTCCTGACCGGGACAAAAGAACAGGCGTAAGCCAACCCGTCTTGAGAGGGGCACACCCAGATGTACGAGATGCTTAACCTTAACTTGGATTGCGTCCAAGCGCCTGCCGACTCGACCCGAATAGATAAAGGCCGAAGTCGCCGCCAGAAAAGCGATCTGCAAACCGGGCGCTCGCTCTCCACGATCAGAGCTTGCGACGCGCCCGGTTTGGGTCGGCACGATTAAGCGCGGTACTCGTTCGGCTCGAGGCTAACAGCCCTGGACGGCTCCGGCTTGTAGAGCGTAGCAGACGCGCTTACCACCCGCGCGCCAGTTTTCCTTCATTGCTGCTGCGGCCCACCGCCAATCAGGAGGCCTAGCGGGAGGAGGGGACCGACGGGAATGTACTCGTGGTCCATCAGGTTCTCTTTCGACAATGGCAACGTGTCCATTACGGCCTGCGCTTCCTCGACGGTCTTCACGTCAAGAAAAAGAACGACTCCTCGGCCGTCGCCCCTCGAATACCACTGTCGAATCTTGCCGTCGAGATAGAGGCTCACGGTGCCGCGAATCTCGGCCGGCATGACTTTCATGATCTGCTCACGGCCTATTCCTTGCCTGGCGGTGAGTATAACCATCACTTCAGTTGTTTTGGGCGATGGCACGCCGGAAGGTGTCGATGTCATATCGGAAATCTCCTTTATCGAGTATTTCTACCGCGTGGTTGTTGGCTCCTCGCTGTTCCGCGGAGGCAGCAAGAAGTAGAATGCGACGACGTGCGTGATCATCAGCAAGGGCACGTAAATGATCGGGATCGCGTAGGTGGAGCCCAGTTGCCCTGCTATCGCGGGAAGGGCGAGCCGAGTGGCATGGTAGTAGTCGACGATCAGGTCGATCGCTCCGACGAGATTGAAGGCGACGACGAAAGACCAGAATAGCGGACGTAACCTTGCGGTCAGAAGCGCCAGCATGGCAAGCACTCCGGTTGCGAAGTCGCCGTAGGCGGCGAAGGTGGCGAAGCCCGCAGGCAGGCCGGGGCCTACGACGCCCGGAAGGATAAAGACCAGACCGAAGAACCGGAAGCTGTGCAACGTGGCAATTGCACGTTGGGCATCGAACCGGTTCGCTGCTTTGAGCCTGGGCCAAATGTACACGCTGAAGCAAAGCAGCCACGCGACGTAACCCAATACGAGATGAATTCGGAAGAGAGTTTCTGATGACATTTCAGGCCTCCTGAGTACTGCGGGCGAAGAATCCGGCATTCTCCCGGAAGAACTCTTCCAGCGTTTGTGGATTCCTGCCTGTGACTGCGCGGATCGCATCGGTGGTCTGGTAGCGCTCTTCGCCCTTGCGGAAGGTCCGCCAAAGATGTGAGAGATGATCGAGCGCGTGAGTACCGAGCCGCTCCTTCACGGCATTTGCCCACTGTTCGTCTGTGATCGCCATGTATCGGGTTGGCCGTCCGAGCGCCCTCCCCAGAGCTTCGGTCATTTCTCTCACCGTGGGAGTTTCACCGATCAGAGGGTACACGGTCTGAGACGGCACACCAGGATTGGCCAACAGGGTTGCCGCCACACGGGATACATCTTGCGCGCCGACGAGCGGGATCACGGTCGCATCCTCGCCCCATGGCAGGAAGACGGTATTTTGCTCGGAGACACTTCGGCTGACAAGCGCGCGCACGTTTTCGTAGTAGGGCGGCGCCTGGAGATGAACAGCATTCACCTGCGCCCAGTCGAAGATGCGATCGGCCAGCCGATGCTGCAAATTGCGGAAGCTGGCAAAGCGCTTCGGGTCGCGAAACGCGGGATCATCAGCCCTGCCCTGATACTGCGAATTGTTCACCACCAGTTGCAGAGCCGCATCGCGAGCGGCGGCGGCGAAGATCGTAGCGGCCTCAAGCAGGCCGTCGGTGACGGGGTAAGTAAAGTAGGCCCGCTTGACGTTCTGCATTGCGGCCAGGACTGAAGCCGGGTTGAGAAGATCGCCCTCGACCACTTCCGCACCCTGTTGATGGAGTTCAACAGACCTCGAATCGAGCTTGTGTACCAGAGCGCGAACCGGGATGCTTTGTTTCAACAGAAGAGTTGTGATCAGGCGTCCGGTTGAGCCTTGCGTTCCACCTGCTGCGCCGGTAACCAAAATTGGATGCGACATGGAAGTTCTCCTTTCGCTCATAGGATGATGCATATAATCTTATCGATTCGGATTTTTCTTCCACCGTTTAGACTGGCCCTGGAGATTGCACCTTTGGATGATTTACAGCATCCTATAGTTCATGCGTTACCGGCCCGAGCATAAACTCGAGACTCATCAGAAGATTGTGAAAGACGCCTCGCGCCGCGTCCGGGCCGAAGGCTTAAGCGGAGCTGCGGTTTCGGCCGTGATGAAAGACGCGGGCATGACCCACGGGGGGTTTTACAAGCATTTCGGGAGCAAGGACGACCTGCTCCTGGAGTCACTCCGCGAAGGCTTCCGAGAGATCGAGGATGCCCTTGCTCATGCCGCTGAACAGTCACCGTCCGGAGAGGCATGGAAGGCCATTGTAAAGACCTACCTGAGCCTGGACCTCTGCGAACATCCCGACCGTGGGTGCCCCCTGGCGGCGCTTGCGCCGGAACTGGCGCGGGCAGATAAGAACATGAAGCCGCAGATTGCAGCGGAGTTGGTGAATTACAAGGGCCGAATGTTGCCGTTCATGCCTGGCCAGCGAACTACGGACAAAGAACGAGCTTTCTTTGCGATTTTTTCCACGATGATCGGAGCAGTTGAAATTGCTCGAATGCTACCGGATCGTGCGATGCGAGAAAAAGTGCTGGGGAGCACAAGAGATTTTCTCCTGCGCAGCTTCTGCTCTTAGAATCATGAGGCCACCGCGAGCAGCCGGGCTATTTTTGGTATGGACACCTTCGTGAGGCGCGTGGCTGTTTGCGGAACGAAAGCTCTACGTCGACTGGATGGAGGGCGCACGTTGTCGAGACCGTCCGGTGGTGTGCCGGAGAGGTCTTGTCACACGGGAGCGCCGCCCAACCCGATCTCGTTTCCATCGACATCGTACATGCGCTTTCGAGCCCATTTATCCCGCACTCCTCGGCGGCGACTCCCACCAAACTGAGAAATCAGCTGGGAAATAACGTGGGAGCTTCGGGAGGAAAGAACATGGAGCATTGCAGTGTCGACACCGCGACTACGTTCACGTTCGCCGGTATTCCGCATATATCGGCTTCTTGGTTCAGGTCCAACGGGTTTTCGGCCGCGTCTTTGCGGATGGATTCGGCGGTCGGTTCCAGGCCATAAGCGTGTTCGACACATGTACGATTTCGAGCGCGCCTTGTTTTCGACCTTCCTCACGGCGAAGTTGTCAAGTTCAATGGAGAAGGATCGGCAACCCATGATGAGCGCGAGAGGAGCCGGTCTCGCCTGTGGTGGGCCACGCCGCCGTCTCGGCAGTCTCCAAGTGGCCGACCTTCCGCTCGAAGCTTGGCGCAGGCACTTCGAACGCTAGCGCGTTTTCCGTCAACTTGACGAACCGAACTGGAATCAGCGCGCAGAGTTCACATCCATTCTCTCGACCTCGCGCGCAATCTCGGATCTGATTTATGTATCCGCCTGGCATCTCGAGCTTTACGATATCAGAAGCTCGTGGTGGCAAACGAAGCCCTGGTCATCCTTACAAATCTGTGGGAAATCCAGGATTGACGGCAATCCCTCCAGCCGGTGTTCCAGACTGAGGTTGAACGCCTGCCACTGGCTACCTCGGTCCTTCTCTCTGTTTGAAGAGAAGATTTTTGCAGACGGGAACCGATGCCAGACTCAATGTGGGCTCTTGGTGCAGGTTCCGGGAGACCGGCCTATTTCCATCGGAAGACGCCCGCCTCGTCCGATCCGGAAGCGGTCGGTCTCAGCTGACTCGGTGGCGAGAGTCGATAGAATGGGTAACTGGCATGGGCGCACCCGCGCTTATTGGGAAGGAGCACTCAGAATGAGCCGTATCATCTTTAAGGTCAACGGCAGTACGCACACGGTGGACGTCGAACCCACCACCCCGCTGCTCTATATCCTCCGGAATGACCTCGGTTTGCAGGGCCCGCGGTTTGGCTGCGGACTTGGCCAGTGCGGCGCCTGCACAGTAATCATCAACGGCGCGGCGGTTCGCTCCTGCGTCCTGCCTGCGTCCTCGGTTAGAGGTGAAATCACTACACTCGAAGGCCTTTCTTCGAATGGCAAATTGCACCCGCTGCAACAGGCATGGATCGATGAGCAGGTCCCGCAGTGCGGATTCTGCCAGAACGGGCAAATCATGACGGCGAAGGCCATGCTGGACAAAAACCCGCATCCCACCGATGCCCAGATCCGCGAGACCATGAACACCACGTTGTGCCGCTGCATGAGCTATTACCGCGTTCAGACTGCCATCAAACGCGCGGCCAAAGCGATTGCGGCCGCCCAGCCGTCTTCGGCAAAGGAGGTTCTGGCATGACTCCCTACACTCGAATTCCCAAACGGGTCGAAAAGACCCTCGCCACCCACCGCCGGGATTTTCTCAAGAGCGCTGGCTTGCTAGTTGTGAGCTTTGCAACCGGCGCCTCGGCGGATGCCCAGAGCAGCGCTGCGGCCCAAGTGGCCGGTCCCTATTCCGAACTCGATTTCCGCCAACTCGATTCGTGGATTGTTATTCATGAGAACAATACCGCGACGTTTTATGTCGGCAAGACCGACTGCGGCCAAGGCACGGGAACATCATTCCGCCAGTTGATGTCCGATGAACTCGACATCGCTTACGACCAGACCACTTGCATTATGGGCAGCACCGATAACACCGTCGATCAGGGCGGGTCCGGTGGCTCGACCGCCATGGAGCGAGACTCCTGGCCGATGCGGCGCGCCGCCGCAGAAGCCCGCCGCGTGCTGCTCGAAATGGGCGCAGCCCGACTGGGCGCACCATTAGATCAACTCGCGGTGAGCAACGCTGTGATCACCGTAAAGGGTGATCCGTCCAAACGCGCCACCTACGGAGAACTGATCGGCGGAAAGAAGTTCAACGTTAAGCTCACAGGCGCCAATATCAACGCGGTTACCGGAGTGGCCAAAGTGAAACCTGTGCAGGAGCTCAGGGCTACCGGCCAGTCCCCCGCACGCTACGATATCCCCGCCAAGGTGGATGGTTCTCTGAAGTGGGCCGTCGACGTCAAGCTGCCGGGAATGGTGCATGCGCGCAACGTGAAACCTCCGTTCGCATGCGCCCGGCTCACCGGCATTGATGAATCGTCTGTGCGCAATCTTCCGGGCTTCATCAAGGTGCTGAGCAAGGGCAACTATGTGGCCGTGGTGTGCGAGCGCGAAGAACAGGCTATCCGCGCCGCCCGGCAGCTCAAGACCACCTGGGAAAAACCCGCGACCGCGCCCTTTCCCGCGTCCGAGAATCTGTTCCAATACATGCGCACGGCGACTGCCACCTCGTCCTCCAGACCGATCGTGGAGGGGAACCCCGAATCGGCATTTGCCGACGCGGCAAAGATCGTCGAGGCGGAATACGAAGTGCCGTTCCAGGGACATGCGGCGATCGCCGGCGCCCATGCTATGGCGGATCCGTCGAACGATCAGATGACGATTTATTCGAACGACATGAAGTCCTATGGCATGCGTAACGGAGTCGCCGCGTTTCTCGGCATGCCGCGGGACAAGGTCCGCGTCGTCTGGATGGAGGGCCCGCAGGGCTATGGACGCACCGCGGCCGACGATGCTGGCTGTGAGGCTGCCTGGATCGCGAGCGAGATCGGCCGCCCCGTCCGTATCCAGTGGATGCGGGATGAGGAATCGGCCTGGGACACCAAGGGCCCGGCATTCCTGGTAAAAGTGCGTGGCGCTTTGGATACCGAGGGGCGTCTCGTCGCGTACGACTACAAGGCCCGGTCGTGCGACTACAATCACGTCGGGTACAACGAGCCCGACACCGTGCTGATCGCGCAGCTCATGGGTTCCCGGCGGGCCAAGCCGGCTGCCGGCGGTTCCGCAACGCCCTCCGAAATGTATGCGATTCCCAATCGCCACATGGTGGGCGAGGTCGTCAGTTTGCCCGCAGTCTGGGAGACGCCCCTGCGCACTGGCAATCTGCGGGATCCGAACGGCCCGCAATCGACGTTCGCTTCGGAATCGTTTATCGATGAACTTGCCGCGGCGGTAAGAGCCGATCCGCTGTCGTTCCGCATGAAAATGCTCACCGCCGCCACCACCGATGACACTGGGTTCCGGCGTGCGCGCTCCATTGCGGTTCTCCGGTCGGCGGCTGAAGCCTACGGCTGGGAACAGCGTCCTTCCCCCGGACCGCCCTCTAAAGGAAACATCCTAACCGGGCGCGGCGTGGCGTATGCGTTCCGCGGCCAGACCATTGTGGCGCAGATCGCTAAGGTCGAAGTGAATCGCCAGACCGGTCATGTCTGGGCGAAGCGCCTGGTGTGTGCCCACGACTGCGGATTGGTCGTCAATCCGCAGAGCCTGCGTCACACGGTGGAATGCGCCATGCTGCACGGGCTGAGCCGCGCGATTCACGAAGAAGTCCGGTTTGACACGGAGAAGATCACAAACGTGGACTGGTTATCATATCCCACTCTCCGTCACGCAGACGTTCCAGAACGCATCGACGTTGTGTTAGTGAACGGCGATCCCAATCCGAATCGTCCGGACCTGCCTCCTTACGGAGCCGGGGAAGCGGCACTGAAGCCTATGCTCGCCGCGATCGCGAACGCGATCCACGACGCCACCGGCGTTCGCATCCGCAGGGTTCCGTTTCGCGACGATCGCGTCCTCGCGGCGCTGAAAGCTGCTCGGGTGTAATCCGGAGGTGCTTTTTCACGCTGAGCGGGTTCTTTTGACTTTCGGGATTTTTGTCGTCGCCGCTGGTCCCTCCTGCACGGCAGAGCGGAGCGATTTGCTCGTCCAGGAGTCGGCTCGCCGTCGACCTGGGCGGAGGCGGGTAGCGTAAAAAGCCTAGGCCGGCTATTTGCCCACCATATGTTCGGTACCGCGTGAATTCTCGCAAGCGGTCTCGATCAGCTCCGTGTCCGGAACCAGTTTCAGGTTAATCTTCGCCGTCCACTGCTGGGTGTAGGCCTTCGGGTCGTCAATGGTGATGCCGAGTTCAATCGCACCGACGTTTCGCCGCTGGAAACGCTCCGTAACGTGCAGCGCCTCGGTTTGGGGACGCCCTTTTTCGGTGTCGATCCAGCCCCGATCATTGAATCCAATCGTATCCACCACCATCACGTCGCCCTCCCATCTTCCCACCGAGTAGCCCTTCCAGGACGGCTGCGGGGATTTAGGCAGGGCGCGGCCGTCGGTGAAGATTTCGCGAAAGACGTCGTTGGTCGAGGTTTCGTAGAGTATGACCAGTTCGTGCGGCATCTGAATAATCTTAAAGGGGTGAGACCCGTGCGTCTCTACACGTGGCACGCCGGGAGGCATGCACTGCGCCAGCGGGTCGTCTTTATGCACGGCTGCCTGCCGCTGGGTAGCTAGAGCCTTCGCCCAAGGTTGGTACGGCACGTCGTCCGGTTTGAGATCAGCCGCCAAGTCCATGAAGTGGGTATTGTCGGCGGGCAGCCAAATCCCCGAAAGGTCCGGTTTCCCGTCGGCGGTTTTCGGCAAGGGAGCCGCAAGGTCGGGCTTCCCCTCGCGCGTTCTTGGGAGGCCGGCGGTTGGGTAGTTCAACCATTGCGCGAGTGCCCCCACGACCAGGACACTGACGAGAGCCAAGATCCGAGTGATCGTGTTCATATGGTGACTCAGTATATACACGTTCTCAGGTTATGGAAAGCAGCGCTGGGTCGGAAGCGCGGATCGCGGATTTGGAGCGGCAGGTCGGCCGACAAGCCCTGCGTACGACTGCTGTTTTGACCGCCGGAGCAACGATGCCAGCTCCGTGGACAGATGCCGGTTAATGCTGGTGAAATACGCGTTACCATTCAAGTTGCCCGGATGCGGCGGACGTTCGGGAGAAATCCTGACCGACCTTTCTCCGAGAGTGGCCGACAATCCTCCAGCACCACCATGGGGCAGTCGGACGATGACTCTATCCCGCTTGGCGCACCACAAGTCGCACGTTTGATGTGTACAGCGAATTCATTCGTCGCGCAGAGCGACTGTGGGATCAATCCTGGTTGCCCGGCGTGCTGTCATCAGCGTCGCAATCCCGGCCGAGCAAAGAAGTACCAGCGTCGTCAGTATCAAATTCGCCGAGTTCATGGCGCTCACTCCATAAAGCAGCGCCCGCAAGAGCCGAGTGAGTCCCCACACCGACGCCAGACCAAAGATGATGCCGGTGACGGTGAGCCGCAGTCCCTGTCTTGCGACCATCCTCACAACCTGTCCTCGTGTGGCGCCGAGCGCTATCCGGATGCCGATCTCGTGTGTTCGCCGGGCGACGAGACGCGAGAGCACTCCATATAGTCCAACAACGGCGAGTACCAGCGCGAGCGTCGCAAACGCCGCAAGTACTGCGGCCCGGAACCGTGGATAGGCGAGGATTTTCTCAACCGCATGCGTCATCGTCTCGATTTCACCTACGGAGACACTCGGGTCACCGCTCGCCCGTTGGATGAGGCTGATCAATGGCAGGCCCGCTTGCCGCACTCTGAAAAGGAGCACGGAAGAGAGTCGTGTGTCCTGGGGCCATGGCCGGTACAACACCGGCGTGTCTGTCCAGCTCATCTCGCTGGCAACCGCTGTGCGTTTTTCATTCCCCACGATGCCGACAATGCGCAACCACGGGCCCTGCGTTTCCGGCCCGTCGAACGGGCGGATGTGCCTCCGTATCGGATCTTCCCCCGGAAAGTATCTGGCGACGAGGGCCTCATTGACGATTACTACCTGCTCGCTGTCGGCGCGGTCGCGGTCGTCAAAGAAACGGCCTTCCTTCAGCGGAAGTCTCATGACCCGGAAATATTCAGAGCTTACCGTTTGCATCCCTGAGTCAACGGTTCGATCTGGTCCAGGGTCCGGCTTCCCCTCCACGGCCATGACAGCAACCGGTCCCGTGCCGCCTGTGGGAAGGGCGGTTGAGAGTGTAGCCTCCTCGACTTCACGCGTGCTACGCAATTGATCGAGCAGATTGCTATAGAAGCGAATCCGCTGTTCCGGTTTTGCGTAAGCGGCCTGCGGCAACTGGATGCGGCTCGTCAGCAGTCCTTCCGCCTCGAACCCGAGAGGCGCAGAACCAAATCGGTTTACGCTCCGAATTAGCAGCCCCGCACCACTCAAAAGCACCAGCGTAAGCGCGACCTCCGCGATGATCAGAAAGCTTGCGATACGGTGGCTGCCGGCGTCCTCGGAGGTCGAGTGCCCTGAGGCTTTCAAAGCCGCATTGAGATCGGTTCTGGACGCCCGCCAGGCAGGGACAAGGCCGAACAGAAGAGCGGTCGTCGTGCTCAGAAGGATCGTAAACACAAGGATTCGGTAATCAACTTCTACGACCGTCGTGGGAGGCAACTCGATTGGGTTGGAGATCCGGAAATAATTTACTGCGCCGCCAGCCAAAACCACTCCGATTACGGCCGCAGCGGCGGCAAGCAACAGGCTCTCTGTTAAGAGCTGTCGTAGAATGCGGGTGCGGCCTGAGCCGAACGCTGCGCGGATAGCGATTTCTCGACGGCGCGTAAGTGTTTGGCCAAGGAGAAGATTGAAAACGTTGGCGCAGCAAATCACAAGCACCACGCTGACGGCCCCCAAAAGAACCATCAGGCTCAAGCTGATATTCTTACCGGTCAACCACGTGAATTCAGACTGTAATGCGTAAACGCGCGGCTCCATCAGTTCGCCCCAACGGTCGTGCTGGTGAAACTGATAATGCAGCGTCATTAATTCGCGCTGCGCCTGTGCGATCGACACCTCGAGCTTCATTCGGCCAATCACGAAAACAGCGAACTGGTCTGGGCGCTTCGGTGAGGGCATCAACGCCCAGATCATAGAAGCGGGGTTTGGATAAACGGCAAACCCATGAGGCATCACACCGATAACCTCGCAGTCCTGATCGTCAAGCCGCAGCGTTTTCCCGATTAGACTCTCTTGACCGCCATTGATAGTGCGCCAGAATTCATCCGATAGAACAATCCTGCATCCTCGGTCTTCGTCCGACTCTTGGAACGTGCGACCGAGGAGCGGGGGTACGCCGAATATGGAAAAGTAATCCGCTGTTACGGGCATTACGGGAACCCTCCTTGCGGGTCCGGCTCCCGAAAGAGTTCTGTCGAGGCTGCCGGCCCACGTGTAGGCGGCAAAACCATCGAACATTTTGCTGTTCCGTTTCCAGTTCTCGTAGTCGGTGTAAAGATCGAAAAATACCGCCCTGCCCCCGGCCTTCTTTTGGAGGTCAAGAATAGAAACAAGATGACCGGGATCACGGTAGGGCAGCTGTCGGAGCAGCACAGCATCGAAAATGCTGAATACGGCGGTATTCGCGCCAATTCCAGCTGCAAGAGTAAACACGATGATAGCTGTAGCAGGGGGATTGCGTGCGAAATTCCTGATTGCGAACCGCGTGTCCTGCAGGAGCCGGTCGAGAAATATCCAGCCCCATGCATCCCGTGTACGTTCTTTGACGAGAATCACGTTTCCGAGTTCTCGGCGTGCAGAGACGGCGGCCTCCTGAGGTGATTCGCCCTGCCGGATGCGATCCTGCTCGGCGAGCCGGAGGTGGGCCTGAATTTCTTCATCGAGTTCGCGCTCGCGTTTGCCCTCAAACATCACGGCTACCCTTCAGCCAGACGTTCCTGCATCACACTCGCGATTGCCGCAACGAGTTGCTCCCATCGCGCATGTTCCGCGGCAAGTTGCTTCCGGCCGGCGGCTGTCAAGCGGTAATACTTTGCGCGCTGATTACTTTGCGTCCGTTTCCATTCCGATGTGACCCAGCCTTGCCGTTCAAGCCGGTGCAGGGCCGGGTAAAGCGAGCCTGTCTCGACCTGAAGCACCTCGTCAGATTGTGAGCGGATGGTCTGGCTGATTCCATACCCATGCTGCGGTCCCCATCGCAGAGTTCTGAGAACCAGCATGTCGAGCGTTCCTTG
>Ga0306920_100000755_pt1 | contig 38891 bp, 39 predicted proteins | sample flu12Cox44000170_FD_204666 | JGI IMG/M metagenome (GOLD analysis project Ga0306920, IMG submission 204666) | Lab enrichment of tropical soil microbial communities from Luquillo Experimental Forest, Puerto Rico - flux4day.12C.oxic.44.000.170 (v2)... | ecosystem: Environmental > Terrestrial >... | reverse complement strand
CCCTTCGAGAGCGACACCGCCGCGAGGCCCGCCTCCTTGCGCATCTCGTTCACCAGCGCGACCAGCCGCGTGGGGAGCTCGTTCACGTCGCGCACGTGGGCGGGATCGGTGTAGCGGACGCGCTGGTAGCCGGCCGCGGGCTCGTTCCTGAACGCCTCGACGTCGAGCACGTCCTTGCCCAGCAGCCGGCCGCTCTCGTGCGCCGCGAGCATGATGCGCCCGCTGCGATCGCCGGGGCCGAGCGCACAGGTGTAGCCGAACTCGGGGAGGCTGCGCTGCGGATCGGGGGCGCATTCGGCCACGCCGAAGCGGCCCTGGTTCACCAGCGCCTGCAGACGGACGCCGGGCTCGAGCAGCCGCCCGTGAATCGACAGCAGCCCCTTCGCGTCGACGGCGCGCGTGCCTCGCTCGATCTCCGCGCGCCGCACGCCCACGGCCAGCACGACCACGGCCTTGCGGTCGTCGCGCGCGAACGCAAGCCCGAGCACCAGGCGGCCGTTGGGGTGCGGACCGTAGAGCAGCTTCCGCGTCTCGCCCGACCAGGCGTAGCGGAGCACCTCGTCCGTCTGGTCCGGTGCAGCGGGCCCGAACACGTCGTTCCCGGTGAGCGCGCCGCAATGTCCGAGCATGGCGGCGCGCAGCGGCGTCGCGGGCATCGCCGAGTACGCGAGGTAGAAGCTCGCGTACTCGTGGGCGGCGCAGTCCAGCGCACGCGTCGCGGAGAGCCGGCCCGGGTCAGTCGCGACATACTCCGCGAGCAGCTTGCCCCACGAGGTCTGCGGAACGTATGCCTCGTCCCGGAGCTCGGTCGCCGCCGGTGTGACGAAGGTCCACTCGTCGGCGTCGACGACGGCCTGGGCGAACGGGCTGATCGCGCCGGTCCCATGCGTGAGCGCGTCGACCTGCGCGCGCGAGGGGAACGGAGACCCGGACGAGCCCCGCCCGGCGCCCGGACCGGACGCGCAGCTCGTGACCCCGGCGAGACACAGACACGCGAGCACCGTGCCGAACCCGCGGCCCGACATCGAGTGACCTCCAGCGACCCACCCTGCCCGGGCAGCGTAACCCGGGAGCGAACCGCAGGTCTATCCCGCTCCGAGCTCCTCCGATGCGATGACCTCGGTCTCCCGCGCCGCGGCCTCGGCCCAGGCGCGCATGGCCGGCAGCGTGCGCACCGCGTCGGCGTAGCCCTGCTCGGCCTTCCCGAGCTGCACCCCGTAGGTCGCAAAGCGGAACACGACCGGCGCGTACATCGCATCGGCGATCGAGAACTCGCCGAACAGGAACGGCCCGCGCGCGGTCTTCTCGGCGAGACAGTCGCGCCACAGCTCCGCCACGCGCGCGAGGTCGCTCCCGAGCTCCGCGGTGCGCGCGACCCGGCGGCCGCTCGCGCGCACGTTCATCGGCATCTGTGCGCGCAGCGCGGCGAAGCTCGAGTGCATCTCCGCCGAGACGGAGCGGGCGCGCGCGCGGGCGTCGCGCTCGCGCGGCCAGAGCCTCTTCTCGGGGAAGCTCTCGGCGAGATACTCGCAGATCGCCAGCGAATCCCAGATCGCGGTCTCGCCGTGGCGCAGCACGGGGACCCGGCCGGAAGGCGACCAGGCGAGCAGCGCTGCGCGCGACTCCGCGCCGTAGAGCGGAATGCGCGTCTCCTCGAACTCGAGCCCGGCCTGGCGCAGCACGAGCCAGGGCCGCAGCGACCAGGAGGAGTAGTTCTTGTTGCCGATCGCGAGCGCGAGCGTCACGCGATGCACTCCGGGGCCAGGACGAACGTCTTCACGCTGTCGCGCGCCAGCTCGGCTCCGGGCTCGAAGCCGGCGTGCTCGTCGGCGAGCGCCGCGTGCGTGGCCGCGGAGATCAGCACGCCGCCGATCGGGGCGGACTTCTGCAGGTGGCCGGCCACGTCCAGCACCGGGCTGTAGGCGACGCCGCTGGCGAGGTCGACCGCCGACCGGCCGGTGTGGATGCCGATCCGCACCCGGAACTCGCGCTCCAGCAGGTTCTCGCGCGCGTTCCAGACCGGCAGCGCCGAGAGCAGCGCGCGCGCGCAGCGCACCGCCGAGTCGGCCGAGGTGAAGAACGCCATCACCTCGTCGCCGTTCGAGTTGAGGATGCGGCCCTCGTGCTCGGAGACGCGGTCCGCGACGTAGCCGCGGAAGCGCTCGAACGAGACGAACACCCGCTCGGGCCGCGGCTCGCTCGCCTTCAGCCCGTACGAGTCGGCGATGTCGACGTCGAGGAAGCTCCCATCGCGGACGAACTCGCGCTGCAGCCGGTCCTCGAGGTCGACGCGTGCCTCCATCACCCGGCGCAGGCCGCCGGTCGGCATGGTGGGGGCGTCGGCGGCGCCCACGAGCTCGAGCCGCAGCCGCACCACGTCCGCCAGGCCGATCTCGTCGCCGTGCGCGAGCGCGCTCTCGCCCCCGACCACCGTGCCGTTCTTCAGCGTGGGATTGGTCTGGCTGCGGTTGCGCAGCAGCACGCGGCCGCCCTCGCGCACCAGCTCCGCGTGGAGCCGCGAGATGCTCGGGTCGACCAGCACCACGTCGCAGTCGGGCTGCCGGCCCAGCCGCACCCGGTCGGTCGCCAGCGGAAAGCGCGAGCCGGCGAGCTTGCCCGGACCCTGCAACACCGCGATGTGTCCCCAGGCGGCGCTCGACGCGCGCACCACCGTGGTCTGGCCGTCGGGCTCGGACAGGTCGGCCAGGTCCATGTGGATGATCTCGGTGTGCTCGCCGCGCCCGGCTTCGGCCGCGCTGGCGGGCTCGAACAGGGCGCGCAGCTCGAGCATCACCCGGCCCATGCGGATCTTGTCCCCGGGCCCGACACCACGGCGGGTCACCGCTTCGCCGTTCACCAGGGTCGGATTCGCCGCCGTCGTCAGGTGCTCGATCGTCCAGCCGTTCCCGCCGAGGACGAGCTTCGCCTGCCGGCTCGAGATCGAGCGGTCGCGCAGCCGCACACGGCCGCCGCGCGCGCTGGTCTCGTCGCCGCGCCCGATCTCGACCTCCGGGTGGATGACGGAGAGCCGCGCTCCCCGGTCCACGCCTTCCACCACGACCAGGGCGAGCGCGCTGCCGCTGCGCAGGGTCGGCGCGTCCCCTTCCGTGGCGCCACCACGGCGCCGTTTCCACCAGGACATCGCGACGAGTCTCCGACGGGCGGCTCGGCCGGGTCAAGCTGTGCTCTAATGCCCGTCCGATGAAGCTCGCCGCCATCGCGGGGTCGCTGCGCCAGGGGTCGCTGAACCGCCAGCTGCTCGAGCTCGCCCTGCGCCGGCTCGAGGCGGGCGGCGCGGAGGTCGACCGGATCGAGCTGCGCGCGCTCGCGATCCCGTTCTACGACCGCGACCTCGAGGCGGGCAGCGGGCTGCCGGCAGGCGCGCAGGAGCTCGGCCGGCGCATCACCGCCGCGGACGGCCTCGTGATCGCCTCTCCCGAGTACAACATGTCGCTGCCCGCGGTGCTGAAGAACGCGATCGACTGGCTCTCGCGCGCGAAGCCGGTGCCGCTGCGCGGGAAGACGGCGCTCTTGTTGTCGGCATCGCCTTCGCTCGTGGGCGGCAACCGCGGGCTGTGGGCGTTGCGCGTGCCGCTCGAGGTGCTGGGCGTGCACGTCTACCCGGAGATGTTCTCGCTCGCGACCGCGCACCAGGGCTTCCGGCCCGACGGCGAGCTCGCCGACGAGGCGCTCGGGAGGTTCCTGCGGCGGATCATCGACGGATTCGTGCGCATCACCAGCGCGCACGCGAGCCAGGAGAAGCAGTCATGAACGAGACCCGCGCTCCGCTCCCTGCCGAGGAGGTGCTCGGCTTCCACAAGACGCTGTCGAACTGGGGTCGCTTCGGCCCGCGCGACCAGCTCGGCACGCTGAACCTGATCACGGCCGCGAAGCGCAAGGCCGCGGCGCAGAGCGTGCGCTCGGGCCGGACCGTCTCCTGCGCGCGGCCGCTGCCGACACAGCCCAGTGTCGAGAACCCCAACCCCGTGCAGCACCACATGATCGGCACCTGCACCGAGGGGTGGGGCGGCGACTACTTCGCGATGGCACCCCACGGCTTCGCCACCAGCCACATCGACGCGCTCTGCCACATCTTCCACGAGGGCAAGCTCTACAACGGCTACCCGATCGAGAAGGTGAGCGCGCACGGGGCGCTCGAGCTCGGCATCCACGAGCTCAAGGACGGCGTGGTCTCGCGCGGCGTGCTGCTCGACGTGCCGGCCTCGCGCGGCGTGCTCTTCCTCGAGGCCGGCGAGCCGATCTTCGCCGACGACCTGGAGCGCGCCGAGGCCCATGGCGGCGTGCGGGTCGAGTCGGGCGACATCCTGCTGGTGCGCACGGGCCGCTGGGCGCTGCGCGAGGCGAAGGGTCCATGGGACCCGCGTCTATCGGCGGCTGGCCTCGACGCGTCGTGTCTTCCCTGGCTGCACGCGCGAGGCGTCGCGGTGCTCGGCTGCGACGGCGTCTCGGACGTGGTGCCGTCGCGCGTGGAGGGCGTGGGGCTGCCGATCCATAGCGTCGCGATCGTCGCCATGGGTCTGCACCTGATCGACAACCTCGATCTCGAGGGGCTCTCGAAGGCCTGCGCCGAGGAGAAGCGCGGCGACTTCCTGCTGACGCTGGCGCCGCTGGTGCTGTTCCGCGGCACCGCGTCGCCATTGAATCCGATCGCGCTGTTCTAGCTTCTCGCGCGTGGAGCCGAGCGCGCAGGCGATCGAGCGGGTCTTCCGCGAGGAGTCGGGCGTCGTGATCGCGGCGCTGGTCGCGCAGCTGCGCGACCTGGACCTCGCCGAGGACGCGTTCCAGGATGCGGTCGCGTCGGCGCTCGAGCGCTGGCCCGCCGACGGCGTGCCGCGCCGGCCCGGAGCGTGGCTGCTCATCGCCGCGCGGCGCAAGGCGCTCGACCGGCTGCGGCGGCGTGCGACGCGGCTCGACAAGGAGAGCGCGCTCGCGATCGAGGCTGAGCTCGCCGCGCTGCCCGAGACGGCCGAAGACGAGTCCGAGATCCCCGACGAGCGGCTGCGGCTGATCTTCACCTGCGCGCACCCCGCGCTCTCGCCGCCGGCGCAGGTCGCGCTCACGCTGCGCACGCTGGGCGGCCTGTCGACTGCGGAGATCGCGCGCGCGTTCCTCGTCGACGAGTCGGCGATGGCGCGCCGGCTGGTGCGCGCCAAGGCGAAGCTGCGCGAGGAGGGCGTTCCCTACTCGGTCCCTCCGTTCGAGGCGCTGGCCGAGCGGCGGGACGCCGTGCTGGCCGTGCTGTACCTGATCTTCAACGAGGGGTACGCGGCCAGCTCCGGCTACCTGCTCGTGCGCCACGAGCTCGCGCGCGAAGCCATCCGGCTCGCACGCGTGCTGGCGCGGCTCCTCCCCGACGACGGCGAGGTGCGCGGGCTGCTCGCGCTGATGCTGCTCGTGGACGCGAGGCGCGACGCGCGCGTCGATGCCTCGGGCGCGGGGGTCCCGCTCGAGGAGCAGGACCGCCGGCTGTGGGACCGCGCTCAGATCGACGAAGGCCGCGGGCTCGTCGCCGGCCTCGGGCCCGTCGAGCCCTCGGGCCCCTACGCGCTGCAGGCGCGCATCGCTGCGCAGCACGTCGCCGGCGAACGCTTCGCCGACATCGACTGGCGTGCCGTCGTCGCACTCTACGACCGGCTCGCAGACCGCACGCGTTCACCCGTGATCGAGCTGAACCGCGCGATCGCGATCGCGCTGGCCGAAGGTCCCGAGGCCGGCCTGACCCTGCTCTCCGCGCTCGCGGAGTCACTCGCCGACTATCCCCCGTATCTCGCAGCGCGGGCCGACCTGCTGCGCCGCGCCGGGCGGATCCCCGAGGCCCGCGCCGCGTACCGCGTGGCGCTCGAGCGCGTCGCCACCGCACCGGAACGCGCGCTGCTCGAGCGGCGCATGGCGGCGCTCGAGGGCTAGTGCGACCCTTCGCCGCGCAATGACTTTCCGCGCGACCGAACCGCGACGCGCTTCGGCGCGAGCCAGCCGGTGCCCGACCGCTTCTTGCTGCAGCTCCTCTATCCGCTCTTGCGCGCCTTCAGCGCGTGGCCCGCGAGCGTCTTGCCCAGGTCCCAGATCGAGCCCGGCACCTTGTGCGTGTCGGCGATGACCTCGTCGCAGGCGTCGCGGATCCAGCGCCGGTCGTCTTCGGAGATCACGAGCGGCGGCAGGAACTTCACCACGTTGCAGCCGTGACCGGCGACCTGCGAGAGGATGCGGTGCCGCTTGAACAGCGGGATCGTGATCATCTGGCTGAACAGGCCGGGCTGAGCGGCCTCGAGCAGCTTCCAGGCGGCGCGCAGCGACAGGCTGCGCGGCTCGGCGAACTCGAGCGCGATCATCAGCCCCTTGCCGCGCACGTCGGAGAGGAACTCGTGGCGCGAGATGAGCTGGCGCAGGTCGCCGATCAGCGCCTCGCCGATCTTCGCCGCGTGCTCGACCAGGTTCTCCTCGCGCAGCACGCGCAGTGTGGCGATGCCTGCGGCCATCGCGAGGTTGTTCTTCGAGAACGTGGAGCCGTGGATGGGTGCGCGGATCATCGAGCTGAACAGCTTGTCGAAGATCTCCTTGCGCATGCCGACGGCGCCGACCGGGACGAAGCCGCCGGAGAGCGCCTTCGCCATCAAGATCAGGTCGGGCTCGACGTTCCAATGCTCCACCGCCCACATGCGGCCCGTCCGGCCCAGGCCGGTCTGCACCTCGTCGGCGACGAACAGCGTGCCGTGCTGGCGGCACAGCCGCGCGGCCTCGGCGAGATATGCGGGTTCGGCCACCCGCACGCCGTGGCCCTGGATCGGCTCGACCACGAACGCAGCGACGTCGCGCTTGGCGAGCGCGCGCTCGAGCGCAGCGAGGTCGTTGAACGGGATCCGCCCGCAGCCGGGCAGCATCGGGCCGAAGCCCTCCTGGAAGATGTCGTCGCCGTTCAGCGACACCGCCCCCATGGTGAGCCCGTGGAACGCGTGCTCGCAGTAGACGATGCCCTCGCGGCGCGTGGCGTAGCGGCTGAACTTGATCGCGGCCTCGACCGCCTCGGCGCCCGAGTTGCAGAAGAACACCTTCTCGAGCCGGTCGCCCGGGAACGTGGGCACCAGCCGCTCGGCGAGGATGCCGGCGAGCAGCGAGACGTCCATCTGCACCAGGCTCGGCAGCTCGCCTTCGAGCACCTCGCGCAACGCGGTGACGATCGCGGGGTGGTTCCGGCCCACCGCGAACACGCCGTAGCCCGAGAGCAGGTCCAGGTACTGCTCGCCCGCGTCGTCCCATAGATAGGGACCCTCGGCGCGCACGTAGCGGCGGTCGAAGCCGATCGTGCGCAGCACGCGCGCGTGCTGCGTGTTGAGGTAGCGTTCGTGCAGCGCGAAGCTCTCGTCGCGACGCTGGCGAAGCAGCTCGAGCAGGCTCTCGGACATGGCTCTCCCCCTACGGCAGCAATTCGCGCGCAGAATACATTTTTCTGCCGCGAGGGCGTCGTCCTGGACGGGGCTCGCGCGTCGACTGGTCGAGGAGGTGAACAGCGATGGAATGCTTGCTCCTGTTCTTCGATCGACGGGGCGAAAGCTCGCGCGAAACGATCTTTGCCGAGATGCGGCCCTACACCGCAGAGCTCGCCCAGAAGGGCGCGCTGCGCAGCGGGGCGCCGCTGCGGCCCGACGCCGAGGGCTTGCGAGTGTGCCTGAAGCAGGGAGCGGCGCAGGTGCTCGACGGGCCGTTCGCCGAGAGCAAGGAGGTGGTGAGCGGCTACATGCTGCTCGAGGTCCCCAGCTTCGCCGATGCGTTGCAGCTCGCGAAGCGCTGTCCCGCGGCCCGGGTCGGGCCGGTGGAGGTGCGCGAGGCGATGGCGGACCGCGAGGCCGATCCGCCGTCCGCCGGGCAGCGCTGGGTGCTCTTGTTCCTCGAGGGGCCGTCCGCGGAGGGTGATCCGGACGGCGCGAAGTACGAGGCGATGGTGCGCTGGACCGACGCGCTCCGGCGCGAGAAGAAGTACGTCGAGTGCGCGGGCCTCCCGAAGTCGCATCCGGGCGCGCGCGTCGAGCTGCGAGGCGGAAAGACCGCCGTCAGCGACGGCCCGTTCGCCGAGAGCAAGGGAATCGTCGGCGGCTACGCGCTGATCGAGGCGAAGAGCCGCGACGAGGCGGTCGCGATCGCGAAGCTCTGCCCGCACGCGAGCTGGGGCGACGTGGAGATCCGCGAAGTGATCGTGGTTCCGGCAGCGTGAGGAGCGAGACGACCATGGAATACATGCTCTTGATCATGAGCCGGCGCGGCGAGGCGCCGCGCGAGTCCGTCGACATGGCAGAGATGGGCAAGTACGCGGCCGCGCTCGGCGCGAAGCTTCGCGGCGGCGCGCCGCTCCTCGCCGAGGAGCAAGGCGTCCGCGTGCGCGTCCGCAACGGCCAGACCGAGACCACCGATGGTCCGTTCGCGGAGAGCAAGGAAGTGATCGGCGGCTACTTCATGTTGGACGCGCCGAGTGCTGCCGAAGCGCTCGAGCTGGCGAAGCGCTGTCCCGCCGCGCGCTCGGGGTTCGTCCAGCTGCACGCCGCCAGCGTCGACCACCGCAGCGACCCCGCCAGCGAGGGCAAGCGCTACCTGTTCCTCTTCCTGATGGACCGTGCCTACGAGGAGGATCCCGAGGAAGCGAAGTTCCACGCGATGGACCGCTGGATCCTCTCGCTCGAGGCGCAGAAGAGGCACGTGCAGTGTGCGCGGCTCTCCGACGACGGCAAGCGCATCGAGCTCCGCGGCGGCGCCGCGCAGGTTCTCGACGGTCCGTTCGCGGAGAGCAAGGAAGTCGTCGGCGGCTACTCGATCCTCCTCGCCCGGAGCCGCGACGAGGCGGTCGCCCTGGCCCGGGGATGCCCGCACGCGACCTGGGGCATCGTCGAGGTGCGCGAGGTCATGGACGTCCCGGGTCCCAGGTAGGACCTGGTCCGGACGCGCGGACGCCGTTGCAGGCGGCCGATGCGAGCCGCGCCATCGCGCGCCCGCGCGTCCGGATAGGGCCGTCTAGTTGCCGACCTTGCTCATCTCGGTGCTGTCGAAGCCGGTGACCGCGAACCACTTGTCCTCGGACCCCGCGAGGATGAACACGATCGGTGCCACGCAGGGATTCGGCAGCGTGAGCTGTGCGTTGATCTTCGCGTTGCCCGTCGTGGTGGCGTCGAAGCCCTGGGTGGTGACGTTCGTCGTCACCACGCTCATCCCGTCGGCGCTCGGGGTGAGGCAGCTCACGAGTCCGCGGAACTGCGGCTCGTCGTTGATGCCGATCTTGTCCGGCGGCACGTTCGGCTCGTTCGGGAAGACGAGGCCCCGCACGTCGATCACCAAGTGCCCGGACGTGGTGAGGAATCCCTTGGCCGATTTCGAGACGGTCCAGGGCGACTCGTCTCCGATGACGTTGCGGATCGGATTGGCGTCGCCGACGAAGGGTCCGTCGACGCCGACCATGGTGCCGAACGCCAGCAGGATGTGGGGCTCGTGCTTCTCGTGACCCATCCCCGGCCCATGGTTGCCCTGATCGCCCTGATCGCCCTGACCCCCCATCCCGGGGAGCGGTCCTGGAAATCCCATCATGTGGCCGTTGTCATCGGCAGCCGCCGATGCCGCGAGAGTCGCTGCGAGTGCCAGAGCAAGTCCGTGTGCGATGATGCTGCGCATAATCTCCTCATCCGCGTTCAGAGCGGTACGCTCGACATACGACGCGTCGCAGAGTGCGGATTCTGTTGCAAGAGTGAGTCCGATGGCCGTTCGCATTCCACTCGACGATGCGCCATACAACGCCGGCGCAGAGCTGGCGGAAGCTGCCGCGCGGCGCGGGCGAGAGAACCTGTTTCACTGTGGCAGAGGAGAGACGGTGAGTGGCGAACGCGTGGCGGCACACGCGCTCGCGCTCCAGGCGGAGCTCGAGCGCCGCGGGCTGCGCCCGGGCGATCGCGTGCTGCTGCAGCTCCGCGATACGCCGGCCTTCGTCTCGGCCTTCGTCGGTGCGCTCCGCGGCGGCTTTCACCCGGTGCCGATCTCGACGCTCCTGCCCGAGCGCGACCTCGCCTTCATCGTCCGCGATTCCGCGATCGGGGCCGCAGTCGTCGACGGCTCGGCGAACGCCGCAATGCCGGAGCTCGTCGCAAGCGCGCGCGTGGTTCGCAGCGAAGACGACACCAGCTTCGCCGGAGTCGAAACCGACGCCGAGCCCGCTGCCGCCACGACGCGCGCGGATGAGGACGCGTTCACGCTCTACACATCGGGCACCACCGGCGACCCCAAGGGCGTGCCGCACCGTCAGCTCGACCTGGCTGTCACTGCGGAGTGTTACGCGCGCGGAGTGCTCGGGCTCGACGCGCGCGACCGGGTGCTGTCTGCGGCGAAGCTGTACTTCGCTTACGGTCTCGGCAACTCGCTCAGCTTCCCGCTGCTGCTCGGCTGCGAGGCCTGCCTCCTGGCCGAGCGCGCGACTCCCGAGGCCGTCTTCGCCCGGCTGGCCAGCGACGAGCCGACCGTGTTCTTCGGCGTACCGACGCTCTACGCCGCGCTGCTCGCGCACCCGGAGCTGCCGCGCAGCGCGGGCCGGCTGCGGCTGTGCGTCTCCGCGGGCGAGGCGCTTCCCGCGGCGCTCGCGGAGCGCTGGTGCGAACGCTTCGGCGTGCCGATCCTGGACGGGCTGGGCAGCACCGAGATGCTGCACGTGTTCGTGTCGAACCGCCCGGACGAGCAGCGTCCGGGCTCGAGCGGAAAGCCGGTGCCCGGCTACGAGGTGCGGCTCGTCGACGGCGACGGACGCGACGTGCCCGCGGGCGAGATCGGGGCGCTCCACGCAGGCGGTCGGAGCGCCGCGCGCCGCTACCACGCTCGGCCCGAAGAGAGCGCGCGCGTGATGTTCGCGCCGGGCTGGCTGCGCACCGGCGACAGCTACCGCCGCGACGCCGACGGGTTCTACTGGCACTGCGGGCGCAGCGACGACCTGATGAAGGTCAGCGGGCAGTACGTCTCGCCGGTCGAGGTCGAGGCGGCGCTCGCGACCCATCCCGCGGTGGTCGAGGCCGCGGTGGTCGCGCGCTCCGACGCAGACGGCCTCACCAAGCCGCACGCGTTCGTCGTGCTCACGGCCGGGGTCGCGCCCGGCGCAGAGCTCGCGCGCGCGTTGCAGGAGCTGGTCAAGGCGAAGTGCGCGCCGCACAAGTATCCTCGCCGCGTGCACTTCGTCGCCGAGCTGCCGAAGACCGCGACCGGCAAGATCCGCCGCCATCTGCTGCGGGAGCAGGCCACGTGAGCGGCGCGGCCGACGGCGTTCCGCGCGAGCTCGAGGCCCGCCCCGAGCGCTACCGGCACTGGCGGCTCGCGGTCGACGGCGCGGTCGCCCGGCTGGTGCTCGCGGTCGACGAGGGCGGCGCGCTCCACGACGGCGTGCTGTTGAAGCGCAACAGCTACGACCTCGGCGTCGACCTCGAGCTGCGCGACGCGGTCGCGCGCCTGCGCTTCGAGCACCCGCAGGTGCGCTGCGTGGTGCTCGAGAGCGCGTTGCCCGAGGTGTTCTGCGCCGGCGCGAACATCGGCATGCTGGCACGCGCGTCGCACCCGCAGAAGGTCAACTTCTGCAAGCTCACCAACGAGACGCGGCTCGAGCTGGAAGACGCCACGCGCGCGGGTCAGCGCTGGATCGCCGCGCTCGCGGGGACGGCGAGCGGCGGCGGCTACGAGCTGGCGCTCGCGTGCGAGCGGATCCTGCTGGTCGACGACCGGCGCGCGGCGGTGAGCCTGCCCGAGCTGGCGCTGCTCGCGGTGCTGCCCGGAACGGGTGGCTTGACCCGGCTCGTCGACAAGCGCCACGTGCGCCGCGACCTGGCCGACGTGTTCTGCACGCTCGAGGAAGGCGTGCGCGCGCCGCGCGCGCTCGAGTGGGGGCTGGTCGACGCGATCGCGCGGCCGAGCGAGTTCGCCGCGCTGGTCGAGCGCGAGATCGCCGCTGCGCTCGCGCACCCGACAGCGGAGCGGCCGCAGCGCGGGGTCGAGCTCGATCCGCTCGCGCCCTCCGTCGGGGAACGCGAGCTCGTCTACCGACACTTGCGCGTGTCGCTCGACGCGGAGCGGCGCACGGCCTCGCTCGCGCTGCGCGTGCCTCGAGTGAGCGGGCGCGCCCCCGACGAAGCTCTCGGCGACGCGCTTCGGCTGTTTCGCGAGCTCGACGATGCGCTGCTGCGCCTGCGACTCCATCATCCCGAGCTCGGGCTGTGGCTCTTGCGCGTGCACGGCGACGCGGAGGACGCGCGCGCGCTCGACCGCGCGCTCGCGGGGGACTCCTGGCTCGCCCGCGAGCTGCGGGCGCTGTTCGGGCGCGTCTGCAAGCGGCTCGAGAACTCGGCGCGCTCCGTCTTCGCGCTGCTGGACGCAGGGAGCTGCTGGGTCGGAAGCCTCGCCGAGCTCGCGCTCGCGGCGGACCGCGCCTACGCGCGGCGCGGCGGCGAGGCAGAGCCCCTGTTCGAGCTCGGCCCGCTCAACCACGGCGCCTACCCGATGGCGAACGGGCTATCGCGGCTCTCGACGCGCTTCACCGGCGCGGGTGAGAGCCTGGCGCGGATCGCGGAGTCGCAGGGTCCGCTCGCGCCCGACCGCGCGCTCGAGCTGGGGCTCGTCACCGAGGTGCTCGAGGAGATCGACTGGGACGACTCGGTGCGGCTGGCGTGCGAGGAGCGCGCGAGCTTCTCGCCGGACGCGCTGACCGGGCTCGAAGCCAACCTGCGCTTCCCCGGCCCGGAGACGCTCGAGACGAAGATCTTCGCGCGGCTCTCGGCCTGGCAGAACTGGATCTTCCAGCGCCCGAACGCGGCCGGGCCGGACGGAGCGCTGCGGGCGTACGGCCGGCCGGAGCGCCCGAAGTACGATTGGAAGCGGACATGAGCGTCGATCTGGACGCGCGCATCCCGAACAACGTCGAGCTGGCGGGCGATGCGCGGCTGCGACGCGCGCTGGAGTCGTGGCAGCCCGCATTCCTGCGCTGGTGGGAGGAGCGCGGCCCGGACGGCCTGCAGCGCGATCAGATCTACCTGCGCACCGCGGTCGGCGTCGACCGCCAGGGCTGGGCGCACTACGACTACGTGCGCATGCCCGAGTACCGCTGGGGCATCTTCCTCGCGCCCGCGGAAGCGGAGCGCGCGATCTCCTTCGGCGACGCCGCGGGTCGCCCGGCCTGGCAGCAGGTGCCCGGCGAGCACCGCGCCGCGCTGCGGCGGCTGATCGTCACCCAGGGCGACACCGAGCCGGCGAGCGTCGAGCAGCAGCGCAAGCTCGGCGCCCGCGCGCCTTCGCTCTACGACCTGCGCAACCTGCTGCAGGTGAACGTGGAGGAGGCGCGCCACCTGTGGGCGATGGTGTATCTGCTCTTCAGCCACTTCGGCCGCGACGGGCGCGAGGAGGCCGAGTCACTGCTCGCGCGAGAGAGCGGCGAGCCCGATCACCCGCGCATCCTCGGCGCGTTCAACCGGCCGATCGGGACCTGGCTCGACTTCTTCTGCTTCGCGACCTTCACCGACCGCGACGGGAAGTACCAGCTGGCGTCCCTGGCCGAGTCCGGGTTCGACCCGCTCGCGCGCACCTGCCGTTTCATGCTCACCGAGGAGGCGCACCACCTGTCCGTCGGCGAGGGCGGGATCCGGCGCATCGTGGCGCGCACCGCCGAGCTGATGAAGCGCGATCCGAACGAGGACGCGCGCGCCCTGGGTGGGATCGACCTCGCGCTCTTGCAGCGCTTCATCAACCACTGGTACAGCGAGAGCCTCGACCTGTTCGGCAGCCCCGACTCCTCGAACGCGGCGAGCTACTTCGCAGCGGGGCTGAAGGGCCGCTACCAGGAATCGAAGCCCGGCACCTATGCGGACCACGCACTGCTGGACGGCGTCTACGCGATCGAGGCGCCCGGGCTGGATGGAACGGTCGAGCGGCGCGAGACGCCGCTGCGGCGCGCGACCAACGCGATGTTGCAGGACGCCTACATGCGGGAGTGCGAGAAGTCTCTCGCGCACTGGAACCAGGTGCTCGCGAGCGCGGGGCTGTCACAGCGGCTGTCGCTGCCCAGCCCCAGGTTCAACCGCAAGATCGGCCCCTTCGGCGAGTCGGCCTGGCGGCCCGACGGGACTCCTGCCGCGAGCCCGCACGAGGTCGCCGGGGAGCTCCCCACGGCCGAGGACTTCGCCTGGCTCGAGGCGCTTCAGGACGGCGCGGTGCTCGCGCGCGGTGAGTGCGCGAGCTGGATCGCCGCCCCCAGCCACCGGATCGACGGACGCCCGATCGATTTCGAATACGTCAGGCCTTAGCCAGCGCCCCCGAGATGCCCGGGACGGGGTAGACTCACGCCATGACACCCCAGGGTCACTGCGCGGCCGGGTTCGAGCCCGTGCGCGACGCGTTCGCAGACAACTTCAAGGACGGCGAAGAGGTCGGTGCCAGCGTCGCGGTGACACGGAACGGTGTCCCCGTGGTGGACCTGTGGGCAGGTGAGGCCGTGCGCGGGGGCGCTCCCTGGCAGCGCGACACGATCGTGAACGTCTACTCCACCACCAAGACCATGGCCGCGCTCTGCGTGCTGATGCTCGCCGACCGCGGCGCGGTCGACCTCGATGCGCCGGTCGCGCGCTACTGGCCGGAGTTCGCCCGGAACGGCAAGGAGGGCGTGCTCGTCCGGCACGTGATGAGTCACAGCGCGGGTCTGTGCGCATTCGATCCGCCCATCGCGGACGTGCGCGAGCTCTACGACTGGGACGGCTGCGTCCGGCGCCTGGAGGCGCAGAAGCCGTGGTGGACGCCGGGCGACGGCTCGGGCTACCACGCCATCACCCAGGGCTACCTGCAGGGCGAGATCGTGCGGCGCGTGAGCGGCCTGAGCATCGGGCGCTTCTTCCGCGACGAGGTCGCCGGACCGCTCGGGGCCGACTTCCACATCGGCCTGCCGCCGGAGCACGACGCCCGCGTCGCCGAGCTGGTGCCGCCGCCCAAGGCGCTGGGCGCGGTGCAGCAGGCCGATCCCGACTCGATCGCGGCGCGCACCTTCCGCGGCGTGTCGCTGGACGGCACCGAGCCTCGGACCAGCGCCTGGCGGCGCGCCGAGATTCCCGCGGGCGGCGGCGTGGGCAACGCGCGCTCGATCGCACGCGTGCACTCCGCGCTCGCGTGCGGCGGCGCGGTCGACGGCGTGCGGCTGCTGTCCGAGCCCACGGTGCGGCGCATCCTGGTCGAGCAGACCAACGGCACCGACAAGGTGATGGGCGTGCCGATGCGCTTCGGCATGGGCTTCGGCCTGCCGCACCCCAGCTTCCCGCTCAGCCCGAACCCGAACGTGATGTTCTGGGGCGGCTGGGGCGGCTCGCTCGCGGTCATCGACCTCGACGCGCGGCTCTCGATCGCCTACGCGATGAACAAGATGGCGCCCGAAGTGATGGGCGACCTGCGCGGCGCGATGATCGTGGTCGCGACGTACAAAGCGCTGGGAGGCTTGCAATGATCGGACGCATCGTTCGCGGCATCGTGATCCTGATCGTCGTGCTCGCAGTGGCCGTCGGCGCGCTCTTTGCGATCGCGCGCCTGCACGACGGTCCGCTCGGCCCGATCCCCGGCGGCCCGCTGCAGGCCGGCGAGCTGGTCGGACAGCCGCCCGCGGACTGGAGCTTCGCCGCGGACGTGAAGCAGGTAGAGATGCAGCTCGCCTACGAGAACGACTCGCGCACCACCTGGATCCTGGTCGACCAGGGCGTCGCCTACATCCCCTGCAGCCTCGACTTCCCGCCGGGCAAGCGCTGGTACAAGGCCGCCGATGCCGACGGTGCGGCGATCGTGCGGATCGGGGGCAAGCGCTACGGCGTGACACTCTCCCGTGTCAAGGACGAGACCACGATCCAGAGTCTCGGCAAGGTCGCGCTCGCCAAGTATCCCGAGGCCGCGCGCAGCCGCGGCGGACCGGTCTGGTTCTTCAAGCTCGAGCCCCGAACCGCCGCTGGGTGAGCGGCCTCTCGCCGAGCTGACGCTCGCGAACGGCGCGCTCGCGTGCGCGGTCGCGCCCGGCCTCGGCGGCAAGGTCACGAGTCTGGTGAACCTGGCCACGGGGCGGGAGTGGCTGTGGACCAACCCGTATCTCGCGCGCCGCCCCGCGCGCCCCGGTGAGTCGTACGTCGCGGAGCACGACACCGGCGGCATCGACGAGTGCTTCCCGAGCGTGCATGGCGAGCTGTTCGCGCGCGCGTGGAAGGTCGACGTGCGGAGCGAGCGCGAGGTCTCGCTGGCGACGGGCGCCGGGAGCGAGAGCTGGAGCTTCCGCCGGCGCATTCAGCTGGATTCGCACGGGGCGCGGCTCCAGCTCGAGTACGAGGTGGAGAACCGGACTGCGAGCGAGCTGCCGTTCGTCTGGTGTTTGCACGCGCTCTTCGCCAGCGAGCCCGGAATGCGCATCGAGCTGCCCGAGCCGACACCGCTCCGTGTCGCCACGGCCTACGGCCGCGCCGGGCACGATCTGCTGACCGTCCCCCCGGCGAGCTCCCGCCCGTTCGCCGCCAAGCTCTTTGCCGGGCCGCTCGCGCATGGCGAGGTGACGCTGCGCTCCTCCGCCGGCGGCGAGGCGCTGCGCCTGCGCTTCGATCCGCTCGAAGTGCCGTTCGTCGGCATCTGGCTCAACCACGGCCGCTGGTCCGGCGCCGGAACCCCGCCCTATCGCAACCTGGCGCTGGAGCCCTCGATCGGCGACGCCGACGGGCTCGACGAGGCGCTCGCGCGCGGCACGGCCGCCCGAATCGCTCCCGCGGCGCGACGCCGCTGGCGGATCGGAATCGAGCTCGAGCCGTAGAGTAGACTCGCTGCAGGAGGTGGCGCGATGAAGGTGGGTCTGGTTCCCGTGAACATCGGGGTGCCGCGGGTGGAGCCAATGCTCGCGCTGGCCGAGAAGGCCGAGCAGCTGGGCTACGAATCGCTCTGGACGTTCGAGCACGTGGTGGTCCCGGTCGACTACAAGTCGAAGTACCCCTACAGCGCCGACGGCAAGATGGCGGTCACGCCGGAGACGAACTTCGTCGACCCGCTGGTCGCGCTGACGGCGATCGCAGCGCGCACCAAGAAGGTGCGCCTGGGCACGGGCGTGAACATCCTCTCCCAGGCGAACCCGCTCTACCTTGCCAAGCAGGCTGCGAGCCTGGACTTCGTCTCGAACGGGCGCTTCATGTTGGGCCTGGGGGTCGGCTGGCTGCGCGAGGAGTTCGAGGCCGTCGGCGTCCCCTTCGAGCGGCGCGGCGCGCGCTTCGACGACTACGTGGTCGCCATGCGCAAGGCGTGGTCGGGCGAGGTGGTGGAGCACGAGAGCGAGTTCGTGCACTGGCATGGCTTCAAGAGCCATCCGCTGCCGGTGCAGCGGCCCGGCGTGCCGATCGTGGTGGGCGGAGTGCTGGGCAAGGCGCTCGCGCGCGTGGCGAAGTACGGCGACGGCTGGTTCGCGCCGAGCTCGAGCGCGGCGAACCTGGAGCCGCGGCTGAAGGAGCTCGCGCAAGAGTGCAGGAAGATCGGCCGCGACCCGAAGACCGTGGAGGTCTCGGTGATGTGGACGCCGCAGGCCGGGCTCGACTCCGCGAAGCAGTACCGCGACCTCGGTGTCTCGCGGCTGATCGTGCCGGTGATGGCGCTCGGCATGCCGCCCGCCGACGCGCTCGAGCGCTTCGCGAACGAGTGGTTCCCGAGGCTCGGCTAGCGATGCGCACGGCGCTGTGCGAGTCGCTCGGGATCGAGCACCCGATTATCTCGGCGCCGATGGGTCCCGACATCTCGGGTGCCGAGCTCGTCGCGGCCGTCTCGAACGCCGGCGGCTTCGGCATCCTGCAGGCGCAGCTCGCGCCGCCCCCGCGCTTTCGCGAGGAGATCCGCCGCGTGCGTGCGCTCACTGCGAAGCCGTTCGGCGTGAACCTGCTGCTGCACTTCCCGATCGAGGAGCTGCTCGCGGTCTGTCTGGAGGAGCGCGTGCCCGCGGTCTCGTTCTTCTGGGGCGAGGTGACTCCGTACGTCGCGCGCGTGCACGCCGCGGGCGCGAAGGTGTTCCACCAGGTCGGCTCGGTGGACGAGGCGAAGCGCTCCGCGGACGCGGGCACCGACGTCATCATCGCGCAGGGACTCGAGGCGGGCGGCCACGTGCGCGGCACGGTCTCGACCCTGGTGCTGGTGCCGCGCGTGGTGGACGCGCTGGCCCCCATGCCAGTGGCGGCGGCGGGCGGCATCGCCGACGCGCGCGGCGTCGCCGCGGTGCTCGCGCTCGGCGCGCAGGCCGCCGTCCTGGGTACGCGCTTCCTCGCCAGCGACGAGTCGCGTGCGCACCCGGAGTACAAGCGGCGGCTGGTGCGCGCGAGCGAGGAGGACACCGTGCACACCACGCTCTTCGGCTGGGGCTGGCCGAACGCGCCCCACCGCACGCTGCGCACGGCGTTCGTCGACGCATGGCTGGGGAAGGAGGCGCGGGGCCAGGAGTCGCGGCCCGACGAGGAGATCGTCGGGAACAGCCGGTTCTTCGGTCACGCCGCGCCGATCCGGCGCTTCTCGAGCCTTCCACCCAATCTCGACGCGAGCGGCGATTTCGACTCGATGAGCCTGCTCGCGGGTCAGTCCGTTGGCGCAGTCGAGCGGATCCGCCCGGCCGGCGAAATCGTCCAGGAGCTCGCGCGCGAAGCCGATGAGAGGCTGCGCGAGCTCGCGCAGGGGTGGAAGAGATGATCCGGAGGGCATTGGTCGCATTGGCGGTGCTGTCGCTCGGCGCGCTCGAGGCCCGCGCCGAGGATCCCGCGCTCGCGTTCATGCGCCACGTCGACGCGCAGGCGAAGGCCGACATGGCGCGGTTCCAAGCGACGGTGAGCACGCAGTTCGGCGTGCCCGAGGTGCAGGTTCAGGCCGTGCTCGGTCAGGTCCAGCGCCCGGCCGACGCGTTCATGGTGTTCCAGCTCGGGCAGATGAGTGGCCAGCCGGTCGAGCGCGTCGTTCCCGTCTACCAGAGCCACAAGTCGAAGGGCTGGGGCGCGCTGGCGAAGGAGCTCGGGATCAAGCCCGGCTCGCCGGAGTTCCACGCGCTGAAGCGCGGCGACCTCCATTACGGCAGCGAGAGCGGCGAGGACCATGGACACGGCCACGGGCATGGCAGGGGACACGGGCAAGGCAAAGGCGGAGCCGAGGACGACTGACTAGTCCGGTGGCGGCCGCTCGCCGCCGATCCAGCCCACCCGGCGGAACAGCCACAGGAGCCCGAGCGCCACCGCCAGCATCAGCGTCCACGCCACCGCGTAGCCGTAGCGCCAGTGGAGCTCGGGCATGTGCTCGAAGTTCATCCCGTACACCCCGACGATGAAGGTGAGCGGAATGAAGATCGTCGACAGAATGGTGAGCACCTTGATGATCTCGTTGGTGCGCTGGCTGATGCTCGAGTGGTAGACGTCGAGCAGCCCCAGCGCCATCTCGCGCAGGGTGTCGAGCACGTCGCTCACCTGGAGCGCGTGGTCGAGTGAGTCGCGCAGGTAGACGCGGGTCGCGTCGGAGATCAACGGGTGGTCCGCGCGCATCATCGCTGACACCGCGTCGCGCTGCTGGTGCACGATCCGCACCAGCGAGAGGATCTCTCGCCTCCCCCGGTGGATGTCGGAGAGCAGCGCCTGCGTGGGCTGGCTGACCAGCTTCTCCTCGAGCGTCTCGAGCCGCTCAGAGAGCGCGTCGACGAACGGGAAGTAGCCGTCGACCAGCACGTCGACCAGCGCATAGGCCAGATAGTCCGCACCCGCCGTGCGCACGAGGCCGGCCCCGCGCCGGATCCGCTCGCGCACGGGCTCGAACAGGTCGCGCGCGCCCTCGTGGAAGCTCACCACCAGGTCGCGCGCGAGCACCAGGCTCACCTGCTCGAGCTCGAGCTCCGCGGGGCCGCGCGGACAGGCGGCGCGGCAGATGATCAGCTCGAATTCGGGATAGGCCTCGGCCTTGGGCCGCTGGCCGACGTTTACGATGTCCGCGAGCGCGAGCGGATGGACGTGCAGCCGAGCGGCGAGCTCGCGCAGCAGAGGCTCGTCGCCGAGCCCCTCGACCTCGAGCCATAGCACCCAGCCCGGCCGGGCCAGCGCCGCCAGCTCGTCCACTCGGACGCCCGTCCGCTCGACCAGCTCGTCGCCGCGATACGCGATCACGTTCAGCCGCGTCGCGCCGGAGCCCGGCGCGAGCGCTCCGGGCGACGCGCCCACCGGCGGCCGCCGCGAGGCGCCGCGCAATCGCGGGCGGGATGGCCTCCCCGACTTCTCCAACGCCCCGCGAGACTACCAGCTCGACCGCGGCACCGCGCTCGTGGTAGACAGCGCGCGTGGGCACCGCCTCGGTCCAGGACCACCTCGAGCGCATCGAGCGCGATGGCTACACCATCGTCGAGAGCGCCTTCGGCGCGGACGAGGCCGATGCGCTGCTGGCCGAGCTGGCCCGGCTCGAGCGCGAGCTCGGGATCGGCTTCGGGCCCAACACGTTCGAGGGTCAGCACACCAAGCGCGTCTACAACCTCCTGGCTCACGGCCCGCGCTTCGAGGCGATTCCACTGCACCCGCGCGTGCTGCCGATCGTCGAGGGAGTGCTCGATTCAGAGTGTCTAGTCTCGTCGCTCTCCTCGATCGCGATCCACCCGGGCGAGAGCGCGCAGCCGATCCACGCCGACGACCAGATCCTGCCGCTGCCCAAGCCCCACGTCGCCACCGTATGCAACTCGATGTGGGCGCTGACCGACTTCACCGAGCAGAACGGCGCGACCCGGATCATCCCGGGCTCGCACAAGCGCGATTCGAGCCCCGTCTACGGCTCGCAGCACGCGTCCGTCCCGGCCGAGATGCCGCGCGGCAGCGTGCTCGTCTGGCACGGCAGCCTGTGGCACGGCGGGGGCGCGAACAAGAGCCGCGCGGCGCGCGTGGGCATCGCCATGAACTACTGCGCGGGCTGGGTGCGCCAGCAGGAGAACCAGCAGCTCGGCATCCCGCTCGAGACCGCGCGCCGCTTCTCTCCCCGCCTGCGCCAGCTCGCCGGCTTCGGCCTCTACCGCGGGATCATCGGCCACATCGACAAGCGCAGCCCCGCCGAGCTGCTCGGCGACGCTCCGGGCGCGCGCGTGTTCGACTTCTGATTCCCCCTCACCAGCCTCCGAGCCGCACGTAGTAGCGCCGCAGCAGGAACGACTGGGCGGCCACGGCCAGGAACGCGCACAGGATCACCGCCGGCAGCGGGACTCCGCACGAGATCAGCAGCGCGGAGAGGAGACAGCCCGAGCCGCAGCCGATGTCCCAGCCACCTTCGGCCGCGACGTGGAAGCGCAGCGCGCACGGCGATTTCTTCGCGAGGTTGTAGACCGGCACCATCTGCGCGGGGCCGAGCAGGCACGAGGCGAAGGCGCCGAGCGCGTTCGCGCCGACGGCGAGCCACGGCGTGCCGAGGCTGAGCGCCCGCAGCAGCAGCGTCGCCGAGACCACCGAGAACGCGATGATCACCGCCTGACGTCCGTGGCCGGCGTCGATGTGGCGACCGAGTAGGAGCCCGCTGACGGCCGCCACGAGCGCGGACAGCGCCATCGCGCCGCCGTAGGCGGAGAGGCTCTGTCCGAGTGCGAAGAACAGCCCGATCTGCCACACGAACATGTAGTTCACGTCGAACCAGCCGTCGGCCATGAACATCCCCACGCCGGGGAGCGCGGCGCGGAACGCGCCCGGGGCGGTCTGCGGGACCTGCAGGTTCGGGGTGGCGAGCAGCGGAACTGCCGCGAGCGCCTGAATCACCCCCACCGCGCCGAACGCACGCCCGGCGCCGAGGTGGACCAGCGCCCACGCGCCGCAGAGCGGCGCCACGATGCCGACGACGGCGGACAACGCAACCTGTGCGCTGATCTGGTGGCCGCGGTGCTCGGTGTCGCCGAGCAACGTGAAGTACGCGTGGTAGGAGGTCCAGTAGAACGTGCCTCCCAGCGCGACGAGCAGACAGTAGCCGAGCAGCGTCCCGTCCACGCCGTGCACGTTGGCGAGCAGCGGATAGCGCACGGCGACCGCGAGCGTGCCTCCCACGACCAGCGGCTTCAGGCCGAAGCGCTTGGCAGCGACGAGCACTGCCGGTCGGAACGCGAAGCGCGCGGCGAAGATCAGCGCCATCGCGCAGAGGCTCGCCGGCACGGAGACACCGGCGCGGAGCAGGAAGACGAGCACGAACACTCCGCCCATGCCCTCTGCCAGGGACTGGATGCCGGAGTGCAGATTGACCCAGTTGACGGCGCGATTGCGCAGGAATGCCATTGGAGTCGCCTCGAGTCTGGATGTGACGGACGCCCGGCCGGAGGCGGCCAGGCACGGTTCAGCCGGCGAGGTTCAGCCGGCGAAGCCAGCGGCGAATTGGTTTTCCGTCAACATCAGACGCGACCCCCGATGCGAGCGGCATTCTTCCCCGGAACCGGGAGAAATGCAATCACTCGCTTGGCGGCACCTCGCGCGGGCCGAGGTCGCGCAGGCCTTCGCCCCCGACGGCGGACTCCTCGGCGATGCGCTCGAGCAGCGCGTTACCGCCCGCGGCCTTGAACAGCTGCTTCATCACCGCGGGGACGTCGTAGCCTTCCGGCATCCTCGGCGCGTTGCGCAGCTTGCGCGCGAGCGCAGCGTCGACCACGGGCGCCAGCCGCGCGGCCTTCTCGGCGCGCTGCTTCTCGTCGCGGTCCTTGAACTCGGGCAGGATCTCGCGGCCGAACAGCTCGATCGCCTCCATGATGTGCTCGTGGCGGTTCCGGCCCGCCTGCAACACGAAGATCAGCTGGTCGACGCCCGCCGCTTCGAAGCGGCGCAGGTAGTTGCGCAGCTGCTCGGGAGTGCCGACCGCGCCGCGCAGCGCGGAGCTCTGGCCCTCTGCGACCTTCGCGCCGAGCTCCTGGCGCTCGGTGATCGCAACCTCGGAGTCGTAGCCGCGCTCGCGGCGCTTGGACTGGAAGTCCCTCCACAGGTCGGTGGTGCCGGGCACGTGGTTGCCGAACGCGGCGTAGAACGCGAGCGAGTAGCCGAAGAAGTTGCCGCCCTCGAGCCCGCGGCGGATCGCCTCGCGCTCGTCGCGGTGCACCATCATCGGCGTCACGCACGCGACGTCGGTGTTCACGAGCTCGCCGATCGGCGTGCACTTCGCCAGGCGTTTCTCGTGCGCCTCGGTCCAGCCGTGCGCCTCCTCGGGATCGATGAACGCGAAGGTGAGCGAGCCGAGCCCGAGCTCGGCGGCGAGCATGATCGTGTCCCGCCGCGAGCACGCGACCCAGAGCGGCGGATGCGGCCGCTGGAACGGCTTGGGCACCACGTTGCGCGGCGGCATCTTCACCCACTTGCCGTCGACGCCGCCGAAGGGCGTCTCGGTCAGGCAGCGCACCGCGACCTCGAGCCCCTCGCGCCACTGCTCGCGCTTCAGGAACGGGTCGACGTTGAAGCCGCCCATCTCGCCGGTGGTCGCCGACTCGCCGGAGCCGAACTCGAGCCGCCCGCCGGAGATCAGGTCGAGCGTCGCCACGCGCTCCGCCGTGCGCGCGGGGTGGTTGTAGAGCGGCGAGGTCTGGATGATCCCGTGGCCCAGCCGGATGTTCTTCGTGCGCTGGCTCGCCGCGGCGAGGAACACTTCGGGGGCACTCGAGTGCGAGTACTCCTCGAGGAAGTGGTGCTCGACCTCCCACACGTACTCGATGCCCAGCTTGTCGGCGAGCTCGATCTGCTCGAGCGCGTTCTGCAACAGGCGATACTCGTCGTCCGCTGCCCACGGACGCGGAAGCTGGTGCTCGTAGAAGATCCCGAAGCGCATCTCGGCCCTCCCTGCGCGTGGCCCGAGGCCCCATCATACTTGGTGCCACGAAGCCGATGGGGAGGGCATGGTGTCGGTGTCGCTGCCCAAGCACGACGTCATGGGCCGAGGGACGCGCGCGCTCGAAGCGGGCTCGCTCGCGCTCGCGGGTGCGCTTCTTCTCACGCACGTCCTGCGCGCCGCGGTCGGCGGCGTCGAGCTCGCCTGGTGGCTGCCGCTCGCGCTCGCCGCTGGCGCCGTGACGGCCGACCTCGCCTCCGGGCTGGTGCACTGGTTCGCGGACACCTGGGGAAGTGACTCGATGCCGCTGCTCGGTCGGCGCCTGGTGCGCCCGTTCCGCGTGCACCACGCGAACCCCGAAGACCTGCTCGAGCGCGACTTCGTCGACTGCAACGGCGACGTGGCGCTGCTCGCCTGTCTACCGCTGGCGGGTGCGTTCGCGGCGCCGCCGCCGCTGGCGGCGTTCCTGTTCGCGCTCGGTGCGGTGTCGCTGCCGACGAACCAGGTGCACCAGTGGGCGCACCGGACCGACCCGCCGCGGCTCGTCGCGTGGCTGCAGCGGCGCGGCGCGATCCTCTCGCACACGGCCCACGCGCGTCACCACCGCGCGCCGCACACGTCGCACTACTGCATCGCGACGGGCTGGTGCAACCGCGCGCTCGGCGCGTGCGGCTTCTTCCGCGGGCTCGAGCGGGGGATCACCGCGCTCACGGGCATCGAGCCGCGCGCCCATGCCGGCGTGCGCACGGCGCGCGCGGGAGGGGGCGCGTGAAAGCGCTGGTGCGAGCCTGCGCCGCTCTGTTCGCGCTCGCGCTGGTCGCGCTGGGAGCGGCGGCCGGCTTCCTCGCGCTCGGCCTGCGCAGCTACGAGCGGCTGACCTTCGAGCAGCCCGTGGCCGAACTCGAGTTCGCGGCGCGCGGGCCGCAGCAGTACGAGGCCACGCTGACCCGCCTCCCGAGCGGCGAGCGCGAGAGCTTCGTCCTCGCCGGCGACGACTGGCAGCTCGACGCGCGCGTGCTCAAGTGGCGCGGCTACGCGAACCTGCTCGGCCTCGACGCGCGCTACCGGCTGGAGCGCTTCTCGGGCCGCTATCGCCGCATCGAGCAGGAGCGTTACGGGCCGCGCAGCGTCTTCGAGCTAGGCGAGAGCTCGCCCATCGATCTCTGGGCGCTGGCCGAGGCTTATCCGCGCTGGCTCCCGTTCGTCGACGCGGTCTACGGCAACGCGATCTACCTGCCGATGGTGCAGGGCGCCCGCTACCAGGTTACGCTGAGTCAGTCGGGGCTCGTCGGCCGTCCGCTCAACGACGCCGCGCGCGCGTCGACCCGCTTCCAGTAGTACGTGGTCGGACAGAAGCGGCCGTCGGGGTAGAGCGCGAAGTCGGGGATCTCTCCCACGCGGTTCCAGTCGAGCGACTCGTACAGCCGCGAGCCCGGGTCGCCGGTCACGGCGTCGAGCACCAGCAGCGTGCGACCGCGCTTCGCCGCCTCGCGCTCGGCCGCGAGCATGAGCACGCGCGCGATCCCGCGGCGTCGGTGCGAGACCGCAACGAGCACCTTCTGGATCTCGGCGCGGTGCGGCTGGTTCTCGGGCAGGCCGAGCACCACGCTCACCGTGCCGACCAGACGGCTGCCGTCGCGGACCCCCAGCACTACGCGCCCGTCGGCCATTGCCTTGCGCCAGAACGCCTCGGCCTTCTCCACCGACAGCGGGTGCATGAAGCCCACCGACGAGCCGTGCGCCGTCACCTCGATCAAGAGCGACACGAGGCCGCCGATCGTCTCTGCCGATGGTGTGAGCCGTTCGATCATTGCCGCACCAGCACGACGAGGTAGCGGCAGCTCGCCTTCGACTCGTTCCGGTAGGCGCAGTCGGCAGGCGCACCGAACTCGAGGCAATCGCCCGTGCGCAGCTCGTGGCGCTCGCCCCCTTCCTGGATCACCAGCCGCCCCTGCGTGACCCAGACCAGCTGGCGGATGAACGCGTACGACGCTGCGGGGTACGCGACGACCGCGCCCGCGGGCAGCTCGACTTTGACCAGCTCGAGCGGGCTCCGCGGCCGCGCGAAGACCTGCCGGCGCAGGTAGCGCGTCTCGGGGTCGCGCCAGCGCGGCTGGTCGGCCGCGCGCAGCAGCCGCCCGTCGCCGCTCTCGGCGCGCGCGAGCAGCGTGGCGACGGTGAGCTGGAATGCGGCCGACAGCCGGCCCAGCAGCGCCGCGGTGGGGCTGGCCTCGCCACGCTCCACCTTGCTGATCATCGCCTTCGAGACGCCCGCGCGCGCGGCGAGGTCTCCGAGCGACCAGCCGCGCGCCTCGCGCTCGTCGCGCAGCCGCCGCGCGATCCGCGGGGTGGGGTCGAGCTCGCTGCCCCGATCCGCGACCTCGTCCATCATAGTAGACATTCGTCTACTTTACGATATCGAGCTGCGCCCGGGCAAGCGCGGCCGGCCCGCGGCTCACTCGCTCGGCTCGGCCTCCGCCGCAGCTTGCGCGGCCGCCGCCGCGGCATTGCCGCTGATCTCCGCGCCGGCGTCGTCGCGCAGGCGCGCGAAGAACAAGAGCGAGAGCAGGCTGATGGCCGAGATGGTGAAGTAGGCCGGCGAGAAGTCGGCGGCGCCGAGCGCGTCGCGCCCGCGCACGGCCAGCGTGGTGTGCAGGAGCAGGGCGCCGAGTCCGACGCCGAACGAGAGCGACAGCTGCTGGCCGACGCTCGCCAGCGTCGTAGCGCGGCTCATCTTCGGCTGCTCGACGTCGGCATAGGCGAGCGTGTTCAGGCTGGTGAACTGGAGCGAGCGGAAGAAGCCGCCGACGAGCAGCACGCCGATGATCACTGCGTGCGGGGTCGACGGCCGGAACAGCCCGTAGCAGGCGATCGAGACCGCGCACACCACGGTGTTGAGCAGCAGCACGCGCCGGAAGCCCAGCGCGCGCAAGATCGCTGGCGCGGTGATCTTCATGAACAGCGCGCCAGCGGCGCCCGAGAAGGTGATCATGCCCGAGGCGAACGGCGTGAGGCCGAAGCCGAGCTGCAGCATCAGCGGCGTCAGGAAGGGCAGCGCGCCGATCGCGTTGCGGAAGAGGAAGCCGCCCAGCACCGAGGCGCGAAAAGTGCGGATGCGCAGCAGCGTGACATCGATGATCGGCGCGTCGACGCGCCGCGCGTGCCAGCCGTAGGCGGCGAGGAACGCGAGCCCGCCGACGAGCAGCGCCGTCACCGAGTCGTTCGACAGGATGCCGCGGCCCACGTTCTCGAAGCCGAACATCGTCCCCGCGAGCCCCAGGCTCACCATGCCGAAGCCCGCGCCGTCCAGCGCCTCGTCGCGCGCCTCGCGGATGTTCGGCACGAAGCGCAGCGCGAGCGCGATGCCGAGCAGGCCGATCGGGATGTTGATCCAGAAGATCCAGCGCCACGAGAAATAGGTGACGATGAAGCCGCCGAGCGGCGGGCCGATCACCGGGCCGATCAGCGCGGGCACGGTCAGGTACGCCATCGCGGCGACGAGCTCGGCCTTCGGGATCGAGCGCAGCACCACCAGCCGGCCGACCGGCACCATCATCGCCCCGCCCATGCCCTGGACGATGCGCGCCAGCACCAGCTGCGGCAGCGACTCCACCGTCGAGCAGCCGATCGAGCCGAGCGTGAACACGACGATCGCCGAGGTGAACACGATGCGCGCCCCGAAGCGGTCGGCGAGCCAGCCCGAGAGCGGCAGGAAGATGCCCAGCGAGAGCAGGTAGCAGGTGATCGCAAGGTTGAGCCGCAGCGGGCTCTCGCCGAAGCCGTGCGCGATCGTCGGCAGCGCCGTCGCGATCACCGTCGCGTCCATGTTCTCCATGAACAGCGCGCAGGCGACGATCATCGGAACCAGGTAGCGGGGGCGGGGGAACCACGGCATGGGCGGGCGTCGAATAGACGGCATGCGAGGCGCGCGGTCAAGCGGGACGCGGTGGCCCGTCGCTAGAAGATGGTGTAGCCGCCGTCGACGACCAGCTGGTCGCCGGTGTGGAAGGTGAGCGACGGATCGCACAGATAGGCGCCCACGGCCTGGAACTCGCTCGGCTCGGCCCAGCGCCGCACCGGCGTGCGGCCGGTGATGACGGTGCGGAAGCGCTCGTTCTCGTAGCCGGCGGCCGCCATCTCGGTGATCGTCCAGCCCGGCAGGATCGCGTTCACGCGGATCTTGTGGCGCGCGAGCTCGACCGCGAGCGCGCGCACCAGCCCGAGCACGCCCGTCTTCGCGCTCGCGTAGGCGTGGTTGCGCTGCGCGCCGTGGATCGCCGAGGTCGACGACACCGCGACCAGCGCCCCGCCGTCGCCCCGCTCGATCATGTGCCGCGCGACCTCGCGGAAGGTGAGGAACAGACCGTCGAGGCTCACGCGCGTGACTCGGCGCCAGTCGTCGAGCGTCACCTCAGGGAGCGTCTTCTGGTATCCGGGCGCGCCGGCCGAGGCCACGCAGGCGTCGATGCGCCCGAGCTCGGCGAGCGTGGCGCGCGTCGCAGCGACGATCTGCGCCTCCTCTCCCACGTCGCAGACGAAGCCGTGGGCGCGCACGCCGTGCTTCGTCAATCGCTCGCACGCCTCTGCGTTGCGGTCGGCGCGCCGGCTCCAGACCGCCACGTCGGCGCCCGCCTTCGCGCAGCCCTCCGCCATGCCCAGGCCGATCCCGGAGTTCCCTCCGGTCACGACCACCACCTTCCCGCGCAGATCGGTTCCCATGCCGCCAATCTACGCCATGCGCTACCCTCGAGTGACTCTCGCCTTGCTGCCGCCAATGGAGGGATCATGTCGGACCTGCAGGGTGCCGCCGAAATGCTGCCCTGGGGGCTCAGGTTTCCTCTGGAGCTGCTTCTCGTCCTCGTGTCGCTCGTGGCGCTGGGGTGGATCACCGGAGCAATCCGCTACATCCGCAACAGCCGCGTGGGGGTGGCAGAGAAGCTCTTCAGTGTGCGGGGCTCGGTGCCGTCGGGCCTGATCGCGCTCGGCGGAGAAGCCGGGTACCAGCCCAACGTGCTGCGCGGCGGGCTGCACTTCATGATGCCGTTCCAGTACCGGCTTCACAGCGTTCCGCTGGTGACGATCCCACAGGGCCAGATGGGCTACGTGTTCGCGCGAGACGGCCGTCCGCTCCCGCCGACGCAGACGCTGGCGAGCTCCCCCGAGAACCTCGACTTCGGCGACGCTGCCGCGTTCCTCAAGAACGGAGGCGAGCGCGGGCCGCAGCGCGCGATCCTGCGCGAGGGCACATACGCGATCAACCTCGCGCAGTTCGTGGTGCTGACGGCCGAACGCGTGTTCTGCCTGGCGCTCGAGCGCGCTGAAGAAGGCGTGCTCGCGGGGATGGCGGAAGAGATCGGCGCCCGCGACGGCTTCACCCGATCGTGATCGCGTCGTCCGAGGACAAGATCGGCGTCGTCACCGTGCACGACGGCCCCTCGCTGCCGCCGGGCGAGATCATCGCTCCGACGGTCGGCAGCGACCCGAACGTCCCCGACGCGTATCACAACTGCTTCCAGGATCCAGAGAGGTTCCTGCGCGCCGGCGGTCGCCGCGGTCGCCAGCTCCAGGTCCTGGTCGAGGGCACCTACTACGTGAACCGGCTGTTCGCGACGGTGGAGACGATCCCGAAGACGGTCGTCGAAGTTGGCAACGTGGGCGTGGTGGTGTCTTACACCGGAGAGGTCGGCCAGGACGTCTCGGGCAGCGACTACGGGCACGGGGAACTGGTGGTCGAGAGCAAGCGGGGCGTGTGGGCCGCTCCGCTGCTTCCAGGGAAGTACGCGTTCAACACCTACGCGGGCCGCGTGCTGATGGTCCCGACCACGAACTTCATCCTGAAGTGGACGCGCGGCGAGAGCGGGGCGCACAAGTTCGACGAGAACCTGGCCGAGGTCGACCTGATCACCAAGGATGCCTTCGAGCCCTCGCTGCCGCTGTCAGTGGTCGTCCACATCGACTACCGCAAGGCGCCGCTCGTCGTGCAGCGCTTTGGCGACATCAAGCGACTCGTCGAGCAAACGCTCGACCCGATGGTCTCGGCCTACTTCAAGAACATCGCGCAGACCCGCACGGTGATCAGCCTGCTGCAGGACCGCAGTGCGATCCAGCAGCAATCGGGCGTGGAGATGCGCGAGAAGTTCGCGCGCTACAACCTCGAGCTGCTCGAGGTGCTGATCGGCACCCCGAAAGCGACCAAGCCCGGCGCGGGAATCGAGGACATCCTCCAGCAGCTGCGGCAGCGCCAGATTGCGCTCGAGCAGGTCGAGACCTACTCGCGCCAGCAGAGCGCGTCGGTGAAGGAGCGGGAGCTGCGCGAGGCGGAGGCCCGCGCGAAGCAGCAGACGGCGCTCACCGAGTCCGACATCTCGATCGCGGTGCAATCGAACCAGGGCAAGGCCGATCTCGCGCGCGCACAGCAGCAGGCGGCTCAGATCCAGACGCTCGCACAGGCCGAGGCCGAGAAGGTGCGCTTGCTCGGCGAAGGCGAGGCGCGCCGCATCGCGGCGCTCGCGGGCGCGGAGGCGGAGCGGGCAGCGCGCGTGGGCGTCGCTCAGGCGCTGGCCGTCGAAGAGCAGGTCCGCGCCTACGGCGGTCCGCGCTACCAGCTCACGCAGCAAGTGATGGCTCGCTTCGCCGAGGCGATCGAGCAGGCGCGCGTCGACGTCGTGCCCAAGATCGTGATCGGCGGGCACAGCAACGGCGCCAACGGAGACGGTGGCGCCCCCGGCCTCGGTGGCTCCAGCGTGCTCGAAGGCCTGCTCGCGCTCCTGCTCTCGGACCGCATCGGCGTCGACGTCGCGCCGACCTCGCCGCCACGGCCAGAGGTCGTCGCCCTGCGCGAGGATCTCCGCGCGAAGCTGACTACGCCCGCCAAGCCCGCGAACTCCTAGCTCCAACGTGGGAGCAGCGCGCGCGCCGGAGGTTCCGCTCCTGCTGCGCGAGACCTGCGCTCAGAACGACGCCGCGACAGTCTGGCTGGCGGCCTTGCCCGAAGTCATCGCCGAGCTCGCTCGCCGCTGGTCGCTGAGGCTCGGCGCGCCCTTCGCCGCCGCCCACGCCTGGGTCGCGCCCGCCGAGCGCGCCGACGGCAGCGCGGCCGTGCTCAAGCTCGGTCTGCCGCACTTCGAGGCGGAGCACGAGCCCGGCGGGCTGCGCGTGTGGAACGGCGATGGGACGGTGCGCCTGCTCGAATCGGAGCCGACGCACCATGCGCTGCTGCTCGAGCGGCTGCGGCCGGGAACGCCCCTTGCGGAGCGCCCTCGTGTGGAGCAGGACGCGGTGCTCGCGGGCCTGCTGCTGCGGCTGCGGCGAGCACGCGTGCCGGCGCAGCCGTTCCGCTCGCTCGCGTCCATGGCGGAACGCTGGTGCAACGAGGCGGTGGCGCGGCGCAGCGGCTGGGCCGACGCTGGCCTCATGAACGAGGGACTGCGACTGTTCGAGGAGCTGCCGCGCAGCGCGTCGAGCCGCGTGCTGCTCGCGACCGACCTGCACGCGGGCAACGTGCTCGCCGCAGAGCGCGAGCCGTGGCTCGCGATCGACCCGAAGCCGTTCGTCGGTGACGCCGCCTACGACGCGACCCAGCACCTCCTGTTCGACTCGCGCGCCAGCCTGCTCGCCGACCCCGACGAGACGATCAAGAGCTTCGCCGACCTGCTCGAGCTGAGTCACGAGCGCGTGCGGCTGTGGACCTTCGCCCGCGCTGCGGTGATGTCGGGCAGCAGTCCCGCGCGACGTTGGGCCAGCGAGCTCGCCCGCGTGCTCGCGCGCTGAAGGTCAAGCAGGTCGGGCCAGCCGCCGAAGCGTCCGCTGGAGGAGGCGCTCCCCCATGACCACCCCGTCGATCAAGGGCACCGCGTACAACTCGGTCCACGACGATCTGCAGAAGATGATCGCCAACGGGCGCGTCAAGCAGAGCGAGCTCGAGGCGCGCATGTCGCCGGAGGAGCTCGACATGCTCGACTCCAAAGTGCTCGCCACGCGCTGGTACCCGATCGAGACCTACCGGAAGATGCTGGCGCTGGTGGCGGAGAAGGACACGAAGGGGCGCGCCGAGGACTACCTGATCGAGCGCGGCTGGCGGGCGGCCGACCGGCTGAAGGAGGCCGGCATCTACCGCCAGCTCGGCGCCGAGGAGTCGAAGGGCAAGAGCTGGGGCGTGCGTGTCTCGGCGCTGGTCTCCGCGATCTCCGGGCTGCTCTACAACTTCACGCGCTGGAACGTCGAGGACGCGGCCAATCCCGCGGGCTTCCAGATTCACGTGGACGACGCCAAGGACTTCGCCGACGAGTGCCGCTACACCGCCCAGGGCTTCGTGAAGTACGCCGCGACCCTGATGTCCGATGGCGCTCCGGTGAAGATCTCGAGCGCGCGCCCCACGCCCGACCGCATCGTCTACACCGTTCGGCGTAGCTGATCGCGCTGGAACGGAGTCTGCACAGCGCCCGTGCCGGAGGAGACGACGGCATGAGAAGAGCGCGGCGAGTGGGACAGTTTGGCTGGGTCTGGGCGATCTCGACCCTCGGGCTGGTGCTCCTGGTCACACTGCCCCCTGGAGGGGCCCAGGCGGTTCCCAGCTTCGCGCGCCAGACCGCGCTGCCGTGCAACGTCTGCCACACCGAGTTCCCGCAGCTCACTCCGTTCGGCCGCCAGTTCAAGCTGAACGGCTACACGCTCTCCGCGAACATGACCGAGCTGCCGCCGTTCGCGGTGATGGTGGAGGGGCTGCCCGGTTTCACCCACACGCAGAAGGCGCAGCCCGAGGCGGACATCCCGCCCGGGTTTCACGAGAACAACAACGTGTCCGTCGATCAGCTCAGCCTGTTCTATGCGGGGCGGCTGTTCGGTCCCTACGCCGACAAGCTCGCGAGCGAGAATGTCAGCAACGTCCTCGACAAGATCGGCATCTTCGCGCAGGGCACCTGGGACGGCGTGGCGGGCACCTGGGCCTGGGACAACATGGAGCTGCGCGTCGCGAATGCGACGACCGTCGAGGACACCCCCGTCGTCGTCGGCGCGTACCTCAACAACAACCCCACTCTGCAGGACCTGTGGAACACCACGCCGGCGTGGGGCTTCCCGTTTGCGAGCTCGCCGCTGGCGCCGACGCCGGGCGCCTCGCCGCTGCTCGCGGGTGGCCTCGCCCAGCAGGTGGTCGGGCTCGGCGCCTACACCATGGTCGACGACCTCGTGTACGTGGACGCAGGTGCGTACCACCAGGTGGCCGCCGGCACGCAGGAAGCGTTCGGAAACGACATCGCGGGCCAGTCGAAGATCGAGGACTTCGCGCCCTACTGGCGGCTCGCGCTGGAGAAGAGCTTCGGCGAGCACACGGTCGAGATCGGGACCTACGGCATGCAGTCGCGCGTCCTGCCGAGCGGGGTGAGAGACGTCGGTCACGACACCATCTACAACCAGGGCGTCGATTCGCAGTACCAGTTCCTCAACGGCGAGCACAACTTCACGCTGCTGGTGAACTGGCTGAACCAGAACCAGCAGCTGCACGCCACGCAGCTGCTCGGCGGTGCGCTGCACCAGCACGGCCGGCTGTGGAGCGCCTCGTGCACCGGCTCGTACCTGTACGAGCACAAGTACGGGCTCGACGTGCAGTTCTTCGACACGCAGGGCTCGCGCGACGCGGTGCTCTACGGCACCCGCACGGGGCGGCCAGGCAGCGCCGGCTGGATCTTCCAGCTCAACTGGCTGCCGTGGAACGCAGCGGGCGGGCCGAGCTTCTGGCCCTACAGCAACGTGAAGTTCTCGCTGCAGTACACGCTCTACACCAGCTTCGACGGCTCCACCTCGAACTTCGACGGCAACGGTCGCGACGCGCACGACAACAACACCCTGTTCCTCGAGGCCTGGCTCGCCTTCTAGCCGTGCGACAATGGCGGCATGAAAGCTGCGGTCTACTACGAGACGGGCAAACCCGAGGTTCTCCGCTACGAGGACGTGCCGGATCCGGTGTGTCCGCCGAACGGCGTGGTCTTCGACGTGAAGGCGATCGGGATCGAGGGCGGCGACGTCGGCAACCGGGCGCGCGGCATGATGGCCGGCCGCCCGCACGTGGTCGGCTACAACTGCGCGGGCGTGGTGCGCGAGGTCGGCGCGCAGGTGACCGACCGCAAGCCGGGCGATCGGGTCACCGCGTTGATGATGCACGGATCGCACGCCGAGCGCGCCGCCGTGGCGGTCGCGCAGACCTGGCTGGTGCCCGAGGCGCTCTCGCTCGAGCATGCGGCCTGCGTCCCCGTGGCTTGGGGGACGGCGCACGACTGCCTGTTCGAGTTCGGCCGGCTGCGCCCCGGCGAATCGGTCCTGGTCCAGGCCGGCGGCAGCGGGGTGGGGCTCGCCTGCGTGCAGCTCGCCAAGCGCGCGGGCGCCACCGTGTTCGCGACCGCGGGCTCCAAGGACAAGCTCGAGCGTCTCGCCGCGCTCGGCGTCGACCACGGCATCTGCTACCGCGAGGTGGACTTCGTCGAGGCAGTGCAGAAGCTGACGCAGAATCGCGGGGTGAACCTGGTGGTCGACGCGGTCGGAGACACGTTGCAGCGGAGCTTGCTCTGCCTCGGGTACCGCGGGCGCGCAATCACGGTCGGCAACGCCAGCCGCTCCGACATGAAGATCGACCCGTCGCCGCTCGCCCCCGGCAACCGCTCGCTGACCGGCGTGTTCTTCGGCGCCGAGGTGGCGCTCGCCACCGCCCGCGTGCGCGCGATGCTCGACCAGATCCTCGCGGACCTGGCGAAAGGTGAGCTCTCCGTCGTGGTCGACCGGCGCTTCCCGCTCTCCGAGGCCGCAGCCGCCCACGCCTACATCGAGAGCCGGGCCGCGTTCGGACGGGTCGTGCTGATTCCGTGAACGCCGGCCAAGAGCTGCCGCGGCTGGTCCTGATCGGGGGACCGCCCGGCATCGGCAAGACCTCGCTCCTCGCCTGCCTGGAACGCAAGCTCACGCAGAGCGCGTGCCTCGACGCGGACGACGTGCGGCGCTTCCATCCGTCGCTGCTCGACGAGCGCGCGGGCGCGATGGGCGTGCAGAACGTGATCGCGGTCCTGCGCGGCTATCTCGAAGCCGGCTTCCCGCTGGTGATCCTCACCTGGGTGCTCGCCGATCCGCAGCTGGTCGAGCGCATCCTGAAGGGGCTCGAGGGGCTGTACGGCTCTCATCTGCTCGTGCACCTGGTGGCCTCGCCTGCCGCGCTCGAGGCCCGCTGCCAGCGCCAGCCCGACCGCAGTCGTCCCTGGGCGTACGTGCAGCAGAAGCTGCGCCAGATCGAAGCGCTGCCGACTGCGAAGATCGACACGACCGGGCTCGACTCCGAGGCCGTGGCCGAGCGGGTGGTCGAGATTCTCGACTAGCGCGTTGCGGTGTACTCGCAGAACGCGCCGGGGATCACCACCGTGAACTTCGGGTCTGCGAAGCCGGCCTCGCGCAGCGCCGAGAGGATGATCTCGGGCGGCACGCACTTCTCGACGGTGTCCCAGTAGTAGTCCATCAGCAGCTTGGCGTCGCGGCTGCCGGTCGAGAGCAGCGTCATGCCGGGAATCACGCGCTTCCACACCAGCCGCGTGAGCGAGTGGCCGATGCGCGACTTGGGCACGTGGCCTTCGAGCAGCCACAGCCTGCCGCCCGGCTTCAGCATGCGGCGGTACTCGCGGAACGCGCCGACCAGGTCCGCCACGTGGCGCAGCGCGATGCCCATGGTGACGAAATCGAACAGCTCGCTCCTGAACGGCAGCTGCTCGGCGATGCCGCGCGTGAGCGGTCCGCTGAACACCTTGCGCGCCTCGCGCAGCATGCCGCGGCTCGGGTCGCAGCCGAACACGCGGCCGCTCGGTCCCACGATCTTCACCGCGCCGCGCGCGACCGCGCCGGTGCCGGTGGCCATGTCGAGCACCTTCATGCCGGGACGCAGCCCCGCGCGCGCGAGCGAGAAGCGCCGGTACCAGATCCCGCCGTTCAGGAACAGCGCCTCGACCGTGTTGTAGTGCTTCGCGGTCTTGTCGAAGAGCTCGCGCACGAACTGCACGCGTACCGGATCGCGCGCCTCGTCGTAGTACTCGAGCAGCGGCGTGTGCGGCGGAATCGGTTCGGCGACCATGGCGCGAGATCGTAGCTCAGCTCCGGGAGAGGGCCTCCTCCACGAACTGGAGCCAGTCGTTGCCGAAGAAGAGCTCGTCGCCCACGAAGAAGCTGGGCAGGCCGAATGCGCCGCGCGCCAGCGCCTCGTCTACCTTCGCCTTGAGGCGCGCCTTGTACGGCTCGCTCGAGGCTTCCGCGAGCAGCGCAGCGGAGTCGACGCCCGCCTTGGCGACCACGTCGGCGATCACCGCCGGGTCGGACACGTTCTTGCGATCGACCCAGACCGCGCGAAAAAGTGCCCGGTGGAGCGCCGCAAAAGAGCCGCCGTCCTGCGCGGCGAGCGCCGAGCGCAGGGCCTGCACGGTGCTCATGGCGAAGGCGGGGTTCCAGGCGAGCTCGACGCCGTAGCGCCGGGCCCAACGCGCCAGATCACGGGGCATGTGCTTCGCCCGCGCCGGCACGGTGGGAGGCGGGGTGTTGCCGCTGCCGGTCAGCACGCCGTGGAGCAAGGTCGGGCGGTAGACGACCTCGGCGCCGGTGCGCTCCGCGAGCGCAGGAAGCTGCGTATTCGCAAGACACGAATACGGGCTCAGGCAGTCGAAGAAGAACTCGACACGGCGCGCGATCCCCCTCTGGGATGGACCGTGCGCTGGCGGGGTTTCGAGGTACGATCCGATGATGAAGCGAGGGCTCGCCGCCGTCCTACTCTCGATCGGGATGGGGCTGGCAAGCTCCGCGCATGCACAGTCCGAAGGAGATCGATTCGTGGACTACAAGAAGCCCTCCGACAAAGAGCTCGCGGCGCGCCTCACGCCGCTGCAGTACGACGTGACGCAGCGCGAAGGCACCGAGCGAGCGTTCCACAACGAGTACTGGAACAACCACCAGCCCGGCATCTACGTCGACGTAGTCTCGGGCGAGCCGCTGTTCTCGTCGCTCGACAAGTACGATTCGGGCACCGGCTGGCCCAGCTTCACCCGGCCGCTCGATCCGAACTCCGTCACCACCAAGGTCGACCGGCGGCTGTTCGCGACCCGGACCGAGGTCCGCTCGAAGCACGCCGACTCGCACCTCGGCCACGTCTTCGACGACGGTCCGGCGCCGACCGGCCAGCGCTACTGCATGAACTCCGCCTCGCTCCGCTTCATTCCGGTCGAGAAGCTCGAGGAAGAGGGCTACGGCCAGCTCCTGCCGGCGTTCGAGAAGGCGGGCATCAAGGTGCGGGCGGCGAGCGACAAGCGCGAGACGGCGATCCTCGCGGGCGGCTGCTTCTGGGGGATGGAGGACCTGCTGCGCAAGGAGCCGGGCGTCACCAAGATCGAGGTGGGCTACACCGGCGGCAAGGTCCCGAACGCCACCTACGAGAACCACGAGGGCCACGCCGAGGCGGTGAAGATCGAGTTCGACCCGGCGCGCATCTCCTACGACGAGCTGCTGCGCTTCTTCTTCCGCATCCACGACCCCACCACGAAGAACCGCCAGGGCAACGACATCGGCACGTCCTACCGCTCCGCGATCTTCTATAGCGACGACGAGCAGAAGAAGGTCGCAGAGGAGGTGAAGGCGGAGGTCGAGGCATCGGGCAAGTGGCGCAAGCCGATCACGACGGAGATCGTGCCGGCGGGGCCGTGGTGGCGCGCCGAGGAGTACCACCAGGACTACCTGGAGAAGCATCCCGGCGGCTACTCCTGTCACTACGTGCGCGACTTCGACTTCGAGCCCGCCAAGAAATGATCGAGCTCCGCCGCGAGGGCTCCGTCGCGATCGTGCAGATGCGCAGCGGAGAGAACCGCTTCAATCCCACGTTCATCTCCGAGCTGATGGGCGCGCTCGACGAGGCCGAGCACGCCGACGAGCCCACTGCGCTCGTGCTCACCGGCGAGGGCCGGTTCTTCTCGAACGGGCTCGACCTGGCTTGGATGTCGGGCGAGGGCCGCGAGCGCGCGGGCGAGGTGCTCTCGGGCATGCTCGGCATTTTCGCGCGCATCCTCGGCTCGCCGATCCCCTCGGTGGCCGCGCTGAACGGCCACGCCTTCGCAGGCGGCGCGATGCTGGCACTCGCTTGCGACTTCCGCGTGATGCGCACCGACCGCGGCTTCTTCTGCATTCCCGAGATCGACCTCGGCCTGCCGCTCCACCCGGGGATGTCCGCGCTGATCCAGGCGCGGCTGCCCAAGCTCGCCGCGCACGAGGCCATCGTCACCGGCCGCCGCTACGGCGGAGACGAGGCCGCCGCGCGCGGGATCGTCGACTACGCCACCGCCGAGATCGACCTCCTGCCCAAGGCGATCGCGCTCGCTGCGCCGCTCGCGGGCAAGAACCGGGTGGTGATGCAGACGCACAAGCGCCTGCTCTACGGCGACGTGCTGAAGCTGCTCGCGGGCTGAGCGGCCCCCGTGGAGTGGCTGCTGCGTCCGATCGGCACCGTGCGCTCGCCGGCGACCGAGAAAGTCGACGAGGACTGGGGCCGGGTCGAGGCGAAGATCGAGCTCGCTCCGGAGTACCGCGCCGGGCTGCGCGGCCTGGCCGACTTCTCGCACGTGCTGGTGATCGCCTGGCTGCATGGGGCGAGCTTCGAGCCGGCGCGGCATCTGGTGCGGCGGCCGCGCGGTCAGGCCGACATGCCCGAGCTCGGCATCTTCGCGCAGCGCGCCAAGAACCGGCCGAACCCGCTCGGCGTCACGGTGGTCGAGCTCGTCGCGGTCGAGCCCGACGGCATCCGGGTGCGCGGGCTCGACGCGATCGACGGCACTCCCATCGTCGACCTGAAGCCCTACTTCCCGGAGTTCGACTCGGCGCGCGACGCGCGCGTGCCGGAGTGGGTGGGCCGGCTCATGCGCGGCTACTTCTGACTCAGCGGCGGCAGTGCCAGTGGTCGTCGTGCGGCCAGCACTCCCGGCCGTCGTTCGGATTGTGGTCGTAGATGACGATGTCCGGATCGCGGTGCTCCGCGACGTAGTCGCGGTGCACGGGGACGG